>B570J29032_109959661_pt1 | contig 55345 bp, 48 predicted proteins | sample LakMenEpi16Nov12_FD_29032 | JGI IMG/M metagenome (IMG submission 29032) | reverse complement strand
CACCCTTTGGGTTTCATGTATTTCTGAACAAAGGGTTGATTTTCTTACATCGTTTATTCATTTGGTTTTCCAAATGAATAAAATGGGTTTATTGAAATCCCAATAATTTGAAATCAAGCTTCGTTATAAGGCTTTAAATATTATTGATTGTACAAATTGATTTAGACTTTATCGTTTCAATAATTTAAAAGCGATTTCACGTCCTTGTCCTTGAAGCATGGCTAAATTAATCCAGAAAAAGGCAAATTGTTCCATTAAACCAAATTTATCATTTCCGCCAACAACATAGCACTCAGCAAATCCTGCATCTTTTGCCAGTTCAATGGCTATTTCCTTTCCTTTTGTGCTATCCCCAGCAACAAAGGCATCAATAGCAATTGTGTTGTAAACAGGATTTTGCATATTATTAAATCCGGTTGTATTAAAACATTTTACAACATCTTTAGTTTGTGTATTAGCCAAAATGGCCTCACTCGTATTGCTATATCCAACCGGACCCCTACCCATCAGAATGTTCATGGCGTCTATAATGACTTTACCTGTTGTGTCTCCTAACGATTGAGCCACTTCAATTGCCATTGGTGCGGGAGTAGCAATTACAATCACGTCACTGTTTTTTACTGCATCTGTAATGCTTAGCACTTTAGTGTGAGGGTTATTCAACAATTCTTTTCCTTTAAAGTTAATGGTGTCTCTTACACCTAAAGTAATATGATGGCTTTTTAGTGCCCATTTGGTGGCTAAGGCACCACCAACGTTTCCTGTTCCTATAACTGCAATTTTCATGTGGATTAATTTATATGTAAATTACTATAATTAAATCGATAATTTCATTTACTTACTTAAATTAGTGTTACTTTCTTTTCGAAAAGAATTAACAATATTAATACTTATAGACTATGCCTGAGAAGAATAAACTTTATTATAACCCGATAGAATTTGCCATGGATAGAATTGGAGGTACTTGGAAAATGCCTATTTATGGCGTTAAAAGATCAAAAAAAGCGATATAGTGAATTAATAAAGGGCCTACCGCACATTACGCATAAAATGTTAACATCGCAGTTGAGGGAGCTGGAAGAGGAGGGTTTTATGGACCGAAAGGTTTATCTTGTTGTTCCGCCAAAAGTAGAATACGGTTTAACTAAGCTTGGAATAAGATCAATAGAAGTGGTTGAGTTTATCAAAAATTACAGCTTATAATTAATGAAGGAATTTGGTATTGAGCACAAAAAGAAAACTAGGAATAAACAAAGTAAAGCTTAACAGTGAATACAAAATAATAAAAGCCGCAAAAAATGCGGCTTTCGTTTTGGTACCCAGAAGGGGACTCGAACCCCTAAGCCTTGCGGCATACGCACCTCAAGCGTACTTGTATACCAATTCCAACACCTGGGCAAAAGTATACCCTCAGCAACAGCTGAGGCAAATAATTGGATGTTACCCCAATTACTGTGAATTAATTCACAACACTAGAGAATCAAGCACAAATTTGGTGAAATAAACCCAAATCAAAAAATAATTTGTTGGTAAAAAATAGTTGATAATTACTAAATGCTATTCAACCACTATCTTTTGATAATACATGTCTTCTTTGCTATAGCACTTCACAAGGTAGATACCATGAGACAACTGGTCAAGTTCAATTCTAGAAGTGGGGTTTTCTATTTCTTTTGTAAAAATTGTTTTACCGTCTAAAGACATTACCTCAATTTTATCTAGCACTATACCGTTAACATAAAAAAAGTTTTTAGCCGGATTTGGAAATAAACTAATTTCTGAAATGTCTTGTTCATTTAAGTTTAAACTAAGACCTCCCAGTTTCGCTATAAAAACATCGTCTGCACAAAATTTAATTACACTATTTGAGCCAAAAGCAACAGAGTTACTATTATACATACCAACAGCATAAATTGTACTACCCTGAGCATTAACTGCTATACCATTTGCCGATTCATCAAAAGAATCACCGATTTTAGTTGCCCACAAATTAAACCCGGTTGCATCATAGGCTGCGTAAAACATGTCTCTATAGCCGGTAAGCGCATTAATGAGGATGATGCCATCTGCATTAATACTGCCACTTGCAAAATTTCCGCTCACAAATACCCTGTCCTGTCCATCCAAGTCTATGTCAATTCCAACATCAGCATCAGCACCACCAATTTTTTTGGCCCATAACAAGCCGCCGCTGAGGTTGTATTTTGCAACAATGGCATCATAGGTTCCCGCCGCATTATTAGTAAGGTTAACGTTATCTAAAGTTGTAACTGAACTGCTAAACGCACCTGTCAAATAAACTCCTGTTCCCGAAACTGCCAAAGCTGCGCCATACTCATCAAGATGTCCACTGCTTTTTACGCTCCATTGTAAAGTGCCTGAAGAATTATATTTCACTAAAAACAAATCTTGAGATCCTATGCCACTATTCGTTAAGGTATTTCCTGAAAAATTAATACTTGCGCTGGAGAAAAAACCTGTCACATAGATGTTATTACCGGAATCTGTTGCAATACTGTTAGCTACATCCGAGCCATTTCCTCCGGCGCCTCTTGTCCACAATGGATTTCCGCTTGCATCATATTTTACAATAAAAAGATCGTTGTTACCTGAACCGGAATGGTTAACATTAACAGCACCAAAATTAATGGTAGAGCTAATAAATAAGCCTGCAACAATAACATTTCCATTTGCATCTACGCAAATACTTTGCCCTCTGTCTGTTGCATTACCGCCAGCCGATTTAGCCCAAACAACATTGCCTGAAGAATTTAATTTAACAACAAAAACATCGCTGTTAACCGCCGAACTGTTAGTAAGGGTTTGTGTTCCAAAAGTAACATTTGAGCTTGAGAACCATCCTGTAACATAGATGTCACCATTACTGTCAAGTGAAATACTGCTGGCAATTTCGCCGTCACTTCCTCCAAATGTTTTTGCCCAAAGGGCAGTGCCGGTTGCTGAATGTTTAGTGATAAAGATATCACTGGTGCCCACGCCGGGATTAGTTAAGGTAATAGAACCAAAAGTTAGATTGCTACTTGTATACCAACCTACTGTGTATAAATTACCGGCTGCATCCGTTGCATTTGCAGTGGCCATTTCTGCTCCGGTTGATCCTGCTCCAAAAGCCCATTGCCAGTTGGGTGTTTGCGCATAAATGCTTTGCATCACGAATAACAAAATAATTGCTATGGCTTTAACATTAAGTATTTTCATAATCAGGTTATTCAACAGTAAAGTTAAGTTCTACTTTGTTTTTTTTATTTTTTAATATAATGCCGTATCCGGGAGATGAGTAACTGAAGCCATTTTCATCTTTAAACTCGGCACGTAAATAGTAATCTCCTTTTTCGAGCCCTTCAATTATAAATTTACCATTGTCGTCGGTTAAAATTGCTTGGTTATATTGTGATGTAGAAGTGTTGCTTCCATAAGTTACATAAATAGTCGCTTTCGGTGCAGGATTATTAGATGCAGTTACCGGATTATAATACATCACACTGCCATTAATCTCGTTTTTGCCGCCAACACCTGCCGCTTTTTTACAAGCGTAAAGGAAAACAATGACCATAAGTAGACAGGTTATTAGTTTAGCTCTCATGGTTTAATGATTTTTAAAAAATTGAGTGTTAATTGTCAGGTTCATTTCATCTGCAACATTGGTAGTCCAAACGCCATAGGTTTTATTGGCTGCTGCACTTAAGTTACCTGTTTGATCTGCCAAAGATGGAACAGGCACCCATTGCACTTTAGATTGCGTGTCCATGTAGTCAGATCTCAGAAATTTAAGTTTTCCAGTAAATGATGCTCGGTAACGGTCATTAACATTATCTCCATTCGTGTCAAAATCAGCAGTGCCATTATAAGTTAAGTAAAGTATGGCAGGCTTTACAATAGGCGTTCCATCACTAAACCCACTGGGAGAACGGTATTTATTGAGTCTTAAATTCCCAAATACAACGTAGCCACTACCAGATTTGGAGAATTTAGTGCTATTAAACCATGCAGAATCGCTTTGTGGGTTAACAATTGTTTTTAAGGTGTCTAAGTAAGTTACACCTAAGTAACTTCTTATACATTTGCCGGGGGCATCTCTTCCGGGTTCCCCAGAATCAATGGAGGAAAGTTGAATCCAAGCATTTAATTTACATGAGCTTAAATCGCTTTCATTAAAAATAAATTTAGGGTTGAAATTAAAATTATCAAAGCGGCCGGTGAGCTTACCTGATGAATAGTTTAAATAGTTGGTTTCCCAATTCACATTACTGTGAGCTTTGTCAAATGTCCAACTATTATCTACCAAGCCATTACCTGATATTGGTTCGCCTGTTAATTTGGTAACTTCGTCTTTTTTGGCACAAGATGAAAAGATAATAACTCCTAAAGCAATAATTGCAGAAAAACCAACAAGTGTGTAGCGATTAAGCAGCATAAATATTTTACTAAGGTATAAAAAATCGTTTGATTTGCCTAAATTTATGGGAAAAAGCAATGATTTTGCATCTTTTTTTGATTGAATTTCAAAAAATTCAATATATTTGCATCCCGTTTTTAAAGCCGCTGTTTACACGAGGTAAAGAATGCTAAAAACGTTAACGATTAAAACAAACAATTATGAGTTTATTATTAGACTACGTAAAAAAGCAATTAACTGCTGAAAGCAAGCACCCGGCTTTCAAGGCTGGTGACACCATTACTGTTTCTTACAAAATTAAAGAGGGTGATAAGGAGCGTATTCAGCAATTTACCGGTGTTGTTATCCAGAGAAAAAATGAAGCGGCAACAGCATCTTTTACTGTTCGTAAAATGAGTAACGGTGTAGGTGTAGAGCGTATTTTTCCAGTAGCTTCACCATTCATTGATAAAATCGAAGTGAATAAAGTAGGTGTGGTTCGTCGCGCTAAAATTTTCTACATCCGTGAGCGTACAGGTAAATCTGCACGTATACGTGAAAAGGTTCAAAATACATCTGCATCTAAATAATAATTAAAATATATAATTTTAAAGGCCACCGACAGGTGGCTTTTTAATTCGATAGAAGTTGTGATTGGAATACTAGAAAGGTACAGTTAATTATTATTTTTCAAATGCGGTTCAATTATTTCATTAATGACAGTTGGATCTAAAAGGGTAGAGGTATCACCCAGGTTAGCAAAATCACCTTCTGCAATTTTTCTTAAAATCCGACGCATGATTTTACCACTTCTTGTTTTTGGCAACCCTCTAACGATTTGTATTTTGTCGGGCTTAGCAATGGGGCCGATTTGTTTATTCACTAGGTCGATGAGCTCTTTTTTTAGATCATCGCTATTTTTGTGTTCGTTAATAGAAATGCAATAGGCATAAATTCCTTGACCTTTAATTTCATGGGGGTAACCTATTACAGCACTTTCAACAATATCTTCGTGCATGTTTAATGCACTTTCAACCTCTGCCGTTCCAATTCGATGGCCGCTAACATTTATAACATCATCAACTCTTCCGGTTATTCTGTAATTTCCGTTTTCATCTCGTTTACAACCATCGCCGGTAAAATAAAGTCCTTTATAAGTAGAAAAGTAAGTTTGTTTGCAACGTTCATGATCACCATATGTTGTACGAATTATGGATGGCCATGGGAATTTTATGCATAAATTCCCTTCAACATTATTTCCGGTAATTTCGTTTCCTTTATCATCAACCAATATCGGTTGTATACCTGGTAATGGTAAGGTTGCAAATCCTGGTTTAGTGGGTGTTATGCCTGCTAGAGGAGAAATCAATATCCCTCCGGTTTCGGTTTGCCACCAAGTATCTACAATTGGGCATTTATTTTTACCAATATTCGCCGAATACCAATTCCAAGCTTCTTCATTAATAGGCTCACCAACACTGCCCAATACTTTTAGAGAAGTTAATTTATAAGGTTTAACAAATTCTAATCCTGCAGCTTCAAGCGCGCGTATGGCAGTTGGTGCAGTATAAAAATGAGTTACGTGATGTTTATCTACTACCTGCCAAAATCTACCGGCGTCGGGATAAGTTGGTATGCCTTCAAAGATTACTGAAGTGGCAGCATTTAGTAATGGCGCATAAGTAATATAACTGTGTCCTGTAATCCAGCCAACATCGGCAGTACACCAATAAATATCATTTGGTTGATATTGAAAAACGTTGGCAAAGCTATAAGCTGTGTATACCATGTAACCGCCTGTTGTGTGTAAAACACCTTTTGGTTTACCGGTGCTGCCACTGGTGTATAAAATAAATAATGGATGTTCTGCATCTACATAAACAGGCTCGCAATGGTCAGGTTGAGATTGAACTTCTGTTTTCCAGTTTAAATCTCTACCTTCTTGCATTTTAATAGTATCGTTTGTGCGATTAAATACTAACGTGTACTTTACAGATGGGCATTCAATTAATGCTTCATCAACAGTTGCCTTCATTGGTATTTTTTTGTTACCGCGAAAAGCCCCATCCGTTGTTAGTACAACTTTACATAACGAATCGTTTATTCGATCTTTTAATGCTTGCGCGCTAAATCCACCAAAAACAACTGAATGAACGGCGCCAATTCGGGCACAAGCCAGCATGCCATAGATTGCTTCCGGGATCATGGGCATGTATATGCAAACACGGTCACCTTTTTCAACACCAAGTTTTTTTAAAACGTTGGCTAAGCGGCAAACTTCATCATACAAGGTTTGATAGGAAATATTTTGTGTTGATTCGGATGGTTCATTGGGTTCAAAAATAAAAGCAGTTTTATGGGCATTTTTACTTAAATGCCTGTCAATACAATTTTCAGTAATGTTCAAAGTTCCATTAACAAACCATTGAATGGTCGGTTCTGTGAAATTCCAATCTAAAACCTTACTCCAGCGGTTCTTCCATAAAAATTGATCCGCAATTTTTTCCCAAAATTTCTCAGGCTGTTCAACACTTGTTTGATACTCGCTCTGATAATCCGCTAATGATTTAACTGTTTTCATGTAGTTTCTTTTTCAAATAAATACTTGTTGGCATTAAACTTCTCTGAATTCTGCTGGCATAAACAATACTGTCATGTATTTCCTTTTGCTTTTCTTCCAGCATCCTTTTTTGTTTTGTATTTCCGCACTTGCTTTTTGTTTTTGACGGTAGTTAACAAAGCTAATAACCAAAAGTACACTAAGTAGCACTGAGGCAATAATTATAATCGTATTTATTTGTTTTTGTTTTTCGAGTTTTGTTTGAGAAATTAATTGCTCCTTGGCTCTCAACATGTCTTGATTTTCCTTCTCGTACATCAATTCTTGCTTTGCAATTCCTCTTAACTGTACCGATTTTTGTATGCCTTCATAATAAGTAAAATATAATTGATGGTAATGGAGTGAGCTGTCGTACTTTTTCTTTTTTTCAAAAGCTTGAGAAATAGTTAATGTAATACTTAACAAGTTGACTTTTTGATTTTGTTGAAGTGCCACCGTGTAACCTTTTCTAGCGAAATAAATTGCAGAATCAGGATCATTTAATTTCAAATAAGAACGACTTAAAACATCGTAATTTTGAGTGAGGCCCAATAATCTGTCCGTTTTAATATTCATTATCATCGCCTCATTAGCTATTTTTATTGCCTTCAAATCTTGATGTGTTTTAGAATAAAACTCAGCATAACTGTTTAATGCAATTGCATAATGAAAATCATCTTTTTCACGTGTAGAAATATCAGATGCAAGTTTTGTATATTTTATAACGGAATCATAATTCATAACAAAACTGGTATCAAAGTAAGAAGTTGAAATATCCAGATAAATTCCGGCTAACTGATAGTAATCCTTTACCTTTTCTGATAAATTTGCTGCCTTATAAAGGTACCTTAGTGAACTAGGTTTGTCATCCAAATTAAAATATGTAACTCCAATAGATTGATATTGATAAATCAAATTTGCGGTGTCTTTCCGCCTTTCAAAATATTTAATGGCTTTAAAGCTTGTGTTGGCAGATTCTAAATATTTTCCTGTTTGCGCATAAATTAAACCTAAATTATAATACGTTTCCATTTCTGCTGAGGTATCATTTATACTTTTTGCTGTTTCGATCTTTTGGAGATACCATTTTTCAGCGGAATTCACGTCTCCTTCTATAAAAAAGATTGCACCTAAAATGTTTTGTGAACGCATGAGCACATCGTAATTTTCATATTGCTTACCCATTTTAAGGGACAAATAAGCGTTTTGTTTAGATCCTTTTAAATCACTCCGGTAATATGCCAAAATGGATTTATTCAATTGAAATAACGATAAAAAATAGTTGTCGCCTAGCTTGATGGCAATTGCCTCAAGTTGATTATTGATTTTTTCAGCAGAATCTACATTAGATTTAACTAAATTAGAGTAGGATTTAAATAACTTCAGATACGGTAACGAGTCTTGCCTTGATTTTGCTTTAACACAGGTATTTACCAGAATGAATAGAATTATCAAATAAAAACGCATTATTTCAAATATAATGCAATTTACTAACATTTACAATGTTTAAAAAGATAGTATGCAACTAAGCCCAAATAGGTAAAAAAAACTATCTTTACCTTATCATGAAAAAAGCTTTTGTATACATAATAGCAGTTGCTGGATTAATATCTTCCTGCGTCCCTGCAAGAAAACTGGAAGAATGTAATGCCGAAAAAAATGCAGCTCAAACGGAATTGGCTAACCTTAAAAAATCAGCCCAAGAATGCGAAACCAAGGTTACCGAGCTAAAAGAGCAAATGGTTAAGAATGAAAAGGAGAATGTAGGTTTACGCCGAGACACAAACATTGTTGGCAGTAATTACCGAAACTTAACCGGCAAGTATGACAAGTTAGATCAGTTGAACCAAAGTTTAATGGATCGCTTAAACAAATTGTTAGCAGGTAGTGAAAAAGACAATTCAAGATTAAGCGGTGATTTACAGATGACGCAGGAACAATTACTTAAAAAGCAAGATGAATTAAAAGCTTTGGAAGCCAAGTTATTAAAACAACAAGCAGAATTAGACGCATTGGCTGCAGCACTCAAACAAAGAGAAGCACGCGTAAATGAATTAGAGGCCATTATTAAGCAAAAAGATCAGGCAACTGCCGATTTGAAGAAAAAGTTAAGTGATGCTTTAACCGCCTTTGAAGGTAAGGGATTGACAATTACCCAAAAGAACGGTAAAGTTTACGTTAGTATGGACGAAAGTTTATTGTTTGCAAGTGGCAAAACAAATGTTGAGCCTAAAGGAGTTGAGGCCTTAAAAAATGTGGCTAAGGTTTTAGAACAGAATGCGGATATCAACGTTATGGTAGAAGGTCATACTGACGATGTGCCAATGAAGGGAGCCGGGGAAATTAAAGATAATTGGGATTTGAGTGTGATCAGAGCAACATCTGTTACCAAGATTATGCTTGGGGCAGCTAACATCGACCCGAAGAGAATAACCAGTGCAGGGAGAGGTGAATTTTTCCCTTTGGATCCAGCAAAAACACCAGAGGCCAGAAAGAAAAACAGAAGAACAGAGCTAATTTTAACGCCTAAACTAGATGAATTATTGAAAGTTTTAGGAAACAATTAAAGTTAGAGTTTTTTAAATAAACAGAATATTATATTTGCAAAAAAATAAATTATGGGAATGATAAAAGAATTTAGGTCCTTCGTAATGAAAGGAAACGTTGTTGATTTAGCTGTTGGGGTTATTATTGGTGGAGCTTTCGGCTCAATTGTTAACTCATTGGTTGCAGATATTATTACGCCAATTTTATTGCAACCTGCTTTAAAAGCTGCCGGAGCCGAAGACATTGCTTCTTGGAAGCCGGGAGGGTTACTGGTAGGTAAGTTTATTGCTTCGGTTATTTCGTTTATAGTAATAGCCTTTGTACTTTTCTTAATCGTTAAAGGAATGAATGCAGCAAAGAAAAAGGAAGAAGCTGCGCCAGCTTCACCACCAGAGCCTAGTACACAAGAGAAATTATTGATGGAAATTCGTGATGCACTAAAAAAGTAAAACACTTAACCTAAACTAAGCCGCAGATAATTTGCGGCTTTTTTATTTTTCACCTAACAATTGTTCTGCACAATACCTATATTTGAAATCTAAATTAATAATTATGCAAACTACAGCCTTAACCGATTTACACATTGCCCTTGGCGCAAAGATGGTTCCATTTGCGGGGTATAACATGCCGGTATCCTATTCCGGATTAAATGAAGAACATTTAACCGTAAGAAATAGTGTTGGTGTTTTTGATGTAAGTCATATGGGGGAGTTTCGGTTGAAAGGTGATAAGGCTTTGGATTTAATTCAATATGTGACTAGTAATGACGCATCAAAATTAACTGACGGTAAAGTGCAATATTCTTGCTTACCTAATGATAAAGGTGGTATTGTAGATGATTTATTGGTTTATAGAGTAAGTGAAAAGGAATATTTTTTAGTTGTAAATGCCTCCAATATTGAAAAAGACTGGAACTGGATTAGCAAACACAACACCTTTGGCGTTGATATGCAAAACGAGAGTAACGATTGGAGTTTATTAGCTGTTCAGGGGCCAAAAGCTATTTTAGCTTTACAGAAGTTAACTGCTGTTAATCTAAGCGCGATGGAGTATTATACATTTTGCATTGGCGAAATGGCAGGATTGTCAAACATTATCATATCCAATACCGGATATACCGGAGCCGGAGGCTTTGAGATTTATGTAAAGAACAAGGACGCTAAAGCCATGTGGGATGCCATTTTTGCTGCCGGGGCTGAGTTTGGCATTAAGCCTATTGGACTTGGAGCACGTGATACTTTGAGATTAGAGATGGGATTTTGCTTATATGGGAATGACATTGATGATACTACGTCACCAATTGAAGCCGGACTTGGCTGGATAACTAAGTTTACAAAAAATTTCATTAACAGCCAAGCTATTGAGGCTCATAAAACCAATGGTGTTTCAAAAAAATTGGTAGGTTTTGAAATGGTTGATCGTGGTATACCTCGTCATGATTATATTATCACTGATGCAAATGGAACAACTATTGGTAAAGTAACTTCTGGTACTCAATCACCATCATTAAACAAAGCCATTGGATTAGGCTATGTTTCGCTTCCTTTTGCTAAACCTGATACTGAAATCTTTATTTCTATCAGAGATAAAGGAATTAGAGCTAAAGTTGTTAAATTTCCTTTCATTACCAAGTAATTATGCAAAAAAATAGAATTTCTTCTAAAAACTTGCAAAAAACTGTAACTTTCACAAGGCTTTGTGCGTAAACCTAGATAATAAATTCATCGAATTTGGGCTTAGTTTTATCTAAATGTCTCTTTATTAAGCTATTTTTTGATAGAAGTTCGTTATTAATTAATTACATTTGAGTATCAGTATGAGGAAATTTATACAATTAATAATTTTAGTTTTTATAACTGCTTCATCTTACGCACAAATTGGACCCGAGGTTTACAAAGGGGATAGTATTAATCGTGTTGATGGAGAAAATAAAAAACAGGGTAAGTGGATTCTACTTGGAAAACACAAACCCGGAACATGTTACGCTTCGGACTCTAAAATAGAGGAGGGGAAATATCAGGATAATCGTAAGAAAGACTTATGGATAGAATATTACTGCAATGGTAACATGAAAAACAAACTGACCTTTAACAATGGCCGACCTGATGGTTATGCAATCATGTATCATGAGAATGGAAAGATAAGTGAAGAAGGGAATTGGAAAATGAATCGCTGGGTTGGAAATTATAAATTATATTATGAAAATGGACAGGTACAACATGAGTTTGTTTTTAATCAAAGCGGCAAAAGGGAAGGTCAGCAGAAATATTACTATGATAATGGGCAGATTGCTATCGAAGGGAATTTTATGAATGGAAAGGAATCAGGTCTAATAAAGGAATATTATGAAACAGGCGACATTAAAGCTGAAAAAAACTTTGCAGATGGAAATGTTGATGTAGCCAGTATCAAAGAATTCGAGCCTAAAAAACCTATTCAAAAAACTAACGAGGCGCCAATTAAGAATGCTCCAAAAATTGTTGTTAAGCAAGATGAGATGCCGAATAATGCAACCAAAAAGCCAACTGTATTAAATGGTCAACACATTTTATATAACCGAAATAAACAGATAACTAAAGACGGAGAGTTTAAAGACAACTTGTTTATGACAGGCAAGGCATATATTTATAACGAGGATGGCATCTTAATCAGGATAGCCATGTATAAAGACGGTCAGTATATTGGCGATACACAGATAGAGAAATAATTTCTTTATTGTCAATCTGTAAAAAATGAAACTAACCAAATATATTTTTACAGTAATTTTGTTTTTAATTCAATCTTGCTCTAATAATACAAAAGTAGCCGAAGAAAAGGGTATTCATCTTAAGAGCGCACCTTGTCGAAAATCTTGGGAAATGTTCGGAGGCTCTAAAGACACAATTAATGTAACTGACTGTCATAATCTAAAACAAGGTCGCTGGATAATCACTAGGTTTGTTGTTTTAAATAAAAAAAATGGGCCAGAAATGATATGGTCGCAGGAAGGCAACTACTCAAATGGGAAAAGAAACGGTTTTTGGAAAAATTACGATGATAAAGGCAACGTTAAAGACAGTGTTTACTACAAAAATGATACAATCGTTGATTTATAGTTTGTCTTAAAAAAATTTGCATTTATTGAAAACCTTAAAGTACAAAATCTCAAATTTCTAGAAGAAGTTAATCAGGTCTCTTCCGATATCTCTCCTGTAATATTTATTTGTGTAATGAATTTTTTCTGCCGAACTGAAAGACTTTTTTGCCGCAGATTCAATTGTGTTTCCAAAACTGGTAAGCGCAAAAACTCTTCCTCCGTTTGTAACCACTTTTTCACCTTCAAACTTAGTGCCTGAGTGAAAAACAAGCGATTCTTTCACCTCATTTAAACCTGATATTTCGTAACCTTTACTAAAATCCTCAGGATAACCACCACTTACTAGTACAACGGTTGTAGCAGTGTTTTCTGACGTTTTATAAACTTTTTCTTCCAAACATTGATTCCCAACACCAACCAATAAATCTAAGAAATCACTTTCTATTCTTGGAATAACAACTTCTGTTTCTGGGTCGCCCATTCGGCAATTGTATTCAATTACATATGGTTCCCCACCACAATTCATTAAGCCAATAAAAATAAATCCTCTGTAATCAATTCCTTCTTTGTTTAAACCTTCGATGGTTGGTTTTACAATTCTTTCTTCAACTTTAGAAAGAAAAGTATTGTCTGCAAAAGGCACCGGACTGACAGCGCCCATTCCGCCGGTATTAAGCCCGGTATCGCCTTCACCGATCCTTTTATAATCTTTAGCAGAAGGTAATAATTTATAGCTAATGCCATCAGTTAAAACAAATACCGATAGTTCAATGCCGTGCAAAAATTCTTCAATCACAACTTTCGAACTTGCATTTCCGAATTTAGCTTCAAGCAGCATTGACTTTAATTCTTCTTTAGCCTCCTGCAATTGATTCAAAATTAGGACACCTTTTCCCGCAGCTAAGCCATCTGCTTTAAGAACATAAGGTGGTTTTAAGGATTCTAAAAACTGACAACCTTGTTCAAGTGTTTCTTTAGTAAACGTTGCATATTGTGCTGTTGGCACTTTATAGCGCTGCATAAACTGTTTGCTGAAATCTTTGCTTCCCTCTAATTGTGCACCATCTTTTTTAGGACCAATAACGGGAATGTCTTTTAATACATCATCGTTTAAAAAGAAATCGTGAACGCCTTTAACTAAAGGATCTTCGGGGCCAACTAAAACTAAATTAATATCTTTTTCCCAAACTAAATTTTTGATGGCTTCAAAATCTGTAACGGCAATATTTACATTGGTACCGCAGTTGGCAGTACCTGCATTACCCGGCGCGATGTATAAATTATTCAACAATTTACTTTGAGCAATTTTCCATGCAAAGGCGTGTTCGCGGCCACCTGAGCCTAAAATTAAAACGTTCATGGTTTATAATTGTTTCAATAAACTTTTTAAAGTCACTCTATCTTCTAAATACGCATGCAATGCATCAATGTTTATGCGCTCTTGTTGCATGGTATCTCTATTTCGAATGGTAACACAATTATCTTCTAAACTCTGATGATCAACAGTAATGCAATATGGTGTGCCAATAGCATCCTGTCTACGGTAACGTTTACCAACAGTGTCTTTTTCATCGTAAGCAACATTAAAATCAAACTTAAGTTTGCTAACAATTTTTTCAGCTAACTCAGGTAATCCGTCTTTTTTAACTAACGGAAAGATGGCCACTTTAGTTGGCGCTAATGCAGGTGGTAAACTCAACACGACGCGTGTTTCACCATTTTCTAATAGCTCTTCTTTGTATGCAGCGCTTAAAATTGACAGGAACAATCTATCTAAACCAACACTTGTTTCTACTACATACGGCACATAAGATTTATTTTCTTCAACATCAAAGTATTGTAATTTTTTACCGCTGTGTTCTTCGTGTTGCTTTAAATCAAAATCTGAGCGGGAATGGATACCTTCTAATTCTTTAAAGCCAAATGGAAATTGAAACTCAATGTCACAAGCAGCCTTAGCGTAATGCGCTAGTTTTAAATGATCGTGGTATTTATAATTTTCTTTGCCAAGTCCTAAACTTAAATGCCATTTTAAACGATTTTCTTTCCAGTAATCGTACCAATGATTTTCTGTGCCTGGTTTCACAAAAAACTGCATTTCCATTTGCTCAAACTCACGCATTCTGAAAATAAACTGACGTGCTACAATTTCATTTCTGAATGCTTTTCCTGTTTGTGCAATACCAAAAGGTATTTTCATTCGCCCGGTTTTTTGCACATTTAAATAATTTACAAAAATACCTTGTGCAGTTTCAGGCCTTAAATAGATGGTGCTGGCTTCTTCGCTAACGCTTCCCATCGCGGTGCTAAACATTAAGTTAAACTGGCGAACATCCGTCCAGTTTCTGCTACCACTAATCGGGCAAACAATTTCACAATCAATAATTATTTGACGAACTTCTGCTAAATTGTTTTCGTTTAACGCGGTTTTAAAGCGATTATTAATTTCGTTTATTTTGTTTTGATATTCAACAACACGAGCATTGGTGCTTCTAAACATGGCTTCATCAAAGTTCTCGAAACGCTTTGCTGCTTTTTCTACTTCTTTTTTGATTTTATCTTCAATTTTAGCAACATGTTCTTCAATGAGAACGTCTGCGCGGTAGCGTTTTTTGCTGTCTTTATTATCGATTAAAGGGTCGTTAAAAGCATCCACGTGTCCGCTGGCTTTCCAAACAGTTGGGTGCATAAAAATAGCAGCATCAATCCCCACAATATTATCGTGTAACTGAACCATGGCTTTCCACCAATACTCTCTGATATTTTTTTTGAGTTCGGCACCATTTTGTCCATAATCGTATACAGCACTTAAGCCATCATAAATTTCTGAACTTTGAAAAATATAACCGTATTCTTTAGAATGCGAGATGATGTTTTTAAAAAAATCTTCGGGCTTCACTGACATAATTAACAACTTTAAATGAAGCCACAAAAGTAGAATTTATTTTAGTTTTACCCAAACCAATACGTCTTTACCTATCTTGTTTGTTTTTAGTCAATCTTAACTCTCAATCCTTCGCTGTGGCTTGTAAATTCAGGCGCGTACATGCATTGGATACTGCTTATGCCATTGCTGAAATTACCGCTGTGACTTACCAACAAGGGGTATTCAAAAACAAAGGTGCCTTTTGGTAGATACGATATAAAAAAGTTAGTGCTGGCATCCTTTGTAGCCTCGTAATAACCTAATCCATCCTGATATTTGTAGGTGCTTATCACGTTAATCGGTTCAAAACCACTTGCGCGCATATCTTTTAAATGCACATATTCCATTGATCGGTCAACTCTTAATTCAATTCTTACAATAATTTTATCGCCAACTTTTAATTTATTTTTATCAATTGGCTCAATTACCGGACCACTGGCTGTATTTTTTTCAATAAATAATTTTTTAGTAAGTTTTAGAGGCGTTTCATGAGGTGTAATTTTATCAAGCTGTTCAAAGTATTGCCAATATACACTTCCCCAGCTAACGCCTGCATCTTTTTTCACTACTTTTACTTTGCCCATTTGAGGTTGAATTTCAGTGCCGGTAAATACTTTTTTGAAATAACCTGTGCCAGCCTCAACCTTTAAACTTTTATCAGTTTTAGGATCAATTTTAATATTACCTAAGTTGATTTCCACATTTGGTTCTGTTGCTAACCAGTCAGAGCCTCGTAACAACATGGCATATATTGCTTCAGAGGTAGCGCGCGTAGTTCCCCAGTTTTGTGTTTGTTTGCTTTTAATTAACCAGGTTTTTAAATCATCAACCGATTTTAAATCATTACTTACTTCATCAAAAGCTTCAATCATTAGCGCCTGCATTTCTATAGGCGCCTGATACCAATAGTAGCCGGCATAATTATCTTTCCAGTACATACCCATTTCTTCCTTGTTAAGAGAATTCTCTTTTAAAGATTTCATTATGACAGTAGCCGTTTTCTTGTCACCATATCTGTTTAAACTTAAAGCAATCATTCCTTGCATATAGCGACTGTTTTGTAGCCAGTAGGTTTTAGCTTGTTTTTTAAAGTACTCAACTGCTTCTGTATTATTTTTGCTGATTGGAAGTTGGTTTGAAGTAAAATAACTGCGCATATATAAATACTGAATGTGCATGTATCCTAAATGATTTTCTGTTAAGTATACTTTGTAATGTTTTTTAATGTAATCATAGTCTTCCTTAATTTTGCGATCACAGAATAAGACAGCTTTATCAACCATTTGTTTTATCTGGTAGTTTTTGTTGAAATCAATCACACCAAGTTTTTGTAAATGCGCAAAGCCGGTGGCAATGTATTGCGTAATATACCAGTCTTCAGGGCAATTTTTGAACCATGGCCAGCCACCGTTTGATGATTGTGCTTTCTGAAGTTTAAGCAAGGCGTTGTTTAATTCGTTACTCATTTTATTAAGATCAAATAATAAAGCAACACGTTTTTTATTTTCACTTTCATTTTTACTGTCAAGCACCCAAGGCGTTTCTTGTAAGAGCACTGCTTTTAATTCTTCGTTTTTTTGAAGGTTAGAATAAAAAGTTTCAGGACTGTTTGTTTTCCAACTTTCAAAAATTTCTTTAATTTTTGGTTTAGAATTAGCGATGTGTGATGCCAATGAATTTGCATAATAGCGAGCAAAAGTTTGTTCGCTGCACTCATAAGGGTATTCCATTAAGTAGGGTAGGCTTTGCACGGCATACCATGCGGGATTAGCCGTAAATTCTAAAGTGTAGGCATGATTTTTTAAAGTATTAGAATTATTATTTTGATTGATAAATTTAGCAAACGTAAATTCTTTGGTTTGGAATCCTCTAATCGGTAATGGCATGCTTTCCGTTACCAACATTCTGTTGGTTAAAACAGGAACCACCATTTCTTCGCCATCGCTGAAGTTTCCGGCTTTAGCAATAAGTTTGTATTTCACTGCCTGATAGTCTGTTGGAATAATAAGCGACCAATTAAGTGTAGTGCTTTGGCCTCCTTCTGCAACAAATTCTTTAGAAGGTTTGTTTAAGATTTTTGTAGTGATGTCTTCTTCCGTAATGGCGTCAAACAATCTTAATTCAGCAACACCTTTTGCCTGATTTTTATTTAAGTTAACCACTTTGCTAACAAAAGTTAAAGTATCAAACTCTCTGAAAAAGCGAGGTGGGTTTGGCTGCACCATTAATTCTTTCTGTGTTATGATTTCACGGTAAGATTGACCAATACTTAAGTCTTTTGTATGAGCCATGGTCATCAACTTCCATTTAGTTAAGCTTTCAGGTATGGTAAACTTAATAATGATTTCTCCTTTTTCATTTGTTTGTAGTTGAGGATAAAAGAATGCAGTTTCATTAAAATTTTTACGTGGTACTATTTCTGATAGTTTAGCATTAGAAGAGTGGTTGTCTCCATTATTTTCATCATTACGAAACTCATTTTGTTCACCACCTTTTGTTGTTGATGCGCTAACTTCACTTTTAGCGAGTCCACCGAGTGCATCTGCTTTACCCATAGGTGCAGCAGATTTTTTCGCTCTAGGAGCAGATTCTTTATCTTTTGATTTTTCTTCGGCCTCCATTGGAGCTTCAGCTAAAACGCCTTCATTTCTATAGTCATCATCACCATAATAGCCATAGTAGTTATTATAGTAACTTAAACCGAACGTGTTTAAGTGATCATAATAAAGGTAGTCTACATTCACATAGGTATTTCCGGTGTTATTATAAACAGCAGCAGAACTAACGCGCTCTATTTCATTAACCCAATTGTACCTGGCATAATAAGAATGATAAGGATTAAGGTACCAATTATTAGGCCTAAAAGCATCTAAACTTGCATCGTACATGCTTGCTAACATTTCCGCTGCAACTTTTTCACCTTTCTTGTTTTTGATGATGAGCTGCCATTGTTCCTGCTGACCCGGTAATAGCTTGTCTCTGAATGTGGCATATTCGATATCTAAGGATTTGTTAGTAAAAGGAACATTTATATAATCCGTATAACTATAGTATCTACCGTTTTTAATAAACGTATAATGACTAACTAAGCCTCCTCTGTTTTTTTCAGCAATTGGAATTAAAATAGGTTTTAGTGAAGTGGTTGTTAATTTAAATTCATCTATTTCATCACTTTCAATAGAATTAAGTAAATAAACATCTTTATATGAAGATGCAATTATCATTTTAGCTGTATCTCCAGGCTCACATGTTGATTGAATCGATAAGGTCCAAAATGGTTTAGAAGTCGGTAATTCATTTTTTGAAGGATTGTAAATGGTAACATAATTAAGTGCTTTTACTTCCTGTCCGTTTTTGTCCTTACAGATTGATTCTATCAGGTACATGCCTTGTTCGAGGGTTTTAAACTCTGAACAATTTATTATTTTACTAATTTTAGTATCGAAGCTTTTTGAGAATGCGAGTTTTAATTTTTCCCATTTATAATGATTTGTTTCATCAGCATATAAATCATTTGGGAATAATTTATAGTATTCCTCTTTGCTGAAAATGTGTTTATCAGGCTGACTCCATAAACGTTTTCTGAAAACTTTATTGTTTTGTTTTAAGGAATATACGTTCATTACACCCTTAGTAAATTCTTCAATGCCGTTTAAATTTTGTGCACGAACGTTAACTTCCAAATTTTTTGTTGTATTCATTATCTCAGGCACGTTCAAACTTAGTTCCAGTGCTTGATTTCCAACTCTGAAATAGGTGTTGGTGCTGCGCGTTTCGCCATTGCTATCTGTAACATCGGCAATTATTGTAAAATTATAGGTTGGGTTATCTTTGTTGGAAACTGTTGGATCTGGTAATGCTTTAAATTCAATCATGAATTCACCATTTTGATTGGTTTGCGTAATGCCATTTGTAATTTCAACCGATGTGCTTTGGCTATAATATGGCCTGTACCAATACCACCAATAAGGATAACTTACGTTTCTTTCAACACGGAATTTAACGGAGGCGCCGTCAATCCAATTACCTGCGTATGCTTTTGCAAGACCTTTAACTTTAACTATATCATTTAAACGATAGCTGCCTTTAAGTGTATCAAAATAAGTTTCAAATTTAGGTCGCTTGTATTCTTCAACTGAAATGTAAGTGGAGCCATATCCGTCTGAAATATACATTTGGCCTGTGATTACACCATTTGGCGCAATAAATGATCCGGCCACAGTTCCATATTCATTTGTCGTAAGTTTTTGTTCGCTTATCTTTTGATGATTTACATCATAAAACGTTAAAGTGGTGGCTCTATTAGTTAGCAACTGATAATCATTCTTGGTGTTGTTTTGCATCATCAGTGCTTTAAAATAAATTGTTTGTCCGGGCCTATAAATTGCTCTGTCTGTAAAAATATGCGTAGTGATATTGCCCGCTGTCTGCTCGTAATCTCGGTAATTGTATAACCCCGAATTTGAAACAAGTTTTTCCTTCTCAGTTATAACCTCAACAAAAAAACTATTGTAGTATTCAGTTCCTTTTTCGTTGATGGTTGCTTTACCATTTAGATTGGTCTTAAAAGCAGCTCCTTTTTTTACTTCATAGTTATAAGTGGCACTATTGTATTTATTGTAGTAGGTTTGAATTGTTGCATTCTGAATCGGTTGGCCACTGTTTCTGTTTAAAACAAAAAAGTCAATTTCGCCTCCTTTTTTGCGTTTGTAGGTTGTCGCAATGTCAGTTACAATATAAGTTTGATAGGCAAACACACTTTTGCTTGTTTTAAAATCAGCATTGTTGCAAGCTAATAACAAATAGTATCCGGCGTTTATTTCTGGTACTTTAATCTCAACGCTATGATTGTTAAAATCTTTATCGCTAGGTAGCATTTGATCAAAGGTGGCAACAGTTGGTAAATTTAAAAGTTTCTCAAATAATTTTTCTCCATAGTGATTATTTTGAAGTTTTGTGTAACTGAAGTAATCTGTTTTCACCAACTTAAAATAAATTTTTGTGAGGTTGGTGTAATTTACCAATAAACGATTTGGTAAATCAACATCATTACTTTGCTCGGCAGTTAATTGCAATACTTTTGATTCAATATCATTAATGCTATTATTGGCCAATTGTGCCCCGCGGGTATTAGGATGATTAGTGATGATATCCTTACAAATACGGTGCGCAATTTGTTTGTAGTCCTTATACTGATCTGACTCAAGTGGTTTATACAATGAAGATTTTTTATAATACCAAATGGCAACTCTATGCTTAATTTCTGCAACACGCTTGCTACTTGCAAACTCAGTTTGCAATTGATTTAAAGTTTTAAGATAAATTGAATCTTTGTTTTCATTTCTTGAATACATGTAGGAGAAATCCAATCGCTCAAACTCTAAGTCAACAATAGCCCCTAGATTATTTGTTTTTAAATTGAAGTCGTACAGATCTTTAAATAAGTTTACGGCGTAGTATTTTAGTTCCAAACTATCTGTTGGTTGATTAACCTTAAAATTTATGAAGTTTGTATAAGGCATTAAGTACTCCTCTTCGTTGATTGCAAACTGAGCAGCTGCCTTGGTAACATCAGCTTCGCTGTTTTTGAAAAAATCAAGTGCTCTGTGTGCTATAAAATGATAGAGTGTCGGGCGCCATTGACGAGTCTCTGCAGTTCCTTTTGCAACTATTTCATCAAACAAATCTAATTTTACTTCCTTAAGTTGTTTAGCTTCCGATAAGGAGGACTTATGCAAAAGTATGGATGCATTGATGATGTTTTTTAAGTCCCAAGTAGCCACATCGTCGTTATTAAATGAAACGGTTTGGCTGCGGTTATAAAACTGCCAACGGTTCATTTGATAATACTGCCAGTAATTTTCGGCCAATAAACTTTGTAAAATGGGTTTTATAGGAAACTTTGCAACTTTAATTTCGGCTTTTAGTTCATCGATATTTTTTTGTTGACTAAATTCCTCTTTAGTTTGATTGTATTTGAGCTTGTAAATAATAGCCTTAACGAATTGAGGGGCATTTTCATCTTTTTTAGCTTTGTCATAAATTTGTAAGATTATTTTTAAGGCACTTTCGGGTAGTCCTTTATCTTCAAATGTTTGCACTTGTTTCCAAAGACCCTCGTAATTATCATAGGGCCCAATTTCAGTGTTATTTGTTGATTTCACTTTTTTCTTTATTATAAAATTTAAACTTAAAACGGTTGTTGAAATAACAATCAAATAAATTAAGATCAGTTTTTTGGATAACATATAAATTTTTATTTTTGAGATGTAACAAAATTGGCTTTTCCATAAAAGTAACATAAAAAATACATGTAAATAGTGATTTAATGCTATTTAAAGTTGAAGAATTGGGAATAAATAGCGAAATTTAAGGCAATTTGTTACCAATTCGTAAAAACGCAATTATTAAGAAGATATGGAAGCTTTGATAGACATTTTGAAAATCCTTTTGCCGGCCGCTGTTGTTTTTTTAGCGACTTTTTTCTTAGTCAATCGTTTTTTGGACAATGATCAAAAAAGACGAGAACATGAGTTAAAAAAGTCAGCTCAATCAGTATTTACCCCTTTAAAATTGCAGGCATATGAACGTGTTGTTATTTTTTTGGAGCGTATAGATCCTAATAGTTTGGTAGTTAGGGTTAATAAACATGGCATGAATGCCCATCAATTACACCAGGAGTTAATTAAGGCCATTAAAAGTGAGTATGAGCATAATTTATCACAACAAATTTATATAAGTTATGGTGCCTGGGAGTTAGTTAAAAATGCTAAGGAGGAAATAATTAAAGCCATCAACATTAGTTCTACAAAAGTGCCGCATGATACCAGCAGTAACGAACTTGCGATGATGATATTAAATTTGGTTGCTAACCTTGATAAGAAAATGCCAAATCAAATTGCTTTGGAATATATTAAAAAAGAAATCGCTCAAGCATTTTAATAATGGATAACATGTTTTCTTATTTCCCTGAAACAACTTACGAATCGTGGAAACTTCAATTATCAAAAGACCTTAAAGGAATTAGTGTTGATCAGTTAATCAAAACTTTATCAGAGGGGGTTGTTATTGAACCTTACTATGTAAAGGAAAATTCAGGGAAACCCTCTAACTATTTTAATCACAATGGATGGGAATTATGCGAACATATCGTTGTGAAAGATGAAAAAACAGCCAATCTAAAAGCGTTGGAAGCACTAAAGGGAGGTGCAACAGGCCTGTGTTTTTATATCCATCATAAAATCGACATAAAGAAATTGATAGCGAACATTTCGCTTGAGCACATTTACAGTCAATTTTTTATAACAAGTGATGCTATAAATGTTATAGAGGATTTAAAACCATGGTTGGGTAAGACTAATATATACGACGGTAAGCAAAAATGTTTTGTTCTTTTGGATGTGCTTGGTTTATTTGCTTTTTACGGAGAGTGGCATGCTAATCAAGAAGCTGATTTGGGGAGCACTTTGAATCTTACATCTATCAACATTAATGCAGATCTCTATAGAAACAGCGGTGCAAATACTATAAATGAATTGGCAATAACTCTAACGCATCTGAATGAATATCTCCATTATTTTAACATAAATAACCAATTAGACAATCCAAAAACTATTCACCTCTCTTGCGCTGTTAGTGGTGATTTTTTTATGGAAGTAGCCAAGTTGCGGGCTTATAGAAGTTTGATGGCTTTGTTGTTAAAACAGTACAATTGTAATTTCGACGTACATATTCATGCAAATACCGCTCAGCTTAATAAAAGTAAAAAGGACGCTTATACAAACCTGTTAAGAAGTACCACTGAAAGCATGAGTGCGGTTATTGGCGGATGTAACAGTTTGACTGTGTTACCATATAATATTGGTTTTGAAGAATCAAACAGTTTTTCTGAAAGAATTGCACGAAACCAGCAACATTTATTAAAAGAAGAAAGTTATTTGGATAAGGTTAATGACATTTCTAAAGGATCTTACTTTATTGAAACACTCACGGAGCAACTAGCTGAAAAAGCCTGGAACACTTTTAAAACGCTAGAATCAAAGGGTGGATTTATTAAAGGCATAGAGAGTGGATTAATACAATCCATCATCGATTCAGATAGAGAACAATTGATATCTGACTTCAAGCAAGAAAAGCGAGTATTGGTTGGTGTAAACAAATTCAAGAATCCAACTGAAAAGGTGGTTCCAGAAAAAAAGGAACACAAAAGTAATCCAACAAAATTTAAAGCGATTCAACCTATAAGGTTAGATGATTATTTAGATTAGTAATAAAACAATTTTTTGTACGCATAAATCTCATCTTTAAGAATTTAAATTCTTGAAAGAGTAGACGCCTAAAAAGCTTAAAAACTAAAAATATCTGCAACCAAATTAGGTACAATTCCAATTACCAGAGTAATAATGGTACTTAAAACAATTACAATTGCTTGGGATTTTTCGACGATTAGTTTTTCATTATCTGATTCGTTACCTTTAAAATACATGGCGATCACAACTTTAAGGTAATAATACACACCTACTGCGGATGTCAATACAGCTAAGATTAATAACCATTTGTAGTGGGTTCCTATCATTGCTGTAAACACGAAATACTTTGCGAAAAAACCGGAGGTAACCGGAATACCAGCTAACGATAACATAGATACTGTCATGCAAAAAGCAAGTAACGGATGCCTTTTAGACAAACCGTTAAACGAGGTAATGTCTTCGTTAGCTTTAAGTGCAACATTATAAACAACGCCAAACGCCGCAATGCTGCCAATACTGTAAGCTAAAGAATAATAAATCAACGCACTTACGGAAAGGTTACTTCTTACATTGGCTAAAATAACCATTAACATAAAAGCTGCATGGCTAATGCTTGAAAACGCAAGCATTCTTTTGACATTAGTTTGCATGGCCGCCGATAAATTAGCTACAATTAAAGATAAAGCAACAACTACTGCCAATACCATGGTCCATAATTCGCTAACACCACTAAAGCTAATCATAAACAATCTTAAGAATGCCGCAAAAGCAGCAGTTTTAACAACAGTGCTCATTAAAGCTGTAATAAGTGTAGGTGAGCCTTCATAAACATCCGGAGCCCAAAAATGAAAAGGAGCTGCGCTTACTTTAAAGCACATGGCAATTAAAATCATTAGAACACCAACATAAAAGAAAGATGGCAGGGTGGCACTATTACTGGTGATGTAACTCTTAATCATGAATAAATCAAACGAGCCACAGGCACCATAAACCAAAGCAATTCCAAACAAAAGAAAACCACTTGCAAATGAACCCATGATTAAGTATTTAAATCCGGCCTCATTACTTTTTATATTATTCTTTTTACTTGCGGCTAATACATACATTGGAATACTCATGATTTCAATGCCAAGGAATAGGGTGGTCATGTTTTTATAGGCGGTTAACATGAGTGCACCAACCAACGCAAATAATACAAGCGCAAAATGATCAACTGAGTTATTAGTATCTTCAAAATAATCGTTTGCTAAAATAAACCAAAGAAAAGCTGTGGCTATAATTATGCCGGAAAAAGCAATGCCTAATTTATCAAATGCAATCATGTTGTCAAAATATACAATACTTTGCGGCGAATTCCATTCTATGAAATTAGTAGCATAGGCTGCAACAATTCCTAATAGAACAATTGGAAGTAAGGCTTTTTTGAATTTAAATATTTCAGCCAGCATCGCTACAATTCCCAATCCACTGATAATTAATAGTCCCTTCATGTTACTTTATATTTAGATGATGATTTATTACTAGTTAGGTTTAATAATTGCTAATAGTTCTTTGATTCCTTGCTCGGCCATGCTGTTTAGTGGTGCCGGATAAATACCAAAAGCTACAATCGCAATACATGCAATGATAAGAACAGCTTTGTCTGATGTGGCTAATGCGCCAAAGGTGTTGTGATTATCTATACGTTCTCCGAGCATGATGTGCTGATAACTTCTAAGCATGTAAACAGCACCTAAAATCACCGACAGTCCTGCAAAGCCGGCAATCACCGCATTATATTTGTAAACGCCGCTTAGCAATAAAAATTCACCAACAAAACCATTGGTAAGCGGTAAGGCAACTGAACCCAGAACCACGATAAGGAAAAGCACAGCAAAATTTCCATTCATATTGCGTATTCCCCCAAGCTTATCTAATTCTCTGGTACCTGTATGGCGTAATAAAATATCTGCGATTAAAAACAAAGCAACTACATTAACACCGTGAGCTAACATCTGCATGATAGCACCTTGCAGGCCTTGTTGATTAGCAGTTAGAATACCTGCAGAAATTAATCCCACGTGGGCAATTGACGAATAAGCTATTAATCGTTTGTAATCCTTTTGTACAATTGCAATACATGAAGCATATACAATTCCAATTACAGATAAAATAATGGCTGTATGACCCCAATCTTGCAATCCAATTGGTGTAAGTGGCAGTAACCATTTTATTAAAGCAAAAGTTCCCATCTTTAACATAATACCCGAAAGGAGCATAGTGCCTTGTGTTGGTGCGTTAACGTAAGTGTTAGGTTGCCAAGTATGAAAAGGAAAAATTGGCATTTTTATGGCAAATGCAATAAATACTAACCAAAACACCACACCTTGTTGATCGGCATTCAGTGAACGGCCTGCTTCATATAATGCATTGATGTTCCAAGACTTCATGCCATCTATATTGGTATGATTGTAAACGTAAATTAATCCAACCAACATAAACAACGAACCTAATAAGGTATAAACAAAGAATTTGAAAGTAATAGCCGCTCTGTTTTCGCCACCCCATAATAAACAAATAAAGTAAATTGGAATTAATGCCAACTCCCAGAACACATAAAATAAAAATCCATCATTGGTCATAAATACACCCATTAGGGCGCTTTGCATCATTAACATTAACCCATAAAACTGATGCTCGTTAGCGTATTCGTTTTTAAAAGCACTTAAAACAATTAGCGGCAGAAGGAATGCTGTTAACAAAACCAGCAAAGAGCTTAGCATATTAATTTCTATATTAAAATGAATGCCCAAGCTCGGAATCCAATTAAGGTCAAGCTGAAGTAGATTTGTATTAGGATTGTGTTTAACCATAAACATGGCTGCCACTGCAATACCAAACGTAATAATGGTTGAAAACAATGAAATTTGTTTGGTTGATTTACTTTTGCTTACAAATAAAAGCAATGCACTTAAAAACGGAACAACTATTAATAAAAGTGATAACATATCTGAAATTCTTTATTCTATAATTTTAATTTATCTATATAACAATGTAAATAACACAATAAATACAATACCCATTATCATGCTAATAATATAAAAGCCAATATTACCATTTTGAGCTAATCTTACAACACTTCCTACACCTTTTACAGCTGAGCCAACACCATTCACCACGCCATCAATTATCGCAACATCCACATACTTATATAATACATCAGATACAGCATCAATTGGCTTACGTATTAAAGCTTCATAAATCTCATCAACATAAAATTTGTTGTAGATTAAACGTTGCCAGCTTTTTAATTCACTTTCGTTAGCTACCGGCAACACTTTGTTTTTTAAATATAAATTGTAAGCAAAAAAGATACTAGCGGCAGCAGCAGCTACAGCCAAGCACATTAAAATCAACTCGACTTCATGGCTAAGGGTTATTAAAGATTTCCCTTTCATGATGATGACTTCTCCAATTTGATGATGCATCCAGTTTGGTAAATGTAAAAACTCCGGTAAACCAAGCAATCCGCCTAATGCAGAAAGAATGGCTAAAATAATCAAAGGAAAGGTCATACTAGGCGGAGATTCATGTAAATGATGTTCCTGCTCATGTGTGCCTCTGAATTTACCATAAAAAGTTAAGTACAACATTCTAAACATATAAAATGCAGTGAGAATAGAAGTAAGCATCCCCACCAACCATAAAGCCTTACTATGTTCATAAACATGCGCTAATAATTCGTCTTTACTAAAAAATCCGCTAAATGGAGGTAGACCACTAATTGCAATGGTTGCTATAAACATTGTAAGGAAAGTAATTTTGATTTTACCTTTTAGTCCTCCCATTTTACGGATATCTTGTTCGCCACCCATGGCATGAATTACGGAGCCGGCTCCTAAGAATAATAATGCTTTGAAAAATGCGTGCGTTGTTACGTGAAACACGGCGCTGCTATAGGCACCTACACCCAATCCCAAAAACATTAAACCTAATTGAGATACGGTTGAATACGCCAATATTTTTTTAATATCATTTTGCAATAAACCAATGCAAGCTGCAAATAATGCAGTTATTCCACCAACTATTGCTACAGTTTCACTGGCCACATCGCTTATAGAATAGAATATATTAGAACGTACTACCATAAAAATACCAGCCGTTACCATGGTTGCAGCATGTATTAATGCAGATACCGGGGTTGGACCAGCCATGGCATCCGGTAACCAAGTGTATAATGGTAATTGTGCCGATTTACCCATGGCGCCTACAAATAATAAAAGTGCAATTGCGGTAATGGTAGAAGTAGGAACAGAACCCGCTTTATCGAAAATATCTGTGTAGGTTATACTGCCAAATGTGATGTAAATTAAAAATATGCCTAATAAAAAACCTAAATCACCAATACGATTCATGATAAAAGCTTTTTTGGCTGCGTTGTTGTAGGCGGTGTTTTTGAACCAAAAACCAATAAGTAAATAAGAACACAAACCAACACCTTCCCAGCCAACAAAGGTGATTAAATAATTGTTACCTAAAACTAACAGTAACATAAAGAATACAAACAAATTCAAATAGGTGAAAAAGCGCGAGAAGCCTTCATCATCATGCATGTATCCGGTTGAATAAACATGGATTAAAAAACCAATTCCCGTAATGATTAACAAAAACAAGGATGATAAATTATCATATAAAAACTGAAAAGGAATTTTTAAGTCTCCAGCATTAATCCAGGAAAACACGTCGATTACATTGCTTTTGTTTGTTGAACCATTTAATTCAATAAAAGCAAGAACTGAAATAATAAAGGAGGCCAATACAGCAATAGAGGCTATGCTGCCGCTTAGAGACTTAGATAGTTTTTTGCCGAAGAAGCCATTAACCAGGAAGCCTAGTAAGGGAAACAAAGGAACTAATGGGATTAATTTTATCATAGAAAAACGTTCTTAATTGGTATATTATATTAATGTTTTAGATTACTTAAAATGTCAGTATCAATGGTTTTTAAATTTCTGTAGATCATACTTAAAATTGCAAGTCCTACTGCAACCTCAGCGGCAGCAACGGCCATAATAAAAAACACAAATACCTGTCCGGTTGCATCGTTATGCAAAGTGCTAAAGCTAACTAGTAGTAGGTTAACTGCATTTAACATCAACTCAACGCACATAAAAATAATAATTGAGTTTCGGCGAGCCATTACACCAACTGCACCAATTATAAAAAGCACGGTGCTTAATAATAAATAATAGTTTATAGAGATTCCGTTTATCATTTTTGAAGTTAGATTTAAGAAGTTAGATTTTTAGATTTATAATTATTTCTCGCAGTTTTTAAAGATGAAGTAAAAATAGCGGTAAGTTCGTGACTTTCATTTTTTAATGTTTTTAATTTCTGAATATTAACTGATGAGTTAGTTTCTTCTATTATTTCGAACCACAAATGAGATTCGTCAGATTCTTCAAGCACTATATTTAATTTAGATATAAACTCTGCAGTTGATCTTCCTCTTAAGGCAGAACGATAGTTGGCAGCTACAGAGGTTGCCGATTTAACCAACTGATAAGTTAATACATCGTTTGCTTTTGATTTAGGAATTGTATTTAAAAACCTAATCGTTTCAATAGCAAAAGCTTTAGTTCTTATTTTTAAATCTGATTTTTCCATTTAAATATTAGTAATTCATTTACTTCTAAAATCTAAAATCTTAATTTTAATTATTTAATTTCCTTCTTTCCTATCATAATAGCACCAACTAAAGCTGCCAATAATAATACACTTACAATTTCAAAAGGGAATAAAAACTCACTAAACAATACTTTTCCGAGGTTTTTAACTAATCCTATTTGACTGGCACCATAACTTGCTAGTTGTAATTGTTCTGCCCCTTTTAAGGAACCAACTAACACAACTAAAAGTAAACCACCTGCAACGCCGGCTATGATTTTGGTTAACCATGTACGCTGTGGTTCGGTATTTTCATTTAAGTTCATTAACATGATCACAAATAAAAACAATACCATGATTGCACCTGAGTATACAACGATGTGAACGACAGCCAAAAATTGAGCATTCAAAAGTAAATAGTGACCGGCCACACAAAAAAAGGTGAGCACCAGGTAAAGTACGCTGTTTATGGGATTGCGGCTAAATACCACCATTAAAGCAAACATGATTGCCAAGAAAGAAAGTATTCCAAAAATCCACTGAGTTATCGTATATCCTAACATATTCTATTTAGATTTTAGAAATTGGAAATAAAAAGTAATTACTTCTTAAATCGAACTTCTTATGTTTTTATTTTAATTTATTTCCTTTCCAAACTTCGTTGTGTTTTAATCCAGGTATTTTTTTGAATTCTGCTACTTCCAAAGTTTGACGTTTGCTTACATCAATTCTCTTGTCAACTTTTTCTACTAATTTATCTTTACCATAAACAAAATCTTCTCTTTCATATTCTGTGTCAACAATTCTATCTGTTAAAAAGATAGCTTCTTTAGGGCAAGCCTCTTCACATAAACCACAAAAGATGCAACGCAACATATTAATTTCATATGTTTTCGCATATTTTTCTTCACGGTATAGTCCTTCCTCCCCTTTTTTGCGCTCTGCACTTTCCATTGTAATGGCTTCGGCCGGGCAAGCAACAGCACATAAGCCACAAGCTGTACAGCGCTCAGCGCCATTTTCGTCGCGTTTGAGCACGTGTTGGCCTCGGTAAACAGCAGCTATTGGTCTTAATTCGTCAGGATATTTTACAGTTGCCCTGCGCTTAAATAAGTGACTGCCTGTAATGGCCATCCCTTTAATAATGCCCGGTAAATATAAACGTTCGGTAAAGCTTTGTTCTTTATTCGATACGACTTTGCTTCTATTTGTAAGTTTCATTTTACTAATTTTTTAAAATTAAAAATGCAAATTTCCTCTTAAAAATTCTACCCCTACTGTAATTGCAAGGTTTAACAACGATAGTGGTAATAAGATTTTCCATCCTAAGTTCATTAACTGGTCATAACGGAAACGTGGTAGGGTCCAGCGAATCCACATGAACACGCAAATAAAAATAACTATCTTAGTAAAGAAAGCACCAAAACCAATAATTGAAATCCAAATACTGCCATCTTGTAAACCCATTGCATGATAGAGTTCTTGTGCAAACGGGAAGTTGTAACCGCCAAAATAAAAAGCACTCATTACAGCGGATGAAATAAACATATTAATGTATTCTGCAAATAAAAATAATCCTAATTTCATAGAGGAGTATTCGGTATGATAACCACCCACCAGCTCCGCTTCACACTCAGGTAAATCAAAAGGAGCACGGTTGGTTTCTGCCAAAGCACAAACGAAGAAAATTAAAAACCCCAACGGTTGATAAACGATGTTAGCCCAGCCGGCATCTTGTTGTCCAACAATTTCTCTTAAACTTAAAGTACCACCTGCGGTAATGACTAAAGCAATAACACTGATACCCATTGCAATTTCATAGCTAATCATTTGGCTTGAAGAGCGAATAGCACCAAGTAATGCGTATTTATTATTAGATGCCCATCCTCCAATCATGATGCCATATACACCAATCGAAACAACACCGAGTAAATACAAAACACCAATATTGATATCGGTAATTTGAAAAGAGTAGGTGGTACCGTTTGCTGTTGTAAAGTCTTTGCCCCAAGGAATTACAGTACCGGTCATTAAGGCCGTAATCATGAATAAGCTAGGGCCAAGGATAAATAAAAATTTGTTGGACACATTCGGAATAATTTCTTCTTTGAAGAACATCTTTCCACCGTCGGCTAAGGGTTGAAGTAAGCCTTTTGGTCCGGCTCTGTCAGGTCCTACACGATCTTGCAATAAAGCCGAAAATTTACGCTCCCATAAGGTAGCGTAAGCAGCAACGCCCAAAGAAATTGCAAATACAATGACGCAGGTGATGAGTTTAACTAAAATAACTGTTAGCATACGATTATGGTTTTTTATCAATAGGCATAAAACCTAAGGCTTTTTGTTGTTTTAATAAGTTAACTTTTAATTCATTTAAATTCTCGTAATGATTTTGTGAAATAACAGAATTTCTATGAATTGGCGAAGGTCCTTCAATAACCCAGTCACTTTTCTTTTTGTGATCGTAACGGCAAGAATTACAGATAAATTCTTCTACCTCATCCCATTGGTCTTTGCGAGCAGTAACACGCACAACCTCTTCTCCTTTTAGCCAAACGCGGGTTTTACCACTACATTTAGTGCAGTTTCGATGAGCGTCTACCGGTTTAGTAAACCAAACACGTTGTTTAAAACGGAACGTTCTGTCAGTTAATGCACCAACAGGACATACATCTATAACATTTCCGCTAAAGTCGTTGTCAATTACATTTTCGATATAAGTAGAAATTTCTGCAGCATCACCACGGTGAATTACACCATGTACGCGACCATCTGTGATTTGTTCGGCTGTTTTAACACAGCGGTAACATAAGATACAGCGATTCATGTGTAATTTTATTTTATCACCAATATCAATTACTTCGTATTCGCGGCGCTTAAATTCATAACGTGTTTTTTCAGAGCCATTTTGGTAACCTAAATCCTGTAGCTTACATTCACCGGCCTGGTCGCAAACAGGGCAGTCTAAGGGGTGGTTCATTAATAAAAATTCTACAACGCCTTTGCGTGCTTCTACAATATCTTTATTAATGTAATTTTCTACAACCATACCATCCATCACTTCGGTACGGCAACTTGCTACCGGCTTAGGCATTGGATTAGGGTTAGCTGCACTGCCTTGTGTAACTTTTACAATACAAGTGCGGCAATAACCACCACTGGTTTTTAGTTTAGAATAATAACACATGGCAGGAGGAGCTACCTCCGGACCAATCATACGTGCGGCTTGAAGGATAGTTGTTCCTTTTGGCACGTCAATTTCTATTCCGTCTATTGTTACTTTCATTTTTAATTTTTGTTTTTTTACTAAAAATTATTTTGTAAAAATCTTGAAGATGCAACATAATATTGATTCTTGGAATCATTTATATTGTTTAAAATATTTTCAAAATGATTTTTCGATTCTTTTTTATTCTTTTTTAAATAATGTATGACACCTATATTATACCATGCCTCAATATCACCAAAATCTTCGTAATAATAATTTAATGCTTCATTAAGATTATTTTCTAAAACTTTTTTATTTGCAATGATGTACTTTTCATTTTTGTTGAATGGGTTAAAAATAAAATAAGGAGTATCCATTGCAAAGTTTATAGGAAGGTTAAAATAACATCTTACTTTTTTTCCAGACATTTCCGCAGGTTTCCATATTGGCATCTCATTCACAACACGCATGGCTTCTTTATCTAGTTCTTCAAAACCAGTGGTTTTAATAATTGATGATTCAGAAATTGTTCCATCGATGTTAACAACAAATTTTAGGAAACACTTGCCTCCATAGCTATTATTGCGTGCGTTTTTAGGATAAATTAAATTTGTTTGAATGTACTTTGCCATTTGAGTTATTCCGCCAGGAAATTCTGCGTTAACCTCAGTGATAGTGTATATAATGTCTTTTTGATTTCTTTTTTCTTCTTCTTCCTCTGCTTTACATTTTCGTGAATAAACCCATTTTCCTTCATTATTAATTGAGTACAATGATGAATCTTTTTCATTATCAAAGTAGTGAACCCAATTACCTGATTGTTTGTTATCATCGTAATACCCCCTTGATGTCCTATAACCTTGTTCGTTATAATATACTGCATAACCTTGCTTTAAAAGTGGTGTTACTTCCCTTGCCCCTGAAACCATTTGAACTTTTCCATTCAAAAAATAATCGTAAACCATATAGTTATAGTTCAATTTTTTATAGATTCTAAAATATTTAGCGTTTTGTTTATTACAAATTTCCCATTTGTCATTGAACCAATTAGTATCAGCTATAGTTGTTTGGCTATGAACCCTGTAAAGGTTAACAAAAATAAATATGTAAAGAATCAACTTCAATTTTTATACCCAATTTTAGTTCTTTTTTTTGTTTTTGCCTCTACCTTTTTAATTCCCATTAAATAATTTAATGCTTCGTAAACATCGCTAAAACGTTTGTTGTATTTGGTTTCTAGCTCCTCTAGTTTTTGTTGTAATTCATTATAATTTACGATATATTGTTTCAAAGCAATAAATGCTCTTACAATAGCAATACTGGTTTGGCGTGCTTTTTTACTTTTTAAAACATTTGCCAACATGCTTACTCCGTGTTCTGTAAATGCGAATGGTAAAGAAGCTTTGGGTCTCTTGCTTTTTGATGTCATCACAATTTGTGATGACATACTCACATTAGTTTTTGATATCACAATTTGTGATTTCAGACTTTCCGATTCTTCTAATGTAAGTTGAAACATAAAATCCACTGGGAATAAATCAATATTTCGTTTAACTGCTTGGTTTAAAACCCTGGTCTCAACTTCATACAAAGCAGCCAAATCAAAATCTAACATCACTTTTTGATGACGGATTTCGTGAATTTTACTATGTATGTTTTTTACTATCATTTATTCTTTTTAAAGACACAATTTGTGACCTCAAAATTTAAACTCTAATTTTATTTAATCTTTCGTAATGGCTAATGTCCACAAACTTTTTGCTTTTCGCTATTTCTAAAAACTCATGTTTAAAGTGACGAATAGCTGCAGCAACAGGCCAGGCAGCAGCCTCACCTAAAGGGCAAATAGTTTTGCCCTCAATTTTGCTTTGAATGTCCCACAATAATTCTACGTCGCTTTCATTAGCAGTACCGTTTAAAAATTTCTTTAATATTTTTTCCATCCAGCCTGTTCCTTCACGACATGGCGAACATTGTCCGCAACTTTCGTGATGATAAAAACGCGTAAACGTAAATAAATTTTTAACAATACTGGTGTCTTCGTCCATTACAATAAATCCGCCTGAACCTAACATGGTGCCTGTTTGAAAACCACCGTCAGCAAGGCTTTCGTAGGTCATTAAGCGAGGCTCGCCTTTTGCTGTTTTCAAAATTAACTCGGTTGGTAAAATAGGTACTGATGAACCACCGGCTACAACGGCTTTTAATTTTTTACCATTACGAATACCACCGCAATACTCTTCACTGTAAATGAATTCTTCTACAGGCACACCTAATTCAATTTCATAAACACCCGGTTTATTAATATGTCCTGAGGCTGAAATTAATTTTGTTCCGGTTGATTTACCAATTCCAATTTTCGCATATTCTTCGCCGCCCATCATCACAATTGGGCATACAGCTGCTATGGTTTCTACATTGTTTACAACTGTTGGGCATCCCCATAAACCTGCAACGGCAGGAAAAGGTGGTTTAATGCGTGGATTTCCGCGCTTACCTTCTAGAGATTCTAATAGAGCAGTTTCTTCGCCACATATGTAAGCGCCACCACCTACTTGTACATGTAAATCTAAACTATAATTGGTACCTAATATATTTTTACCCAACCATCCTGCAGCATAAGCTTCGGCTATGGCAGTTTCTAAAATGCGTGCAACATAAAAATACTCACCTCTGATGTATATGTAAGAAAGATTTGCTCCAAGTGCATAAGAGGACGTAATCATGCCCTCAATTAAGGCATGTGGAATCTTTTCCATTAAGTAACGATCTTTAAATGTGCCCGGTTCAGACTCATCTGCATTACAAACCAAGTAACGTGGAACGCCTTCAGGTTTAGCAAGAAAACTCCATTTCATCCCTGTTGGAAATCCTGCGCCACCTCTACCACGTAAGCCAGATTTTTTAACCTCTTCGGTAACCTGGTCCGGTGTCATTGTTTTTAAAGCTTTTTCAACAGAAGCATAACCGCCGTGAGCAAGATACACATTCAGTGTTTCGATGCCCGGGACTTTATCGTTATGTATTAATAATTTTTTGCCCATTTGTTACAATGTATTTTTATAATCTAAATCAGTATAACTTCTTTGTTTGCCAACAGTTTTATACTCGTCCAAAATTTTATCTACTTTTTCGTATGTTAAGTTTTCATGAAAACTAGCACCACATTGTAGCATTGGCGCCGTACCACAACTACCTAAACACTCAGCTACTTTTAAAGTAAACATGCCATCTTTAGTAGTTTCTCCAACTTTTATACTTAATTTTTTCTCAATGTATTTTACAATATCTTCAGCACCACTTAGCCAGCATGATGATGTTTGACAAACCTCTAACACACATTTCCCAACAGGTTTTAAATTATACATTGTATAAAACGAAGCTACTTCAAATACCTCAATTGGTTTGATGTTTAAAATTGATGCAACATAATCCATAACTTCAGGACTCAACCAGCCGCCAAATTCAGCTTGTGCAACATGTAATACAGGCAGTAAAGCAGATTTTTGTTTACCTTGTGGGTAATGGCTAATAATAGTTTGCACTATTTTCATGGCCTCATCGCTAAACTTTATTTCAGCGCGTTTTGCTTTATTAAACTCTTGTGTTCCGTGTACTTGACTTCCCATTTTGTAAAATTTAAATTTTAAATGATAAATGATAAATGTAGGATATCAGTTTCTCATCTAAAATAGTTTCATTTTCAATTTAATTTAAAATTTATCATTTATCATTTTATTATGCGTCTAACTCTCCTGCAATTACATTCATACTACTCATGGTAATAATAGCGTCTGATAACATAATGCCTTTTACCATTTCAGGATATGCCTGGTAATAAATAAAGCAAGGGCGGCGGTAGTGCAATCTGAAAGGTGTTCTTCCTCCGTCACTTACCAAGTAAAATCCAAGTTCTCCATTACCGCCTTCTACGCAGTGGTATACTTCACCTTTAGGAACATCCATTTCACCCATTATAATTTTAAAATGGTAAATTAATGCTTCCATGTTATTGTAAACTTCCTCTTTTGGTGGCAAGAAGAAATCAGGCACATCAGCTTTAATTGGTTCATCTTTTGGCATATTCTTGATGGCCTGTCTGATGATCTCCAATGAGTTCCACATTTCGTGCTGACGAACCATAAAACGATCGTAAGTGTCACCACTTTGACCAATAGGTACGTCAAATATAAAATCTTGGTAAGATGAATATGGATTCATTACACGTACGTCATAATCAACTCCGGCAGCTCTTAAATTTGGCCCGGTGAAACTATAACTTAAAGCCATCTCTGCACTAATTGGTCCACAATTAATGGTGCGATCCATAAAGATTTTATTTCGTTCCAATAAATTGGCAAATTCTTTAAGTGCTTTTGGATAATTTTCTACAAAATGATTTATTCTATCCCACGTTTCTTTTGACCATTCTTTTTCGAAACCTCCAATACGTCCGATATTAGTTGTTAAGCGTGCTCCACAAATACTTTCATATATTTCATAAATCTTTTCTCTCCATTGAAAAATGTAAAGAAACCCTGTCATAGCACCGGTATCAACACCAATAACTGAATTACAGATTAAGTGATCGGCAATACGCGCCAACTCCATGATGATAACACGCATGTAGTCTACTCTTTTGGGAACCTTGCAAGCAATTAATTTTTCAACAGTCATATCCCAACCCATGTTATTGATTGGTGATGAACAGTAATTTAAGCGATCGGTAATGGGTCTGATTTGGTTATAAGGCCTGCGCTCTGAGAGTTTTTCAAATGCACGGTGAATATAACCAACAGTAGGCTCAGCTTCATGAATAATTTCACCATCCATTTTAAGGATGTTTTGAAAAATCCCGTGTGTTGCCGGGTGAGTAGGGCCAAGATTAAGGGTAGAGTACTCCTTTTCTTCAACAAAGTCGTTATTTGAATGGTTAGAATTATTTTCTTTTTTACTCATTTTAAATATGTTTTTAGTTTTTAATGGTTCAACACAAAAACTGTTTTAGCGTCCAAACATTTTATCGTCTTTATCATCTCTAGTTTGGTCTTCCAACGGGAATTCCTTTCTCAATGGAAAAATATCCATTTCATCAACATTCAATATTCGTTTTAATTTAGGATGTCCTTTAAATCGAACACCAAAAAAATCATAAGTTTCACGTTCCATCCAATTAGCTGCAGGCCATAAATCAGTAGCTGTTGGGATTTCAGGTTTATTGATATCAAAATAGGTTTTAACACGAATGCGTGTGTTTAGTAACATATTGTGTAAGTGATAAATAACACCTAATTGTTTTTCATCCTCTGATTGAATACCGGTTAAGTCGGTTAAAAAATGAAAATTTAACTCGGGATCTTGCTTTAAAAATTCAAGTACCTGATGAATTTCTTCTTTTTTAATATAAAATACTGGAAAATCGTAACTCAATTCTGATTTTTCAATAGCCTCCGGAAACTTTGCTGTTATTGCTATTTTAACTTTTTCTAATAATTCCATTTTAATTTAGGATTTAAAATTTAAGATTTAAGATTTTTACTTCTCATTTCTAAAATCTGAATTCTGACTTATTATTTATTCCATTCCGTAGCTATTCAACAATTTTTTATATTCAGGGGAATCTCTTCTTCTTAAACTTTCATTTTTAGCAAGTTCTTGAATTTTTAAAACACCATCAATTATTTGTTCAGGACGTGGCGGACAGCCCGGCACATAAACATCCACCGGAATGATTCTGTCGATTCCTTGTAAAACGGAGTAAGTGTCAAAAATACCACCACTGCTGGCGCAAGCACCAACCGATAGTACCCACTTTGGCTCAGCCATTTGCTCATAAACCTGACGTAATGTTGGCCCCATTTTTTTAGCTATGGTACCCATTACCATCAGCATATCAGCTTGTCTTGGACTAAAACTTAATCTTTCACTCCCAAATCTTGCTAAATCATAATTACTGGCCATAGTAGCCATGAACTCTATACCACAACACGAAGTGGCAAATGGCAGAGGCCATAGTGAGTTGGCTCGAGCTAAACCTATAACGTCTTCTAATTTGGTTGCGAAAAAACCAGGACCTTCAATTCCCTGAGGGCTTTTGGCCATTTCTAGTTTTGTTCTCTTTGTTAAATCTTTCATTTGAATAATGTGTTTTCTAAATAAACAATGTTTTACTCTTCATGTTTAATTGCCTTTTTAGATAGCATGTAATAAAAACCTACAAGTAGTAAAATAATGAATGAAAAAACCTCTACAACTCCCACCATGCCTAATTCTTTAAAATTAACAGCCCATGGGTACATAAAAATAACTTCGATATCGAATAACACGAAAATGATGGCCACTAAAAAGTATTTAATGGCAAAAGGAACGCGGGCGTTACCCTGGCTTTCGATACCGCACTCAAAGGTGTCAAGCTTTATTTTAGATTTTTTTTTGGGACCTAATGCATGAGAGGCAACCATGGTTGTTACAACAAAGCCAAGCGCCACAAGAAACATTAGTAAAATTGGTAAAAACTGCGAAGGTGATGAAAAAGTATCCATAAAAAAACTGTTGTAGTTTAGACTGTAAGATTAGCGATTTTTAAACGAATCTTCAAACAAAACAGACTAAAAAATACAACAGTTTTAATGGAAGTATATTATTTAGAATAATTCTAAATTAAGATTTGATGACCTTATAAATTCCGGTTTTATTTTCTGAATTAATCTTTAAGAAATAAACACCTGAAGCAAGATCTTCAATATTTAACTGGGCTGTATTGCCAATCAATTTCAATGTTCCCATTTTAATAGTTTGGCCATTTACAGCAGTAATTGAGTAATTGATATTCTGGTAATTTTTATCCAATTTAATTTGTAATTTATCCTTGCTAGGAATTGGGCTTACCTGTGAATTAATAAAATTACCTGAATTTTGAACAACTGAGGCTGCAATGTATTCAAACGAAGAAGAGGAACTAACACAACCTCCATTGTTAACCCAAACACTATAAAAGCCATCAACTGTTGGCGTTAAGGTGCTGGCAGTTTCGCCGGGAATAGGACTGCCATTTAAATACCATTGGTAACCACTTGCAATTACAGTTGTTGTTAATGCGTTACCAACCAACACAATAGTTGGTGTAGATGGCATTGAATTTATTGTAACACTTGATGAACCCGTTGTAACACATGCGCCGTTATAAACAGTAAAGTTGTATGATGCGTTGGTTGGTGTTAAAACTGTAATATTTATGCCTAATTGTCCTGTTTGCCATTGTACTAAACTTCCATTAGTAATAACGCCTATGTTAGCGTTAAATCCGGCACATACAGAGGCATTTATTGGTGATATGGTTGCCGGGCTGACAACTGAAACAGTAGTAGTATATGGTGTGCTTGGTCCGTTAACATTGGTAGAAATTAAACTTACCGTATAAATGCCTGTTGATGGAAAAGTTACACTTGGATTTTGATTGGTAGATACGGATGGCGTACCTCCGCTAAATGTCCAACTCCATGAATTAGGTGTATTCCCGGACATATCATTAAACTGGAGTGGTGTGCCTACACAACCACTGCTAAATGCTGTATTAAATGCAGCTACAGGCACAGCAGTTGGATTTGAATACAAATTAGTTTCCCAAACGCCTCTTGAATAAGTTGCTGCTCTTAATTTACCGGTAGGATAATAAATCTCTAAATCACTAACTTCTATGTTTGGTAAGCCTTGATTGTATGGCATCCAGCTTAACATGCTTCCATCGCGATAAAATACGCCGTTATCTGTTCCAACATAGAGGGCATCATTTGAGTTATTTGTATGAACTATTGATTGAACCGGGAGATTCGGAATACCGGATGAATAATTAGACCAAGTAGCACCGCCATCTATTGAGCGAAACACTTTATTGCCGGACGAATAGCCTGATAAGGTAACAAAAACAGTATTTTCATTTAAGTTGCTAACGGTTACATCAGATATATTACCAGAACTTACAGGGATTGAGCCAACAACATTACTCCAGGTTGTTCCACCATTAATAGTTTTGTATACACCACTGTTAGAAGTGACGTAAATTACATTTGTATTACTTGGTGCGATTTTAATTCGATCGATGTTGGTTCCAATGTTCCCTAATTGTGTCCAACTTGAGCCTTGATTCGTAGAGCGATAAATTTGTTTGTACCCGCAATAGTAAGTATTTTGTTGAGTCGGGTGTTGCACTATTGGCGCTATCCAAGGCGCGTTAGCAGAAGTTTGCGCCGGCAAACCGCTTACAATGTTAGTCCAGGAGCTTCCTCCATTTGTAGAACGCTGAAAATCACCATAAATATATGATGCGATAATAGTATTGTTATTTCCCCAGTCAATAAAACAAGCAGCACCATCACCTCCATAAATTTGACTCCAACTGGTACCATTTAGTAAATTGGTGCCATTGTCTTGATGTCCTGTAACAATCCTACTGGCTGAGGAAGCTGATAATCCTAACTCATAAATTTGAGCAATATTCATATTACCATTAATGGTTGTCCAGGTTGCTCCGCTATTTGTGGTTCTTGCTATTCCACCATCAGTTCCAAGGTAACAAACAGTTCCGCTTAAGTATTTAACGCTATGTAAATCAGCATGCACATATGGTTTGCCGCCGCCACCATACCAATGAGTATTTAGTACCCATGTGCTTCCACCATTGGTTGATTTCCATGTGTTAACACCACCAACTATTATTTCGTTGGAGTTGGTTGGGGAAGCATCAATAGCAATATCATACCAACCTTGACCACCGGAACCACTTCCATTTGTACTCCAATCAAAAATATTAGGACTTGTACTCATAGTTGTAAATGAAGAAGCGGAATTAACTGAGCGATAAAGGCCACCAAAACCATTATCACTACTGCGGCTGGCCAATACATAAAGTACATTAGGATTAGCTGGTGTAACAGCTAAACTTAATCTATTTGCTGCAGTAGCTGGATTAAATATTGTATTTGTATAAGTTAAACCGCCATTGGTTGAAACCCTCACGCCAGCAGCTGTAGCAGCATAAACTGTATTTGGGTCTCCAGGCTTGTACTCTGCATCAACAAAACTACCGCTGCCGGTTATACTCCAAGTTACTGCACCATCGCTGGTATAATACATTCCTACACTTGTAGCGGCTATCATTATATCAGGATTTGAAGGATTAATTAGTAAACGGTAGATTCTTCTTTGTTGAGATGGTGTCCACGTTAAGCCGGTAACCGCCCAGGTTAAACCACCATCAGTGGATTTAAAAACTCCTGTTGAATGTGTATCCCCTGCATCTTTATCACCAGTTGAAATAAATAGTGTGTTCGTTGAACTAGGGTGTATGGCAATGTCTGAGACTCCACAAGACGCAAAGTAATCTGTTGTAGTTGTATATGATACGCCACCGTTGTTGCTCATCCAGAAGCCACCCGCAGCCGCTCCTGCATAAATTAGATTGGTATTTGTAGGAACAACTCTAACACATTGTATTCTGCCGGCATCTCCACCTGTCGGAGAGCCAAATGGGCCTAAGGGTGTCCAGTTTGCAGTGGTAGCACTTACAACCGCAGAGCTATTATTATTGGTTTTTCCTATTTGATTTACACCAATCTCGGCAATATAATTTTGATAAGCTAAACCACGCGTTGCTAATTTCATGTTGCCGCTTGGATAAACTCGTGGTTCCATAAACCATTGCCAGCGCTTAAAAGCTTTATAACCCTTTCCTCTTTCATATGGGCGATCCTTCCAATAATTATCAAATTCAGCAACGATGTCGTAGAAATTTGCCGTGGAATCAGTCATCATATCCACCCATTTTTGTGCGTTTGAGTTAAGTGTAAATGACACTAATATCCCAAGTAACCAACTTTTTTTCATTTTATAGTATGCTTATTAGTACAAATTTAGTCATTTACAAGCGTTATAACTTACCGTTTATCAAAAAAATAATCTATAGAATGATAACTAAATTAAACAAAATCAACGAGTTTAAATATTCATCGTTAAACAAGTTTATGATTACTATAATTAAAAATAAAACTAAATGAGCGCGATAATTAAGTTATTTCTTCATTAATTCTTCTAAGTTAAGAACTAACTCATTTAAATTAACTTGTTGTTCTGCAAAAATTTCCTTCTTTTTGTTTTTGAAATAGGTTGCCGGAATGGCTCCTGTCCATTCAGTACTAATTTTGTTAATATAATCATTCCCGTTTACCTCATCTAAAACAACTACCTCACATTTCACTTTGTTTTTTATAAGAAACGGATTTACTTTTTTTTCGATGTCCTCTTTAAAGTCAAGAGAGACTAAAATAACTTTTACCAAATTTCTGTCTTGTTTTAGAAGGCTGTCAAAAGCCGGAAGTTCTTTGACGCAAGGCTTACACCATGTTGCCCAAAAATTAACAACATAGGTAGTATCTTTGTTTTTTAGGCGGTTTAATAAGTCATTAATTTTATAAACACCTGCAACTTTTTGAGCAAAAGTAATTTGGGCAATTAAAATGATAATTAATACTAACCTATAATTACTTTTTTGTAAACTCATAATATTGTTTTAATAAATTAATGTCTATAATTAACCGGTTGATTTCAGCAGTATCGGTGCCGTCGTAAAATCCTCTTATTCTTTTTTCTCTGTCAACTAAGGCAAAGTTTTGGGTATGAATAAAATCTTCATCACTACCGTCTCCGGTTTCGTTATTCAACAAATAAGATTGTCGCGCCATTTTATAAAGTTCCCTTTTACTTCCTGTTAAAAATTGCCATTGATTGTTTTTTACGCCATGCAAATCAGCATACGCTTTCAAGACTTTGCTTGAATCTACTTCAGGATCGACAGTGTGCGAGACGATAAAAACTGAAGTATCATTCAAAAAAGTATTATACACTTTTTCTAAATTCTTATTCATTATGGGGCATATAGATTGACAGGTTGTGAAAAAAAACTCAGTTACATAAATTTTATTTTGTAAATATTTGTCTGTTATTATCTGATTATTTTGATTTGTAAAGCTAAATGCCGACACTGTATGGAAAATAGTATCTTTTTTGGTTGAATAATTTTTTGGCCCAAACACAGCCAATTCACGTAAAGGCTGATTTTGTTTTTTTTGAATAAAATAAAACAAAACTAAGGCTAGAGGAAAGATCAAGAGTAAGAAAGAATACTTAATTTTGTTTATCATATAGTTAGCAAATTTAATCATAAAAATAATATGGCATTCTTTACTAAAAAAGCAACAGGCGAATTAGAATTAGGTTTTGGCAAAAAGGCTTATTCTAGTAGCAGTCGTTTCCTAAATGAAGATGGTTCTGTTAACATTAAAAGAACCGGTATGGGAATGGAAAATATAGATTTTTATAACTGGTTAATTACTACATCAAGTTTTAATTTAGCAGTTGTAATTTTAACCGGATACATTTTGGTTAATTTTGTATTTGCTGTAGGGTATTATTTGGTTGGTCCGGAAAACTTCGGCGGGATTACTGCTGTTACTGAAATGGGTAAGTTTTTTAATTTATTCTTTTTCAGCGCCCAAACATTAACAACTTTAGGTTATGGGCACATGCATCCTATAAGTAATTCTGCAAGTGTTATAGCAGCTTTAGAATCTCTTTTGGGCTTAATGAGTTTTGCATTGGCCACAGGCGTTTTGTATGGGCGATTTTCAAGACCAAAGGCTGACTTGCTTTATAGTGAAAAAATTGTTGTTGCGCCATATGATGATATTAATGGTTTAATGTTTAGAATCGCGAACAAAAAACAATATGAACTAATCGAATTAGAGGCGAATATTGTCATTTCCTTTATTAATCCAATCAGTGGTAAAAGGGAGTTTGAGCGCCTGAACCTTGAGGTAAGCCGGATTAATTTTATCCCTCTAAGTTGGACAATTGTTCATCCGATTGACAATAATAGTCCTGTGTTTGGCTGGAGGGAAGAAGATTATTCTAGGAATCACGCTGAGGTAATTATTTTGATAAGAGCGATTAATGATACATTTTCTCAAACGGTATACAGCAGAAAATCCTATAAGGCGCATGAACTTATATTTGGTGCAAAATTTAATCCTTTACCAACAAATCAAAATAAACAGGGGAAAATAAGAGTTTCTGTGACGGATATACATAAATATGATATTGTAAAATTAAATGAAGTTGTATAAACTTTTTCTATTAGGAACTTTAATTAATGTCACTAATATTAATGTGGCTCAAAATACTTTTGCGCAAGCAAAAACATTTTACATTAAAGAAAAATTAAACACAGATTATTGTTTTTAAATTGATTTTCGGAACATCCCGGCAAGCATAGATTTTACAAACGCTTATAAACGTTTAATCGTCCTACATAACTACGATTAAGTTCCGGAATCAGCAATTTATCCTTCGCATTTACCCTTAGGGTGGAGTATAGGCTGCCCGTTTATTTCCAATAAGTGCATGTTAAAAGTAGACTCACTTTTAAAAAAGTCAAAACTCCCAACATTGCTTTGGATTTATAATTAATTTATATCGAATGGTTGTGTTTTAAGCATCTCTTTTTTTCAACCAACCAGTAACAGCTGGTGCTAACTCTTTTTGCGACTTACTTCCCACAAAAACACCAATATGCCCACCTTTAAAACTGTACAACTCTTTGTCTTTACTACCAACTAGGTCATTTAAAGGAGTTGTAGCTGCCGGAGGAACCAAGTGATCTTCTGTTGCATAGATGTTAAGTAAGTTTGCAGTTAAGTTTTTTAAATTCACTTTTTTCCCTCCAACTTCTAATTCACCTTTTACAAGTTTATTTTGTTGATATAAATCTTTCATGAATTGCCTATAGCATTCTCCTGCCTGATCCGGGCTTTCAGAGATCCATTTTTCCATTCGGAGAAAATTCAACAATTTATCTTTATCATCAATACTGGCGCTAAGGGCTTGTTGTTTTTGAACTTTCATCATCGGTTTCAGCATGTCGAAGCCTTGATTTAAAAAATCACCAGGAATTAAGCCGTCATTAGCTTCAACTAGCTTATCAAAGTCCATGTCTTTGCTCCATTTAAAAAGTAATCCGTCATTGGTGCTAAAATCAATGGGGGTTACATGAGTAACCAAATTTTTTACCTTGCCGGGGTATAACGACGCATAAATCACACTGAGTGTTCCGCCTTGGCAAATACTTAAAATATTTAGTTTTTCGATGCGGTGTTTTTTGCGGATAAAATCTACGCAATTATTGATGTAGCCGCTAACATAATCATCAATTGAAAGATATTTATCGCTTTTTGAAGGATAACCCCAGTCTATCAAATAAACATCCAAACCCGCATTCAATAAATTTTTGATATAACTCCTGTCTGGCTGAATATCTAACATTTTGTAAGTATTAACTAGTGCGTATACTATCAAAACGGGTGTTTTATATGTAGCTTCTGTATCTCTATCATAACGATAAAGTTTTAACCTATCCTCAGCGTATACTTCTGTTTTTGGACTTGTAGCAATGTCTATTTCATTTATTTCATTTAGTGTTTCATAACTTTTGATTATTTTATGGCTCATGTCAGCCATTTCCTTTAAGATATTTATTTCCATAGCATGTAATTTATAATTTAAATTGTTCTAATTGTTCATTGATTGTATTAAGCATGGTTGTAAAAAATTTATATCTTAATTTTTCACTTACTCCGCTTATTAAAGTACTTTTTTTCTCAAGATTTTTTAGCCAATGTTCTGTTTCTTCACAAAACTGTGGATTTGCTGTTGCAAGCGAGTTCATCGTGTTAAATGAGATATATGATATTTTAGAATTATCATATAACACATAAATACAATTTGTGCCCAGCACCACTTCACTGCAATAGAAGTAAAAGGTCTCTTCTTTGTCGCTTTTATTTTTGCGCGCATCTGTTGCATTCGCAAAAATGAGTTCAATCATTAGTTTGTACTCGGTAAGTATTTCAAAAGCTTGTGTTTTGGTGATAATGCCGCTTTCGAAGTAAAACTGGATTTGTTTAATGCCTGTTTGAATGGTTTCATTGGTCCAAATCTCAACACTTGGTATGTTTAAATATTCTTCAAAACAATCGCGAGCTATTTTTACAATATCTTCATCAACTAAATTAAATTTGAATTTTTCATTTTGGAATTCTTGTAAATTTAATACGCTGCGTTGCCAATAAAACAATTTGAATTCAGTTAATTTTTTTGAAAAGAACGAATAAAAAATCGGCATTTCTTCGGCAACATAGTAGAGCTTTTTGTTTTGAGCTTTAGATAAAATCCTTAACTGACCTAATAAGTCTTCAAGATACTTTTTAAAGTTTTCTTTACTGTCTGTCAATTTTGTGTAGCTAAATGTAACTCTGTTATTTAAGTTACCAAATACTTCATCAACACTTATGGGATATTTTTGAGTGATGGTATAAACTTCTTCTATCGTTAATTCAGTTTCACCGCGCATGCGCCTGTACGCACTATCAATGCTCACTCCAAGTAAATCAGCAATCTCGTCGGCAATGGCAAGGCTTTCGGGCAAAACTTCTTTTAACTTTGTAAAAAAAAGATTCTGAATCTTAAGCTTGGTTGCAGTTGGAGTAGGGCTGGTTTTCTTTTGCATATTTTAAAGTAAATTTACTGTTTAATTGCAAAAACTCCAAAAAACGCAGCGGCTTGTTGCAAAAAATAATAATTTGGTAATCAAATTAAATGGTAGAGTTGATTAAAATCGAAAATCGCAACGATTAAACTTTAGTAATCAAATTTCAATAAGTTACTTCAATTTTTACTTCTTAGTTTTGCTAAAAAAACACGATGAACAAATTACCAAAACAATTAGTTTATTTAAGAGTTGTGATTAGTGTTGTTTTAATACTGGCTAGCTTTTTAAATTATGAATCTCCTAAAGTACTGATGGGCATTATTTGCGTTGCATTTTTAAGCGATGTTTTTGATGGTATTGTTGCTAGAAAATATAATTGTAGCACCGAAAAACTTCGTCAAATGGATAGTCGCGCAGACAGTTTTTTTTGGTTGAGTGTTTGTATAGTGCTTATTAGGTTTTATCCGGAGTTTATTTCGCACAATAAGTTAAAACTTTTTGTATTGATTTGTTCTGAAATAGCAATTCAGGTGTTTGCTTACCTGAAGTATGGAAAAAGTTTAGCTCTGCATACGTATAGTGCTAAACTTTGGGCTGTGCTTTTATTCTTTAGTGTATTATGTGTAATTGCTAAATATAAAACGCAATTGATATTTGATTTCGCCTTTTATTGGGGTTTAATTAGTCAAATCGAAGTGTTGGTTATTTTACTAAGTCAAAAGAAGTTCTTAGTCGACGTCAAAAGTTTATTCAGTTTAAAGCGAGATTAGTTCTCCATTTTAATAATTTCGCCGTTAACGAAAGTAAAGAATGATGTCACTGTTGTGTTTCTCGTATTAAGATATTGTGTATAATCTTCTGTAAAATCCATTCTGTGCTTTATCGTTAGTGTGTAATTGGAATATAATTCCATTAACAATTCACAGGATTCTCTAATTGCAAACTCACCACTAATTCCAGCTGTAACGTAGTCTGCCAATTGATTTTGAAATACAAATTGATTAAAAGAAGGATTGTTTTTACGTGGGATAAAAATTCTAATACCGCAAATACGAGCAACGCTTAAGTCTAAAACATCATCAAAAAAATAGGCAATTTGCTGAGGTTGAATGTTGTTTTGTTGACAAATGTAGTTAATGGCATTTAACTTATTAGCAAATTTGTAAAAAGAGTAATTAAAGTGTTCTCTATTACAAAACCAAAAAGCACTTTCGTTTTTTTCACCACTAATGATAGCAGTAATGGGTAGTTGTTTTTTGTTTAAGAAATGACTAAAGCGAAGGAGGTTTGTTCCCATGCTATCAATTTCGTTAAAATTACTGCTTCCGCCGCCTGATTTTTCACCGGAATTAAATACACCGTCCCAGTCAAAAACAAAAGCTTTAACATCCCTTAATTTTTGTTGCAATAAATCTTCTGAGGTCAGAAATTTTCCACCAATAGTTGTATACTTTTCGGTGACGCCGCCCATCCTTACGATTTAAGATCTTGAATATCCAACATGCCAACCGGTTTACCATTATCAGTCACAACAATCGTGTCAACGTTAGTTTTTTTAAACAAACTATTTGCTTCGTTTAACAATACATTGCCCTCAATTGTAATTGGTTCTCTGTATTCAAGATCAGATAATTTTTTGTTTAGAATATCTTTTCCTTTATCACTTAATAATTTACGCAAACTTCCATCAGTAAAAACACCTTTAATGCTACCGTCGTTTTTAACAACTGTAATTGCACCAAAATTAAATTCAGTTAGTTTAACAAGCGCATCGGTAATGTTTGTGTCTTCCGAAACAATTGGATTAACGCCATTTATAGCTTCTTTTACTTTAACCATCATTAAACGGGTATCCATAATGAACTGATCGGTACCAACAGTAGTAAAATTATTTTCAGTTAATTGTTTTAAAATTTTTAATGGAACTGTAATCGTGTGAACTCCAATATTAATAGCATTTCTAACATGTTCGGTTGTTCTAACAGATGAGAACATTACTTTTGTATCATATCCATATAAATCAACTGCATCTACAATTTGTTGAACAAGTGCTAACGCGTCATGCCCTTGGTCTTGCAATCTGCCAACAAGCGGACAAACATATGTAGCCCCCGCCTGCATAGCCATGTAGGCTTGTTGTAAAGTGTAAACTAAGTGAACATTAACAAGATATCCTTTGTCTCTTAATAATTTACAAGCTCTAACGCCTTCTAAGCTAACCGGTATTTTGAAAACGGTTTTGGTTGGGTCAAGCCCAAGTTTAATTTGTCTTTCCGCTTCTGCTAATACTTCTTCTGCTGTATTCCCTAATGCCTCAATTTGTAAAACCGGCACTATTTTGCTAAGTTTCACAATGGTGCCATCAATATCCGTAATACCTTCCTTCTGCATGAAGGTTGGTGTAGTTGTTAAACCATTCAAAAATCCGAGTTTAAATCCTTCTTCAATTTCTTTCAGGTTGGCACTATCTAAATACAATTCCATGTTTAAAATTTTAAAACGTAAAGAAACAAAAAAAAAGTGAGATAATTGATTTAAGAATTAAGGAAAGATTTAACTTTAAAATCTGTTATTCAACCACATGTAAATAACCCTTTAACAAGCGTTTCTTTACACCATCTAGCCTTGGTTCAAATACTTCGCAAACGTAAAAAAATGCACCTTGACTAACGCGTTGATTACTTAATTGACTTACACAATCCCATTTAAAGTAAGGGTCTTTTGTTTCGTAAACCAAGCCTCCCCATCTATCCCAAATTTGTAAATTAATTTCCTTAATTTGCCTTACTCTAACAGCCTTGTAAAAATCATTAACGCCATCACCATTTACGGTTACGATGTTTGGTAACTCAAAAATAGGGCAGTTATCAGTGCAAAACTCAGTACCGGATGGGCTAACATTTAACCGTTTATCAACCGCCGCTACTTTATAACAGCCAGAAATAAAACCATTATTATCGTTTACATACGCAGTGGTATTGAACGGAAATGAATCAACGAGGGCATAGTCTGCATCTTTTGTTTCTTTGTAGTACAACAAATATTTATAAATATCATCACTTCCAGGACATTGGGTTATAACATCTGTCCAATCGATACGCAAAAAACCTTTATCACAATCAACTGTAGGTGAGATAGTTGGGGTACATGGTGGTGTTAAATCTATTGCTGTTGCACAAACCTCCTGAGAAAAATTAAGTAATGGACGAGGTAAAGAAACATCTGAATATTGACCTTCAGCTAAGATTTTATAACAATATGTGCTGTCATTCTTAACGTCAATATTATCGGAATAGCTTGTTAAAGTAGTAGTGGCAATAATACTAAATGTACTCTGTGCCGGTTTGCGCTTATAGATGGTATATTTATAATTTATCCACGGTGTTGTGCTCTGCCAACTTAAGTCCATTCTCCTGTCGTTAGGACTTAAAGTGAGGAAAACAGAGGTGGCTCTTTGTGAATTCCCAACAGTAACTGTTCCGGCAACAAATTCAATCAAATATGAACTGCCTTCTCCAACTGTATTAATGTTGCTATGCGTATATGCACTTGTTGTAGTGCCGGTTGTTGGTAATAAGTGAAAGCTTGGTTGTGTAACAGTATAGATTGTTGTAAATACTGATTGAGAATTATAACGATGCTTTAGATTGAAGGTGTATGGGCCCGGATAAATCAATGTGTCAAAATTGGCAGCGTTTGCGAGCGGTTTTACCCACTTTACATTCATAACACCGGTTGTTGTTGAAGTAGTTCCAACATCAACATGTGTAATAATTGGAACATCTTTTTTTAACCTGGTACATGATTCAGTGCTTGCAAAACTCTGAGAGCCATCGGTATATAATGCAATAACTATGTAACTGTAATCCTGACCAACAACTAAACCATTGCCATTATTATTATCTAAAAATGTTGTAATTCCAGAATTTGTTGTGCCAATTTGAACGTAACCACTTGTTGGCTCTACTCCCATTTTACATGGTGTATAAGTAAAAGTACCGCACTCATTTTTTCTATAAATTTTATATTGAATTAAAGGATTAGATTGCGGATTACAAGGACTTGGTTGCCATGTGAGAGTGATGGCAGAACCTAATGGCAGTGCAGATAGGCCTGTTAGTCTTGGCGGAACCACTTTAACTCCAAAGGTAGTAAAATGTACTAATTTAATTGGTGTACCATTATCAGTTGCTTTTAGAGTGCTTAAGTAAGGCTGCTGTCTTATGTGATTACAAGTAGTTTGCCAATTAAAAATCCCATTTATAACAGTATTAGCTGTAAATGAAGTACTACTTAAATTAGCAATAGGAGAAACAGATGAAAATGCCCCTCCTTGTCCTTCTAATTTTATTATTTGGCCATTATTGGGGTCAGTAACCGTAAAGGGTTCTTCAACTTGAATACCGGCTTCAACGCAGGTTTCGGTGCTTATACTTATCAAGGGTGGTTGATTGGAAACACAATTTCCAACAACCACTTGCATGTCTCTCATCACGTAGCCTACTAGTTCATAGGTTTTATTGTCAGTTGTTTTTCGCCACTCTCTTACAATGAAAGCTAAGTTATATTCACCTTGAAGTTGAGGCGTGCACCAACTTAAAGTACCACCAACTGCGTCTATGCCATAAAAACCGCCCCCTGTTGCAGGAAACGTATACCCCTGAACGGTGTTTCCATCCTGACCTCTGCTGGTTGTAATTTCATAACTTAAGCTATCTCCGTCCGGATCAAAAGCACCGGGGTTATGATAAAAACAGACATTCGTACATGCTTTATCGATTGGTGGAAAATTAAAAACCGGAGAGGAATTAGCACCTCTGAAAGGTGTAATAATTAGTAAGGACTCAATATAAAAAGGTTTATCTATTGAATTTGGTATGTTTATAACACCACCATTTCTATTTGGGTCATATGATTTAACTAAATAATTTCCGGGGCCGGGGTATGTGTGAATAATTGTATAAATATTTCTTTTAACTATAAAACCGGGGTCGTTTAATATGATTTCTCCACAATTAGCACAGCTGTTGCCGCATAGCGCTGAGCCGCCGTTAATTCTTGGCGCAACACCCTTAGTGCCATCCCCAAAATCAAGAGTATCTACACATCTGTCGGCAATATTTGACCCATCATTGGTATACTTAATTATAGTAAATGAATAAGTATAAACTTGCACTGTTACGCCACCAACTTGCGAAGTGTAAGGAGCAATTCGTTTGTATAAAATCTCTCCTGCTCTATTATGGGTTGCCTTTAAAAACGCCAAAGGCATAATTAGCAACAGTATGAGTAAGGCTTTGTGAGGTTTCATTTCAATAAAATTACGACATTTTTTTATACATGGCAACATTTTAGCTATTTTTATGGCATTTGCATAACACGATAAGTTTATATACGGATGGAGCTTGTTCGGGTAATCCCGGTCCCGGTGGTTACGGATTAGTTTTACTTTTTAATGGCCATAGGAAGGAAATGAGTCAAGGTTTCCGAAAAACAACAAATAATCGCATGGAATTGTTGTCGGTAATTGTTGGTTTGGAAACAATAAAGCAAAAAGAATTAAGTGTGCTTATATACTCAGATAGTAAATACGTGGTAGAGGCTATTAATCAAAAATGGGTATTTGGTTGGGTTAAAAAGGAATTTAAAGGTAAGGCCAATGCAGATTTGTGGGTGCGTTTTTTAAAAATTTATAATCAAAATAAACATCAATTTATCTGGGTCAAAGGTCATGCCACTAATATTGAAAATAACCGCTGCGATGAATTGGCGGTAGCTGCCAGTAAATCGGCGCAATTATCTGTCGACGAATGGTACGAACAAAACAAGGAGGGCTGACTTAAACTATTTAGTTGAAATCCTTTTAAGATTTTTTATAGATTCAGGCACTTTAAAGATCATTGGGAATCTTTCTACCTTAACACTACTACTATCTAAACCAAAAGCTTTTGCTTCACTTAAACTCAAATGCTTTAAGAAGTAATAAATCTCTAAAATAACTTTTCTGAAAAAAGGCATATCATTATCGTAGCTTAAATATTTTTCTACCACTACAAATTTAAAATCGCCGCTGATGTTATTTTTCTGCAAAGATTCATAACGGCTTCGGATGTCAACTTCTTTGTTTTCTACTAAATCTTCAACTACTTTTCTAAACATTAAATTGATTTTTGGTGCCACTCTAAAACCTAATTTAAAATCAACCCTAATGATATCATCTTCAGCAATATGATCTACTTTATATTCCATTCGATATGGCTCATCCATCACATCTACATGTACGAACCAATATATATCTGCACGTTTTGGTCGTCTTTGAAGGATAGAGTGAATGATTTTTTGTTCTATAAGTTTAGTATCATTTACTGAGGTTAAATAAACTAAGTGTGTGGCATATTTCGGGATGGATTCATCTCTACTTAAATCAATTAAAAATTGTTTGTAATCATTTAAAGCTACCACATCAGTATATTTCATTCTAATTTTTTTGGCTAAAAACCAAACGGTCATAACTAACATGAGCGTACCTGCAATGACTAGGGTTATCCATCCGCCGTGTGTAAATTTATCCATATTGGCGTAGAAGAAGGATAGTTCAATAATAGCATAAATGGTAATTATTGTTACGATGAAAATATAATTATATCGCTTAATGTGCATGTAGAAATTCAACAAAACAGTTGTCATCATCATACACAATACAATTGCAAGGCCATACGCAGCTTCCATAGCTCCGGATTCCCTGAAATAGAGCACAACGCCAATACAGCCGAGCAAGAGCATAGTATTTAACGAGGGAATGTAAAGTTGCCCTTTTTCATCACTTGGGTATTTTACTCGCACTTTGGGCCATAGGTTAAGTCGCATCGCCTCATTGATTAAGGTAAATGAACCAGAAATTAAAGCTTGCGAAGCAATAACAGCGGCACTAGTTGCAATAATAATTCCCGGAATGATAAACCAATGAGGCATTATTTCATAAAAAGGATTTGCGCCATTTAAGGATTTACCTTCGTTACTAATTAACCAAGCTCCTTGTCCAAAATAATTTAAAACCAACATTGTTTTTACATAAAACCAGCTAACTCGTATATTCTTTTTCCCACAATGCCCCAAGTCACTGTACAAAGCTTCTGCTCCGGTTGTACATAAAAACACTGCCCCTAAAATTAGCATACCGCTTGGGTGAGTTTGAAGTAATTTGTATGTGTAATATGGATTTAATGCAGAGAAAATTGATAAGTTACATACCATTTTACTTATACCAAGAATGCCTAACATGGTGAACCAAATAAACATAATAGGCCCGAAGGCACGTCCGATGAATTTGGTTCCAAAACGTTGTATAAAAAAGAGCGCCGTAATGATAGCGATAACGTATGGAACGGTGTTGAGTGTTGGATAATTTTTTTTCAAACCTTCAATGGCAGAGCTAACAGATATAGGAGGCGTGATGATGCCGTCGGCAAGTAATGCACTTCCGCCAATAATGGCTGGAACTATTAACCATTTGTATTTACTTCGTTTAACCAGTGTGTACAATGAAAAAATACCACCTTCACCTTTGTTATCAGCACGCAATGTAAGCACAACGTATTTAATTGTTGTTTGAAGCGTTAAAGTCCAAAAAATGGCACTAATAGCTCCTTTAACTAAATCAGGGTTTATTGGCCCATCGCCAACTATGGCTTTTAAAACATATAATGGAGAAGTTCCAATATCACCATAAATTATACCGAGTGTAACCAGTAGGCCGCCAAAGGTGATTTTGTTGAGCGAGCCATGTTGATGATTTCCCATTTTGGGTGTTGTTTAAAACAAGGTTCAAAATTAAGTAAAAAAGAAACATCACATGATTAATTTTTTGGAACGCATGTTATTTAGACGAACGAGAAGAGTTTATAGTTAATCTCCTTGAAATTAATTATTAGTGCATAAATTCAAACGAATAACGTTATAATTTACAGCCAAAATTTTATTTAAAACAGTTCTAAATAACCAACGCGGATCAATGCTAGGCTATGATTTACAGGATTCTTTAGTTTTAAATTTTGAAAAACAATTAATCAACTAAAAAAAAACCACCAGATATATAAACAAGC
>B570J29032_109959662_pt1 | contig 55454 bp, 47 predicted proteins | sample LakMenEpi16Nov12_FD_29032 | JGI IMG/M metagenome (IMG submission 29032) | reverse complement strand
ACCCAAAGGGTGATTTTCTAAATCGGGCCTACCTGCAGCAGGCAGGATAAACCCAACTAATACAATTAGTTCGGCTCATGCTTCGCCTTCTAATGCATAATTTGGGTTTATTTTTAGTCAGCCTTGATTTCCCTGCCTGCCGGCAAGGCAGGTTTGCTTCTTTCTTAACCAAGCAAGAAAGAAGGGAGAACTTCTTTAAAAGTTTATAAATGACTTTTTGAGTTTCGACTAAGTATAAAGGTCAATTAAGCCTTCAGGAGAAGTATAATGAATGATTTTTTTCTCCTCATCTATGTTTGAGATAAACTCCTCAACCAATGGTAATAGAAGCTCTTTATTTTTATAGTAAAGTTCTACAATTATTTGAGCACCATTATCCGATACAGATTTAATTAAGCCCAACGACCCATGCTGTTTGTCAACCAATTCAAAGCCAACCCAGTCGGTTAATTCGTTACTTTCAATAATTATACTTTTGTCAACATAAACTTTTTTTCCGACTAATTTTTTTGCAGCTTCAATGGTATTAAGTTCTTCTAATTTAACCAGCAGCCCGTTTGGCGTTTCTTGCCAGTCTTCGACAAAATGCGGGGCTTTGCCGGTATTAGAATCAATGAATAATGCGTTGAAATTATCCAAATCAAGATCTACCAAACATTTTAAATTTAACTGGCCTTTGATGCCATGTGTTTTACTAAAATACCCTAGTTCAGTAAAAATCATTAATTCAAAGCAGCTTTAATAAAACTAACAAACAAAGGGTGCGGATTTTCAACAGTACTTTTGTATTCGGGATGAAATTGTACACCAATAAAAAACGGATGTTGAGGTAATTCAATTATTTCTACCAAGCCGGCATTAGGGTTAATACCACTCAATACCATGCCGTTTTCCGTGAATTGTTTTTTATATTCGTTATTAAACTCATAACGATGTCTATGTCGTTCAGTAATGTTTTTTTGACCGTAAATTTTGTATGCTAAAGTACCTTCTTCTAACTCACATTGGTAGGCGCCTAAACGCATGGTACCGCCCATGTGAGATACGTTTTTTTGGTTTTCCAATAAATCTATTACTGGACTGGAGGTAGCGGGGTTCATTTCACGACTATGTGCATCTTTTAAACCTAAAACATTTCGGGCAAATTCGATGGCTGCACATTGCATGCCCAAACAAATACCTAAAAACGGTAATTTGTTTTCACGTGCATATTTAATGGCAGCAATTTTACCTTCAATACCTCTATTTCCGAATCCTGGTGCTACAAGTATAGCTTTTAAGTTACCAATTTTTGATTGAATATTTTCTTCAGTTAAACTTTCGCTGTGTATCCAATCTACAATTACCTTGCAATCGTTTACCGAACCTGCATGAATGATGGCTTCTGAAATGGACTTGTAAGAATCTTTTAATTCAACATACTTGCCAATTAAACCAATGTGAATTTCTTTTGAGGGGTTGGTTAATTTATTGAGGAAATTTTTCCAGGCATCTAATCTAACTTCAGGTGGATTACTTACGTTTAATTTTTTTAAGACAATTAAATCCAAGTTTTCTTTTTCCATTAACAAAGGCACTTCATATATGGTACTGGCATCAAGTGCCTCAATCACTGCATCCTGTGCCACATTGCAAAACAAAGCCAATTTCTTTTTAATATCTTTTGTAACCGGGTATTCACTTCTGCAAACTAACACATCCGGTTGTACACCGTATTCTAATAAAAGTTTAACGCTGTGTTGTGTTGGCTTTGTTTTTAACTCGCCGGAAGTTGCCAAATATGGCAGCAAAGTGAGGTGAATCACAATACAGTCTGACTCCAATTCCCATTTAAGCTGACGAACAGCCTCAATGTATGGTAAACTTTCAATATCACCAACGGTACCGCCGATTTCTGTAATGACGAATTGATATTTACCTGTATTACCTAATGCCTTAATTCTATTTTTAATTTCGTCGGTAATATGCGGAATAACCTGAACTGTCTTGCCCAAAAACTCTCCTTTGCGTTCTTTTTCAATAACCGATTGATAGATGCGTCCGGTAGTAACATTGTTGGCTTGAGAGGTGGGTGTATTTAAAAAACGTTCATAATGACCTAAATCCAAATCGGTTTCTGCACCATCATCTGTAACGTAGCACTCGCCGTGTTCGTATGGGTTCAAAGTTCCTGGGTCTACGTTAATGTAGGGGTCTAGTTTTTGAATGGTAGCGGTGTACCCTCTGGCTTGCAGTAACTTGGCTAAGCTGGCTGAAATGATACCTTTACCAAGAGAGGAGGTAACGCCACCGGTAACAAAAATGTATTTAGTGTTTGTAAGCATAACAGTTTGAAAAAACTGTGCGTAAAGGTAATGTTTTTTGTCCTAGAATTAAGATGAGTATAGGCAAATTATGAAATAAGTAATGGAATTAATTAACATTAAGGTTATTAGTTAAGAGTAGATTAAATTAATGTATATTTACTTAATATTGATTACTTTGGTTTAAGTTTAACCAAGAAACAGGCTCTGCATTAATGAATAAGATTAAACGAAACTACAATCTTAAACAAACTGAGCCTTATCTATTACAAACTTTATAACCTCACTTCCTTTCCTTCTGATGCAGATTGGATGGAATTTTTATCATTCTATAAGTGGCATCATAGTTCAAAAAACTTCATCTTCACGTGCGGAATCCCATCTTCCAAATATCCTTCACCTTCTTCTTTAAAACCCATTTCGTTGTAAAATCGTATTAAATAACTTTGTGCAGAAATTTCAATTTTGGCTTGACTATTTTCCTTTTTACAGTAATCCAATGCCTCCTTCATTACAATTTTACCTAAACCAAATTGTCGTTTATCTTTTTTTACTACTACACGACCGATATGGTAAATTTTATCAATATTATAAACACGACAATAAGCCAGAAGTAATCCATCTTCCTTAATTAATAAATGATGACTTATGAGATCAATTTCATCAACATCATTATAGGCACAATTTTGCTCAACGATGAACACTTCGCTTCTTAGCCTGTATATCAAATTTAACTCGTAAACACTAAGCTCATTAAAAGGACGGATTGAACAGTCGGCCATATTATCGCATTACAGTAACATGACCTGTATAGGTTTTTTGTTTACTGCCTTTGTTAGTTGCCAGAATTTTGTATACGTAAACATCATTAGGCACAGGTTTGCCTTTGTAGGTGCCGTCCCAGCCTTTTGTGATTTCTTTACTACTAAACATCAACTCACCACCTCTGTTAAAAATATCCATACTAAATTTAATAATTTCAATGCCGGTAGCATAAAAAACATCGTTATTTCCATCAGCATTTGGTGTAAAAGCATTCGGTACAAAAAAAGTTGGGTCAGGCACAACTGTTAAAGGCTTTATGAGAGAATCAATACAGCCATAAATACTGGTTGTTTTTAGTAATATGAAGTAATTACCAATTTCAGGGAAACTATGACTTGGGTTGGTTAAAGTTGATGTTACAGCTCCATTGCTATAAAAATCCCATTTCCAATCTTTAATTGGTGTATTGTTTGTAGCGTCGTAGAAAGTCACATCAAAATTATTTTCATTTGGACTTTCAGGTTCAAAGTTAAATGCAGGTACAGGTATCGGATAGGCTTCTACACTGTATGTGTTGCTTCCTTTACAGCCTTTATCGTTTACCATGTTTACAGTCACGTTATATTTACCTGCTGTATTAAAACATTGGTATACCTTTGTTGAATCGCTAAAAGCAGAGCCATTACTGAATACCCAATTCATTTTTGTTACATTAGTTGGAGTGTTAACAGCATTAAATTTGGTGCATAGTGGAACGCAGCCTTTATTTTTATCAGCCAAAATGTTTGTGCTAGGCAATCCAATCACAACTAGATTTACTACCGCTCGATTGGTGCATCCATTTCCATCAGCGCCTACTAAGGTATACGTTGTTTGTAGACTTGGTGAATCACTGGCAACAATCAAAAGTGGGTCACGAGTTACCTCACCGAAAGTGCCTAACCACTTGTAATCAACTCCTCCATGTGCCTGAAACTTAAATTTTTCTCCTTTACAAACTTCTCCAATTCCGGTATAATATATGTTAGGTAAAGGGTATACAAAACACTCTGCGGTGGTGGTTTTAACACAGCCATTAGCATTTGTAACCGTTACTGTATAAATCCCTTCATTACCAAAACCTACACCGTTGATAAGCGGATTTTGAGTTGTGGAAGAATATCCGTTAGGTCCGCTCCAATTATAACTTGTGCCTCCAGATGCGAATAAACTCAATTGATCATTGAAACAAGCCCTACTGCCACTTGCACTCGGCACAGGCAATGTATATATAGTTTGAGATAATGTACCTGTGTTGACACAACCGTTAACATCTGTGCCGGTAACCGTGTATGTGCCATGTAAACTTAATGGAGCTGCGGTAAAAGTATTTACGGCACTGTTGGAAGAAAAACTACCGGGTCCAATCCAAGTATAATAAGTTCCACCTGATGCGCTTAACGTTAAAGGTGTGAGCGCACAAACGTTTCCACTGCTCGTGACATTAATTGTAGGCAGTGGATTTATAGTGACATTGGTAACTGCTGCATTTGTACAACCGTTAACCGTACCAAGTACAGTATATGTTCCTGAGTTAGTGAGTGAATTGACTGAAATAATTGGGTTTTGAGCAGGAGATGTAAACCCATTGGGTCCTGTCCATGCGTATACTAAGGCGCCATTTGCATTTAAAGTAATACTTTGTCCGACACAATAATTCCCGCTACTTCCGGTTGTTACCGTTGGGTTAGGCCTTACAACTACAGTGCCTGTTCCTGAGCCGGTACAACCATTAGATGTGATGGATGCAGTATAAACGCCTCCATTTATAGCTTGTGCATTAGGTACACTTGGATTTTGCATGTTAGATGAGAATGCAGACGGACCTACCCAGCTGTAGGTTGATCCTGCAACGCCGCCTGCAACACTTAGGTTAGCTGCTGAATTAGCGCACACTGTGGCACCTGTAACAACAGGTGTAGGCGTTGGTCTAACTGTAATGCTACGAGTAATTGCACAGGTATTTGTAGCAGGGTTAGTGCCGGTTGTAGTGGCTATAGCCGTATAATTACCACTTGCAGTTATAGGTATATTTGGGTAATTACCATTACCGGTTGGAAGGTTAAAACCACCTGGACCATTCCAAATAACATTGGTAATATTAGTTCCGGTTACAACCCCAAAGGTTGCTGTGCCGGTAGAACAAACGGTGCTGGTAGCATTTGCTGTAAAGGAACATAAAATACCGCAATTAGTAGTTCCCGCAGAAGGATTACTTGCATTTGTTTGATTGAAGTTAATTTGCTGATTGGCGTTGGAGAAATTAGTGATTAACAAAATATAATTTTGACCCACTTGGGCATTGGCAATTATAAGTGTTTCTGTGGCGGAACCTGAAAAACTGCAACCATTGTTTCCGCCTGAATTTGGAACTATATTGGCTGCCGTAAGATTTCCGCAATTGCCAGTCAAACTTGGGAATGGTCCCCAAGCAATAAAATCAATATCTTGATTAGCTTGCATTACAATTTGTAAAGGCCCAGGCGTGGCAATTTGAAGGGAAAACCAAGCTGGGTTAGGCTGGCTGCCTAAACAACCATAACTTGGGCCTGGTTGAGCACTTCCCGCATTTTGACCCGCAGGGTAACTCACCGGTGTACCGGTGCAAAAAGGTTGAGCATTTGCACAGGTAGTATTTTGAGCATTTAAGCAATTTACTAAAACGATTAAGGAAGTTATAAATACAAGCAATTTATTCATATTGTAAAGATAAGAAAATTAGGATTTATAATGGCATATTTTTAAGAGGTGAAACATGAGTTTTACACACTGAAAGTATTAATTCAATCAGTACACTTAAAATGAAGTAGAGCTTTTGTCAAAGTTTGATAATTTCTATCTAATAAACTAAGAATCTGATATTTGCTTTGGTTTGTGACATTCAATTCAAGATTCAACTATTTCATTAGCTCAACAAGCGATATTTTAGTATATTCGCTGTCCGTTAAACTGTTATGTGGCGAAGTTTTGCTAGCTTGTTATTACGAAACAAAGGTATTTTCACCGGTGTAATTCTATTACTAACGGTTTTTATGGCTTATGAAACATATAAGATGGAATTATCTTATGAGTTTGCTAAAATTTTACCGGATGATGACAGCACTTTTATAGCCTATCAAAAGTTTAAAAAGCAATTTGGGGAGGATGGCAGTGTAATGGTGATTGGATTTGCAGATAAGGATTTGTTTAAATATGAGAAATTCAAAGATTGGTATGAGCTTAGTAATAATTTAAAAAAGATCAAAGGTGTAAAAGAGGTTCTCTCTCTTCCTCTTGTTTACAACGTTATTAAGAATGATTCATTAGAAAAATTTGAATTTAAGCAGGTTATTCAACAAAGTTTTAGAAATCAAAATGAGTTAGATTCAATTAAAGCGATTATTCAGAATTTACCTTTCTACGAAGGGCTCATATACAATAAAGAAACAGGCGCAAATTTGGCCGCGATTACTTTTAATAAAAAAGATTTAGACAGCAAGCGCCGTTTGGAGATGGTAAAGGAAATTAAAGCACTTGGAGATGCCTTCACCAAAAAACATCATTTAGATATGCATTATAGCGGGATGCCTTACATACGTTCACAATTAATGGCAAAAGTATCCAGTGAAATGACATTGTTTTTGGCTTTGGCGGTTGGTGTTACTGCAATCATTTTGTTTTTGTTTTTTAGAAGCCTAGTTATTGTAGGATACTCTTTGGTAATTGTAATTATTGGCGTGATTTGGAGTATTGGAATAATGGAGTTATTCGGGTATAAAATTACAGTGCTATCAGGTTTAATAGCTCCCCTTATCATGGTAATTGGCCTACCAAATTGCATTTTTTTAATTAATAAATTTCAGAGTGAATTTAGTTCACATAAAAATAAAATAAAGGCTATTAAGCGAAGTGTTGAAACCATTGGGATTTCCTTATTCCTTGCAAATATCACTACTGCGATAGGCTTTGCGGTGCTTTACTTCACTAAAAGTTCCATGTTGGTTGAGTTTGGTATTGTTTCTTCTATCAGCGTTATGACGACCTATTTTATAACGCTAATATTAGTACCAATTGTGCTCAACTGGTTACCGGCTCCGAAAGTTAAAGCAATTAAACACCAAGAGGGAAAACGTATCCGGAAAACGCTCGAATGGATTGATTTTTTAGTTCAGAAAAAAAGAACTACTATTTACGTGATTACTGCGATTCTTTGTGTTGTTGCATTTTGGGGAACCAGAAGCATTAACATGAATGGTTTTGTAGTTGATGATTTACCAAGCAAAGATCCGGTTTATGACGATTTACATTTTTTTGAGGCCAATTTTAATGGTGTGCTCCCTTTCGAAATTTCTGTAGATTCAAAGCAACCAAATGGTATTTTTTCCAATAACGCTAAAACAATTTATAAAATTAAATTACTGCAAAAAACGTTGCAAGATTACCCAATCTTATCTAAACCTGTATCTATTGTTGAAGGTATCAAATTTAGTTATCAGGCTTTCAAAGGTGGAGATTCCAAATTCTATCGTGTGCCAAGTATTACCGATTTAAAAACACTCTCTGATTTTCAAGGTTCTTTAAAGGGTCAAAATAATAAGCTTTCTAATTTTATTGACTCAGCCAAGCAAGTTACTCGAATCAGTTATCAGGCTAAAGATATTGGATCAAAAAAAATGAAGGAGTTGTTAAAGGAACTAAAACCTAGAATCGATTCTATCTTTGACCCTAAAGATTATACCGTTAATTTAACCGGACATAGTTTGGTTTTTTTAAAAAGTAACGATTATCTGCTTTCAAATCTGATAGAGAGTTTAATTATCGAGATTGTTTTGATTGCAATTGTTGGAATAGCGCTATTCAGAAGTGTGAGAATAATTGTACTTTCTAAATTGCCATGTTTAATTCCACTATTAGTAACCGCCGGAGTAATGGGTTTTTTAGACATACGCTTTAAACCAAGTACCATTTTAATTTTCAGTATTGCATTTGGTATTAGTAGCGATGGTACAATTTATTTTTTAACTAAATACCGTCAGGAATTAAGAAAGTATGGAGCGAATGCGGCAACAGCTATTTCAGCTACTATTTTTGATACAGGTTTAAGTATGATTTATACCAGTGTGATTTTGTTTTGCGGATTTGCCATTTTCTCGGCCAGTAGTTTTGGCGGTACAGTTGCACTTGGTGTTTTAGTTTCTCTCACTTTATTGATGAGTATGTTCACTAATTTAATTTTACTACCTGCTATTTTATTATCTATACACAGCAAAAAACTAGGTAAGGAAATTATTGAAGAGAAACCACTTATTGATATTGAGGAAGAAGAAGAGGCTTAAGTGGCTCGCATCCTGCTTAAGGTTTCCTGACTAATCCCTAAATAACTTGCAATATAACCAAGAGGTACTCTATTTAATAAGTCTGGTTTATTGGTCATAAAATGTAAATACCTTTCTTTTGCTTCTTTAAATTGTATACTTAGCAAACGTTCTTCTAATTTTAGGTAGTAGTCTTCTAAAATTACTCTACCAAGCTTCTCAGTTACCGGAAATTTGTTATATAACTTTTGTAAATCATTAAATGAAATCATTTCCAGTTCGCAATCTTCTATGCACTTGATGTATTCGGTGCTTTTGATCGATTTTAAGAATGAGTAAAAGCAAGTGCCAAATTCATTTTCTTTTGCAATCCAATTAGTGATTTCTTTTTCATCGCAGTTATAATAACCTCGGATAACACCGGTTTTTACAAAATACAAATAATTACATGTTTGAACCGGGGAAATCAATGTTGTTCCTTTTTTGTGTTGTTGCAGTTGTATCATATTACTGAACTGCATTTCAAGAGCATCGCTAACTTCTATTAGTGATTTGATATGTTGTAGTAATGACATTCTAAAAAATTTTACCAGGATTCAAAATCCAGTTTTCATCAAATACTTTTTTAATTTGCTTAAACAAGTTAAGGTGATTATCGCTAAACATAATTGGCATATATTGTTTTTGAACCAACCCTATACCATGCTCGCCGCTAATTGTGCCACCTAGTTTTTTGCACAATTCAAATATTTCGGTTATTCCTTTCGGTAATTCTTTTTCCCATGCTTCTTCACTTAAATCGCCTTTGATAATATTAACGTGCAAGTTTCCATCTCCGGCATGACCATAACAAACAGATTTAAAACCATAACGATTACCAATCTCTTTTACGCCTTTTAATAGTTTCGGTAATTCTGCGCGAGGCACAACAGTATCTTCTTCCTTGTATATACTATTACTTTTAACGGCTTCACCAACTTTTCTCCTTATTTTCCACAATGCATTTTTTTGTTCAGCACTATCAGCAAATAGTATTTCACCACATTCATGATTTACCATGGTTTGGCTAATGCTTTCGCATTGTTTCATTAAAACTTCAGTATCTGTGCCATCAACTTCCACCAATAGCAGAGCTTCACAGGCTTCATCAATTTTAAAATTAACCTCTCCAGCGTGTTGAATACTCCATTTAATGGCATCTTTTTCCATAAATTCCATGGCGCTTGGAATGATTCCACTTTTAAAAACCGCAGCAACTGATTCACAAGCTTTTTCTGCATTATTAAAGGGTATTAACATTAACAAATCATGTGTTGGTGCAGGAATAAGTTTAAATACAATTTTTGTCACTATTCCTAAGGTTCCTTCGCTTCCAACCATTAAATGTGTTAAATTGTAACCTGTACTGTATTTTAAAGTGTTTGCGCCCGTCCAAATAACATCTCCATTGGCAAGAACGACCTCTAGGTTTAATACATAATCTCTTGTTGTACCGTATTTAACAGCTTTTGGTCCTCCGCTGCTGTGTGCTATATTGCCACCTAAGCTGCAACTTCCCCAGCTTGCAGGGTCAGGGGGATAAAACAATCCTTTTTTCTTAACTTCTTCCTGAAAAACATAATTAATCACACCGGGTTCAACGATGGCTTGCAAATTTTGTTCGTCTATTTTAAGTATCTGGTTGAATTTTTCCATGCTCAGTAAAACACCTCCTTTAACAGGTAACGCACCGCCACTTAAGCCTGTTCCGGCACCTCTTGTAGTTAGTGCTATTTTGTGTTTGTTGCAAACCTTGGCTATTTCACTAATTTGTTCAACGTTAGAAGGTTTAACAATTACATTAGCTAAAAAAACAAAATCTTCTGTTTCATCTTGTCCGTACTTTTCTAAATCCTCCTTAGCGCTACTTATATTATCTTCTCCAACTATTGATAACAATTCGTTAAAGGTTATTGACGATACGCTGTTATAATTAATTTCTTCCATTGTAATTGAATACTCATAAAATTAATAGGTTTGTATTGATATATAAGGTTATGAAAATAATTTAAATCAACATAAGCCGGTTAACTTGTTTATTAATATACATACACACTCTCAAATTTACGATGCTAAGTTGGAAATTGTTAATGGTGATATCCATAACACTAAGAACTTAAATTACTATTCTTATGGTTTGCACCCTTGGTACATTAATGATGAAACAATTGATGAGGATTTAAGAAAATTAAGATTTAAGGTTACTGAAAAAAATTGTTTAGCTATTGGAGAATGTGGTTTAGACAAATTATCTAAGGTTGATTTTGACAAACAGCTTTTTGTATTCAAGGAACAAATAAAACTTGCTAACGATATTAAAAAGCCATTAATTATACATTGTGTAAAGGCCTTTAATGAGCTTATTAATTGTTTAAATCTGAATAATAATGAGATGCCTGTAATTGTACATGGGTATAACAACAACGAAAATATTGCAAGAGTGTTAAAGGACTATGGTTGTTTCTTTTCATTTGGAAAAGCTTTATTAGGTTACGAAAGTAACGCATCAAAAGTCATAAAGAACATTGGTAAAAATTACATATTTTTAGAAACTGACGATGCAGAGTTGTCAATTAAATATGTGTATAATAAGGCATCTGAACTTCTTGGAGTAAATTTGGAAACTGTTCAGGAACAGATAAGGGTAAATTTCGAATCAGTATTCGGTAAACAGACTGTTACTTTAAAGTAACCGTTTTATCAACGTTTTTGCCTTCTTCAAGTTTTATAATGCCACTTGCAATTAAAGTTCTTGTACCTACCACTCGAGTAGAACGAATATCATATATTGCAGGTAATTTAAATGTGAATTTAACTTCTCCACCCGCATCAGTTGTTCCATTGGCTTTTACGTCAGCTACAACTGTTGTTCCCGCTGTTCCATTTTTAACAGCAGCGTATAAAAAAACGTCTGAATTCGGGGAAATCGCACCAGTTGAATCTACTACTTTTACTGTAGCCTTGCAATCAGTATTTTTTTCACAGCCCGTAGTTGTGAAAATTAAGCAAGACAAACAAAAAAAAGTTCCAATTAATAATAGATGTTTCATGTTTAAAATTTTAATTTTACCTAATAAACTTAGATACTACTTACAAATATATAAAAAATAGTTAAAATGAACAAAAATTTGTGTTTCTTATTTATTCAAATAACAATTTTAATTGGTGTAAATGGTCAAACATTGAGTAAAGAAACTGTAGTCATGGAAACAACAATGGGTACAATGAAGATAAAGCTATATGAAGAAACGCCTTTGCACAAAGCCAATTTTTTAAAGTTAATAAACGAGAATTCTTATGATAGTGTACTATTTCACAGGGTTATTAATGAATTTATGATTCAGGCTGGCGATCCGCTCAGTAAAAGAGCCAAGTCAGGAGATTCTTTAGGTCACGGGGATTTAAAATATACTGTTCCCGCTGAGTTTTCACCAAATCTCATTCACACCAAAGGGAAATTAGCTGCTGCAAGGGAGTCCGATGTAATTAATCCAAAATTTGAGTCGAGTGCCATTCAATTTTATATTGTGATGGGTAGGGTTAGAACATTAGAAGATTTAAAAAAGTATGAGGACCGAATCAATACCACATATAAAACCAATTGTGCACAACAATTTATTAAATCTCCGGAAGGATTGGAGCTTAAGAGAAAGTACAATGGATTTAAAATGGCTCAAAAAAACGATAGTGCAGAATTGGTCAATCAGTTAATTCAGCAAAAAATTAAAGAATTACAGGAACAAAAACCTCCATATAAATTTAATGAAACTCAAACAAAAGCCTACACTACTGTTGGCGGAACACCTCATTTGGACGGAACTTACACTGTTTTTGGCGAAGTAATAGAAGGATTAAGTTGTATAGATAAAATTGCTGCTGTAAAAACAGATTCACGCAACAGGCCAATAAATGATATTCGTATCAAACGTGTTTTTATTGAGTAAAATTAAAAATATGTTAAAGTTAACTTTTAAACTAAACTTTTACATTTGCAGTCAGTCAAACAATTAAACAAACCAAAAACAAACATTTATGAAAAAACTAGTTTTAACATTAGCTGTTGCCCTTTTGACAAGTGGTGCAGTATTAGGTCAAGAAAAGACAGCCTCAACCGGAACTAAAGGACAAGGTAAAGGTCAAAACAAAAATGCAACTCCTGCCGAGAAAGCTAAAAGCGGAGCCAATTGGGCAGCCAAAAATTTAGGTTTAACAGACGAACAAAAGCCAAAGTGGGAAGCTGCAGCTTTAGAGCGTATAACAGCCAATACAGCAATAAGAGAGAAATTAAAAGGAAGCACAACACCAGAAGAAAGAAAAGCTTTAAGAGGCGAAATGAAAGCGAATCATGAGAAATTTGACAATACTGTGACTGCTTTTTTAACTGACGAACAAAAAGCGAAGTGGGCTAAGGAAAAGGAAGATCGTAAAAATAAAATGAAAGCTAAGGCCAAAGGTAAAAAGGGTGAAGTTGAAGAGGATATTGAAGATTAGAAATTTAATTGTGTAAAAAAGGGGTCACAAAAAGTGACCCTTTTTTTTGGATTTTGCTCGACTCAATATAATAATTTGAGCTTATTTAGCATAAAAAAGTAGTTTTTATTGTATCTTTACAAGCTATGCATGAGCAAATTTTAATTTTAGATTTTGGGTCACAATACACACAATTAATTGCAAGACGTCTACGAGAATTGAATGTATATTGTGAAATTCATCCGTATAATAAAATCCCAGAATTAACCGCGAATATCAAAGGAGTCATTTTGTCCGGAAGTCCGCATAGTGTGCGTGAGGATAATCCTCCAAGACCGGATTTAGATCAAATTAAAGGAAAACTACCATTACTTGGCGTATGTTATGGCGCGCAATTTTTAGCTCATTTTTTTGGCGGTGAAGTTGGTAAATCTAATACGCGAGAGTATGGTAGAGCTAATCTAAGCTTAGTTGACAGGAATTCCGAATTATTAGCAAATATCCCGGATAACTCGCAGGTTTGGATGAGTCATGCTGATACGATTCTTAAAACACCGGATAATTATCAATTGATTGCAAGTACACATGACGTTAAATACGCAGCATTTTCAATAAAAAATGAACAAACCTACGGTATACAATTTCATCCAGAGGTATATCACAGTAATGATGGAACCCAACTGTTGAAGAATTTTGTTTACGGAATTTGTGGATGTAAAGGAACATTTACACCTGCATCTTTCATTGATACAACTGTTGCAGAGCTTAAAGAAAAACTAGGAGATGATAAAGTAATTTTAGGTTTAAGCGGTGGTGTAGATAGTAGCGTTGCAGCTATGTTGTTGCACAAAGCCATTGGTGCAAATTTGCATTGCATTTTTGTGGATAATGGTTTACTGCGCAAAAACGAATTTGAAAGTGTTTTGGATTCTTATCAGCATATGGGATTGAATGTGAAAGGTGTTGATGCCAAGCAGCGTTTTTATAATGAACTTAACAACTTAAGCGACCCTGAAAAGAAACGCAAAGCAATTGGAAAGGTTTTTGTTGAGGTTTTTGATGATGAAAGTAAATTAGTAACAGATGCCAAGTGGCTCGCGCAAGGCACAATATATCCGGATGTAATAGAAAGCATTAGTGTAAAAGGACCTTCAGCAACAATTAAATCGCATCACAATGTTGGCGGTTTACCAGACTTTATGAAATTAAAGATTGTAGAGCCCTTAAGAAGTTTATTTAAAGATGAAGTAAGAAGAGTAGGTAAATCTCTTGGATTGGATGAAAATATTTTAAATCGTCATCCTTTTCCCGGACCGGGTTTGGCAATTCGTATTTTAGGTGAGGTAACTGAAGCAAAAGTAAAAATATTACAAGAGGTAGATGCTATTTTTATAGATGGTTTAAAAGCTTCTAATTTATATAAAGATGTTTGGCAAGCAGGCTCTATTTTTTTACCAATACAGAGTGTTGGTGTAATGGGCGACGAGCGCACCTATGAAAATGTAGTTGCTTTAAGAGCAGTTACCAGCACGGATGGTATGACAGCAGACTGGTGCCACTTACCCTATGAATTTTTGGCAAAGGTTAGTAACGATATTATTAATAGAGTTAAAGGTGTTAATAGAGTTGTGTACGACATAAGTTCTAAACCGCCAGCAACCATTGAATGGGAATAATTATTCAATTTAAATTCATTCAATATATTCAAAGAGTTAAAATTAGTTGTTGATGCAAGTAAAAATAAAATCTAGCTTATTATCCTTCCTGATATTAACAATACTTTCTTTTTGCATAGGAGAGGCTGGTTTGCGCGGTCAAACGAAATCTAACAATATTCAAACAGTTGATGGTAAAAAATACATTATTCATACCATCGAAAAAGGTCAGAGTTTGTATTCAATTTCTAAGTTATATGCAGTAAGCTTAGATGAAATTTATAAATTGAACCCAGATTCAAAAAACGGTACAAAGGCCGGACAAGAGATAAAAATTCCTTTTGTTGCGACAAATTTACAATCATCAAACACAAATACCATGTTAGTTGAAAGTGGTAACATAAAAACTAATTTAGACACTAGCCATTATTTTTATCATAAAGTTTCCAAAGGAGAAAGTCTTTATTCAATTTTAAGAAAATACAATAAAAGCGAAAAAGATTTATCTGCGATTAACCCAAATTTTAACAACAATTTAAAAGATGGACAGATTATTTTGTTAGAAAAAAAGCAAAACAAAACTGCTGGAGACATAGTAATAACAAATACAATAGTTTCATCTAATCAAAACACAATCCAAACAAAAACCAATATTGAAACTGCTAATCTTTTATTGAAAGAACCTAAATCGAGTTACAATTTGGCATTAATACTACCATTTAAGTTCAATTCGATTAATGATTTAGATTTGAATGAACTGGTAAAAAACAAAAGTAATTTCCCTTCAGTTTCGAGTTTAGCAGCGGATTTTTATATTGGATTTAAGCGCGCTGTAGATTCGTTAACCGCTGCCAATTTTGAATTAAACTTAGAGATTTACGACATTGATGATAAAGACTCATTAAAGGTTGTTGGTTTTCTAAATGATCCTTCATTTAAGAAGTTTGATATGATTTTTGGACCACTTTATACAAATAGTTTCAGATTAATTTCCCAAAAGGCCAAAGAAAATGGTATACCGATTATTTCTCCAATTGCGCAACAAAATAAAATGCTTTATAATAATGTGTACGCATCAAAAACGAATCCATCTCAATTTACCTTGCTCGAAAATTTAGCAGATTATATAATAGACTCATTGTATACTTCACCTCTAAGTGTTGTTGTGATTGCGCCATATGAAAAAGATGCAAAAGAGGTTGCCTATTATAAAGGTTTTAGGAAATATTATTCGGAGAAACTAAAATCAGCCGGCAAATCTGATAAAGATAGTTTGCTTACAGCAAAAGGTATTGCAGGTGCTAAGCAGGTATACAAACCGGGAGCAAAAAATATTTACGTAACATTTAGTGCCAATCAGGTTTTTTTAGCGGATTTTACAACTCAGTTAGCAATTTTTTCAGACAAAAAGGACATTAGTTTATGTGGTTGGCAAACTATAAGTGTGGCTGAAAATGTTGACCAGGAGTACTTAAATCAGTTGAGGTATTTTTTTCCACATCAATATAACACGCTCAATACTGCAAGCTACGGTTATTTGAATGATTATTACAGAAGTTTACAAAATGTAAATCCAAGTGAATATTTTTATATTGGATTTGATTTAGGTTTATTTTATTTGAAAAATTTAAAAGAAAAAGGTCCAAACTTTGTACATGAATTAAATAATTGTACAACAGAATTAAACTATACACGTTATAAGTTTGCCAGACCTGATGCTCAAACTGGATTTGATAACCGAGGCGTTTATATTTTTAGATACAGCAATTATCAATTAATTAAAACAGGATGGAAATAACGCGTGTTGAAATTGTAGATTGGTTAAAGAAGTTACAAAACTCAATTTGTGAGCAGTTAGAGGCGGAAGACGGAGGCGGGAAATTTACAAATGAAATTTGGGAGAGAGCAGAAGGCGGGGGAGGAGTCACCAGAATTTTAGCTAATGGTGAGGTAATTGAAAAGGGAGGTGTGCTTTTTAGCGCAGTGAGTGGCAAGGCGCCTGATTTTTTGTTTACGCAGGCACAGCACAGCACAGGTGTTCAGTTAAATAACAAAGAAAACTTACAATTTTTTGCAACAGGTGTTTCAATTGTAATACACCCACATAGTCCAATGGTACCAATTATTCACATGAATATTCGTTATTTTGAACTATTGGAAGTTGTTGATGGTAAAGAAAATATTGTTACAAATTGGTTAGGTGGTGGAATTGATTTAACGCCACATTATATTAATGAAGAGGATGCGCGATTTTTTCACAGTCAACTAAAGGCTGTTTGTGATTTACATCATCTGTCCTACTATACAAAATTCAAACAATGGGCCGACGATTATTTTTTTATTAAACATCGAAACGAGACCAGAGGAATAGGCGGTATATTTTTTGACCGCTTGCAAGGTAATGCAGAGATGCCGTTTAATCAACAAATTAATTTTTGGAAAGATGTTGGTGAAATATTTGCACCTATTTATACAAAGTTAATGCACCGGAATAAATTCATAGCCTATACTGAAAAAAATAAGCAATGGCAGTTGTTGCGTCGTGGAAGATACGTTGAGTTTAATTTAGTTTACGATAAAGGCACACAATTTGGGTTACAAACAAACGGCAGAGTAGAAAGTATTTTAATGAGTTTGCCAAAATTTGCATCGTGGGAATATAATTTCATTCCGGAAAAAAACAGCACTGAAGAACAAACACTTCAAAAACTAGCAAAAGGCTACAATTGGTTAGTTGACTAATTTGGTAGGTTCCAAATAAATCAAATTAAACGATTTCTGGTAAGGTAGTTCATGTGACAAGCACGTTGTGTTTGTGGATTATTCAATTATTTTTTACTCATTTTATGGAATAAGTCCTTTGTTGACATCTCAATAAAAACTTAAACACAGTAAACATATGAAAAATTTGATAACATTGCTTGGTTGCGTATTTGCATTGCAAGCTTTTGGGTTAGAGGTAGAAAAACTAACCAAAACAAAACCTGAAAAAATTGTTGTTTATACACAAGGTGCTCAAATTCACCGCAGCACGTCGGTTTCACTTGTAGCCGGACAGAATAAAATTGTTTTTTCCGGTTTGGAGAATTGCATCAATCCGGATGCTATTCAAGCTTCCGGTAATGGAAATTTCATAATTACGGATATTCAACATATGGTGAATTACCCTGAGCTGGATAAAGCAAAATTGCAAGGCGATCTCAGATATAAAAAATTAGTAAAAACAATAAGTGACAGCCTTTCAGAAGTGAGTTTGCAGGTTGAAGAATTGATGATTAAAAGTGATGCTTTAATTACTGAAAAAAATGTATTGTTAAGTTATGGTTTATACAAAGGTCAATCAAAAAAGGATAGTATTCCGTTTTTAAAAGATGGTTTAACTTTTTTAAGAGAGAAACTTTATAACATTAATAGTGAGCAATTAAAAATTAGAAGAGAAAAGGATAAATTAGATAACCTGAAAAAGCAGTTGAATGAGCGCATGAATAATATTGTAGCTGAACTCAATAATGTTAACGGCTTAGCCGACGAGCAAAAAGTAAATTACCGTATTATTGTAAATATTATTGCTGATCAAGCAACACAAGGAACAGTTAACTTAAATTACTATGTAACAATGGCTGGTTGGAGCTTAGCTTATGATTTACGTGCTACTTCTAACGAGTCAAACATCAAACTTACATATAAGGCATTAATTCACCAACAATCAGGAGTAGACTGGAATAATGTCAGATTGGTTTTGTCAACAGCAAATCCCAATCAAACCTATTCAATTCCAACATTATCACCTTGGTATTTAGGTTATCACAAACCATATACAGATAAACGCAAATATGTAACTTCTAGTGGTGCACCGGCAACTGTTTCAAAAACAGAAGATGCACTCGGGTATCAAGATTCAGAGCAAAACGCATTGGCATTGCAAGCCAACGATTATACAACCGTTAGTGAAAATTTTATAGAAACAGAGTATGAGATAAAATTAAATTACAATATACCTTCTGATAATAAAGATCACTATGCTGCCATTATGGTAAAGGATATGAAAACCATGTTTCGGTACAAAGCAGTGCCTAAAATAAATAATCAGGTTTATTTAACTGCCGTGTTACCTGACTGGGAGGAGGCCATTACTATGGGCGGTGAGGCTTCTATTTTTTACGATGGCACATTTGTTGGTCAAACAAATTTAGCGCCTGGAGGAACAGATGATACACTTCAGTTACCTTTGGGAATTGATAAAAATTTAGCAATTAAGCGTGTGAAAATAAAGGATAAATGCACACAAAAGCTTTTGGATAATGATGTGATTCATAATTATGCCTATGAAATCAACATCAAGAACAATCGAAATCTAAAAATTGAAATTGAAGTATTAGATCAACTACCTTTAAGTAATAATAAACAAATTACCATAGAGCAAAAGGAGATTTCAGGAGCTAAGTATAATGAACTGACAGGAGAGTTAAAATGGCGAACCTTTGTATCTTCAAAGGATAGTAAAAAGTTAGTTTTAAACTATCAGGTAAAGTCACCAAAAAATTTAGGATTAGCCTATAACTAATAACTGTAACAAATTATAATAAAAAAAGCCGCTATTAGCGGCTTTTTTTGCTTAACATATAAGTTTATTTTGTAGCAGTTTGTTTGCTTCTTAAATCTATAATTTTTTTGGATATGCTGTGCAATTTGGCATCATCCATTAATTTAGGTTCTTTTACCGCATTAATTTCTTCGTGAATGGGTTTTAAATCTGCAATTAAATCTGCACATTCTTTTTTGTCCTTGTAATCATTCAATAAATTAATTAGGTTACCTAAATGAAATCGTTGTTCCCACAAATGCGTATGGATTTTAATGGCAGAGGCATTATCCGCAGGGTTTTCTGCTGTTTTGCAAGTGATGTATAAACTTTCTAACCAACTTCCTGCAAATACCGTTGCAGCTGTGTAAACTCTATCGTTGGTGCGTAAATAGGTATCACTTTTTACAAAAATTTCATCTAGAATCTTAAATAAGCTGTCCTTGTTATTTAAGTTACTTTCTGCTCTTTTACCAACCATTGCATTAACTGCGCCTTTTAAACCCAAATTATCGCTTAGTTGTAAAACGTTCTTCATGTATTTTAAAACGTCTTCTCCTTTATCATTTACCATAGCATAAGCCATATCAATATTATAGGCACCAAGGTTAATTGCTTTTTGAAATTCACTTGTGTATTTAGAACTGTTTTTTGGATCATTTAAAATAGCATTATCATAATGTAGTTTAAAAGCAGATATTTCATTCACGCTATTTGCAGGAGATGGGATGTTAGCAATGGCAAAATCAAATTTAAACTTAGTAGTATCACTCACTGTAATTGGAGTTGTGTCTTTTACAACAACTGTTGATGAGTCAATAGGTGTTTCTGTGTTGTCGTTTTCCTTTGATCCGCTACAGGCAGTCAATAAAACAATACTTGATAAGCTTAAAAAATTAATAATTTTCATAAATGATTGATTATGAGCACAAAAATATATTATTTTTTTACTTAAAACTAAAATTTGTGGTAAATTTTTTTATGATTTCCCAAAAGCCTCTAAAAAGTGGGCTTTGTAGGTTGCGGATAGTTCTATTTCGCTGCTATCCAATAGAATTATGTAACCACCTTTATTATAAGATTTTACATAATTAATGTTGATAATATGGGATTTATGTACCCTTATAAATGGGATGCTCAGTAGTTCGTCAAAATGTTTTAAGAAGCGGCAGATCATTTTTTTTGAGCCATCATTAAAGTAGATATCTGTGAAGTTACCATTCCCCTTTAATCTGCTTATGTTTGATACTTTAGCAACTTCAAAACCTTCAAGTGTTGGAAGAATTATTTTTTGTTGATCATAACTAGGTTGATTATAATTTTCGACAATTATTTTATTCCTATTAAGAAGTTCATTTGTGTTAATTTGTTGTTGCACTTTATTAACCGAAAGTATCAATTCCTCAATATTAATTGGTTTTAAAAGGTAGTACGCAGCACTTTGATTCAACGCTTTTAAAGAGTATTCAGAAAATGCAGTTGCAAAAATTGTTTCATAATGGTGGTTTTTTGTTTGTTCTAAAACATCAAACGCATTGCCATATGGCATTTCAACATCCAAAAAAACTAATTGTGGTTTTAAGTTATTTATTATCTCAATACCTTCTTTCGCATTTTTAGCTTCACCAATTAGTTCAATCTGCGGACAGTATTTGTCCAAATAACTTTTTAGAGCGGCTCTTGCGGCATCCTCGTCTTCTACAATAACACTTTTTATTTTTTGCAGCTGCATTATACTTTGTTAATTTTTGGAAATTTAAATGTTACACATGTCCCTTGGTCGTTACTATTAACAAGGTGTACAATTTTAAACTTGTAAAGTTCGTTCAGTAATTTAATTCGCTCATCAATATTCTTAAGTCCAATTGATTGGTGTAACTTTTGATTATTGGTTTTAATAGCCTTGCTTTTTTCAATACCAATGCCGTCATCCTTAATTACTATTTCAATTTGATTATCTGTTTCGACAACATTTATCCAAATTTTACCTTTTTCGGTTTTGTATCTCAATCCATGCCAAATTGCATTTTCAATATGAGGCTGCAATAGCATGTTAGGCACTAATAATTGCTCATTATCTAAAGTTTCAGAAACATTAATTTCGTAGTCAAATTTGTCTTTAAATCTCAGATGCTCAAGTTGTAAATACTTTTCAAGTTGCTCTATTTCTTTACTTAAGGGGAGAAAATCTTTACTGGAGTTGTCCACAACATTTCGCATGAGGGTTGAGTAGGAACTTAAAAACTTATTTGCTTCTAGTTCATTATTTTGTGCTATAAATTGATTGACACTATTCAAACTATTGAAAATAAAATGCGGATTCATTTCTCTACGCAACGATTGCAAAGAGATTTTTTTATTTCTTTGATTAACAATGTATGCGTACCTCACTATTACAATTGATAGTAGCATAGCAATGAAGAGAGAAATGATTAAGATGATATTAAATGAATTTTTCTCAGATATAAGTTCATCTTTGAGCTGCTTTTCTTTTTCAAGACTTTTGATTTTGGCGTCACTTAATTCGAAGAGTGATTTGTCTATCAAACTACTATCGTTTTTAATTAATCTTTCCAATTCATTTAAGTAATTGGTTCCTGTTTGAATGGCTTTATCTTCTTGTTGATGCTGTTTATAAAACTCCATTAGCTGAAGAGTTGTATTTCTGGCTTCAAGGGCGTGATTGTTTTTGAGTGCAAAGCGATGTGCTTCTGTTAACAGGCCTTCTGCAAGTTCAGATTGGTTGGTGTTGATAAGAATTTTTGCAATTCCTTGTTTTTGTTCAATTAAGTTTTTTCCATCACCAGTTAGTTCTGCTGTTTTAATAGCATTATTTCTCACCTCAATGGCTTTATCAAAATCCTTTTCTTTTTCCAGCAAATTTGCTAATTCATTTACCAGCTGTTTGTTTAATTCAGGATTATTACTACTGGTTTGTACGGCATTACTGTAATTTTCAATGGCAGTTGTTTTTTCATTGGCTTGAACATTATTCAGTGCCAGTTGCTTGTAGCTTTGTGCTATTTCGTCTTGATTATTACTTTTATTACTTCCGCCGGAATTTTGAATGGTTTTTATTTTTGATTCAATCAATTTGTTAGAGCTAGCCGAATTGTTTGATTTGAGTCTTTTTGCATCTAGTTGGTTAATATCCTCTTCGTTTGATTGAAATTGTTTGTCACTTGCCGATTCGTATGAAGCAATGGCTTCATTTTTTTTATTTAAACCTTCCTTAATTTTAGCCTGTAATCGAAATGCCGTTTTTAATTTCTTTTTACTCTTGCTTTCTTCCAAAGCATCAATAGCCTTTTTGATATATTCTTCTGCTTTAACCAGATTATTTTCATTATAAAGCGCTTCCGACAACTCATAGTATTTAGTACCAATTAGCTCATTATTCGAATTTTCTGACAAGGTTTTTTCAAGTTCGTCGGATTTTTTGTTGAGGTTTGATCCTTTGTATTTGGGGTAATTGGATGTATTGGTGTTTTGAGCAAAACTGGTGTTTACTTGCAAAAGACAAACAAGTTGTAAATAAAGAATGTAAACGAGCTTTTTCAATTCGGAGGTTAGTTTTATTAATACAAAGTAATAAAATTTATTTAAACTTAGTCATCCATTTCACCAAGTGAAAACCCGTTTTCACCATGTCTGCAATTTAAGCCCGTTTTTGCCCACTAACTTTGAATTAAATTTAAAAATCTATTGTTATGAAAAATCTAATTTTAATTAGTGCTTTAGCTGTATCCTTTGCTTCTAAAGCCAACAAATTAAGCCATTCAATTTCAGCCAGTCCAACTTACTTGCAGGTAACTAATGTATTAATTGTACCTCCGGCTTCGTCAAAAATTCAGGTGGCATTGTTATTGGATACCTCTAATAGCATGGATGGATTAATTGACCAGGCCAAGTCGCGCATTTGGGAAATTGTAAATACCCTTACTACACTGAAGTATCAAGGAACTAACCCTGATATTGAAATTGCGCTTTATGAATATGGTAATGATGGTTTGTCGGCAGAAAAAGGTTTCATACGTCAGGTAGCCCCGTTAACAAAGGACCTCGATTTAATTTCAGAAAAGTTATTTGCATTGAGAACAAACGGTGGCAGCGAGTATTGTGGAAATGTAATTCATTCCAGTATTGATGAGTTACAGTGGGATGACGGCGCAAACACCATGAAGTTAATTTACATCTCCGGGAATGAACCATTTAATCAGGGACCTGTAGATTACAAAAAGGCAATTAATAAAGCTTTAAAAAATAAAGTTTATGTGAATACCATATTTTGCGGTGATAAAGAAACCGGTATTAAAGAATTTTGGCAAGATGGTGCTGTTACGGGTGAGGGCAAATATTTTAACATTAACTCCAATGCCAAGGTTGAATACATTGTTACACCTTATGACACTCAAATTAATGCATGCAATCAAAAATTAAATAAAACCTATATCGGTTACGGTAGACATGGGGTAAGTAAAAAAGCAAATCAGGTTGCTCAGGATGAGAATGCACAAAGCATTTCTTCTTCCAATACAGCTGAAAGGGTGGTAAGTAAATCAAAAGCAGCTTATAGCAATGAAGAGTGGGATATGGTAGACAGTTACAGAAAAGATAAAGGAAGTATACAAAAAATGTCAAAAGAGGAACTGCCTTCTGAATTCAAAAACAAAAGCAAAGAAGAAATTACTAAGATAATTGAGGAAAAGACTGCTGAAAGAGAGAAAATTCAGAAAGAGATAGGAGAGTTAGCTGTTAAACGTCAGAAGTTTATTACAGAAGAGTCTAAAAAGAAAAGTAATAAATCAGATGATTTAGGAGTTGCTATAAAATCTTCCATCTTGGATTTAGCCTCAAAAAACGGGTTTAAACAATAATAGTCATTTATTTTATCAATTAAATAATGGATGTGGTTTTAACGACTGCATCCTTTGTTTTTTATGATGTATATAGTAACTTTATAATATGAAAAAACTTATTTTTCTGGCAATTTGCATTTCGCTATTTGCGTTTTTGGGATTTAGATTTAGAACTAATTCATTAATTAATGAGTCCGGTACTACTATTCAAACTCGGTTTTTACCACCAAAAAATTTTAAAAGAGAGGACGTGGATTTAAATTCATTTGCCGCTTACTTAAGGAATTTACCCCTTAAAAAACATGGTTCGGATGTAATATTATACAATGGAAAATTAAAAGAGAATCAAAGTGCTCATATTGCTGTGGTAGATAAACCGATTCTCAAATTGGATTTACAGCAATGTGCTGATGCCATTATGCGTTGTAGAGCAGAGTATTTATTTAAAACAAAGCAATATAATAAAATCTCATTTAACTTTACAAATGGTTTTAAAGCTGATTATATAAGATGGAGAGAAGGAAAACGTATAAAAGTTGATAGAAATAAAGTATCATGGTTTGAGGCCGCTAAGCTTGATACCAGCGAAAAATGCTTTAATGACTATATGAAAGTAGTATATAATTATTGTGGTTCTTTAAGTTTATCCAAACAGCTAAAGCAAAAACAATTTGCGAAATTGGAAATAGGTGATGTGCTTTTAATAGGAGGTTCGCCGGGGCATGCTGAGTTGGTTGTGGATAAAATTTTCAATCCAAAAACAAAAGAATTTAAGTTTCTTCTGCTACAAAGTTACATGCCAGCTCAGGAGATGCAGATCTTAAAGAATAATAACGATGCGGTAAATTCACCTTGGTATAGTAGTTTAACAGATTATGAAATAGGAACGCCTGAGTATATGTTCACGACAGATAACGTATATTCTTTTGAATAGGAAGTTTCAAGAGAATTAAAACCTTACGCCAATAATACAAACATCATCAACCTGTTCTAAGTCGCCTTTCCAGCTTTCAAATTCTAAGTCTAAAATCCGTTTTTGGAGTTTTAAAGGTTTTTGATGGTGTTTCAAAATCAAATCTTTTAAAGTTTTCATTTTATATTTTTTCCCTCTGTCGCCACCAAACTGATCGGCATAACCATCTGTTAGTAAATAAAGTTTATCCTCCGGTTCTATTGATATACTTATTAACTCAAAATTTTTATCAATTGTCTCATGACCACCAATAGAGTGTTTAGTTCCTTTATACTCAATAATCTCATTGTTTCTTATAAGTAACATTGGACGTTGAGCGGAAGACATTTCAAGTAAACGCGTTTTATGGTTATATGCAGCTAAAGTTACATCCATGCCATCATTTGCAGATGTTTCTGATGTTTTTTTAATTAATTGAACCAAATTGGCATCTATTAGTTTTAAGGCTTCAGAAGGGCTTTTGATGGTTTTATCGGTGATTACTTTTTCCATAATTTCACTGCATATTAAACTCATAAAAGCGCCCGGAACACCATGTCCGGTGCAGTCTGCAGCAGCAAATATAGTTACATCATCAATTCTTGAATACCAGTAAAAATCACCACTTACGATGTCCTTAGGCTTATATAAGATAAAACTTTCTTCAAAATACTCGTTTAAACCATCAATTGGCGGAACAATGGCTTGTTGGATCTTTTTTGCATATTTAATACTATCAGTGATATCTTTATTTTTCTCTTCAATAATTGCTTTTTGCTTGGTAACCTCCAAAGTTCTTTCTTCAACTTTATGTTCAAGGTTTTGATAAAGATTTGCATTATCTAAAGCAATACCAATTGAAACGGCTAGGTTTTTAATCAAGTTAAATTGATAATCGCTATAGGCATTAGCTTCGTAACTTTGAACTGTAAGTACGCCAATACATTTTTCTTTTGAGAAGATTGGTAAGTAGATGATAGAAGATGCTTGCTTACCTGCTTTACTATCCGGTAATTTTTTGAAGTATTTTAAATAGTCAATTTGATAATCTTTTATAAATATTTCTAATTCTTCGTTATAGCATTTAGTGGCTAATCTTTCATTATCGCTTAAATCAAAAGTAATTAAATCGTAAGTAGTATTATCTTCAATAAATCCTCTAAATTCCAATTGATTAGTAGCCTCATTTATTGTGCCTATGCCAATAGTGGTTGCACTCATTAGTTTATTTATATTAGCATAAACTTTGGCATTAATTGATTCAACAGATAACGATGAGCTAATGTCTTCTGCAATTTGGCTTAATAAGCGTGTATTTTCATAGGCAACTCTAATTTCTTCTGTTCTTTCTTTTACTCTATTATCTAAGTTTGTGTATAAGGAGGCATTATCTAATGCAATGGCTATGTACACTGCAAGATTTTTCAATATTTGCAAATGGTAATCTGTATAAGCGTTTTTGTTAAAACTTTGTACGGTAACCACTCCGGTTACTTTGTCTTTGTAGAGTAAAGGAACATAGATAATTGATTCAACACGTCTTCCTTGCACAGGTGCTTGTACGATTTGGACATAGTTGCCTATTTCTTCAGAGAAATCATTGATAAGTATTTCTTGTTTATTGGAGTAACAAATACTGGTTAAACGTGTTTTATCTTCTGGGGCGTACTCTATATCATAAAGTTTTTCGTTATCTTCAATGTAAAGTGGAAAGCTTACAATTTTTTTATCAGGCAGGTAAACACCAACTCCAAAACCTTCGGCATTCATTAACGTATTTACATTTTTATAAACTTTTTCGATAATCTCTCCTACAGAAAATGTAGAAGTAATGTCATTACCTATTTTGCTGAGTAACCTTGTGTTTTCGTAGCTTCTTTCAACTTCTTCTTTTTGTTTCGTAACCTCTCTGGTTCGTTCTGCAACTTTTTCCTCTAAGTTTTGATATAAGTTAGCGTTGTCAAGCGCAATACCAACAGAAACAGCAAGATTTTTTAGTATGTTAAAATGATAATCGTTATAAGCATTTGGGTTAAAACTTTGCACAGTAATAACACCAATTTTATTTTGCTTAGAGTATAAAGGCAAATACATGATCGATGAAGAGTCTTTACCTGAAACTGGCGCTTGAATACCTGAAATATAATTAACATATTCTTTGGAATAATCGCTAATTAAAATTTCTTTCTCAAATGAAAAACATTTTGCGGCTAATCGGTTAGGATCATTTGCTTTGTATGAGAAGTTCTCCATTAATTGATTGTTTTCTACAAAACCTTTAAATTCCAGTTCTCCACTAGTCGCATTGTAGATTCCAATTCCGAACATGGTTGCATCCATTAATTTATTAATGTTTTGATACACTTTTTCATTAATTGTTTCAACGGATAGAGATGAACTGATGTCTTCGGCAATCTCACTTAATAGTTTTGTGTTTTCATACGCAATTCTAATTTCCTCAGTTCTGATTTTAATCCTATTTTCAAGATTATTATATAGAGATGCGTTATCTAGAGCAATAGCAGCATAAACAGCTAAACTTTTTAAAATTTGTAAATGATAGTCGCTATAAGCATTTATTTTAAAACTTTGAACAGTAATAACACCAATTTTTTTATTTTGTAAAGAAATTGGAACATATAATATACTCTCGGTATTTTGCCCCGCAAGTGAGTTTCTGGTATGTACTTTTTTGGTTTTTAAATATTCTTCGGTAAAATGAGAAATAACAGTATCTTTTTGTGATAGAAATGTGATAATCGCGGGTCTTTGTTCATCATCTAAACTATAAAAATAATCTGGCAAAGTTTCACCATTCTCAATAGCTCCTGTAAAATTAATTTGTTCCTGTTCACTATCAATAATGCCAATACCAAACATGGTAGCATCCATTATTTTATTAATGCTCTGGTAAACCTTGCTAATGATTTCGTTGATTGAAAAAGTGCTGGTTATCTCTTTTCCTATTTCACTTAATAAACGGGTATTTTCGTAGTTTTTTTCAATTTCCTCTTTTTGCTTTACAACTTCTAAAGTTCTTTCCTTAACTTTTTCCTCCATGCCGGAATACAAGCTGGCATTTTCAATAGCAGATCCAATTGATAAGGTGATGTTACGGAGTAAATCTACTTGATAATTCGAATAAGCATGTGCACTTAAGCTCTGAACTGTTATTACACCTATAATCTCCTCCTTTGATTTTAGAGGTAGGTAAATGATTGAAGATGTATCGTTACCTTTAATGGGTTTTCTTTCAAGTGTAATAAATTTAGTGTATTCAAGTGCAAAATCATTAATTAATATTTCTTTTTGGTAATTAAAACAAATTGTACCTAAGCGATTTTTATCACTGATATCAATCGAAAAGTCATCAATGATTTGATTATTTTCTCTGAAATTTTTAAACTCTAAAAGATTATTAACCTTATTTATTAGAGCAATACCAAAAGCATCAGCACTCATCAACTGATTAATCCTCCTATAAACGTGTTCTATAATTCTGTCAATTGATAATGATTCAGAAATTTCCTGAGCAATTTCTCCAAGTAATCGGGTATCTTGATAGTTTTTGGCAATTTCCTTTGTTCTCTCTTCAACACGTTCTTCTAACGTTCCGTATAATGAGGCATTGTCAAGTGCAATTGCAACATAAACTGCTAAATTTTTTAAAATTTGTAAGTGGTAGTCTTTATAGGCATTGGTATGAAAACTTTGAACAGTGATTACACCAATTTTTTTAGATTTTACAGTTATAGGAACATAAATAATACTTTCAGTATTTGCACCAGGAAGTGAGTGTCGCGTTAAATTCGTTTTCTTTACATATTCTTCGGTAAAGTTTAAAATAACGTATTCTTTTTGTGTACTAAAGCACTGAACAGCAGGTCGATTACCGTCCTCTAAGTTATAATAGTAATCCTCTAGTACTTGATTTTGCTCTATTGCACCTGAAAACAATAAGCTGTTTTTACTTTCATCATAAATACCAATTCCAAACATGGCGGCATCCATAATTTTATTAACACTATTGTATACCTTTTGTATGATGTCTTTAGTATTGAGTGTGCTTGTAATTTCTTTTCCAATTTCACCAACCAACTTGGTATTCTCTGCTACACGCTCAATTTCTACTTTTTGTTTAACAACTTCTTTGGTTCTTTCTTCAACTTTTTGCTCCATGTTATTATAGAGAAAAGCATTTTCAAGAGCAGTAGCAGTGTATGTTGATAAAGTTTTAAGATGTTGAAGATGTTCGGGTTTGTAGGCAAATTTTTTAAAACTCTGAACAGTTATTACGCCAAATATTTTATCTCCTAAGGCTAAAGGCGTAAATAGCAATGAGTGCGGCATTTCGCCACTTACAACTTTTATTTGTTTAACATATTTCGAATATTCCTGTAAGTTATCATTCAGGAAAATATCTTTTTTATTGGTATAGCACCAAACTGTATAATTATTTAAATCAGTCAGCGGCACTGATATTTCATCGCTAAATACTTCATCGTTTTCAATTTCGTATTTGTAATTGATACTGTTTGTTTCAAGCTCGGCAATCCTTACACCAAAACAATCAGCAGGCATAATTTCTTTGAGCGATGAATGAAGTTTTTTGAAAATGGATTTCAAGTCCAAATTACTGGTAATTTCACGGCCTATTTCACTTAACTTTTGGTTAATGATAAAGTTGGTTTCTATTTCTTCTTTACTTAATCTAAGCTCCTTCGTTCGCTCCTCTACAATACGTTCCTGATTTCGGTATAAATTAGCGTTATGAATTGCAATGGCTGTGTAAGTGGCAATGTTTTGCAATATGTTTAAGTGATAATTCGTGTAGGAATTTTTTTCAAAACTTTGAACAGTTACAACTCCTAAGATTTTATCCTTGTATGTTAAAGGTAAATAAATTAACGATAATGGTCGTTTACCAAAACTGGTTTCTACCTTTTTATTGGTATACTTTTCCAGTTCAGTATCCGTATCATTGATAAGAATTTCGCGCTTTTGAAGAAAACAAATATTGGCTGGTTTATGTGAATCACTTAACTTACTAATTACGTTACTATAAGTTTCGTCTCCTTCCTTAAATGTTGGGAATACCAATTCAGTATTTTCATCATTAATTAAACCAATACCAAAGCCGGTTGCATCCATTAAGGTATTTATGTTTTCGTAAGCAGTACTTACAATTGTTTCAACAGATAAACTAGAAATAATCTGCTGGCCAACATCTCTCATTAAAACAAGACTGTTCGAGAAATTTTCCAGTTCAAGCGCCTTTGCTTCTAACAACTGTTTTTCTTGCTGAGATCGCATCAAGCTATTTTGGGTTTCAACGCTCTTAATAACCTGATTACTTTTTTCAGAAATAACTTCCTCCTTAAATTTTGTATGTAGCTTAAAGTATTTAAGTGATTCTTCAAAATTCCCTTTTAATTCACTGCATTTCGAAAGTACTTCGTAGGCTTTAAAAATACCCTCCTTAGAATTAATCGATTCGGATAGCTTCAAAGAGTCTTTAATGTAATCAACTCCTTTATCAATTTGTCCTAATCGGATATAAAAATTTCCAATATTGTAAAGAGATATTACTTCGCCTGGTTTAAAACCAATTTCACGTCTAATTTTTAAACTCTTTTCAAAATTAAACGTTGCTTTATCTGTTTCATTTAACGCCGCATAAGTTCTGCCCAAGCCATCAATCGCAAAGGCAGCAACTTGTTTATTACCTAATTCTTCGCTAATTGTTGCCGATTTAGTGTAATAATGAAGTGCTTTAACATTTTCTTTTTTGTTATAATAGGCTTCACCTAAGCCATCAAGAACCTTAATATATATTTCAAGAACATTGTGTTTTTCACAAAGTTTTTCACTTTCGTGAAGCACTTCTAAGGCCTTGTCGTTTTCAAAAATCCTATAATAAATGGTTCCTAATCCGTTAAGGCCATCTGCCATTCCAATCTCATCATTAATTTCCTTACTCTTAATGTAACAAAGATTGTAGTATTTAATAGATGTGTCAAAATCAGATACATAGCTGTAATTAGCGCCTAAATTATAATAGCATGCCGCCACGCCTTTCAGATCTGAAATGCTTTCAAACAGCTCAATGGCTTTAAAACTATTTTCTACAGCAAGGTCATTATTAGATATCCAAACATTGGAGGCGCCTAGGGTCTTGTATGCCTCAGCTTGACCTTTTGTATAGGCATTTTTTTCGGATAAAGCCAAAGCTTCGTTAGCTAGTTTAATTGCTTCCAAAGGTTGCTTTCGGTTTAAAGCCCAGCTCTTTGCATTTAGTTCATCTATGTTTTTGGTCTCTTTCAATTAACCAGATTCAAAAGTTTTAAAAGTAAGCTAAAACTTTAACAAAACCAAATTATATAACCTATAAGAGGGTTTACAATTAATTTGTAAATTAAGCCTTTTATTTATGGATATTGAATTTAATAAAAATGATGATAAAATGCGCTTGCTTATCAGTCAAATGGAGCAAAGACTGCAAAAAATCTATTTAGGTGGTGGAAAAAGTAGGTTAGATAAACTGAAGGAACAGGGTAAAATGTCGGCCAGAGAAAGAATCGACTTTTTGCTTGATAAAAATACCCCAAGAACTGAAATAGGTGCATTTGCCGGTTATGAAATGTACCCCGAGCATGGAGGTTGTCCTTCTGGAGGTGTTGTTGTGGTTATAGGATATGTTAGTGGTAAACAGTGTATTGTAGTGGCTAATGATGCTACAGTAAAGGCTGGTGCCTGGTTTCCAATTACCGGAAAGAAAAATTTGCGTGCACAGGAAATTGCAATGGAAAACCGCCTTCCTATTATATATTTAGTTGATAGTGCTGGGGTATATTTACCAATGCAAGATGAAATTTTTCCTGACAAGGAGCATTTTGGTAGAATTTTCAGAAATAATGCAGTGATGAGCAGTATGGGAATTTTACAAATTGCCGCCGTTATGGGTAGTTGTGTTGCAGGAGGAGCCTACTTACCAATTATGAGTGATGAGGCTATGATTGTTGATAAAACCGGTTCTATTTTCTTAGCGGGAAGTTATTTAGTTAAAGCTGCTATAGGCGAAAATATTGACAACGAAACTTTAGGCGGCGCAACAACTCATTGCGAAATCAGCGGTGTGACCGATTATAAATGTAAGGATGATGCTGAGTGTTTAACACGAATCCGAAATATTATGAGCAAGGTAGGTGATGCCAATAAAGCAGGATTTAATAGGGTAGAGAGTGTCTTGCCAGCAAAAGATGAAAAAGAAATTTATGGTATAATTCCTGACACGAGGGATAAGCAATACAACATGTACGATATTATTGAACGACTGGTAGATAAAAGCGAACATGATGAGTATAAAGCAAATTACGGCCAAAGTATTATTTGCACCTATGCTCGAATTGATGGATGGGCTGTAGGTATTGTTGCAAATCAACGTAAAGTAGTAAAAGGTAAAAAACCGGCCAATGCCGTTGAGATGCAGTTTGGTGGGGTTATTTATAGTGATAGTGCTGATAAAGCCGCCAGATTTATCATGAATTGTAATCAGAAAAAAATACCGCTGGTATTTTTACAAGATGCAACCGGATTTATGGTAGGTAGCAGAAGCGAGCACGGCGGCATTATAAAGGATGGTGCAAAGTTGGTTAATGCAATGGCTAATTCTGTTGTGCCAAAGTTTACAATTATTATTGGGAATAGTTATGGTGCTGCTAACTATGCTATGTGCGGTAAAGCATACGACCCACGTTTAATAGTTGGTTGGCCAACTGCTCAAGTAGCAGTGATGGGAGGCGCACAAGCAGCTAAAGTGTTGGTACAAATAGAAGTTGCGAGTCTAAAGGCAAAGGGCGAAGAAATTACGCCCGAGAAAGAGGCAGAATTATTTAATAAAATCAAAGAAAGATATGATATACAAACTACGCCATATTACGCGGCAAGTCGTATTTGGTTAGATGCTATCATTGATCCGCTTGAGACCCGTAAGGTAGTTAGTATGGGAATAGAAATGGCCAATTTATCCCCAATTACAAAGCCATACAATGTTGGCGTTATTCAAACTTAAAGGAAATGAATTGGGTAAACTTAGAAACATTGAATCAATTAGATGATTTGAATCAATTATCCGATTCAAAACCTATATTGTTTTTTAAACATAGTACGCGATGCAGCATAAGTTCAACTGCTTTAAGCCGATTGGAAAGGCAGGCAGCTAATGCAACAGGAGATGTTGTTTTTGTTTATCTTGATCTGTTGAATTACCGTGATATTTCTAACAAACTGAGTCAACTTTACAAATTAGAACACGAGAGTCCGCAAGCGCTTTTAGTTAAAAACCAAAAATGTATTGTCAATCAGTCTCACCTCGAAATCAACCTTGCAGATTTAATGAATAGTCTTATCTAGTTGTATTCCTAGCTCTGTAGCGTAGTTCTTCCAATGAAGCATTCTGCTGCCATACCAGCTAAATAATTCTCCATCCACCAAAACGGCTTTTTTTGATTTTAAATCTTGGTCAACTTCAATTGCATCACTTTTCTTAAATGGATAGGGCTCTGAAGACAATAGGCAATAATCAGGATTTAGGGCTTGGATCTCATTTAATGTCATCTCAGGGTACCTGTCAATATTCTTAGCAACATTCTCAAATCCAAGGTGTGTAAGCATAGAATGAATAAAGGTTTTATTTCCACATAACAGATAGGGCTTCTTCCAAATGAAGTAGGCAACGCGATGGCCCATAAATTTATTCTTTAACTCAGACATAAGATTTTGAATTTTATTAACCATTTTGGTTGATTCGACTCTTTTATCTGTTAATTCTCCAACATGCAGCATCATTTCGTATGATTCTTCAAGCGTGTTTACATCACTTATATAAACCGGAAATAACTCACGTAAATAGTCAATATCTTCTTTTGTGTTTTCTTCTTTATTGGCTATTATTAGGTCTGGTTGTAATGTTTCAATCAGGTTTAGTTTTAATTGTTTGGTGCCTCCGATTTTCGTACACTTTTCAAATAGTTCTTCCGGCTTAATGCAAAACTTGGTTATTCCTACCAAATGTTCTTTTAAACCAATGTCGCAAAGGTATTCGGTGATAGACGGCACCAGCGAAACGATTCGTTTAACGGGCTTCTTTGTCTCGGTAATATGACCAATTTGGTCTTTAATTTTCATGTTTTACTAAATCGATTCTCAGAATAAACTGTAAATTTACCACCTGCAAATTAAACTAAAATTACCATGGTAAACTATTTAAAAGTTATTCTTCTTTCAGGTGTGTTAGTTGCCTGTCAATCTAATCACAATGAGTTACAGGAGCCAAAAATTGAAACTAAAGCAACACATGAAGCTTTAGATAGCATAACAGGCACTGAAGAAGCATTTGAATACATATCGGAACAATTTGCCGATTTAAGAGTATTACGATATAAAATAGAAGATTTTGATAAACTTTCGCTTCAAAACAAAACCTTGCTATACTATTTATATGAGGCAGCTTTAAGTGGAAGAGATATTATCTATGATCAAAACTATAAATACAATCTAAGTATAAGAAAAACGCTTGAAGCGTTGATTACTAACTATAAAGGTGATGCTGAAAATTATGAGTATCAAAAACTTTTAGTGTATGCTAAACGTGTTTGGTTTAGTAATGGCATTCATCATCACTATAACCAGGATAAATTTGTTCCTGAATGTTCAGAGCAATTTTTTGTAAGTCAAGTAAGTGCTTTGCCGGATTCCGAATTACCGCTCGAACCAAACGAAACGAAAGATGCTTTTATTGCAAAAATTAAACCACTTATTTTTGACCCTAACGTTGCTTCTAAAAAAGTTAATTTAGATAGTAAAATTGATTTAGTACAATCAAGTGCTGTTAATTTTTATGAAGGTATAACACAAAAAGAAGTAAGTGCATTTTATGAAAATTTAAAGGTTAAAGGAGATTCTAATCAACCAATGTATGGTATTAACAGTAAGTTGGTTAAACAAAACGGTATTATAACTGAAAAGGTTTGGAAGGTTGGAGGCATGTATACACAAGCCATTGAAAAAATTGTATACTGGTTAGAAAAAGCTGTGACTGTTTCAGAAAATGAGAATCAAAAAGATGCATTAATTAAGTTAATTAAGTTTTATAAATCTGGTTCAGTAAAAGATTTTGATGAGTATAACATAGCCTGGGTAAAAGACGTTAACAGCGCCATTGATGTTGTTAATGGTTTTATTGAAGTTTATCAGGATCCATTAGGAATAAAAGGTTCGTTTGAATCGGTTGTATCTGTTAAAGATTTTGTCGCCAGTAAACGGATTGCCACCATTGGCGCAAATGCACAATGGTTTGAAGACAATTCATCTATTCAACCTGAACATAAAAAGAAAAATGTAGTTGGCATTTCTGCAAAGGTTATTAATGCAGTAGTTGAGAGTGGCGATGCTGCGCCATCAACGCCCATAGGGATTAATTTACCAAATAACGAATGGATAAGAGAAACGCACGGAAGCAAATCTGTAAATCTTGGTAATATAGTAGAAGCATACGAGCAAGCCGCAGGAGCAAGTGTTGTAAATGAGTTTTACTATACAGATGAAATTAGACAACGTGTTTTAAATTGCGCAGGCTTAGCTGATAAACTCCATACAGATATGCATGAGGTGATTGGTCATGCCAGTGGACAAATCAATAAAGGTGTAGGCCAACCTAACGAGACATTGAAAAATTATGCAAGTGCATTAGAGGAGGGTAGAGCCGATTTAGTGGCGTTGTATTACCTATTTGACAAAAAATTAATTGAATTAGGAGTTATGCCAAGTTTAGATTATGGTATGGCTGCATATGACGAGTATATTACAAAAGGTTTATTGGTGCAGTTATCACGTATTAAGCCCGGTAAATCTATTGAAGAAGCACATATGCGCAATAGACAGATGGTAGCTGCATGGGTATATGAAAAAGGAAAAAAAGATAGTGTTATTGTAAAGAAATTTGAAAATGGAAAAACTTATTTCGTAATTACAAATTATGACAAATTAAGAACTTTATTTGGAGATTTGCTTCGTGAAATTCAACGTGTAAAGTCAGAAGGTGATTATAAGGCAGGTAAAAATTTAATTGAGAATTATGGGGTAAAAGTTGATCCAAAGCTTCACGAAGAAATTTTAGAGCGCTACAAAAAATTAGGCATGGCGCCTTACCAAGGCTTTATTCAACCAAAATTGTTACCCGTAATGGAAGGTGATCAGATCAGAGATGTAAAAATAGAATACCCTAAAAGTTTTCAGGAACAAATGTTATATTTTGGGAAGAAATATAGCTTTTTACCAATCATAAATTAGTTAAATGCCTGAAATTAAAGAAATCATTGATGTGCTGGAAGCATTTGCTCCGCCGTCTTTTCAAGAGTCGTATGATAATTGCGGAGCATTAACTGGTCAGATTGATTCTGAATGCACCGGCGTATTGTTTGCTTTGGATTGCACTGAAGCTGTTGTTCTGGAGGCAATACAGAATAAGTGTAATCTGATAGTGGCACACCATCCCATTTTATTTAGTGGGTTGAAAAAAATAACAGGTGAAACGTATGTTGAGCGCACCATCATTTTAGCAATTCAGAATTCCATTTGCATATACGCTATGCATACCAATCTTGATAATGTTGTTGGAGGTGTTAATGCCATGCTGGCTAATAAACTGGGTCTTTCTAATTTGAAGGTATTGGCTCCAAAAGCAGGTTTATTGAGTAAATTGGTAACCTATGTTCCTGAAAAAAATCATCAAACAGTATTGGAAGCTTTATTTAAAGCGGGCTGTGGTAACATTGGCAACTACAGTCATTGTAGCTTTAACTCAAAGGGTACCGGAACGTTTATGGGCAATAGCCAAACCAATCCCTTTTCTGGAGAGCCTGAAAAATTAAGTATTGATCCTGAAGTAAAGGTGGAAACGGTTTTTTATACTCATCAAAAGTCGAAGGTTATTAAAGCATTATTGGCTAATCATCCATATGAGGAGGTTGCTTATGATATTTTTCATAATAATATTGACAATCAGTTTATTGGAAGTGGAATGATTGGTGAATTACCTGTGGAAATTGATGAAGTGGATTTTTTAACCCTGATTAAAGAGAATTTGAATCTGAAATTCTTAAAACACACGAATTTTACCCGAAAAAGCATCAAAAAAGTTGCACTATGTGGCGGAAGTGGTGTTTTTTTGCTTAAAAATGCAATTAATTCGGGTGCTGACGCTTTTTTAACCGCCGATATCAAATACCATGAGTTTTTTGACGCTGATAATAAACTGCTGTTAATTGATGCCGGACATTATGAAACAGAGCAGTTTACCCCTGAAATTTTTTATAGCATTATTCAAAATAAATTTCCTACATTTGCAATCCGTTTATCGAAAATTAATACAAATCCGGTAAACTATTTTTAAACTATGAGCGCTAAAATAAAAGAGAAAATTGATTCGTCTGTTGAAGGCAAACTAAAGTCACTTTATCAATTACAATTAATTGATTCAAAAATTGATCGTTTACGCACGGTTCGTGGTGAGTTACCTTTAGAGGTTAGTGATTTAGAGGATACAGTTGCAGGTTTAGAAACACGATTGACCAATGTAACTGATGAAGTAAATGAACTCAATAACCAGGTTAGCGAGAAAAAACAGGCAATAAAAGATTTTCAGGCGAACATTAAAAAATATGAAAGTCAACAAGGTAAGGTAAGAAATAACAGGGAGTATGATGCAATTACCAAGGAGATTGAATTTCAAAATTTAGAAATTCAGTTAGCTGAAAAGCGCATGAAGGAGGCTTCTGCAGCTTTAATCCTTAAGAATGAATTATTAGAGAAAAGCAAAATTGAGTTTGAAGAGAGAAGCAAAGATTTAAAAATAAAGAAAGCTGAGTTAGATGAAATCATTGCCGAAACTGAAAAAGAAGAGAAAGAACTATTAGTTGAAAGCGAAAAAGCTTCTGAAGGAATTGAGGATAGATTATTAAATGCTTATAAACGTATCAGATCAAATACAAGAAATGGCTTAGCTGTTGTAGCAGTTGAGCGTGATGCATGTGGTGGTTGTTACAATAAAATTCCGCCGCAACGTCAATTAGATATTCGTACTAATAAGAAAATCATTGTTTGTGAACATTGTGGTAGAATCTTAGTTGACGGAATGTTGATTCCGGATGCAGGAGTAGAAAATTAAAAAAAATATTTGCAGATTTAATTTATTAGTATTAAATTTGCAAACCCAAAAAAGGGAGCTTAGCTCATCCGCCGTGTCGGAGGTTCAGAGCAACTAAAAAAGGGAGCTTAGCTCAGCTGGTTCAGAGCATCTGCCTTACAAGCAGAGGGTCACTGGTTCGAATCCAGTAGTTCCCACAAAGCCTCAGATAATCTGAGGCTTTTTAATTTTATTTACTATGTTTTATGTTTACGTTATCTATTCTGAAAAAGTTGGTAAGAAGTATATTGGGTTTACAGAGGATTTAGAATTAAGACTTCATCAACACAATACAGATAGTTTGAGTATCTATACAAAGAATAAAGGCCCATGGACATTAAACTATGTTGAATCATACGGTACTAAAAAAGAAGCGATATTGCGTGAGCGTTATTTAAAAACCGGAGCAGGCAGAGATTTTTTAAAAAGAAAAATTGGAATATAGTATAGGGTCACTGTGCGCCGCTGCGGAGAACGAATCCGGTAGTTCCCACAAAGCCTCAGATAATCTGAGGCTTTTTTAAGCAATAATTTTATATTTGTATATCATTAATAACAAATGAACCAAAAACGAAAAGTTCAATTTAGATTATTTTTTGTAACAATGTGCTTGTTTTATTTAAGCTCTTGTCAGATCGGAAGATTCGTTTTTTACAATTTTGCTGATATAAAAGATTACAAAAAATTTCCATCTCGCCCTTTAAAGGCAAACGCAAATCATTTTAGTTTCGAAACAACGGCAAATGGAAAATTTCCGAAAGAAATTAATGGCGTATCATTTAATAAATTTTTAGAATCAAATAAAACGGTAGCTTTTTTAATTATAAGGAATGATACCATCCATTACGAAAATTATTTTAAGGGTTATAACAAAGAAAGCATTGTTCCATCTTTCTCAATGGCAAAGTCTGTCACCTCTATTTTAATTGGCTGTGCTATTGATGATAGCCTAATTAAATCAATTGAAGAACCAATCACTAACTATATTCCTGAACTTCAAAAAAGAGGTTTTAATAAAGTAACCATCAAACACCTCTTACAAATGACTTCTGCCATCAAGTTTAATGAGAGTTACGTAAATCCATTTGGTCATGCGGCCTCATTCTATTATGGCCGTCATTTGAGAAAAAAAATTAATCAAATGAAATTAAAGGGAGAGCCGGGTAAAAAATTTGAATACGTTAGTGGTAACACGCAACTATTGGGATTAGTTTTGGAGCGAGCATTAAAAACAAAATCTATAACAACATACTTACAAGAAAAAATCTGGACTCCTTTAGAAATGGAATACGATGCTTCTTGGAGTATTGATAAGAACAAGAATGGATTAGAAAAAACATTTTGTTGCTTGAATGCGAGGGCAAGAGATTTTGCAAAAATTGGGAGGCTTTATAAAAACAAAGGCAGTTGGAACGGAAAACAAATAATTTCTCAGCAATGGGTAGAATCCTCAACCAAATTAGATACAACAGAAGGCAGTGCGAGTTACTATCAATATCAGTGGTGGTTACCTAATCCTGGTAAAGATTTTATGGCAGAGGGTATTTTAGGACAATTTGTTTATGTAAATCCTTCTAAGGATTTGATTATAGTTAGGTTGGGTAAAAAAGAAGGCAAAACAGACTGGTGGTCTGTTTTTACTTCATTGGCAAAAGTTTATTAAGCTTAACAAATAATTTCAATCTATCGAAATGTGTTATCCATTCTTTCAAATTTATATCAATTCGATTTAATTACAATTCGTTTAAAATGTTGGTAGTTTCGTGAATGTAAATATCCTTAATAATATTTTTTGCCCAACGCGTTTCTCTTCCTAGTTTAGAGGTATCTGCTGCGCTTTTTAATTTGTCTTCATCTAACAAGCTTCCACTGAAATTTTTTATCTCTTTTCTCAAGTCTTCATACTTTTTAGATTGATCACGGAATTCTTTCATTTCCTGTCTAAACTTGTCTATATGAATGCTATACTTCGTGTCATCTTTTTTATTTTTTATTTCTTTGGCTTGCTCGTTGATCAATTTAAATTGTTCGCTTTTCTTAACCCTTGATTGACTATTTTTTAAAATGTTTTCATAATTGATGTTTTTAAATTCTGTATAACCAGCTTTTTTAATTTCATCCCAAGGCATAGGGTTGTCCATTTCTTTTTCTCCTAATTCAATTAATTCGTATGGGTCTGGTAAATTAATATCTGGTGTAACACCTTTTAATTGTGTAGCACCACCATTTATTCTGTAGAATTTTTGTTGGGTAATTTTAACTGAACCAACCACTTGGGAAAGGGAGTCTAATTGCGGCAATAAAAATTGATCTAATCCAACAAAGCTTTGAACAGTACCTTTTCCAAAACTAGGTGTACCAACAATAACGCCTCGTTTGTAATCTTGCATGGCAGCAGCTAAAATTTCACTTGCGCTCGCACTACTGTGATTTATCATGATTGCCAATGGACCGTCCCAAACAACATCAGGATTGCGATCTTCCATCACATTGATATAATTGTTTTTACTTCTAACCTGCACAACTGGTCCTTTATTAATAAACAAACCGGCCATTTCAACAACTTCTTGCAATGAGCCGCCACCATTGTCTCTCAAGTCAATAATTAAACTTTTAATGCCTTGTTTTTTTAACTTCTCAATTTCTGTCCTCATATCTCTAGAGCAATGATGGGCAGTTCCGGTTCTCGTAAAATCAGTGTAAAATGAAGGAAGATAAATGTATCCTATTTTATTTTTGTTTTCCAATAACACACTTTTCGCATAGGTTTCTTCCATTTCAATCACATCTCTTATGATTTTAATTTCTTTCATGCTGTTATCTGTTTTGCGCACAGTTAATACAACAGGTGTGCCTTTTTTACCTTTAATAAGTTCAATGGCATCATCCATTTCCATATTAGAAATATCAACTGCTTCTGCATCCCCTTGCGCAACTTTTAATATAGCATCACCGGCCTTCAATTCACCTTGTTTATAGCTTGGGCTACCAACAATAATTTCACTCACTGTTAATACATTGTCTTTACTCTGCAGGCGAGCTCCAATACCTTCAAACTGACCACTCATACTTTGATCAAACTTTTTACGATCTACGGGAGCAAAGTATTCTGTATGAGGATCGAAAATATTTGCCACCGAGTTAGCAAAGGCTCCAAATCTTTCTCGAGGTTTTATTTTGTTAAGGCGTTTAAACCATTCCTGGTTGGCCTTTAAGGTTTTTTTTCTGGCATCAACTTCAATGCTATCGAAAGATTTAAATTTGAAAGAAGTATCCTTTTTTTCCTTAGCCTTTTCTTGTTTATTTAACTCATCATCAATTCTGCTTAAAACTTGGTAAGTAAGCATTTTTCGCCATTCGTCTTTAAGTTCTTCAGATGTTTTGCTGTACTTTGTTTTTTCACCATCGGTTTCATATTCATCATTGGTCCTATAATTCAATGGTTTTTCCAATAATTCTTTACTCCAATTTTCTTTTTCTTTAATTCGTTGGTTAATAATTTCTACAGATCGTTTATAAAAGGTATGATTTTGAGTTATTATTTGGTCATCAATTTCTTTTTTATATTTCTGAAGTTCATCGAAGTCGCTTTGCAGCAAAAACTTTTTGCTATAATCCAATCTTTTCAGGTATAAATTAAAAACCTTTTCACTAAAAGCGTCGTCTAATTTTTGAGGAGAATAGTGGTTTTGATTAAGACTTCCAAGCATTAACTCAAAAATCACATCATTTCTTTCAAAAACATATTTATAAATCCCAAAAGATGAAAAAAGAATCAGTCCGCCAATAACCAGGCCTTTACGCGTTATTTTTGAGAAGTAATTGTTTAATTTAAGCATATATACAAATTTAAAATTTAATTCACGATTTTAAAATAGGGTGGAGCAACTATTTTGCCATAAACCTTAAAAACTTGTTTAAATTTTGTTAAACCAAAACTGGTGTAAAGCATGTATATTGGGTGTGAATATTTATTATGATTGATTTTACAAGAGCACAGTTGACCCATTTTTATGTGGGATTTGTCGGAAATAAAGGCTTAGGCGAAGAATTAACCCTCAGCCAAAATGAATTTATTTTGAGCGATGATTTTTTGAAGGAGACACTCATGAGGTATTTCACAGGTGCATTTAAAACAGATATATATTACCAGTTCAAAGGTAAGGTAGATGTAAGCTTGGCATCTGTTGCAAACGCTTGTGAAGATGTTTTTGGTAATCAGAAGTTGTTTGCAGAGAAATTGAAAGATATCGGACACCATTTATATAACCAAAGCATTCACCCTAAAATTAACGGCGGGGATTTTTTTGGGTGTTATTTTACGGATGTTATGCTGGATGGTGAACTATGCGATGCGATTGGTTTATTTAAATGTGAAAATAAAGAAACTTTTTTAAAGGTTTATCAGCACCTGGATGAGTTTGAAGTGAATTACGAAAATGGAATAAATATTAATAAACTAGATAAAGGTTGTTTGGTATTTAACACTGATAAAAATAATGGTTACAAGTTAAGTGTTGTTGATAATAACAATAAATATGCAGAGTGCGCAGCTTATTGGGAGGAAGATTTCTTAAATGTTAAATTAAAATCTAACGCATATTACCATACAAAAAATTTTATGGATATGAGCAGAGGATTTTGTGAGGAGGTATTAACTGAAGCCAATAATGTTGATAAACAAAATCAAATGATGATGCTAAATAAAAGTGCATCTTATTTTAAGGATAAAAATCATGTTACAGTTAAGGATTTTGAAAAGGAAGTACTTGTTGAACCCGAGGTCATTTCTGCATTTAAAGATTACAGGGCTAATTATAACGATAAACTGAATTTAACCGCAGTTGAAGAGTTTGATGTAAGCAATACCGCGGTTAAGAAGAATGCGAAATACATGCGGAGTATTGTTAAATTAGATAAGAATTTTCATATCTATATACATAGTAAACACGAGTACATTGAGCGCGGATTTGATGAAGAAAGGGGTTTAAAGTACTATAAATTATATTATGTTACCGAATCTTAACCTTCAAATGTAATTGTAAAAACAACCATTCGGCTTCTGACTTTATCAATACTATTACTGAAAATACTGTTTTCCGGACGAAGTAAGTTTCTAGTTCCTATTTGCAATTTAGCTTCTAAACCTAGTTTAAAGTATTGCAAATAAAAATCAACTCCTGCACCGCTACTATAATAAAAATCGTCTCGTTTTAGTTTTACGTTATCGTCTAACTGATTAGGCCCGCTTGTAACACCTGCTGCTTTTTTGCGAGCCGCTAAGTCTAATTGGTAACCACCGCCTCCAATTATATAGGCACTAAAGTTTCCTAGTCTTTTAGATTGAATTTTGGTTTCAATAGGGAAAAATAAAAAGGCCGATTCAACTCGTTTTTGAAATATTTTTGAACTGTCGTTTGTTCGGTTGGCCAGTGTATATTCTATTGTTCTTGATCCAAAGCTGATACTAGGGGTAAATCTTAAACGAATGTATTCATGTATTCTCAAATCACTAACAATACCAATAGCGAAACCGGGGGCGGGCTTACTGAAAATGCTTCTAATTTGATAACGTGTAACTGTGCCTTTTTCTTTAATAACTGTGTCTGGAAATTGAGAATTAGGTTTAGGATTAATTACAAAATCCGATCTGTTACCTGCAATAGTAAATCCAAAATGCAATTTAGATTTGTAAAATTTTGGTAAATTAATCCCATAACCATCGTTTTGTTGTGCTGATGCAAGAACATGCAAAATGAAAGTAAAGATGATAATCAATCGATTGTAACGCACTCCTTATTTAACGACTTAGGTTAATTAATTATTGTGTAAAGATAAGATTTTCAATATAATAAAATTGACTTTAGAGTTTTTAAATCGTTTAAAAGGGTTAAATTTGTAGGATGATGCAAATTCAAGTTATGAAGTCTAAATTGCACTGTGTTTCGGTTACACAGGCAGAATTAGATTACATTGGAAGCGTAACAATTGACGAAGATTTAATGGATGCAGCCAATTTAATTGAAAATGAACAAGTACATATTCTTAATAAAAATAATGGACAACGTTTTATTACTTATGTAATAAAAGGCTTAAGGGGTAGTGGTACCATTTGTTTAAATGGGCCTGCTGCCAAACTGGTTAGTTTAGGTGATGTAGTAATTATTATTTCTTATGCTACGATGGATTTTGAAAAAGCAAAATCATTTGTACCTTGGGTTGTTTTTCCTGATACTTTAACCAATAAACTAAAGTAGGTGGCAAAAACAACATCAAAATCTATATTACAGTTTGTTGTTTTGCTGGCAATTGCCGCATTTTTGATCTGGCTTTCTTTACGCGCCGTTGCAGATAAGAAAGATGAAATCATTAATGCATTTAAGAATGCTGATTACTTTTGGATCATTATATCTATGTTGATGGCTTTTTTAAGCCATTTTCTGCGTGCTTACCGTTGGAATCATTTATTAAAACCACTCGGCTATCAAATCAATTTGGTGAATGCCAATTGTCATGTTTTTGTTGGTTATCTTGCAAATTATGGCATTCCTCGCATGGGTGAAGTTTCTCGCTGTACATTAGCCGCTAAGTATGATAAAGTGCCGTTTGAGATTGCTTTTGGAACTGTTATAACAGAAAGAGTAATTGATTTTATGTTGTTCATTATCATTTTTCTGATTTCATTGTTTTCTCAATTCAACCAATTAAGTGGGCTTGCCAATGAATATATTTTTGATAAACTTAAAATAAAGTTTTCAAATATGTCTCAAGAGCCATTTAAATTGATCTTGTTGGCAATTGGTGTTATTTTATTGGTTGTAGTGTACTTACTACTTCGTAAAAAAATAATTGGTTTACTAAAAGGTAAGTTAGGAAATATGTTAAAGGGCTTTGGCAAAGGAATAGCTTCCATTAAAGACATGAAAAATCCATTTGCTTTTGTTGTATTAAGTTTTGGAATTTGGACCTGTTATTTGCTTTCACTTTATTTTTGTATGTTAGCTCTAAAGGGCACTGCAGACTTAGGTTTGGAGGCAGCTTTGGTGCTTTTATTATTCGGAACCTTTGGAGTTATTTTTTCACCCGGTGGACTTGGTGCCTATCCTGCAATTGTTGGCGGAATATTGATTTCAACCTATCATGTTGATATGGTTTGGGCATTCGCCATGCCTTGGTTAGCGTGGACCAGCCAGTTTCTATTGGTACTTTTGTTCGGATTATTAGCCTTTATAGTTTTACCTTTAAATAATAAAGCAGCTAAACTATGAGTTGTTATGAACGTTTAAAATCAAAGTTAGTTAGTAAGGAAACAGCGTTTGATAACATTCAAAAGCTAAAAGCTAACCAAAAGGAAGTTGTATTTACGAATGGTTGCTTTGATATATTGCACGTTGGTCATGTGACATATTTAAGTCAGGCTCGAGATTTAGGAGATTTTTTGATACTCGGTTTAAATACAGATGAAAGTGTAAAATTATTGAACAAGGCTCCAAACCGACCAATTAATTCTGAACTTGCAAGGGCCACTGTTTTAGCTGCTATAGAAAGCGTTGACCTTATAGTTTTATTTAACGAAGAAACACCATTACAATTAATAGAATTTTTATTACCAACCATTTTGGTTAAGGGTAACGATTACGATGTGAAAAATATTGTTGGTTACGATGCAGTTGTTAAGTCTGGTGGAAGGGTTTTAACATTGCCTTTTGTTGAGGGTTTTTCAACTACGAAAACGATTGGGAAAATGAAAGAGAATTAGTTCTAGGTATAATCTTAATAATTTTCCCGACATTTTTATTCTTTCTCTGCAATAGTGATTGTATGTATTTCAGTGGTTCCATTTTTCCTTGGAAACGCTACATGCATAATTTTAATAGTACGAATTTTATTTTTTTCGAATTGGTTAAGAAGATGATTAAGTTCATGGTAATAAAAGTAACTTCTATCACCGCTACTGCCTTTTTGAAAGCCTGATTTAGAAGGGTCTCCTTCTACAAAACTTAAATAAAGTATCCCGTTCTTTTTCAATAAATTGTTGCAATTTTGAATGAGCTGTTCCACTTCCGTTGTTGAAATGTAAGGAATGCAAAATCCACCAATAATGCCATCAAACTTTTGTTTTATGCCATTAATGTTTCTAATGTCAAGCTTCAAAAAAGTTGCTCCCGGATTGTTTATTTTAGCTAAGCTGATCATGTTTTCAGAAACGTCTACCGCAGTTAATTCGGCATTAGGCAGTTGTTTTAAAATGTGTTTGCTTATATTGCCTGGACCACAGGCCAATTCTAAAATCTGCTGTTGTTTATTTTTTATCAAATTGCAAAATAAATCGTAGCTCTCGTTGTAATATTCCAAATCCATAAATTGTTCATGATAGAGTTTTGCAATTTTATCCCAGGTATTAAACGTTTCTTGGTAAGGATCCACCTCTCAAAAAATTAAATGAATTTGAAGGAAGTGAGTATTTTGGTTTTTACATCAGCATCCAATGGTTTGCCATTGGTTTTAATCACAATAACCTTGGTTGTATTGGGCTGCCAAATAAAAATTTCATCTGCAACTCCGTTGGTTTTATTTTTTCCTGTGTATAAAGCACAGTCAATTTTAATTGATTTAGTTGCTACAATTGCTTTATAGCCGTTTCTTAAATTGTAAGGTAAATATTTCCACTGTTTGCCTTCAGTTTTGTAAACAGAATCGTTTCTAACAACGTAATGATGTTGTTTTAATACTTCCTGTAAGCTGCCTTTGTAACGCTCTATATAAAACACCACACTGTCAAAGCATTTGTTGTAAAGTCTGGCTTCTTCACTGGTAGCAGGCAAGGCAACATCAATTCTAAATTCGTCTTCCGTTATTGGCAGAAAGTTCCAAACGCTTGGCAGCTCCAGTTTAAAATTATTGGAATGATCTTTAACTAACCTGTAATCATTTTGTGCCTTGGCTAAGTTAAAACCAACACTTAATAATAATATGATACTCAAGAATTTCATTAGTCCTGTTTGCCTGCTAACAAATACATCACAGCCATTCTTACGGCCACGCCATTTTCTACCTGTTCCAAAATTATTGACTGTTCAGAGTCTGCAACATCACTTGTAATTTCTACGCCTCTATTAATTGGCCCCGGGTGCATAATTACAATTTTTTTGTTTAAGCTGTCTAACAACGATTTGTTTAAGCCGTATAGCATACTGTACTCTCTTAACGACGGAAAAAATTTAATATCTTGCCTCTCAAGTTGTATTCTCAGCATGTTGGCAACATCACACCATTCCAGTGCTTTTTTTAAATCTAATTCTACCTCAACACCCAACGAGGTAATGTATTTTGGAATTAAGGTTTGTGGGCCGCAAACTTTAACTTTTGCGCCAAGTTTTTGCAAACAAAAAATATTCGATAAAGCTACACGAGAATGCAAAATATCCCCAACAATTACAATTTTTTTATCCTTTAAACTACCTAGTTTTTCTTGAATTGAAAACGCATCTAATAAAGCCTGCGTTGGATGTTCATGCGCGCCATCTCCTGCATTTACAATTTTGGCATTGACGCGTTTGGCTAAAAAAACGGCTGCGCCAGGGCTGGAATGCCTCATTACAATCATATCCACTTTCATGGCTAAAATGTTATTAACGGTGTCAACAAGCGTCTCTCCTTTTTTAACAGAAGAGTTAGAAGCTGAAAAATTTATAACATCTGCACTTAAACGTTTTTGAGCTAATTCAAATGATAAACGAGTTCTGGTAGAGTTTTCGAAAAATAAATTAGCAACAGTGATGTCTCTCAGCGAAGGTACTTTTTTAATGGGTCTATTGATGACTTCTTTAAAATTTTGGGCGGTTGAGAGAATTAAATCAATGTCATTTTTCGTGATATTTTTAATTCCTAATAAATGTTTTTGACTAAGATGACTCATCTTTTTATGTTAGTTTTAAATAACGTTCTTTAATTGTGTTTAAATGGTGGTTGGCATGGCCTGGAAGAAAGAATCCAATACTCAAAGGAGTTGATTGATAGTTGCCAATAACACCGCTTTCAATTAAGTCAGTATCTTTTAAGTGTTTAAACAGACTAATAGTACTATTTCTAACTGCGGTAAAATCATTTAAAAGATCTGCTAGTGTTAAGTCTTTTACGTCAGCAACTTGGGCATACTCATTTTCATTAAAAAATAATAAAGCTTGTTTGTCTTTTCGGGCAATGTGTAATGCACGGTAGCTTAAAATTCGCTCACAATCAATAATATGCTGTATAACTTGTTTAATTGTCCATTTACCCGAATCGTATGCGTAATCTGCCTTTTCAGGCTGAATTGATTTTATAAATTCACTCACGTCATTTAAATTATTTGATAATGCATCAGTAATATTTTTTTCGGGTACTAATGCCAAAAATTTGGTGTAGTATGGTGGATAACTCGATTCTGCTGGATACATGTTTAATTACTTAAAAGGGTTATACGGTCTGTTTTATTTATTTCTTTCCACTCCACTTTTACATTTTGGGATTCTATGCTGTCTATTGTAATTCCAACATACTTAGCTTGAATTGGCACATGTCTTGCTAATCTTCTGTCAACCAAAACCAGCAATTCAACATCTTTTGGCCTGCCAAATGCAAGCATTGCATCCAAGCCGGAACGGATGGTTCTTCCGGTAAATAACACATCGTCTATTAAAATCACATTTTTATCCTCTATAATAAAATCAATGTTGGTTTTGTTCGGAATTAATTCTTTTTTTCTAAAATCATCCCTGAAAAAAGTAATGTCAAGCGCGCCACAACGTATGTTTTTTAGTTTTAATATTTTTTCAAGTTCTTGTTTAATCCTGTTGGCTAAAAAAATACCTCTTGGTTGTAAACCAATTAAAACTGAATTCTCAAAGTTGTTATGTACTTCAATGAGTTGATGACACAGGCGTTTTAAGGTGACATCAAACTGATCTTTCTCTAATAAAATTTTAGGCTTTACGGTTGTCATTTTCAAATAATAAATATAACAACTGCTCTTGTTTTATAACGGAAGAATATTAAGAAATTAATAACAATTTTATAATTGCCAAATAGTTTTCATTAATAAAATCAATTGTTTACTTGTAATGCGAATCTATTACAATGGTTACAGGCCCATCGTTGGTTAAGTTAATTTTCATGTCAGCTCCAAATACGCCGGTTTTGCATGGCTGCGGCAGTAATTTAGATAGGTTGGCAATAAAATAATCATACAATGGAATGGCTTTTTCGGGTCTGGCTGCTTCAATAAAGGAAGGTCTATTACCTTTTTTGGTGTCAGCAAATAAGGTAAATTGGCTTATTAACAATATTTCTCCATTTATATCTGTTATCGAATGATTCATTTTTCCCTCCTCATCTCCAAATAAACGCAATTTAACAAGTTTGTTAATTAAGTAATCAGCATCTTCACTTTCATCACCTTGGTGAATACCCAGTAATACTAAATAACCATTATTGATTGAGGTTGGCTCTTGATTTAAAATTTTAACCTCTGCTTGGCTAACACGTTGTATAATGATTCGCATATTTTTTTATCTTTACAAATTAGAAACGAGTTCTAAATTATTAATTAAATACACTAAAAATATGAAAAAGTTAATAGTGATTTTGACTGCACTATCTTTATTCTCTTCTTGTAAAAAAGATGAGAAAAAAGTGGAAGAAACGCCACAAACGACACCTCCGCCTGCGAATGACTGTCCAACATGTGAGTTTCCGGATACTGTTTATTCGGCCAGTGTAACGGGACCCAAACTCATTTTAAGAATTAAATTAGACAGTACTCAGCAGCGATTAAACAATTTAGCACAACCTACGGTAGTTGCTTCAGGTAATGCAGCGCAATCACCAAGGTTTAATGGGATAAGTGCTCATTATGTTGAATTAGCAGCAAATGATAATGTGGCCGTTGGCGCAGGTAAAGTATTGTATGTAGCAAATGAAACAACCTGCGGCGGTTCAAAAGCTATTACCTTTTGCAAATCGTTGGTTGTAAAAAATAATGATATTTTTTTAGAGGTTCCTCTGAGCTCAATCCCTGCGGGTTCTTATAAATGGATGCGAGTGAGTTTAGCCTACCAAAATTATGATATTAAAATCAAAACAACTTCTGCAGGGATTATTGATGGGACGCTAGCTTCCTTTGTTGGCTTTAATACATATGTAACAAAGTATAAAATGAAAGGCGCAGTGATGACACCAACCGCAGCCGGAGGACCTGGTAATAAATCTCAAGGTTATTGGGGACTTTATACTAACGTTTTAGGGGTTCCTTACCGATTTGATGGAAGTTCACCAGCAACAACGGTAGTTAATCCAATTAATTCAACATCACCAATCCCTGCCGGTAGTTGTTTGGTAACTGGTTCGTTTGTGACTAATGCTAATCCAAATGTGGGCGCACCTTTAGTCATTACAGGAACTGAAACAAGCAATATTACTGTAACAATTTCATTAAGTACCAATAAAAGTTTTGAATGGAAAGAAGTAACCTTCGACGGTTATTTTCAACCGGATGCAAATGAAACAGTTGTTGACATGGGCTTACGTGGTTTACTGGCAAAGTACTAATTTTTTGTGTCACAGTTCCCTTTCTTAAATGAACCAATTTTCAAACTAATCAGTCAATGTGCTGATTCGTTGAAATGTGAAGCCTATGTGGTTGGAGGCTATGTGCGTGATTTTTATTTGAATCGCCCCAGTAAGGACATTGATGTTGTTTGTGTTGGGAAAGGAATTAAATTAGCTGAAAAAGTCCGTGAACTGCTCGGGGATGAAGCTAGGATAAGTACATTTAAAAATTTTGGTACAGCACAGGTTAAATACTTGGATTACGAAATTGAATTTGTTGGTGCGCGTAAAGAAAGTTATCAACGTCATTCAAGAAACCCAATAGTAGAGGATGGTACACTGCAAGACGATCAGAACAGACGAGATTTTACTATTAACGCCCTTGCCGTTGGTTTATCTCAAGACAACCACGGACAATTAATAGATTCGTTTAATGGAATTGCAGACCTCAATCAGAAAATTATCAAAACACCTTTAAATCCGGATATTACCTATAGTGATGATCCTTTGCGAATGATGCGTGCGATTCGATTTTCATGCCAATTAGGTTTTAGTATTGAATCCGAATCTTTAAGGGCAATATCTGACAATAAAGAACGAATTTCAATCATTTCTAAGGAACGTATCGCAGATGAATTAAATAAGATTATTTTATGTAAAAATCCATCCTTAGGCTTTATTACATTGTTTGAAACCGGTTTGTTAAACATCATATTTCCACAGATGGTGAAATTATTAGGAACCGAAACAATAAATGGCCTGTCTCATAAAGATAATTTTTACCATACATTGGAAGTGCTTGATAATACGGCTCAGCGAAGTGAAAACTTATGGTTACGTTGGTCTGCAATTTTACATGATATTGCTAAGCCTGCAACTAAAAGGTTTGAAGAGGGTAGGGGCTTTACCTTCCATGGTCACGAAGACAGAGGAGCTAAAATGGTACCGAAAATTTTTTCCGATTTAAAATTACCGCTTAATGAAAAAATGAAATTTGTTCAAAAAATGGTACTGCTTCATCTTAGGCCAATTGTGTTAGCTAAAACAGAAGTAACTGATAGCGCAGTTAGAAGACTACTTTTTGATGCAGGAGAAGACATTGATGAATTAATGTTACTTTGCGAGAGCGACATCACCACTAAAAACCCGAATAAGGTAAAGCGTTACATGCATAATTTCGAAATTGTTAGAACTAAATTAGTAGAGTTGGAGGAAAAGGACAAACTTCGGAATTGGCAACCGCCGGTTAGTGGAGAAGAAATTATGAAACTTTTTAATCTTAGTCCTTCCCGTAAAGTTGGTGATTTAAAGAATGCATTGCGGGAGGCAATTTTAGAAGGCCTTATACCGAATGATTATCAAAGTGGAATGGACTTTTTAAAAGCCGAATTTTCAAAAATAAAAGATTAGTACTTGCTTAGTAGCCGGTACCAAAATGAAGTGTGCTCTCACGTTTCATTGGTTGGATGGTGCATACAGGTACATTACTTATATCAACAATTTGTTGAGCAACAGTACCACTAAAAATCTCACCAACTGTTAAACTAGGTTGATTCATGATCATTATTAAATCCGCCTCGATTTTATTTGCATATTCAACAACGGTTTCTGCTACATCTTTAGCAGGGATTGTTTTATTAGTGCAAGAGATTCCTTTGCTCTTAATGAATTGTTTTACTTGGTGGGTGTAAGCCAATAATTTATTTTCATAAATATCATCTTTTGGGTCAAAAACACCTAAAACACGAACACTGGCACCAAAAAACTGGGCGAATTGAATTGCAACATCAACCTTTTCACGAGTTTCCATTGTTAAATCCAATGGAAGCAAAATATTTTCACAACCATCTCTATGTTCCGAGCCTCTGATTGTAATTACCGGACAAGGCGCTTTACGCACTAATTTGCTGGCGCTTGAACCAATGATATTTCTGAATTTCATGTGGCTTTCCAAGCCGGCAATAATTAAGGTGGCTTTAATTTCTTCTGCTACGCGATCAGTTTCTTCGTAAATATCGCCTTTAACGTTCATGAACTCGGTAGGCACGCCACTTTCTTGCTCTGTTTGCTTGGTTAATTTATTCAAAGCTTCATAACTTTCATCACCGCTTTTTTCGTAAACATGCAATAATACAAGCTTTGAGTGGGTGTATTTTGCCAAATTATAAGATTGCTTAATAGCTAATAATGATTGTTTAGTGAAATCAATAGGGACTAAAATTATACCTCGCTCTTTTATTTGCATAAATTACTTACTTTGAAAGCTCAAAGGTATGATTTTTAACCAATTAAACAAATTCACTTGTAATTTGGTTGTAAAGAAAGTTTTATGTATTTTTGCCCCTCAATTTTAAAAATAATAACAAATGGCAGTAAAGATTAGACTACAAAGACATGGTAAAAAGGATCAAGCTTTTTTCCACATCGTAGTTGCGGATGGTCGTGCACCACGTGACGGGAAATTTATTGAAAAATTAGGTATCTACAATCCTAACACAAATCCTGCAAGTATCGATTTAAATTTTAACCAAGCGTTAAGCTGGTTGCAAAATGGTGCTCAGCCTACAGATACAGCGAGAGCAATTTTATCTTACAAAGGTGTTTTAATGAAAAAACATTTGTTGGATGGTGTTAAAAAGGGAGCTTTGACAGAAGATCAGGTAGAGCAAAAATTCAACAAATGGTTACAAGATAAGGAAGGAAAAATTTCAGGTAAAAAAGATAAATTAAGTAGCGACCAAAAGTCAGCAGTAGCTAACCGTTTAAAAGCTGAAAAAGCCGCAAACGAGGCTAAAGCCGCTAAAATTGCCGCAAAAGTAACACCGGCAGCAGAAACAACAGAAACAGCTGAATCTACTGACGCGCCAGCTGCGGAAGACAATGCATAATTTTTTTTATTAACATTTATTAAAAAACCGCCTTTGAGCGGTTTTTTTTATTTACTTGGTAACTGATATGTACAAATTAATTGCAGATAGTGGCTCCACCAAAACAGATTGGGTTTTATTGAAAGGCAAACAAGTTGTTAAAACTGTTAATACAATCGGATTTAATCCTTATTTCCAAAGCAAAGATCAAATTAGTTTAGAAATTGTCAATTCGCTGAAGCCATATTTATTGGAATATCAGCATGCAATTACAGAATTACACTATTATGGTGCCGGCTGTAGTACGTTTGATAACTGTACAATGCTTGAAAATGTGCTTACCATTAATTTAAATGTGCCAAGAATTTTTGTTCAGCATGACTTACTTGCCGCAGCAAGAGCTTTATGCAAAAAAAGCGAGGGAATAGCATGTATTTTAGGCACCGGGAGCAATAGTTGTTTGTACAATGGTAAAACAATTTTGGAAAATGTACCTTCTGTTGGATATTTGTGGGGAGATCACGGCAGTGGGGCCCAAATAGGAAAAACTTTAGTGGCTTATTATTTTGATGGGAAATTATCATCTGATCTAAAATATGAATTTGAATCTGAAGGATATAATCGCGAAGAGATATTAAACAATGTTTATAAAAAAAATATGCCAAGTAAATATTTGGCATCCCTTAGTCGTTTTATTTCCAAACACACTGCACACCCGCAAATACAAGAAATTCTGGAATCTTGTTTCGATTCATTTTTTAAAATGCAAATTAATCATTACAGTAATTCAAAAAAACATAAAGTTAATATTGTTGGTTCAATTGGTTATGTATATCTCGATCAATTGACTAAAGCAGCCAAACAAAACGGTTATGAAATTGGTTTAGTAATAAAATCGCCGATTGAAGGGTTAATTGATTATCATTCGTCCTGATGATTTATTTTAGTATAGCTGTAACATCACTGGTAGCTTCGTTTTTAACTTTTTTTTCAGGCTTTGGATTAGGCACAATTTTACTTCCCGTATTCGCTATATATTATCCCTTGCCAATTGCTGTGACGCTAACGGCTATTGTTCATTTGTTAAATAATTTATTTAAAATTGCACTGGTTTTTAAAAATATTAACTGGCCGGTTGCAATTAAGTTTGGATTACCATCCATGATTAGCGCATTTATTGGCGCCTTTTTTTTAAATAAACTTAGTTTAAAAAACAATACGTTGTATACTTACCAGTTATTCGATAATCAATTTCATATAACATTGTTAAATCTGATTGTAGGCTGCTTAATTATACTTTTTTCAATTGCTGAAGTATCAAAAAAGATTTCAGCTATTTCATTTGATCAAAAGTATTTAATACCGGGAGGGATATTAAGTGGCTTTTTCGGAGGTCTTAGCGGTCATCAGGGAGCAATAAGAAGTGCGTTTTTACTTCGGTTAAATTTTGATAAAAAAGTTTACATAGCAACCGGTGTTTTTGTAGCGTGTTTAGTTGATGTAACTCGTTTGTTTTTATACAATTCAAAAATGAATGTTTTAAATGGCGATTCTAATTATCAGTTACTTCTTCTTGCTGTACTTTCGGCTTTTGTGGGCGCATTTATTGGTAATAAATTATTCGTAAAAACAAGTATTGCTTTTTTTAAATGGTTTGTTGCTGCGTTCATGTTTAGTATGGGCATACTCATTTTAAGTGGTATTGTTAACTAATACCATTTATAATTGTTAAATAGTCTATGGTCAGACTGAGCGGAGTCGAAGTCTGATATTCAAGCACCCTTCGACTACGCTCAGG
>B570J29032_109959663_pt1 | contig 55607 bp, 62 predicted proteins | sample LakMenEpi16Nov12_FD_29032 | JGI IMG/M metagenome (IMG submission 29032) | reverse complement strand
TAGTGTTACCTGAAACAATTCCGTTTTTATAATTCTTATGCATCTTTTTATGAAAAAAATAATAATAATAAATAATCATTTTTTATTTTAATTATAAATAAAAATGATTAATATTATTATTATTTTATTTATATGAATTTGCTATTAAAACCAAATAATATTACAAATGATATAAAATTAATATTAACATGGAAAAGTGATGATGATATAGAAGAAGCTTATGAAAATATAAAAGATACATATAGTTTAAAAAAATTTAAAGATGTTATAAAAATAGTAAGATTAAACTATAATATTATTAATGAAATATTATTAAATAATATAGAGAAAAAATATATTAAAAATTTAATAAAATATATTAAAAAACATGATAAAAAATTAGTTTTATATACATATAAATTATTTAATAGTTTAATAGAATATATATCAGTAAAATATTGTAAAATATTTATAACATTTGATAAATATTTAAAAAAGACAAATCAATTAGATTTAAATATTCAAGAATTAGTATTATATAGAGGATTTAATTATACACGATATAAGTCAGTAATTGAAAAAACAAAAAAATTAAACATCTTTGATAAATATATAACAGAATGTTTTTTATCTACATCTATATATATTAATATTGCTAAGAAATTTATGTCTAAAAACGAAGAATTAGAAAATACAGTAATATGGAAAATAAATATAAATAAAAATAATTTTAATAAATTTTACTATTCATATTTATCAAATAATAGTCATAATATAACAAATTTAGATTTTGAATCAGAATTTGAAATTGAATTCTTATTAAATATTAATGTTGAATTAACTTTAATAAATAAATATATAAATAATAATATTATGTATTATGAATGGAATTATAATGAAATTAAAAAATGATAATATTTTTTTATAGGTAATTTGAATGTTTGAACCTGTATTTAAATTAGTAGATTGGATTGATAAGAATAATATATATACTGATTTATTATTATTAAATTATAATGCTGTAGATTATTTAATTAAAAATGATAATATTGAACCTGTAAATTATATATATTTAACAATAAATGATAATCCTAAAATAATTAAATTATTTGAAAAACATATAAATTTAATAAATATAAAATATTTATCAAGAAATCCAAATGCTATTCATATAATAGAAAAGAATTTAGATAAAATTGATTGGTATGAATTATCTAGAAATTCTAATGCTATTAAAATTTTAGAAAATAATTTAGATAAAATAAAATGGAATGCTTTATCTTTAAATATAAATGCTATATCTTTATTAGAGAAAAATCCAGAAAAAATAAATTGGAAATTATTATCAAAAAATCCTAATGCTATATCTTTATTAGAGAAATATCCAGAAAAAATAAATTGGAAATTATTATCTAGAAATCCAAATGCGATAGAAATTATAAAAAAGAATGTAGATAAAAATATAGATTGGGTTGAGTTATCTAGAAATCCAAATGCTATAGAAATATTAAAAGAAAATTTAGATAAAATAAATTGGGTAGAATTATCAGGTAATCCTAATGCTATATCTTTATTAAAAGCAAATAAAGATAAAATAAATTGGACTACATTATCTAAAAATCCAAATGCTATAGAAATATTAAAAGAAAATTTAGATAAAATAAATTGGATAGAATTATCTAGTAATATAAATGGTTTAGAATTATTAAAAGATAATTTAAATAAAATATATTGGCCTTCAATATCATTAAATCCATCTATATTTACATATGATTATGATATAATGAAAGATAATTTTAAAGAATTAGGGGAAGAACTTATTCAAAAAGCATTACATCCGAAAAGAATGTTAAGATTGATGAAATTATATGGAGAAGAAGAAATATATAAACATTATTTTGATGAATAAAATAAATGATAAAACAAATAATAATAATATTATTAATAATAATTGAAATATTTGGATATATATATCATTATTCGATAATATTAAATCAAAAAATATTAACAGATATACCTAAATTATTAAATTTAAATGAAATAATAGAAAATAAAGAATTTTTTTTTAATCACAGATTAAAAAAATATAAATATAATAAAAATACGATATGTTATAAATATAATACATATTCAAAATATTTAGAATATAAATATATTAATACTTATTTAATTAAAGATAATAAAACATTTTTATTAAAATATAATTTTTTCTTAGAAGATAATACAGAATATAAATATTTATTATTATTGAAAATTAATATAAATAATAGTTTAGATATATTTATAAAATATAATAATACAACAATAATTGATAATATTATATTAAAAATGATCTTAGGAAATTTATATAAATAATATTATGTAATTATAATAGAATAATGTCAGAGTCTATTATTTCATCAGATTATTGTTCAAAATTAAAATATATACCTCAATTATCAGGTACATGTTGGTTTAATTCTATTCTTAATGTTATGTTATATTCAACAGGAATGAGAAGAGTATTACAAAATGGTTTTAATAGAAATTTAAAAGTAATAGAAAGAAATAAAAAAGATAAATTATTAACATTTTTATTATTTATGTTACAAAATTATAATAATATTGATGAATTAGAAAAAATATATAAATCATTTAAGGATTTTAGATTAAAACCAGAATATTTATTATTTTCATATTTAAATGAATATGATTTAAATACAAAAAAATATATATTAAGTATTGAAAGTGATAAATATAATTATCATGGATATCATACTATATATATATCACATATATTAAATACATATAATATACCATATATAAATATAATAAAGTCAAAAACAAATAACTATTATTTAAATTTAAAAAGACATTCTAGATTTCAAGATAAAATAGATTTTATTAATGATATAATTGAAGAAAATTCAGATATAACATATTTAGATAATAAATTAAAAAAATCTGATATTATATTTATATCTTCTGGAAATGAATCATTGTATGATTTTAATGATATAAATAATTATAATGAATTAGATACATATTTTTTAGAATCAGATGAAAGTAAAAAAAATTTAAAAGAATTTAAAAAAAATATACATGAATTAAATGAATATATTAATATAAAAGGTTATAGATATAAGTTAGATTCATGTTTAATTAGTAATAAAAATGATACTGTAACTACATATAATAAATTAATATATCATGCTATTGCTGGAATTACTTGTAATAATAATAGATATGCGATTGATTCTAGAACTAAAGGTATTATAAGAGGAGTATCTACAGATATTGAATTAAAATATAATATAGATGATAGTACTTTAAAATTTAATAAAATTGATTGGTATAAAACTTTTAAAGATGATGATAATTTACATATAGATATTAAAAATAAAAGTATAAAATCTGTAAAAATTAGAAAAGATTCATTATTTGATAGTTTAAAATATACTAATGATTTATTATATAATAAAAATGATACTATAATTTATATTTATATTAAAGTTAATGATTCATTGAAATCAACTGATATTAAAATTCCATTAACAGATTCTAGAGATATAACTGTAAATATTAATACAAAATCATTAATATTTGAAAAAGAATTATTATCAAAATATAATAAAGATATATATAATTTAGAAGAATTATCAATAAATAAATTAGGAAATATAATTAAAGATATAACAAAAATACAAACAATATATCATGATATAAATTATTATAGATATATTTATAATTTTTATAATAAGGATAATAAAATATTAAAACAAAATATAGATGAATATAATAAAGAAGAATTATTAAAAAGTTTATATATAACGATAATAAAAAAGTTTTTATATAATGGAATAGTAATAAATTTAGATAATTTTACTGATAAAAACATGTTTACAACAATTGTAAATTATTATAATTCATTAGATGAAAATGAATTATTTAAAAAATTAAGAAGTTATAAAATACCAATATCATATGATTATATTAAATCTAATATAGAAGATATAATAGATTTATTATTTAAAACCAAATATAATTATTTTTATGATATATATATTGAAAGAATTGTTTCAGAAGAAGAAATGATAAAAAGAATTATTATAAAATTATTAATACATAAAAAATATTATAATGAAACATTAATAATTTAAAATCAAAAAAATATATTTTTTGATATATATGTTGAAATTATTATAATATAGTGGCTATATATTTTAATAATTTTATATAATTATTGTAGACATTTTCAGAATCAGATCCATTTCCAAATAGAGCATCAATATATAGTTCTTCTAATTGTAGAATATAATAATTATATATAATGCCAGAAACATTATTTAATATAAATTCAGAATATTCACATACTTGTGTAAATAAAATGAACATATTAATATTGTTATTATAACTATATGAGCAAATATTGTTGATATTATTGATAATCTCATTTCTATTCATTGCTATGTAATTTATGCTATAAAATTATTATCATTTTTTTATAAATATTGAAATATAAAAATACATATTAATATAATAGAATAATGTCAGTATCTATTATAAGCGATGATAGTTATTGTTCAAAATTAAAATATATACCACAATTCTCAGGTACATGTTGGTTTAATTCTATTCTTAATGTTATGTTATATTCAACAGGAATGAGAAGATTATTACAAAATAAATTATTATTAGATCGAGATATAATTACAAAAAAAAGTAATGATAAATTATTAACATTTTTATTATTTATGTTACAAAATTATAATAATATTGATAAATTAGAAAAAGTATATAAATCATTTAAGGATTTTAGATTAAAACCAGAATATTTATTAATGTCATATTTAAGTAAATATGATATATATGTTAAAAATTTTATTATAAATAATGCTAGATATAATATTAATAGTTTAGGATTATATCCATTATATATTATTAATATATTTGAAACATATAATATACCATATATTAATATTGTTAAAAGAAAAGGAAGTAATTATGATTATTATATTAATATTAAACTTAATAATACATCTGATAGATTTATAAATTTATATAATAAACAAATTTCAAAAGAAGTAACATCAACATATTTAAATAATAAATTAGAAGAATCTGACATATTATTAATAACAGAAAATTATGATGATTATTATGATTTCACTAATATAAAAAAAAGTAATCAATTAGTTCATAATATGAAAACAGAGGATGAATTTAATGAATTTTGTAAAGATGTAAAAACATTAAATCCTTCAATAAATATAAATGGATATATATATAATTTAGATTCTTGTATTATTAGTAATAAAGAAATAAATTTAGAATTATTAGGATTAAATTATAATAAAGTTGCTCATGCTATTGCTGGAATTAGTTGTGATAATAATAAATATATAATTGATTCTAAATCTGGTTATATTATAGATGAACCTAAATTAAATGATTTTAAATATCATAGAATTATAAATCCTAATATAAAATTAGCAAGATATAATTGGATTAATGCTTTAAAAACTAAAAAATCATTTGAAGTAGATGATACAACAAATAGTATAAAAACAATACCTGTTAATAAAAGTTTATTAGATACAATAACAAGTGCTAAAAGAAATGATCTTATATATAATCGTAATAGTTTGTGTATATTTATTTATGTAAAAGATAAATCATTAAAATCTATAAATACTCCTATTAGTAGTGGTTTAAATGTAAATACACAAGAATTATTATTATCTGATAGATCAAGATCAAAATATTATAATGATGTATATAATATTAAAAATTCAACATTAGAAGAATTAGCAAAATATGTAAAAAATATTACAAATGCTCCACATGTATATCTTGATATAGAAAAATATAGATTATTATATAATTATTATAATAAACCAAATATAATATTATCAGAAAAAATAAATGAAGAAGATAAAGAAATATTATTAAGAAATTTATTTTTAACAATAATATATGATTATTTAAAAAATGGTAAAATTGCTTTATTAAATTTTTATAATGATGATTCTTTTTTTATTAATTTTATTAATAAATATAAAAGATATACGTTACCTAATTTAGAACAAGAACTTATAAAAAATGGTATAAAAATAAGATTTGAATCAATAGAAATAGAATTATCTTCAACATATTATAATATATTTGAAAAAAAAAATACTTATTATGATAAATATATAATATCTATGATACCCGAAACAGATTTAATAAAAAGAATTATGATAAAAATATTATTACATAAATTACTTTATAATATAAGAATAATTTAATTTTTTATTTTTTTATAATATTATTACTATTACTATTATTAGAATTATTTGAGTTATTAGAATTATTAGAATTACAATTATTAGAATTACAATTATTAGAATTATCAGAATTATTAGAATTATCAGAATTATTAGAATTATCAGAATTATTAGAATTATCAGAATTATCAGAATTATCAGAATTATCAGAATTATCAGAATTATCAGAATTATTATTACTATTTGAATTATTTGAGTTATTAGAATTATTTGAGTTATTACTATTTGAATTATTTGAGTTATTAGAATTATTTGAGTTATTACTATTTGAATTATCAGAATTATTATTACTATTTGAATTATTTGAGTTATTTGAGTTATTTGAGTTATTTGAATTATTACAATTATTACAATTATTACAATTATTACAATTATTAGAATTACTACTATTTGAGTTATTTAAGTTATTTGAATTATTAGAATTACTATTATTTGAGTTATTACAATTATTAGAATTACTATTATTTGAGTTATTACAATTATTAGAATTACTATTATTAGAATTATTAGAATTATTAGAATTATTATAATTACTATTATTTGAGTTATTACAATTATTAGAATTACTATTATTTGAGTTATTAGAATTATCAGAATTATCAGAATTATTAGAGTTATTAGAGTTATTACAATTATTAGAATTACTATTATTTGAGTTATTTAAGTTATTACAATTATTAGAATTACTATTATTTGAGTTATTACAATTATTAGAATTACTATTATTAGAATTATCAGAATTATTAGAGTTATTAGAGTTATTAGAGTTATTAGAGTTATTACAATTATTACTATTAGAATTATTTGAGTTATTAGAATTAGAATTAGAGTTATAATAATAATTAGAAGTTATATGAAATTTATAATCATAATTATAATAATTAATATTTGAAGTTATATCATAAGTATCATTTTTAGTATTTGATGTATATATATTTGAAGTAATAATATAAGTATAATAAGTATCATCATAATAATTATTAGAATAATTATTGATAATTTGTATATTTTTATTAATTACGAGGAGATTGTTGGGGTTGTTGTAATGGAATTGTTGAATAGGGAAAAAAAGGCGGATAATGATGATGATGTCTACTATAATCATCATCATGATGACGATGATGGCGATGATGATCATGGTGATGATGATGTAAAGCATGAATTATTTTTTCAGTTTGAATATCATTTCGTAAATTATCATTATTATAAGAATTAATAAGATTACGAGTATCATTATTATCTTTAATTATATTAAGTCCCATTTCAGTTATTTTTTGTTCTAAGCCTAATTTATTTTTTGCTGCTTCTATTTGAATATTAGCGTAATAATCAGCAGATTGTCTAGTAAGATTATTTTCAGTTTGATTAATACTTTTATCTAAAGAAGAATGAACTTTAAGTAATTCCATCATACCAGTATTATAATGATTATCCATAAGACGACCTAAACTAGTTTCAACTTTAAGAAGATCATTATTAATATTATGAAAATTTCTTTCAGATTGAACATAATAATCACCTATTCTTCGTTCTAAATTTTGATTTTGTGTAGAATTAAAAAGACGTGTTTCTCCAAAATTTCTTTCAGATGTTAATTGTCCTTCTTTTATACTTGTGTTGAGTAAATTATTATTAACATTTAATAATGATGCTAAATTATTTCCAATTCTTTCAGTAGCACCAATAGAAGCAGCATTTGTTCTTTCAGTGGCATTAATATTATCACCACCAATTCTTTCAATAGAATGACTTAATAATGATCCAACACGATCAACAGCACCAACAGAAGTACCTCCAGTTCGTTCAATAGCTGATAATTGATTATTTCCAGTTGATTGAATTAAATCTTTAAGCGATGATCCAATTGTTGCTAAATTTTGATTGGCAAACGCATTATTCATAGTTACAAGATTTTCAGTTTTTTGATTTTCACTAGAAATACTCTGCATAAGAGCATTTAAATTTCTTTCAGTTGCTGCTCTTAAAGAATCAGATATATTTCTTTGTGAATCTACAATAGTAGCAGTTTGATTAGCATTATTTAAAATTCCTAACATAGCATCAATAGATTGGCTCATATTTCAATCTAACTATTATTAAGATTTTAATTAAAAATAGTAATAAAATAATAATATTTTACAATCTACAATAAAAACAGTTTTTATAATTCATTAAGTAAAAATGATTTTTATATTTTAATTCGTGAAAATCAAAACATATTTTTGGTAATTTAGTTTTAATATTATTTTCAAAATCTTCTAATTTATCTATTTCATTTTTACTATTAGGATATTTATCTTTAATATTATCATAATAACCCATATATTGTCTACATATTGGACAACATATATTAGAATTATATTTAGTATGATATTCATAATTACTTATACATGAATAATGAAAAGAATGTCCACAATCTGTTAAATAACAATCATGTCTATTATTTATAGATTCATAACAAATTGGACATTCTTCACCAATTTTAATATAATGTTTAACTTTTAAATTTTGATATATATTTCTTTTTATTTTTCTTTTAGGATTATATAATATATTATATTTAGAAATTTTATTATCACCTTGATTATCAGCTGATATATTTATATTATTATTATCATTATAATATATATCATCTAATGTTAATGATTTCATTTTAATAATTAAACTTTTATCCATTCTTTTAAATATAAATCTTTAGTATTATTAACATTTACTAATAGTTCACCAAACCATTTATTTGGACAAATCACAATTTTATTATTATCATAATTTAAATATGCTCCAAACCAACTAAAGGTAGAATTAGAGATAATTAAATGTGAAGAACTGCTCATATAACATAATTCTTCATAATTAGTAAGATTATTATGTATTGTATAAAATTTAATAAAGTTAATATTTTCAAAAACACTATTAAAAATTTTTATATATTCATCTATTAAATCATTATCTTCTTTTTCTCCAAATACAATAAATTTATAATATATATATTCATTACCTAATAATTCTAATAATTTATTAATAGCATTAATATAATAATCAGGTCTCAATAAATAATGATTTCCTTGATTAAAGGTATAATCACCAAATCTTAAATGGATAGCTATAGTTTTATAATTAAATTTATTTTTATTTAAATAATCATCTATTTTTAATATTTTAATTATTTTATTTTTATTATGATCAAAATATTTAGGTGATTGAAAATAACCTTTAATTAATTTTATATTACTAGGAATTGGATTATAATGAAAACAAGGTTCTGTATATATTTCTTCTTCTTTAAATTTAGGATTAGGATTAATTTTAAAAACTAATGATTTTAAAAAATTAGTAAAAAAAAATTTCCTAAAAGTATTATATATAGGATATATTGTAAAATCTTTATTTTCATCAATTGCTTTTGAAATACCTGTAAATAATATAAATAATTGATTTCCTAAACCTGCCTCTAAAACAATACAAATACTCATATATTTATTATTAATTAAAATTCTTTATATATTCATTTAATAATCTATTTCTATCCAATTCTCTGGAAATAAATCATTTAGATTATATTTATCTATCATTTTATCAGCAAACCATTTTGTTTTTGATGGATGAATAACAATTTTATTTTTATTATCATTAAAATATGCTCCAAACCAACTAAAAGTAGAATTGCCAATTATAACATGATCACAATTACTGATATAAAATAATTCTGTATAATCGACATTATTATCAGGATATCTATCATATATTTTAATATAATTTAAAGGTTTAGATAAATTATGATTTAATTGATTAATATAACAATCAATTAAGTCATTATTAGTTTTTTCTCCAAAAATTACAAAAGTATATTCATCAAAATCTGGTAATTTTTCTTTTAAATAATTAATTGCTTTTAAATAATAAACAAAAGAAATAATTCTATGACAATGTTGTAAATTTAAATAATCACCTAATCTAAAATGAATAGCGATAGATTTCATATTAATTTTGTAAATATTTTTATAGTAGTTTATTTTAAAAATTTCTTTAATTTTATTATAATTTTTTGAAAAATATTTATCAGATTGAAAATAACCTTTAATTAAATCATAATTATTAGGTATTGGATTATAATTATGACTAGTTTCTGAATAAATATTATTATATTGAAGTTGTATATTATTATAATTAATTACTTTATTATATAAATGACTCATTATACTATCAAAATAAAAATGTCGATTATTATGTTCTAAATATATAAGATAATCTCTATTTTCATCTATAGCTTTAGAAATTCCCGCAAATAACATAAATAATTGATTTCCTAATCCGCCATTTAAAGAAATTACTAAAGGATTATTTTCAGTCATTATTAAAATATAAATGAAATAATTCTTTAAATAGGATACCAATTATCAAAAAAATAAGTAGTTTTTATAAATAATTTATCATAAATAACAATTTTATTATCATTATTATTTAAATATGCTGCAAATAAACTAAATGTTGAATTTGAAATAATTAAATGATTACAATTACTCATATAAAATAATTCTTCATAATCTATATTTGAAGAAATTATATTATAAATTTTAACAAAATTTAAATTAATATTTAGCGCAGTATTTATATCATTTATATATTTATTAACATATTCATCATCATTTTTAGTACTAAATATAAGATAAGTATAATTATCTTTATCATCATTTAATAATTCTCTAATTTTTTTAATACTATTTATATAATATTCAGATGGTTTAATAAATCCTAATGTAATATGATCTTCTAATCTAAAATGTATACCTATAACTTTATTATTAAATAAATGATTAATATTATATTTATTAATATAAGGATCTAATCCTAAAATATTTATAATTTGTTTTTTATTATGATAAAAATATTTAGGTAATAAAAATAATCCTCTAATATTTTCTGTATTATTAGGAATTTCTTCATAAATATTAAGTGCTTTTTCTTCATATACATTTTCAAGAGTCCATATAATTTTATATATTACTTTATTATGTACTTTATTTAGAAATAAATCAAAATAAAAATGTCTATAAGGTAAATTATTTGGACAAGCATATATAATAAAATTTCTATTTTCATCTAATGCTTTAGAAATACCAGCACACATACTAAATAGTTGATTACCTAAACCTCCATATATACAAATACCTAATGATTTATTACTATTCATAATAATAATAATAATAGAAATTTTATATAATTTATAATAATGTTATTTTCATATTTAATTCTAATATTTTTTTAAGTTCTTTATCAGATATATTCTGTTTTTCTAATAAATCATCAAATTCTTTATAAAAACTTTCTTCATCAGGATTAATAACGTTATTTTTTAAAAGTTTAGTTTTTCTACTAACTTCTATTACTTTTTTCATTAATTTTTTAGAAATTTCATTACATTTATTATAACTACATCTTTCATAATCTAATAATATTGGATTATTAATCCATTTTTTTATAGTTTTATTTTGTGTAGCTTTAGATTTATTTTCTAATAGTAGTATTGCTGCTGTATTAATCTTAGAAGTAACAGGATTAGCAGTATAAACTGCTTTTTCTGTAGCACATTTATGTGCTGTACATTTAACATAATCACTCATATGATATAACATTTCTTTAACTAAATCCATTAATTCTTCTTGAACAGATTTTGTTTTTTTTGGCATTATTTCTATTATATGTATATAAATAAAAAATGATTATCTTAAAATATCAAATAATTATATTAATATGAAAAAAATTGAAAGTATTCATAATAAAACTAAAATACTTTCAGATACAGAACTTCCTTATAATAATAAAAATATTATATTACAAGAAACTGATTTACGATTATTATTTGATAATAATGGATTAGAAGGTATTGTTTTTAATAATATTAATTTATATAGAAACGCATTAATTCATAAATCTTATTGTACTATGAAAAATACTGATTTTGCTACTAGTAATACTAAATGTCCTTCAGATTGTATTCCTTTACAGGATATGTCATATGAGAGATTAGAATATTTAGGAGATTCAATATTAAATTTTATAGTAGCTAATTATTTATATATGAGATTTCCTGATCAATCAGAAGGATTTTTATCAAAAATAAGAACTAGAATTGTAAATGGAAAAATGTTAGGTTATTTAGCTGAAAAAATTGGTTTTAATAAATTTGCTATTATATCTAAACAAGTAGAAGAAGCAAATGGTAGAAATAATTATAAAATAATGGAAGATATATTTGAAGCTTTTATAGCAGCTATATATATAGATTTTCAGACAAATGATGATAAGGTAAAATTACCAGATAAAATCAAATTAGTACCATTAACAGGAGCTGGATATTATATAGCGGAACAATGGATAATATATATAATAGAAAATTATATTGATTTTACTGAATTAATATTACAAAAAACAAATTATAAAGATATGTTGGTAAATTATATGCAACAAAATTTCCAATGTATTCCTAAATTTTATGAAGTAAATATTTCAACGGTAGAAAGTTCAAAAGTATTTAATTATTGTATTAGAGATAGAAATAATACAATTATAGCAACGGCAACTGGTAATTCTAAAAAAGAAGCTGAGAATAATGTAAGTAAAGAAGCATTAATTTATTATGGTTATTTAGAAAAATAATTATCTAGTTTTAATTCTAGTATTTTCATTAAAACTAATATTAAATTTTTTATTAGTATCATATGGATTTTCATCTAAAATAAGTTCTTTTTCATAATCAGTATCCCATGGTAAATCAATACAAGATTTTTTATTAATATTAATGGAATTTAGATAAGATAATTTTTCTTTATTTTGAGAAATATGCTGAACTTGATTTTTTTGACAATTTATATTATTTTTAAAAATAATATTATTATATATATCATATTTCTTATCTAAAAATCTAATAGTATCACATGAAATACTTTCGGCATATTGTTGTAAACTCATTCTTAATTATAATTTTTACTTTTTTTTTATTAATTAATAAATAGAATTAATATATAATGCCATTAATTAAAGTAAATTCAATAGTTAAAGGAGGTACTCTTGAAGAAAAAATTAATACTAATAATGCTGTAATTGTATATCATTGGAATAGTTGTGGTCATTGTAAAGCATTTATGCCATTATTACATAAAGTTCTTGAAACAAATGATGAATTAAAATCACAAGCAAATGTTTTTGAAATAGAATATAGTAATTTTAATTATATTCCGTATTATTTAAGAAATGTAAATGCTTTTCCATATATAGTTGCTTATAGTAGAGGAAAATTAATAGAAGAATTTAATGATCAAAGAACACTACCTAAAATAGAAGCATTTTTATCAAGAAATTCTAACATGTCATCATCATCTACTTCTAGTAATACAAGAAAAAAAAGAATATTAAAAAAATATAGTATGATGTCTAAAAGTAATTAAAGATTTCTTTATTATAAATAATTAAAATGAATGAAGAATCATCTGTAGTAGAAGATATTATAAATAATACAGAACCTACTAAAGAAGAATTAGAAACATTTAAAAATTTAGTATCTGAATGGTTTAAATATGATGATATAATTAGAAAATTAGAAGTAGCATTAAAAGAAAGAAAAACTATTCAACGTGCTCTTAATAGTAAAATAGAAGATTTTATGTTTTCTTATAAATATAATGATTTAAATACACAAAATGGTAGAATAAAAGCTACTACAAGAACAGTACAAAAACCAGTCAATTTAAAAGAAGTAAGAACAATTATAGAAAACCATAAAGATATGAAAGGAGATGAATTATTAGATCTTATTTTTAATAAATCAGATAGACCTAAAACAACTAAAAAAGTAATTAAAAGAATAATACCTAAAGTATCATTATCATTAGATATTTAGATATAATTCATCATATTTATCATTAGTAGAATAATAGATATTACGTAGATTATATTTTTTTATAAAATTTGTACAATTTCTACATGGTTTAGAATTTTTTAAACAATTATTAAATGCTGGAGCAATTCTAACAACATAAATATCACAAAATTCTAATAATTTTTTATTATAAAACATTTTACTGATAGCGGCAACTTCAGCATGAATACTATAATTATTATTCATATAATCACAAGTATAATTAAATCCTTCTGCTATTATTGTATTTTTATAAACAATAATAGCACCATGTTTTTGTTGCATAGATGATTTTTCAGCAATAATAGCTGCTTTATTCATAAAATATTCATGTTTTCTATTAATTTCTTTATAATCAGAATAATAAGTATCTATATCTATCATAAATTTTTCAGCTTTACTTTGGGTTTTATCTTGCCTCCGTTTAGTAAACATAGATAATTATAAATAAAAAATTATATATCATTTTTTATTTTTTTATAGAAATAATTTTGTAATATATTTAATATAATTTTTTTTATGATATAAATCAATAAATTTATTTCTTTTAAATTGTTTTTTAGCAATTAAGTTATTATGAAAAATTTCATGTTTTTCAGGAGGATAATCTATACACCAATTAATTAAATTATTATAATCTATTATTTTATCATATTTATATTTATATTCATAAGATATATACATAATAGCTCTAGATATAATTCCTTTACTTTCATTTTCAGGAATGAATAATTTTAATTTAGGAGAATAATAATTATCAGTATTATCAATACGAATAAAATCTTTAATATTATTATAATAATCAGAGTTTTTAATATCTATAAATTTATAATTAGATCTATAATTATTAATGCGATTATTACAACTAAATATATTATGCATATCATTATAACTTTTTTTACTCATATAACATTTTGGAAATACATGTTCTAATGTTAAATCATTAATATGTTTAGAATTAATAGTATATAATGGTAAATTACAGGAATTAATTACTAAATGTCTAATTGAAACCATTGATATAATTCCAATCATATAAATAAATTAAGTATTTTATAATAATCATTTTTTTATATTTAAAATAGTAAGGAAATGATAAAAATAATATTAATAATACTTTTATTAATATTATTGTTTTTTATATTTAATTCAATAATTTGGATAAAAAATAAAAAATCTAAAAATATAAATGATATTGTTATTAAATATATTATTTATATTAATTTTGTAGTTGTTATTTCTTTATTAATATTTATAAGTTATTTATATTATAATGGTTTAAATATTATAATTAATAAATTATAAAATGGATAAATTTATTTATAATTTAGAATATATATATCAAAATATGAATATATATAGAACTATTATTATTATTAATGATTATAATAATCAGAAATTATTAATAGATAAATTAAAAGAATATAATCATAATCCTATTATAATAAATTCAATTAATGATATTAATTATAATTATAGATTATTTATAATTAATGATATTTCTTTATTATCGTCTTTAAATAAAAATAATTATAATTTTATTGCTATATATTAGAATTATATGCCAGTTAAAGGAAAAGATAATAGTATGTTTTATTTATTATTAGGAATTTTTATTATTGCTATAATTATTGGAAGTGTTATGGTTACTTCATTTAATAATAGAGAAAAATTTGCTAATAATAATAATAAATTAGTATATTTATATATGGAAGGATGTCATCATTGTGAAAATTTTAGTATAGTTTGGGAAAATATTAAGAGTAAAATACAATCAAATCCAGATAAATACACATTTTCAGCAGAAAAATATGATTTAAATGATGGATCAACTGGTACTAATTATTCAAAAACATATGATGTACATTATGCTCCTGCTATATTATTTATAAAAGATAATAATAAAGATAAAAATGAATATAATGGATCTAGAACAGTAGATGAGGTATTAAATTGGGCTGTAAAACAAAAATAAAAATTAAATTATTAATAATAAAATATGATTAAAAAGACTAATAAAATAGATTTATATGAATTAATAAAAATTAAAGAAAATAAAGAAGTTAAAAATTTAGCTGTTTTTAATCATATATTAGAATTATGTTATAAAAAAATAAGACATATAGCAGAATATGGAGGTATGTGTTTATATTATAAAATACCAAATATAATTATAGGATATCCAATATATAATATTAATAATTGTATTGAATTTATAGTAAAACAATTAAAAAAATCAGGTTTATATGTAAGTGTATTACCACCACCTAATAATACTTATATATATATATCATGGAAAATAAGTGAAATATCGCAAAAAGCAAAAAATAATTTATTATTAGAATAATTTATACTATTTCATTTTTACTATTCATATAATCATTAATTGCTTTATATCCAATTAAATATAAATTATTTAATTCATTTTCTTTTAAACTAAAATCTAGACAATTTTCTTCACGATTATATATAAATAAATTTTTAGATGAATTTGTTTTAATTATTAAAACATCATCAAATTCTTTTAATTTATTTAAATAACATAATTTATAATTATTTATTTGATATATAAATATAATATTATAATAATATTCATATATTGATAATTTATTTCCTTTTTCTAATGGTGTCATAACATAAGAATTACTTACATCACTTGCTATTGCCAAAATATTATTTTTATTTATATGTGAAAACATTTCACATGGAAAATTATTTGTTAAAAATCCATCAATATAATATAAATCATCTATTATTATAGGTTTACTTAACATAGGAATACACATTGATGCCGCTATAGCATCTAATACTGATATATTAGGTGTATCATTTACATTAAATATAACATTTGTACCTGTATCTACTCTAGTAGTACTTATATATATATTTACACCTGTTTTTTTTGATAATTCTAAAAATGTAATATCATCCTGATCATAAATTTCTTTTAAATATTTTCTATAAGTATTAAGATAATCTTTAGAACAAGATATACCATATTCATTAATAATATTCATAAAAGCGGAAGGAGAAAATTTAGTTAATTTATCATCATATGTTGCTTCTAAAATCATTTTTTCTAATTTTTCTATTGGTATTTTAAGAGCAAAAGCTAAAGCAAAAAAAGCACCCATAGATGTAGCAGCTACATCATGAATATTTCTATCAAGATTATAAAAATATAAATATCTTAATACACCACATAAAGTCATAGATTTAAGAGCATTACCTGAAAATATTAAATGTGTAATATATTTCATTAAAAATATTCTTTAATTAAGATTCTAGATTTCTTCTTTAAATATTGGTAAAAATAAATTATGATTTAAGGGCAATAACTAATTTAGTAATTTGATCGATAAGAAGAATAATAATAATTCCTAAAAACATGAATAAAATTAGATTATTATCGATAGTAAAATTATTATTAGATAACGAATTAGTAAATTGTTCAATATTTAATGTTTTATCAGAAGCTTCTCTATAACTATCATTTGTTAATTGTGTTTTTAGGGTTTTTAGATAATCCGCAAGAAAAGGAGTAGTTCTATATTCAGGACTTCTATCTGAATTGTTTGTATTAATATCAGAAATATTTAAATAAGCATCCATTTCATCAAAATCATAGGCTTTAATACCATCTTTTTTATAATTATTTGCCCCTGAATTATAATCATTTTTCATAGAATCATTAATAACATTCATAAATACTTGTTTATTATCACATGTATTTGGTACTTCATAAATAGGTGCTTGTATAGAATTACAACTAGATTTAGTATCTTTTATAGATTTATCATCATCTTTAACTTCTTTTTTTGCTTTTTTTTTAATAGATGTTTTATCTTCATTGGGGAATGCTTCATCTAATAATGAAAAGTTTATCATTTTTTCTATAATTATTATTGAAAAGAAAAAAAATAATTATTATAGAAATGGATTTATCAATAATAATTAAATATATATTTATAGGAATTTTAAGTGCTTATTTACTTATATATGGATTACGACCTTCAGTACCTTATCCTGATAGTATTCTAGAATTATATGAAAATACCTGGTTATTATTATTATTAGTAATAATAAATTTTTATGTATATTTATGGGATAGTAAAGTAGGTATATTATTATGTTTATCAATTATATCACTTATATTTGATATGATTCAATTTACTAATTAAATAATGATATAAGAAATTTAATATAATTTTAATTAATGTCAGATAGTTGTAAAGAACTGTTATTATCTTCATTAACTTCATTTTATAATAAAAATGAAAATTACAAATATATATTAAAATCAATAATTGATGGTAAACATCAATTATCTCTAAGAATGATTGATTGGTTGGTAACTATATATTCTAAAAATAATAATATAATATATTGGATATCTAATACAGATGATATAATTTATAATTCTTTACCGGATGATTTTTCATCAATAAATAGTAATAAATATAAAAAAATAAATTTATATTTAGATTATAGGGCGCAATTAAAATCTTTTAAAAAAATTAATTTTGATTCATTTAGAAGACATGATAGAATAACATTTATTTTTGATAATGATAAACAAACATCTATTGAAACTACAATTGGACAATTAAATTTCTTTAAATGGGCATTTAATAATAAAGTAATAATATATGCTTTAAATAATCAGAAAATTATATATGAAAATATGTCTAAAAATACTTATAAGAAAAATATTAAAAAAAAGAAAAATTTATTAATACCTAGACAAGATATTATAATGACTAAATGTTATGTTTCATTTGATTAAGATGGCGGTGTTTGGGGAGCACTTCCAATTTCAAATGATACAGGACGAACATCAGGTTCAATAGTGGATATTAACCATGGACTAACAGCGACTTGAGGATTTGGAACTTCTGAACGTAACTGTAAATTAGCATTTCGCATACTTTGTCCAATAGTATTAATACCTACATGATATCCTGCTGTTAAAAAATTTTGATCACTTAATTCTCCAGAACTAGATGGATTAATTTGAGCCCATTTACTAGAAGCATCGGAAGGTAGTAAATCAGTTGCTGTTAATCTATCTCTTTTAAAACAAGCACTAGGATCTTTATAAACATTATTATTATCAGCTTTTGCTTCTCCTAAAAGTGAATAACTACTGTCTAATGATGCTCCTTCCATATTAGCAAATCCTTCTTTTTTATCATTAGAATTAACATAAATTTCAGGCATGGATTGTACAGCTAAACGTCTTTGTCTATATTTTTGTTCTTCAGAAGATCCTCCATTTATACCCATATCACTAGTAAAATCTTCATATGATTTAAATCTAAGATCACCTCCTCCTGAAAGCATAGATCCTACATCTTCTTCTCCTTCAAAACGTTCAACTTTATCAGATTTAGGTTTTGAATTATATGATAGTAATAATAATAAAATTAGTAATAATAAAATTCCTATAGCAATTGATATTATAAGAGTAGAACTATTTGAGGCCATTGTATATAAAATATCTATCTATTATTTTTAAAAGATAATAGTTTTTAATTTAATAAGTTTATTTTCCCAATTTTTAATATTACTTTCTTTAATAATTTCATTATATAATTCTTTAGCTTTAATAAGATTATTATTTAATAATTTTATTTTATTATTAATTTCTTCTTCAAAATTAATTAAATCATATTTCCATTCTTCTTCTATATCATTTCTATTCCATTCTATTGAATCTTCTTCTTTTATAGTTTCAATATTTATATATTTAATTGCCCATTTATTTATAATAGCATTTTTATTAATATAAAGACCTAGAAAAATAATATTTATATTAATAATTAAATTTTTATTTTTTTTATTAGTATTTAAAAATTCTATTAATTCATATATTTCTTTTTCTTCATCATTTATAATTATTTCACATACTATTTTATTACTTAATATTAATGTTATTGGACAATCTGTATTATATGAATTACTATATATATTATTAATATAATCTTCATTTATATCTTCATTATCTTCATTATCAAACCATTCATTATAATTAGTTATAATATTTTCTTTAGCACATAAATCAATATCTTCTATAGTTTTGATGGTATCTTCATTATATTTAGAAGGAATAATACATTCAATATAATAACCATTTTTATCATTTAATTGTTGATAATTTTTTATTTTAATTTCATTCAATTCTAATAATATTTTATCATTTATAGAAGCAACAAAATTTTTACCTTTTTTCTGCGGAAAATTAAATAATTCTTTCATTCTTATTTATATTAAGGAATTCATAATTTTTATAATGACGCAGAATAATAGTAAAACAATTGATTTTTTTATAGATTTTATTAAAGATGAAATTAATAAACCTGAATTTAAATCTAGTATTATTAAACCTATGATATTATATTTTTTATATTATATTATACCATTATTAGCAGTTTTAATAGTATTAAATTTTATAACAACTATAATTGCTGTTTTTTTAGTTTTCTACATAAAAAATAATATTCTTGGTTAAAAATAGAATTTATGGCGAAATCTTTAAAAAAATCTGGGGGATGTAGTTCAACAGGATATGCCGGTATTAGTGATAATTATATGTTACTTGATAAAGCTATGACAAAAGGCGGTACTAGATTATCATCTCTAGATGATATGTTTGGTGGAGGAATTTTTGATAATATGAATCGTCGTGGTGGTGGACCCTTTAATGATGCTAATCTTTTTAAAGATATGACAGGTGGAGATCCTATGTCTGCTAAGAAAGATTTAAAGGGAGGTGATCCTTTAAAAAAATTAAAAGGCGGTAATCCTATGGATAATAAGAAAGATTTAAAGGGAGGTGATCCTTTAAAAAAATTAAAAGGTGGTGAGCCTCTTTCTCATAAAGATTTTAAAGGTGGAGCAGATCTTTTAAAAAAATTAAAAGGAGGCGAACCTGATATGTCAAAATTAAAAGGTGGCGATCCTTCAAAAAAATTAAAGGGCGGTGATCCTTCAAAAAAATTAAAGGGCGGTGAAGGTAGTGAAGGTGATGCTACTGCTGCTAATCCAATGTCAATGTTAGGTTTTGGTTCTGCTATGAAAGGTTTTACTGATAATTTAACATCTTTAACTAATATGAAGGGAGGTGATCCTGAAACTTCTAAAGATTTAAAAGGCGGTATTGGTGAAAGTGCTGGTAGATGTAGTAAAGGTTTAAAGAAAACCCGTGGAGGAACAACTGGTGTAGAATTAGCACCATTTATTAGTTCTTTAATAATGTTAGGTTTACGTGCTGCGAATGATAAAACATTACAATCAGGAATAACTAAGAAATTAGGAAGTATGGTTAGTGAATCAAAAAAATCAAAATCAAAATCTAAATCCAAATCCAAACGTGCTTCATCTGTTGATAATGTAGAATATTATTAATTGATATATTTCATATTATTTTTTTTTTCATTTAAATAAATAAGTGAATTTGATATTAATTCATTTTTATTTGAAAATTTATCAAAATTTTTAATTATATACCATCCTCTTATATAAGTATTCTCATCAGTTTCATAAGGTTCTTTATCAATTATATAAATAAAATTATCATTACATATCACAATTTTATTATTCATTATTATTATAATGGTTTATAAATATCATTTTTTATTTATATGTTTATAAATCATTTAATTTTTTGTATTTTTAAATTATATTGAATGGATTTAAAAGAATTAGATAATATACTTGAATTATCAGAAAGTAACGCATCAATTCTATTATCATCAATTTTAGATAATGTTAATATTAAAAATAAGATTAATGTAAGTGACAGTATATATACAGATACAAATATAGATAAATGGGCTAAATCTAAAATGATAACTAGAGGAGGATCTATAGTAATGAATAAAATTATAAAGAATCCGATAAATGATATTAAACTATTAAAAGAACGACAAAATGTTAATTATGAATTATTTAATTATCAATTAGAAACATTGAAAGATACAGAGAAAGATATATTATGGATAATGACTTTAAAAAAAGAAATAGATGATGATATGAGTATTAATTTATTATTTCCATCTACTGTTATTATAAATAAATTCAATAATTATTCATTATTTCTTGATAGTTATCATTTTTATAAAATATTTATAATGCCTTCATCGTGTCTTATATATCCTTTATCAATCATATTAGGACCATATTATTATTTAAATAAATATATTAATTTAAATATTCCTTTTAATAAATATTTTAGTATATTATTTGAATTATTAAAATTATTAATAAAACCCTCGGGAAATATTAAAACAGATGCTACTAAATTAGTTAGTATAGTTATTTATATTACTATCTATATTTACAGTATTTATAATACAATAATGATATCATATATAGTATATAAAACACGAGAAAAATTATTATTAAAAATATATGGTTTAGTTAATTTTATTAAAACAGCTATAACTATTATCAAAAGAAGTAATTATTGTTGGTTACCATATTTTTTATATGATAATGATATATCAAAAGATGATATTGAAGAAAGTATTTTAAATCTAGATAAATTAAAATATGATTTATCGACAATTTATAAATTATGGAAAAATGAAAATTATAAAAAATATATAATTATTCTTCTTAAAATTATATATACAATTGATATTGTAAATTTTATTACTAAACAAAAAAAGAATAATAATTGGTGTTTACCTAATTATTATGATAATGATTACAATACTAAAATATGGGATTTAAGGAATCCAATGTTAGATGATAATCAAATATCCAATCCTCTTGATTTAAATAAAAATCTTATAATAACGGGCGTTAATGCTGGTGGTAAAACAACATACGTTAAATCTATAATATCAAATATTATTTTGGCACAAACATTAGGAATAGTTAATGCTTTAAAAGCAAATATTTCAATATATGATGCTATAATATCATTTATGCGAGTTATTGATGAAGTTGGAGTTAAATCATATTTTGAAACAGAAACAGACTGTTGTAGTAAAATGATAGATATAGCAAATAATATAAATAAAGAAAATAAGAAAGGATTATTAGTATTAGATGAACCTATGCATTCTACACCACCTATAGAAGGAATGTCTGTAGCATATGCTATAGCTAATTATCTAGGAAAATTAAAGGGGATATCTATAATAATAACTACACATTTTCATAAATTAATAGAATTAGCAGAAGAAGAAAATTCTAATTTTATGAATATATGTGTAAATGCTAAAAAAGATAAAACTACAAATAAATATACATTTAATTATAAGATATTTAAAGGTTATTCTAAACAATCAATAGCGATAGAATTATTGAAAAAACACAAATTAAATGATGAAATTATAAACAATGCTATAAAAATAAAAAATAGTGCGATTGAATCAAAAAAGTAATAATATCTTTATTTTTTAAGAAATGTTATTTAAATTACTATCAAACATTAATTATATTTTTTATTTCTGTATTATAGCATTTGTATTATTAATATTAACTTATATCATTTATAAATTATTTATAATTGAAGCTGATATATATATAATTTATGAAAAAATAAATAAAATAGAATTAGAATTTAGCGGTGGTGGTGGTAATAATAATAATTCTTGTTGTATAAATAATAATAAATCACATAATTTATCAGAAATTATAATGAATGAAGTTTTTAATTCTCATAATTCTGTTTTAAATGAAGAAGAATGTGTTAAAGATATTGATGTTATAGATATTGATAATCTTATTAATAATGATAAACCTACTACTAAAGAAACTGATGATTCAATTGAAGATAAAGTTTTATTTGATTTAAAGAAAGATGTAACGACAGTAATAAATGATAATGAATCAGTAATAAGTAGTAGTAATAATCAATTAACTAAAAAAAAACTTCAAAAAATGAATTTAGATAAATTAAAAGAAAAATGTTCAGAATTAGAAGTATCAATAGAAGGAACTAAATCACAATTAATAGATAGAATTCTAAATGAATTAAATAAAGAAGTTTAAGGATTAATAATAATTAATCTAATAATATAATAATGAGTATTGAAAATAAAGAAAATGATTTAGGATTTATAAAAATAAATATAGATTTATTTAAAGAAATCTATAATAATTATAATGATGAAATTAATAATGAAAATTTAGAAAAAAAAGCTAAAGAACTTATAACTACATATAATTGTTTTATTTCTAATTATGATGCTAAAAGTTTATGGGAAAAAAAGAAATTAATAGCACAAAAAAAGAATTCTAAATTTAATAATGTAAGAAATAATAAGCCAAGAGTATTATTAATAGATTTTAGTGATGAAATGAAATGTAAAAAAGAATTTACATCATATTTAAATAAATTAACTGATGTAAATAAAGATATTATTTATAATAAAATATCAGTATTTATAAAAGAATTAAATGAAGAAATATTAAATTCTTTATTTGATGTTCTTATAAATTTTATTAAAATATCTTCTAATAATATTTATATTGATGTTCTTTTTTTATTTGATCATAATTATATTATTAGTAATGTAAATACATATTTGAATTTATTTATAGAAAATAAAGAATGGTTACCTAAAGATATAATTATAGATTCTAAAATATTATTTAATAATGATAATTATGATAAATATTGTTCATATGTTAAATTAAAAAAACACACATTATCTATTATTAAAGCATTAATGATTATTATTAAAAAGATTAATAATAATACTTATTTTGATGTTTTATTAACAAATATTTATAATGATCTTGATTATAATATTAAATCAAATGATAATAATAATAATAAACATATAATTGAATTATTATTAGATGAATTAATTATATTAATGGATTCTAATTATAATAAAAATATTATAAATAAGTTAAATGAAATCAATTTAAATGATTTTGAATATTCAACTAAATTTAAAATTCAAAAAATATTAGATATTTATAGAAATAATGACTAAAAAATGTGAAGAAGGAAAAATATTAAATATACTTACAAATAGATGTGTTAATATAAATGGTATTATTGGAAAAAAAATATTAGCTATGAAAAAGAAAGATTCATCTAATAAGGAATCTTCTAATAAGGATTCATCAAAGAAAGATTTTAAAAATATTATTATTAAACATTTAACAACAATTCGAGATTATGAGAAAATTAATAATAATATATATAAAGTCAGAGCTTATACTAAGGTATTAGCACAATTATATCAATATAATGCTAAAATAAATAATTATGATGATTTTAAAGATAATATACAGGCAGGAGATAGAATAAATAATAAAGTTAAAGAATTAATAGAAACAGATAAAATAAATTATGAAGAAATTAATATAAAAAAAGATAGTAATTATTATTTTCAAGAAGATTTAAGAAAAATTTATGGTATAGGTACTATAAATATAAAAAAAATATTACAAGCAGGTATTAAATCAATTGATGAATTAAAACAAAATACTCATTTATTAAATGAAAAACAAAAAATAGGTCTTAAATATTTTAATGATTTAGATAAAAGAATACCTATAGAAGAATATTTAAAACATAAAAAAATTCTTGAAAAAGATTTAAAATTAAATAATTTAATATATGAATTTGCTGGTTCTTTTAGAAGAGGTAATACTACTATGGGTGATATAGATATGTTAATTATGAAAAATGATAAATTTGATTTAAAGACTTATATAAAAAAATTAGAAGAACAGGGATATATAATAGAAAAATTATCAAATGGAATTGTTAAATTTTCTGGAATAGTTAAATTGAAAGATTATGATATATATAGAAGATTAGATATATTAGTAGCACCTGAAAATGAATATTATTATTCATTATTATATTTTACCGGATCTGCTGAATTTAATGTAGGATTTAGAAATTATATTAAAGAAAAATATAAAATATCATTAAGTGAACATGGTTTTGATAAAGATATTATTAAAATACCAAAAATGAATAGTGAAAAAGATATATTTAATTTTTTTAATATAAAATATGTTGATCCAGAAAAAAGAAAAGTTTTTTATACTCCTAAAGATTAATATATTTTCTTATAAAAATAATATTTATAAATAAGTAGAAATAAAATAATTATAATGGCAGATTTTGGCATTTCATATATATTAAAATTTATCTATTCAATTCTTACTATAATTTTATTAGTATTTATTTATACTTATTTAAGTAATTTAGAAGCAAAAGGATGTGCTTGTGCTATGAGTCCCAATAACAATTTTATAAAAGGTTTTACATTATTTGCTATAATTTATTTAATATTTACAGGAATTTTACCTGATAAAACTGTTAAAGATACATTTGGACCCTCAGTATTTGGTCTTTATAAATTTATTGATATAATGTTTATATTAGTATTTATTTATTATATTTATTCAGTATTTCAATATACACGTTATTTAGTTAATGAAAAATGTAAATGTTCTGAAGATATTCGCCGTGAAATAATAATGATAGGATCATTAATTGAATTTGGATTAATATTTTTATTATTTCTTCTTCATATTATTTTATTTACTATTTATTTAGTTGCTTATAATGTAGTTAAAGAAGTTAATGATAATAGTGATAATATTCGAAATGTTATAAGAGATCCTTTAGGTTCTATTACTAAAGTTCCAAAAACAATTTCTAAAGAAATTAGTAATATGAGTAACTATGTTAAACAAACTACTAAACAACTTTCTAGAGTTGGTTCAACTAGAAATTCAAAAAAATAAATATTTAAATATTTAATGTTCTTTTATTTTTTCCTCTAACTGATTTTTTTAATAAATTAACATCAGTAGCATCTTCTATTATTGAAGTTATTTCTTCATCACTTATAGATAAAGTTTCTATTCTATTATCATCATCTATATGTGGTGAAATTTTACCATGAACATTATTAATTATATTATTAATATCTGAAACACTTTTATCTACAGGTCTTATATTTTGTTTAGGTTGTGATGGCATCATTGGATTATTATTAAAATTAGCTGTATTAGTTAATCCTCCAAATAAATTACCAATCATACCAAATAAACCATTGCCACTATTATTTTGATTAGTAGGTCTTTGTGGTTGCGATTGATTATAATCATTACCTATTCCTGTATTTTTATACATAAATTGTTTTGCCGCAGCATTTTGAAATTCTTTCATTAAAGCAGGATTAGATTTTAATACTTCTTCAACACCTGGAATAGCACTTTCTTTAAACATTCTAGAAGTTAAATGAAACATAAAAGCACTTCCTGTTAAACTGATAAATAATCGTAATTCTGCTGGCATTTTTCTCCCTTTTGATTTATATTTTTCATGTAATTCTTCAAAAATATCATCATAATCATTTATATTTTCATGAACTTGTTCAGACCATCCTTCAAGTTTTATAGCAAAAGGATCATATCTAGTATTTAAATATTCTGTTCCTGTAACAAATGCCATTAACATTTTTCTTTGAAATCTCACAGATGAATCAATGTCTTTATCTCTAATTATTCTTTCATATTCTTGTTTCATTTCTAATAAATCAGACTGCATATTATATTGATTAGGTATTACATGACCTTTATCTTCTAATCTTTTTAATTGATATAATATTTCTTTTTTTTCTGCTATTATGTCTCTTTTACTTTTTACATTATTTTCACTTGAATTACTTTTAATATCATCATTTTCATCTTCTTCATCATCATCGTCGTCGTCATCATCTTCTTCTTCATTTGTTTGTTTACGTTTATTATAAAATTGTTTATTATCTTCTTCATCTTCATCTTCGTCATCACTATCATTTTCATTATCATCATCGCTATCTAGAATAATTTTATTTTTAAAATTATAGTTATCATCATCTTCTTCTAATTGTTTTTTAATTTTTATACTAGTTTTATTTTTATTAGAAGCAGAATTAATACTAGAACTACTAGATAATGAAGAAATAGAAGATAATGATGCTACTTCGTTACTAATTTTATTTTTATTAAATAAAGACAATAAATCATTATTTGTATTATTATTTTCTAATAAATCATTCATTTAAATTCTATATTACTTAAAATTAATATGTTTATATCTTTTATATAAACGAATAAAGTTATTCAAATAAGAAACTAAAAAAATTACTAGATGTTTCTTTTAAATCTTTAATAACATTAATATTAAAAGGTTTAATTTCTTCTACTTTTGTATTATCATTAGTAGTATTATTAAAACATTTTGTTAAATTTTTTTCTAATTCATCTATTCTTTTATTTATTTTAATACTATCATTTTCTTTAGAATTTTCGATACATTTATTATTAATATTATCAGCATTTTTATTAGCTTCTTCTATAGCAGATGAAGAAGATTTTAATATATTATTAATACCTGATAAATAATAATAATTATGTTTAAAAAATATTAAATATTCACTTATAGGTATTATAGATTTATAATAAGTAAAATTATATAAATCCATATTTATATTACCATTTTTATTTATAATAACAGGATTTGAACCTAATTTAATCGTAAATTTATTATTATTTTTATATTTGAACATTTCTTTATTAATTATTAAAGTTATTTCTGATTCTGTATATAATAATCCTATAACTAATAAATCACTTCCTTTTATTATAGTTTTATCAATATTATTAATATTACCAGCATATACATTATTACCAATTGTTAATATAAAATTGTAATTATTATTTATATTAGGTTGAATATTTATATTAATCATAGAATAAGTATAATTTATATTTTTATCATCATTTATAATTTCTTCTGTATTACCAGTCATTTCAAATAAAATATTATTATTTTGTATTATATCATTTATCTTACAACTGATAATTACACTAAATTCAGTTAATTCATTAGAATTAATATTATTAGCATAATAAAAACTTTTAGGTCCTAATAATTCTATTCCATTAATATCAGCTCCTTTAGCGCCCTCATTATTTATTTTATTATTTTTTAAATTAATCATTTTTGAAAATGTAAAATATTCATTTACATTTAATTTTATATCGTATTTATCACTATTTAAATTTATATCATACCATCTTCCTTCTGAATTTCCAAGTTGTTTAATATTAAAATAAGTACTAATACTCATATATTTAAAATTTTTATAAGGTAAATCTTCAATAATTTTATTATACGTTGAATTAAGATATGTTGTATTTAATGTTTCTTTTGTTAATTTATTTATTTCAAAATTTTCTTGTTGCTTATTTATAATGTTAAAATAATTGATAAAAAATAATGTTATAAATAATCCTACAAAAAAACTAAAAACTTTTAAAAAAAATAAATTCATTATCTATAATAATCATCTAAAAATTATATAAGAATTAATTTTTATTATAAAATATAAAAATAATAAATAATGCCTCAAGATGATGATAATAGTGTATGTTCTAATGATAATACCGAAGATGTAGAAGTTAAAGAAAAAGAAGATGAGGAAGAAGAAAATGTAGTTGAAGAAGATGACGAGGAAGAAGAAGATGATGAGGATGAAGAAGAAGATGATGATGAAGAGGACGATGAAAATGAAGAATATGATCCAGCTATTATTCAATATGAACTTCTTAAAAATTTTCTAGTAGATGAAGATGGAACTAATGTAGCAACACATCTAGGAGCAATAGCGCATGAATTGAGAAGATTAAATAAAGTATTACTTAAAAATAAAAATTAAGCAATATTATAATTAATTTTAGCATTAGCATAATTATACATAGTATGTTCAGCAGTAGCAACAGGTAATATTAATTCTTTAATAGCATAAAATGTAGGATTACCTCTGACTCTATCTCTAATAGTTTTAAGTGGACAAAAATCATTAAATTCATATATAATTTTTTTATCATCTATTTGAAGAATAATAGGTGTTTTGATTTTATTATAACCATCTTCACTATAATAACTATTAGGTATAGAAAATATAGTATCTATAACAGCATTAGATACTATATAATAATTTTTTGTATTTTGAAAAGCAATTTCTTCATTAGGAAATGGAAGTGCTGTACCAGAATATGAAGTTCTTATATCAGGAGGATTAGGAGCATAAATAATAATTTTTTTAAAAGAGACAGCATTTTTAACAGTACCTTTAATAATTATCTTATTATCATTAAAAATAAAATTACAATCTATATAATTATCACTTATATTTTTATTCATTATTCTATTACTATAATAGACTTAAAATAATTTAGTTGTTCCTAAACCTTTATCATTAGTTCCTTGTGTTCTACAGCTAACATTATCACAATATACATAATATTTATTATCTAGTTCTTTATTTGTTTCATTAATTAATTCACCAGATTTACATGGAATACATGGTATTAAATTTTCTAAAGCTTTTTTTCGTTCTTCTTCTACTATTTTATCATAATTATTTTGAAGAAATAATCTTTGTTCATAACTAGAATTAACCATATTATTTTCTACCAGTAAATTATTTAAATGAGCATTTCTAACACATCTAGTTTCATAATTAGTAAATGAACGTCCATCACTCATTTTTAAAGGACAGTTTTTAAAACTCATATTCTAATTATAAAAAATATTAAATTTCATGTTCATATGTCAAATTATGTATATATAATTCAGTCGTTCTACCTACTCTTTGAGCTCTACCTATTGCCTGTAATTTATCTAGTCCCATAGAATGAAATATTATAACATCTGTAGCATAATTAATATCAATACCACTGCCAGCATATTGAGTATTTAAAAGAATTATATTAATTTGACCATTTTTAAATTTTTCTAAAATATTTAACATATGTGAAGTATTACCTTTTAAAAAATCATATTTAATATTATTTTCATTCATTTTACCTTTAATTAATTCAAATCCTAAATCATTTTTACTGAATACTATAAATTTTCCATTAGGTTTATTTTTAATAATATTAATAAATGTATCTTCTTTTGTTAATATTATTTCTTTATCAATATGTGTATCTACTTTTTCATTAACGATAGCTATTAATTTATCATAACTTAATATAGGTGTTCTACAATATGGACAATTTTTATTATCTTTAACCCATTTAAATATACAAGAACCACAATATAAATGAGTACAATCTAACATTACAGGATTTTTAACAGTATCCATACAAATAATACAATTATTAGTGTGTAATGATTTAATTCTTTCAGTTAAATCTGTTATTTTATTATTTTGATTAATAATTTTTATATTAATATTTTTTATTTTTGTTTCTTTATCTTCTTGTGGTATATCTTGACTTAATATAAATGTCTTCTCAATATCTAAATTATATAATTCTCTTTTTAATTCTTTTGATACTAATTCTATAATATTATCTTCTGTTTCATTTTTACCTCCTAATTCTTTAATAGCACCAGTAAAATCATTAGCATTTATTTTTTCCATTACAGAATTATTTAAAAATTTTTTGGCAATTATAAAATTTGAATCTAATTTACATAAATAATACTTTTCAATTGGTTCAGGTAATTTAAAACTTTTCTTTATAAAATCTATATTATTTTTTACTAATATTAAATTAATTGACGTTTCATTCATTAATTTTTTAATTCCATTTGTATAATTATTATTTATTCTCTTAAAAATATCTATATATGTTCCTGATATTAACCATAAATAATAATAATTTAAATTATCAGGAATTAGATGAATAATATCATGAGCCTCATCTACCATTATTCTTTTCCAACTATAAATAAAATTTGAATATGTATAATAAGTATTTATAAGAATTTTTAATGTAGTATTTTTTATTAATACTAAATCAAAACTTTCAAAATAATTATATATTTCATTTATATTATTACCATCGTATTTTGGTAAATTATTTTTTATAAAATTATAATTATTAATTGCTAATATCTTTAATTTTGTATTTTCTTTTATCATTTTTTCCCATTGGGTATATACAGGTCCTCTAGGTACAATTACTAATGTTGTATTTATTATATTATTTTCTTTTTTTATCAAACTATTATCATATGTAATATTTAAATAATTATAATTTTTAGTAGAATTATGTGTTTTTATATAATTTGAATTTATATATATATTATTTAATTTATTAGATGCTATTAATGATAAAGCAATTAATGTTTTTCCATATCCAACAGTATCTCCAAATATTCCAATATTTGTTTGTATTTTAATATTTGTTAAATTAGAATTATCTATATTATAAATTAAATTACTATCTCTTATTTTATATTTAATTTCTCCTTTATTTTCCATCTCTATCGCCTTATATAATGATGTTAACTGATGTGGTTTTAATTTTATTAAAATTTTTTCAGGTTGATATGCTTGTAAATTTATATCATTTAATTCTAAATCATATACATTATCATTACTCATTTCTATTAATATTATTTTCTAATTTTTATATAATTAATTAAAAAAAATATATAAGAATATACATAATTTCTTTATATATAAATATGGAAAATAATGAAGTAATGATTGATGAAAATACTAATAAAAAAAAAAGAGTTGTTGTTGCTTTACCTGGTGATAATTTTTCTTCAAAATTTTTAATTTCATGGACTAGTGCTCTAAATGTTATTTGGGAAAGTCAAAAATACGATTTAATTGTTAGTCCAGGAGTTAGTTCATATGTAACATTTGCTCGTATGCAAACATTAGGTTTAGATGTTCTTAGAGGTGTTCAACAAAAACCTTTTAATAATCTTGATTTTGATGTATGGGTAACTATTGATAGTGATGTTATTTTTACTCCACAACAATTAATTGATCTAATAGAATCTACTGAACTTCATCCTGTTGTAAGTGGTATGTATCGTATGTCAAATCTTACTAATTATGCTATAGTTAAAGAATGGAATACTGAATTTTTTCTAAAAAATGGTTATTTTGAATTTTTAACTCCAGAATATGTTGAAAAATGGAAACAAGAAACTGGACTTAAATATATGCCTGTTAATTATACAGGTATGGGTTTCTTTGCTATTAAAAAAGATGTTCTTAAAAAAATGACTTATCCTTATTTTAATGCGGAATTACAAGAAATTATTAGTGAAGATGGAACAATTATCAGAGATATTTGTTCAGAAGATGTTGCTTTTTGTAAAAATATTCAAAAAATAGGTATTCCTATAGTCGTAAATACAGATATTAGAGTAGGTCATCATAAATTAATTTCCATTTAAAAATAAATGAATATTTATAATAATATTCTCTTATTATTATTATTTTTAATTGTTGGTTATTATTCTATCAAATATTTACTTTTTATATTTATAGGAATAATAATAGGTATTTATATAACTTATTATTATATGAAAAAAAATAAACTCTAATCTATTTTTTATTTTTTATGTAAAATGCGTCTCCCCATTTTACATCTTCTAATATTTTTAATTCAACTCTTACAAAATTATATTTTTCTAAATATTCATCTATTTCATTTATTAAAGCACAATCTTTATATAAATAATCTTTATTTACTTCTGTATATATATAATCAATATTATTAAGATATTTATCTAATCCTTTTAATGCTTTTAATTCTGCTCCTTGAATATCTAAATTAATAAAATTAAATTGAATATCTTCATAATCACTTAATATATTTCTTAATAAATTAGTTGTAGTTTTTATACTATCTGTATAATAAATATTAGGATAATATATTTTATGTAATTCTAATTCTAATATTGATGATGATTCTCCATTATTACTTATATTAAATGTTACTTCTTCTATTTTATCTGATACTACCGCTTCTTCTATTAATAATCCTACATATTTACTCTTAGATATTTTTACTTTTTCTGAATTTCCTTCTATCCATAATATTTTATGACGTGGTAAATATTTTTCATATTCTGTTATTTCTTCACATAAATGTGCTCCTACATGTAATAATCCACTTATTTTTAAATTATATTTATCATATAAATCATTAAATTTAATAAGCATTATTATTTCATTATTATTTTTAATCTTTAAATACAATTTACTCCACAACATAAATAAATAATATCTTCTTTAGCGTGATAAATTTCATCATAAGATTTATAATTATGATTATGAAGTTTTAATTTTTCAGCTTTTTCTGCTAATATTAATAAATTATATTCTCTCAGAAATAATATTAATTTACTTTTTATATATTTTCCTAATTCTTCAAATGAATTATATAATGTAATATCTATTACATCGTTATATCCCCAAAAACATTCATCTGATATTTGAATAATTTTTAACATTTTATATATATATATTTACTTATATTTTTTATATTTATTTATTATTCTTTTTCTACTTCCTCCTTTTATATTATTAGGTGGTTTTGGTATATTATTTCTATTTGTTAATGGTGCTAATAATTTTGTCATAAATGAGTCTTTATTATCAGTAGTACTTGTATTTACTGGTGTTCTTTTAAATAATTTACTAAAAAAAGATTCGTTACTATTATCACTAACTACTGGTTTTATTTCATTTACAACTGGTTTTATTTCACTAACTACTGGTTTTATTTCATTTACAACTGGTTTTATTTCATTTACTACTGGTTTAGATTGTGATGTTGTATTAGAAAATAAATTAGAAAAAAACGATGGTTTAGTTTCAACAGGAACATTAGGTTTAATTATAGGAATAACAGGTTTAGTTTCAACAGGAATAACAGGATTAGTTTCAAGAGGAACAACAGGTTTAAGTATAGGAACAACAGGTTTAGTTTCAATAGGAATAATAGGTTTAGTTATTTCTTGATTTTTTATATTTATAGGTTTACTATCTATTGTTACTTTTGGAGTAGAAGAAGAAAATAATGAATATATTAATAATATTATAGAAATAATTAATAATAATCCTAATATTATAAATCCTACATATATCCAAAAATTAAATTTATCTAATACATCATCTTTAAATAATTTTTTTTCTTCATCCTTTGTTTTTAATTCTAATTTATTTGTTGTATCCTTTGTAGTTATATTATTTGATGACATTATATCTAATAATTTAAATGAAAAAATAAATAGATTTTAAATAAATAGAATGTCTTTAAAATCTATTAATATTAAACAATGGTTTCCTGATAAAACTAATAAAGTATTTAAATTTGATATTTATGAAGATGATAGTATAGAAGATAGTATTCTTAAAATTGTTAATAAATTACAAATAGAAGGAAGATTTTATGTATGGAATACTAATTATAAAAGTATATTATTTTCAATATCAGAATATCATTGGAAAGGATATAATTATAATCCTTTTGAAGCTAAAGATTTAACTAATCCCATAATTAAACAACCTATTATTTATAATTATAATAAAGGATTATCTTATTTCAATAATTTGAATATTATATTTGAAAAAGATTTTCCCAATTTAAAAGATAATCCTTATTATTTTATTGATATTAAAACTAAAATACTTATTTCAGATAAAATTCTTAAAAATTTAGAAGATATTTTAGTTACAAATATTAGTGATAATTATTCTATAATACATAGATATGAATTATTATCATTATTTAATTCTGATATTTTAATTCCTAATATTTATTCTCTATTAAATACTAATGAACTTATTCAATATATTCAATGGATTAATGATACATATACTATTATTCATAAATTATATCTTTATCATAATATTAATCATTATAATTTAACAAATTGGACTAATTTAGAAAAAATAACAAATATAGATGTAATTAATTGTTATTCGTTAATTAATGAAAATTGTTATGCTAAAATAACTATTAATACAACATCTATTATTATTAATTATATTTTAGATTTAAGAAAAAATATAACATGGGATATTTTAAATAATCATACAAATAAAATTAAAAGTTATCTAGAAACTAATCTAAAAACTAAAATTTTATTTAAACCAATCTCTATAAAAATTCATAATTATATTAATATTATTAATGTTCCATTTGATGTACTTAAAACAAATATATCTAAATATCCTCAAATATTTAATATAGTATCATTAAAAGATACTATAAACTTAATTTATAAAAGAAGTTCTAATTATAATAATGAAGTTTTAGATTATAGTAAATATATTAAAAATAGATTATTATTAGGAATTGATAATAACGACATAATAGATGAATTAATATCATTTGGTTTATCTAAAGATGATGCTAAAAAATTAGTAGAAACTGAAGAAGATTTCCTTAAAGATTTAGAAAATAAAATGATAAAAGAAACATTTGATAATAGCAACTTAAATACTTTTGTTATTATAAAACCAAATAAAAGTGGATTTGAAATAATTATTCATAATACTCCTAATAATAAAGAATTTGAATATTTAATATTCTGGTTATCAAAAATAATTAGTTCTTCTCAAAAAAAAACATTAGAAATTAAAAAGAAGCCTATTATAAAAAAATCTGAATCTTCTTCATCTAGTTCTTCTGATATAAAAAGTAATAGTAGTGAAAAATTAGAAGATTTATCATCATCTTCAAATGGAGGAGGTAATGATAAAGAAGATCAACGTTATAGAGTTCAATTATTACAAAATGCTGATAAAGATTTATTTGGAGAAAATTATGCTAGAAAAAAATGTCAAAAAAGAAATCAACCATTTGTTTTATCTAAAGAAACTAGAGATAAATTAATTAAAGAAAATAAATATTATACTGATAATGATATATATTATGGTAGTAAAAAAGATAAAATGAATTATTATTTATGTCCAAAATTATGGTGTAAGATTTCTAAAGTACCCGCTGATCCTATTACTAAAAAATGTCCAATTGAAGATGATGAAGTAATTTTAAGTTTTTTTGATAATAAAGAAGAAGATGGAGTTAAACGATATGTAAAATTAATAAAACCAAATGAAAATGATATATGTGTACCATGTTGTTTTAAAAAACCACCAAAAGAACATGAACTTAATAAATGTAAAAATTATGAAACATATAATCCTAATAAAGCAATAGATACTAGTATAATTCAAGATAAAGATGAAAATTATTTAGTTAATTATCCAGCACCTATTCCATTTGGTAGATATGGTATTGTTCCACAATTTCTTCATGAATTTATATTTCCGACCAGTAAATATTCAAATTGTTCAAAAGATTTAACAAAAAATGAACAATGTTTAGTTAGAAAAGGTATTATTCATAAAAAAATAAATAAAGAAAATACAAATTATCCTGATAGTTTTATTTATGCCATTAGTTATCTATTAAATTTTAAAGATAAAAATGAATTTGTTAAAGATATAAAAACTAAATTAGATTTAATTAGTTTTTTAAGTATTGAAAATGGAAATGTCTGTAAGTCTTTTATGGATAAATTACCTTTAATACCTGAAGAAAATATTAAATTATTAGCAGATTTAAAATTACATTTTAAAGAATTTCCTATTTTAAATTCATTATATAAAATTAACTTAAATAAAAATAATTATCAATTATCTAGATTATTAGGTATTTTTAAAAGTTATAAAAAATTTATTAATTATATTGAAATAAATGATTATCATATTAATAAAAGTTCTTATTATTTTTATTCTCTTATCGTTAACATTTATAATAAATTATTAATTGTCTGGGAAAAAGAAAATACTAATACTAATATTATATGTCCATATTTTACTTCTTATAATGATTTAATAACTTCTATGGAAATAAATCCAGATATTATTATGTTATTAAAAGAAAATAAATATTTTGAACCATTAGAAATTAAATCAAAAAGTAAAGATGGTATTAAAATAATAAAATTAAATGATTATCCTAAATTACAAGAATTATTAAAAGAATGTAGTAATAATAATGTCAATACAAATACATACACTAATCTTTATACTATAAATAATTGGAGTAAAACTAAAGGAAATGGATTAGATAATTCTGAAAAATTTATAATTGATACTATTATTATTAATAGTGATTTAACTATAGAACATTTTTTAACTAAAGGAAAAATTCTCTTAACTATTGAAAAAATAGGTATTAGTTATTTAAATAGAATTATAAAAGATTTAGATATTAAATCAATTCTATTTTATGAAGATTTATCTGATAATTTAATAACATATGATATTAATATTAGTGTTAAAGATTTACAATTATTTAAAAATAAATCAATTCTTTATAATATAAAATATGATATAGGAGAATTAAATAAAGATATTCCTCAAAAAGAACCTTTAGTTGAAATTTATACTATTCTTAAAATATTAAAAAAACCTTTAAATAATAATTATATTATTCATACAAGAATTAATGATGATTTATATATATATGAAAATAATAGTTATGAAGATAATAAAAAATGGTTTCAACTTCAATTAATGGTTTTTACAACATTATTAAAAAATATTGATGATAATAAACTTAAAGAACTTCAAAAATTACCTAGAATTGATTATATTAATAAATTAATTACATTATTTGATAAAAATATACCTTATATTAATAAAATACGATTAATATTAGAAGAAATTCCTATTTATAGTATAAATCATATTAAAAAATATTTAAATAAATTATTAATCTATTATAAATATGATTTTTTAAATACTACTATTAATATTAATAAAAATATATCACAATTTGAATTTTCTCAATCTGCTCTTAATAATGGTATACCATATGATTTATTTAATTATCATATATCTGGTCCATATAATAATTTTATTTATTCAAATTATGAAACTAAAGATCATTCTTTTAACAATGAAGGTAAATTAATAATCGATTTATCTAAATTACCTGATATATTTAAAGGAACTCTTAAAAAACTTAATAGTAAATGGATTATGCATAAAAAAAGTTTATGGTATCAAATGGAAATATTAAAAATATCAAATTATACTAAAGATACATTTAAAGAGTTTTTTATTTGGTTAGCTGATTATATTAAAGTAAAAGCATCTTTTAATAATTTACAAGAAATAACAGATAATAAACTTAGAATTGTTGCCGATGATGAAGAAAATATTAAAAGTTTATTAAAAGATACTAAATTATTTAAATTATTTATGACTGTATCTAAAAAATCTTATTCTAATGTAAATACTTTCTACAAAAATTATTTTATTAATTTAACTAATTCTGAAAAATCTGATTTTATTAATAAAGTTATATCATCTGAATATTCTTTAAATGATTTATATATATTATCAATGTGTGAAATTTTAAATATTAATATTTTAACTATACACAGAGCAATTTATAAAACTAGTAAAGATGATTTAATTAGAGGTGATTTAGATGACTTAATTATATCAACAACATTTTATAAAGCTCCTAATAATCATTATAATAGACCTTTTTTAATATTTTATAAAGATATTAATGTAAATAATAATGAAACTGTTTATTATTTAATTGTAGATAATACAAAAGAAATTATATATAATAATATCTATTTAAAATTAGATGAAATACCTGATGAAATAAAAATATTAGTTGAAGAACATTTAAAAAGATATTATTAATAATTATTTATATAAAAAAATGGATAATAAAAACTCTTTTAATAATTGTATATTATTAATTTATTTTAATGATTCTTTTTTAGTATCTGAAAAAGATTTTATTAAAACTATTTATCAAAAATATTTTAAAACTATTATATTTTATTCTAATTATAATAATGATAATGAAAAAATAGATAAAGATGTAAATTATATTTTTACAAATAATGGTTTTAATACACACGCTATTTTTAGTGATTTTTATATAAAATATGGTAAATTAATTAATGAATCTGATGGATTAATGTTTGCCATTGATGATTGTATTCTTAATATGAAAATTCTTCATAATTTTAAAAATGATTCAATTATATATTATTTTAAAGAAAATGAATATAAACCATTAGAAGATCATAATGGTTGGCAATGGGATAAACCATTTTACGGTAAAGATGCTTTTTATAGATTATTAAAAGATGAATTATATAATAAATATTTTGATATTAAATATTTTAGTGGATTTTATGCTGATTGGTTTTATATTCCTAAACAATATTTAACTGATAAATTTTTTTTATTATCATTTTTATTAGCAAAACATCAAGTTTTTTTTGAATTAGCAATTCCTACACTTATTAATTATATAGAACAAGATAAAAATAAATATCAAATAGTTAATGATGATATTTTATGGGGTGAAGATAGAAATACTAAATTTACAAATAAAGATTATCTAATTTATTCATTATGTAAAAAAAATAGTTTTGCTATTCATCCAGTAAGAACTTATAAATATCCTTTTATTAAAGATTGGTTAATTGAATTATTTTCTTAATTATTCATTTTTAATCATATTTATTAAATATTTTAAATATTTTTCATAATACTTATATTCATCACCTATTAAATTTTCTATAATTGTAATTAACTCACTATAATTATCTCTATGTAAATTATAAAATATAGATTTTAATCTATCTAAATTATAATTATTATTATTTGAAATTGATAAAATAAAATGAAGTTTATTTAATAATAATATATCATAATCTCTAAATTTATCTAAATTAGAATATCTTGTACTATTTATTTCATTATAAAAATATTGTAACATATCAGGATATTTATAAAAATATATTAAAAATGATAATATAGATTTTGTTTCCATATTATCATATTTTATTTCTTTTTTATTATATTTTGATGTATTTACAATTATTTCAAAATCATTTTCAGCATAATATTTTAACATATTTATTATATTTTTATCTAAATTATCAATAAAAAGATTTAAATATTTTTCTTTTAAATATCCTTTTTTTTCTAAAGATAATGATAAATTAGTTCCTTCTATTTTATTATCATAAAACCATATCTCTGAAGTCGTTGATATTGATTTATTTTTAATATAATCAATAATATTAATATCATCTGGAACTATATAAATAATATATTCAAAACGCTTACTTAAATCAGATTTATAAAAATGTTTTGTATGTATTTTAACATATAATAATGTATATATATAAATAGTATCAAAATATAAACTTATATCTGATATATCATCTTTATTTAAAATAATAAAAGATAAAAAATTACTCCAATTTATATATAATGTCATTAAAAATTTATTTTTACTTTTATTTAAAAATTTATTATTGATATTATTTAAAATATATATTATGAATTCTCCACTTATATATGCTTTTGATTTTTTAATTGAATGTAAGAATAATAATGTTTCTCTTTTTGAATATTCATAATTATATCTATCTTCAATAATTTTATTTATAAATTCACTCATATTACTTATATTAAATATTATTTAATATCACAATATTTAATTGTATATATATTAATTTCAGATCCATTTTGACAATGGTTTGCTCCTACCCAATTTGATGTAGTACTATTTGTATTTTTAAATGATATACTATGTGTAATTTTTTTATTAAAATTTAAAAAATAAACGGTATAATCATTATTTAGTATAAATATAATATATTTATATAATATAAAAATATTAATATCTAACGGTATTTTTATATAAATATTATCTAAATCAATTGAATTTAATGCTCTATTGTTTGTTATTGGATCTAATCTACCATTACATTGACAAAACCAATTATCTAAATAATTTACTACTATTTCATTTAAATATTTTTTAGTATAACAAAAAAATTTTTCATTTAATACAAATATTATTTCATCATCTTTATAATAATCTGTTAATTCTATATCATCTAATAAAATAATATCATAACATTTATTTTCATTTTTAATTTTTAATTTTTCATATTTAGATTTATTTACACTTTCAACTATAATATCTTCATTATAGTTTTTAATATATTTTTCCATAATAAATATTCCATCATTATTTTCTTTAGAAAAAACTGATAATATCTCATGTGTTTCTGCTAAATCTGTTAATTCATCTATATAATTTTTATATTCTATATTATTTGTATATATTAAATATAGATAAAGGTTTTTTAGTAGCTTATTTACAAATTTTTTAGGGTTTTTTATCAAAAAATATTTATTTAAATTTTCTAATAATAATTCAAAATTATCAAATTTATCAATACTGTTTATAAAAATAAGATATTTTACATCAGTATTTTTTTTTAATATTAAAGAATTATATGGATATAATAAAGACTTATAATTATTAGTTTTATTAATATATCTTTTATAAATATCAATATTATTAGCAAATAATGTTATAATTGTTTTAATAACCCATTCTGTTGGATTAGTTACATTTTTTTTAATTGATGTTATAGAAAAATTTGTAGTTTTTGGAATATCATATTCAATTTTAAAACCTCGTTCTCTATATTTTTTAATTCTTTTTATTATAAAATTATTAAGATATTTAAATAAACTATCATTATATTCTTTTCTTAAATATCCAACCTTATTTTTTATACCCATTAAATTTGTACCATTTATTGTTTTACCATTATACCATATTTCACATATAGTTAAGTCAAAATTACTTAATACATCTACTATATTTATTTCATCTGGAATAACCATAATATCTATAGATGGTATATTTACCCTTGTAAAAGAATGACCTACAACTCTAAATAAAATATTATTTTTTTTAAAAAATGAATTATCATACGGTGATGCTAAACGATTATATCTTGAAAATCTATATATATTATTTAATTTTATTATAAAATTATTAAAATTACTTTGATTTATATAAATATCTAAATCATGTGTTATAAATTGAGGTGTAGAATAACATGATAATATAGATCCTCCTGCCATATAAGCTTTTTCAGTTATTAAAGCTTCATTTAATATAGTAAATATTTCTAATGATGTATTTTCTATTAAATAATTCTTAATTTTAGAAGCTCTAAAATAAATGTGATTTGATAATGACATAATATATGTTCTATTATTTATAATATATTATTATCAGTAGTTCATAATATTTATATTTTTTCTAAATTAAATCAATAACTTTTAATAATAATAATATTATTAAATATATCCATATTATATTACTAAAATAACACCACATTGATCCCCATGTCTTATATTTATAATAATTATAAATACTTATTATTAATATTATAGATACTCCTATAAATGCTACTTTTTCTCTATATAATAATAAAGGAATTATATAAAAAGTTAATCCTATTATTATCCATATTAGAGGTAAATCTAACCAATGCCATATTAAATGACCATTATTACCTTTTTCCATATCAAAATTAATTTTAGGTAATTCAAATATGGCAAATAATATAAATAATATTAACATCATTATAAAAGAATATAATCGTATTTCATCATTTAATAAAAAATAATTTATTAATATTATTTGAAGACCTATTATAACTAATCCTATTTTACTTAATATTTCTATTATTTTTTTATTATTAATATAAATCCAGGCAAAATATTCTAATAATTGAATTAATGTAAATGATAAAATTATTAGTAAATATTTAGGTGTTATTACAATATTTCCATATTTATATAATATTAATAATGATATTATTCCAAAAATAAAAGTATTTAATGAAATTGTTGAATTATAACACATTTATTTAATAATACCAAATATTAATTTATTAATAGTTGTATTAACGCAAAATAGTCTATGTAATAATATTCCCATTAAAAATAAAAATATAAATATTAATATTATATTAATTTTAAATATAAAACTTATAATAAAACTACCAATTATTGTTAATATTACATCTACAATAGCTATATCAAAAATACGATAAGCATGTACACCTTCATTTACTTTTCCAAAAATTTCAGAATATTTTCTAAATGGACAATATGACATATTTTAATTAATAAATATCTATTATATGTTTAAATAATAAACTGACCAAGCTAAATAATTAGCAAATAATAACCATAAAATATAAGGTATCAATAATATAATAGATAAATATGATACATTTGAAAATATATAAATAGTAATTAAAGCAAAGATTAATATTAAAGTAGTAATAATAGCTGATCCTAAAATATTTTTATAATGAAAAAATACTATACTATAACTAAAATTTAATAATAAATGTATTATTGGTATTATCCAACTAATATATTCTAATTTAGATAATGAAATTGTATATGATATTATTATTAATATATATAAAATAGTCCATGCTATACCAAATACATAACTAGGAGGATTTAATTTAGATTTTTTTAAATTCATATACCATTTATCAGGTTTAGATGGATAATTTATCATTAATAATCCATTAATTAAAAAAAGAATTATTACTATTATAAATGCTTCTATTTCTCTTTTTTTTATATTTAAAATCATTTAAATTATTATAATATTTTAATTTCTGGTTTCTTTAATTGATAACATTTATCACCTTTTTCTCCTAAATTATAATTAAATCCAATATTATCTTCATCACACATATCTTCAAATTCATCATCATCTTCTTCTTCAATTTCATCTAATACATATTTAGCATTATTTTCTTTTTTCTTTGATGATTTTAATAATTCTACCATATATTCTTCATCTAATGCTATATCAAAATTACCAGAACCACAATTTGGTACTTTTCCTAACATAACTTGAGGTGATATTCCTGATGTATTATCATATTCTGAAAATATACTGGCATTAATTAACATATCTACACTTTCCTCAAATGATGATTTACTTAAAGCACTACTAGCTGTTCTATTTATTCCATGTCTATCAATTGACATTAAATTTCCTTTAAATGTCATAGTATCTATTAATAATGATAAATGTCTATAATTCATAGATCCTTCTCCTGTAACATTTACTAATTCTTTATATAAAGCATTTCTAGCAGCTTCTATTCCTAATACATTATAAATTTCTCTAATATCATTTGAAATTGTTCTAGTAGAATCAATATTAGGATTTGATAAAATTTCCATTAAATTAGTACCATCTGTATCTAATACCCATTCAACTACTTTATCAAATACACCTTTATCTTCATTATATAATTCATATTTATTTTTATTTAATGATACCTTATTTATACCTTTATACCCTTTTAATAATACTTGATATACAATATTATGTTCCATTGCTTTAATTGCTGCTATTTCATCCTTATTTTCAATATCTTTACAGGCATATTCTGTTAATCTAATTCTAAATATACATTCTTCCGCATTATCGTCACTATATATACAATCAATATATTTATTATAAACTTTATTTAATTTAGTATATATATCAATCATTCTTAATCCATATGAAATCATCTTTTCTTTATTAAATTTTAATCTTAAAACCCAACATGATTTACTAAAATTTTTATTAACTGATTCATATAATGGTTTAAATTTATTATAAATTTCTAAAATTCCTTTATCTTTTTCTAATGCTGAATCAAACTGATCTTTATCCCAGTATATTTCACTGTATTCTAGAATATCAGATAATTTAGTTATTTCAATACTATTTTTAATATTCATTGCTATTACTTTAGTTTTATCGATTCTATCATCATTATATTCTATTCCATCTTCAGCCATTACAGGATTAATAACTGATGCTACATCTGGTTTCATAAATATAGTTAAAGTTGGAGTTTTAGTTTTTTTAGTAGCACTTAAAATTTCTTTTAATCTTGGCACACCACTAGTAGCTTTTACTGCTGCGGCTGTTCCAGAAACATGAAATGAATCTAATGTCATTTGTGTACCCATTTCTCCAATTGTTTGTGCCGCTATTACACCAACCATTTCACTGGGTTGTGCTAATGCTTCATTAAAATAATCATAAATTTGAAGTACTAACCAATCAAACATATCTTTAGAAAAATTATGTTTTATTATTAATTTTTTAGGTGATAAGAAACATCTTAATAATATATGAAAGAATATCATACCTTGTTCTTGATCTTTTACATATAATTCTTTAATTATTTTATTAATATTATCTAAAATATAATCAGGAGTTAAATCTGTTAATGTATTTGTTATTCCAACAGTTTCACGTCGTTTAATTGCTGTTGTTATTAAACGATTAAATGGAATAGGATAAGTAATTTTACTATTTTTATGATTTTTATTAACTTTTGTAATTACAAACATCTTATCATCTAATAAATCCTTAAAATGTTCCATACATCTTTTAAATGTATTTGGTGTAATTTCTTTATTAGCATCAGAAGTTAAATATATATTTATTTTATCAGCTTCTGTTAAATTATATTCTTCTTCCATTTTTAAATAATTCATTTCAATAGTTGGTAAAAATTGTTTTTCTATTTTAGTTCCATCCATTCCATCTTCACCATAAATAAATTGTATAATTGTTCCAGAAGCATTTCTCACTGTATTATCATAATAAATTTTAGCATCTTCCATTGCTTTTACTAATCTTCTTTGAATATAACCAGTATCACTAGTATCAAATATTGTTAATCCAGTAATTGTCATAAAATTTTTAGTTGTAGGAATTGTTAAATCATATAATTTATTATAATTTAGTTTTTCTTCAGGTTTTAATACTATAATATCAATAATTTTATCTAATTCAACATTATTATATTTATTTTTTGTATCAATATTACAATATATGATTGATATAGTATTTCCTGATATCATTGTAAACATTCCTAATCTATTACATAATAAACTAATACCTTCTATTAATTTAATATCATCTGATGATATAATTATATCACCTGTATCATTAGTTTTACCAGAACCTGAAATAATACCATCTAATAATCCTTCAATAAAATCATTAGAAGATATATAACTAAAATCAGGAATTCTTTTAATATCCTCTAAAAATTCAATTAATGATCCTTCTGATATACCAATCAATTTATTGTTTTCATATGTATATTTAATATCATTTTTAATAAACCAATTTTCAATAATATTAATATTATTTAAATTAAATTCTATCTTATTTTTATTAATATTTCCATTTGTAATAAATAATCCTAAGAATATACCATTTTCTTTATTTAAATCAAATGTATAATTATTAAATTCTATTTTATTTTTAATAATTGGTGATTCTGGTAAATATACAGTAGTTGGAACACAATCTCCTATTTTAACTTCATCTGTTTTTGTCGCTACAAATTCTGTTTCATTCCATATTAATAGTGTTTTTGAATTAGGTACAATAATTTCTCTACCTGTTTTTGTAATTATTTTATATAATGTTTCTTGAGGATCATGTCTAGTAATTATAGTAACTTCACCCCAACTAGTTTTTCCATCATTATCTGCTGTTGGAATATATACACCATTAGATAATCCTAACATTTCCATATTAGCATCTTCCTCTCCAAAATATTCTATTAAATCTTTATTATTCGGATCATCTAATTTATTATCAATCCAATCACCAATATTAACAGATTTACATTCACCATCTTCAATAATAATAATAGGTGTATCTCCTGTTACAGATTTAACAGCAGTATCAATAAGTCCTTCACGACCACCCATAGCATGAAAGAATACTTCTTGTGGTGATAAACCACTAATAAAACTATTTTCTACAAATCCACGTGCTTCAGGACCATCATCATATTTAGTAAAATGAGGTAATGTTCTATCAGTAAATCCATAAGAAATACGTTTACCATCAACATTTTGTTGTCCTACACAAGCCATAATTTGAGCAATATTTGTTTCTTTACCTTTAGAACCAGATTTGACCATATTAAACATACGATTAGTTCTTTCATCAATTTTAGCAAGACTAATTTTAGCAACTTCATTTGTAGTTTGATTTAAAATACTAATAATTTCTCTTTCTATAAATTCTTCATTATTTACAATACTATTATTTTCTAAATCACCTTTTCTCATATCTTCCAATTTCTTATAAGCACTTTGTTTCATTTCACTAATTTTATTAATTAATTCAGCATCAGTATTTTTATCAGTTACTAAATCACTAATTCCAATACTAAAACCTGCTGTTAATAACCATCTACATACTAATCGTTGAGTATTATCTAAAAATTTTTTAATTTCAATAGGACCATAATCATGATAAATTACAGGAATTAAACCATTTGTTATATTATGAAATACAATTTTATCTAAATTTCCTGATACCAATTTACTATTATTAATTATAACTTTTTCTCCTGCTTTATTTTTATCTTCAATAAATAATGATGGTGGTAAAATTTCTGAAAATAATTCTCTACCAGTATATGTATAATCTTTACTAGGTTTTTCTAATTTACCCTTAAAATAACTATTACACATTTGTAAATTTGCCATTTGTTTATCACCAACAATTGTATAATCTTTTGTTAATCTAAATGATCCTACTAATGTATCTTGAACTACTTCAATACTAGGTTTACCATCTTTTGCTGTTAAAATTAAATATGGAACAGCTGTTAAATCTTTTAATTCACTCATTGTTTGAATATTTTGCGGACAATGAAGATTCATTTCATCTCCATCAAAATCAGCATTATATGGTGGAGTATCTAATACATTTAATCTAAATGTTTGATATGGCATAATAATTACTTTATGACACATCATACTCATCTTATGTAATGAAGGTTGACGATTAAATAATACATAATCACCATTATTAAGATGACGATGTACAACATCACCATATTTAATTTCTTTAGCAATTTTTGCTAATTCAGCATATTTAAGATTAATAGTAATCATATCCTTTACTTTTTTTACATATTTAGCACCAGGCCATTTATCTGGTCCATTTAAAATTAATTTTCTAATTTCTTCTATATTATATTCATTAACCACTTCTTGAAATGTAATATTTAATGCTACTCTTATTGGTACTCCTAATTCATCAATACTAATATAAGGATCAGGTGTAATAACAGAACGTGCTGATTGATCAACACGTTTACCATTTAAATTTCCTCTAATTCTACCATCTTTTTTTCTCATTCTATCACAAATAGATTTAAGTTTTCTACCATTTCTTTGTTGTGACGGTGCTAATCCTGGAATTTGATTATCAATAAATGTAAATACATGATATTGTAAAACCATTGTAATTAATTTAATAGTATCTTCACTAGCTCCTTTGTTTATTTTATCAATAATATTATTGTTTGTCTTAATAATATCACTTAATTTATGTGTTAAATCATCTTCTCGTCTTTGTCCGTTTTCTTCAATAATACTAGGACGAACTGCCGGGGGTGGTACTGATAATACTGTTGATATCATCCATTCAGGTCTATTCCATTTTGGATTAAAACCCATTACTTCCATATCTTCTTCAGTAATTCTCTTAAAAATTCTTAAAATATCTTCTGCTGTCATTTCTAATTGTGTTGATGAATCCTTTGATTTATCTTTCCATTCTGCTATAATTTTCATAGCTGCTTCTTTATTATATCTATCAGGTTGTTTAGAACCACAACCAATAAATTTATCATCTCCACATGACTTAATTTTAGTAGTAGTATTACATAATTTAAAATAAGCTTCCCATCGTTTTTGATTATTTTTAATATTCATAATTTTATTCATATCATTTTTTAAATCTTCATGAGCTGTATGTGGTGATATTAAAATTCTAGAACATCTATAACATACACATTTTAATATTTTCTTTGTAATATCAAAAAACATAGGATTAAATAATGGTTTTGCTAAACTAATATGTCCTGAATGTCCAGGACAAAAAATATTTTTTTGTTCACATGTAGCACAAATTTTATTATGTTCTAATACACCCATTCTAGAATCAAATAATCCACCAATTACTGGTTCATTACCTGTATATGTATCTGTCTTAGTAATTTGAACAACTGAGCGTTTTACAATTTCTTCAGGAGATAATACACTAAATTGAATTCCTTTTACTTCTTGAATATCAACTTTTTGATCATTATAAGATAATTCAGCATATATTGACATATCTATTTATTATATATTTAATTTTATATATAAAAATCATTTTTTTATTTTGAGTTTTAAGCTAAAAATATTATTTTAATATAATATTAAAAAAAATTAATTTTTCTTTATCTAATTTTAAGTTATTTTTGTTTAAATATAACAGTTATTTTTACATCTTCTTTTTCATCATTTTCAAATATAAATTCAAAATTAGGTTTAGATACTTCCTCTTCTTTATTTATATACATTTGAAGATCATATGGTAAATCTTGATAATATACTGCTTCACTCATAGCATTTAAACGTCTTTCATCAACATCACTTTCAGTTTTAATAATATCATATAATGTTTCTGTTTTACCTATATGAGGTAATGTTTTTATTAATTTAAATTCAGGTTTTAAATGTTTAAATTCTAAAGTATATGTACAATAAGCAAACCAATCTCCTGAATTATATTTAGGATCAAACATGTTTGTACAGTTAAAATAAAATATCCCATTTTTAAATAATACTGTAGCCTTATATAAAGTTCTTTTTTTTCGATTTGAAAAATATAATAAATATCCTTCATTTAAAATAATATCCATAATTTCATTTAATGTCATTCCATTAAAAGTAACTTTTTCAGCTTTATTATTTTTTAAAATTATTGAATCTGATATAATATATTTACCATTATATTTAAAATAATTACCTGATAACATTCTATTAAGATTATCATCTCCTAAAATAGTATTTTTAAATGATTTAGATGATGTTTTCATTCTAGATACAACAGTTTTTAAATCATTTGGATTAAGACTATCTAAAATAGAAGGGTATACGTCAAATAATGTTGGTTTTGTTGTCATATTAATTCTATTATTAAATAATAAAATTAAATAAATTTGCTCAATTTTTTTTGTTTTTGAATTCTGAATAAAGGTTCAATTAAATTTGTCTCTTCATCTATATCAATTTTTATATAATAATTATTATAATATACTATTAAATATAAATTATCTATTTCAATTATTTCTCCATTTTGACTTATATCTAATAATGTTTCTCCTAAATATTCATAATGTGTTTTATTAATAAATTTTTGAATAAATAATAATTCACTATATGTTATATTACCTTCTTCTAATTCTTCTATAATATTATATAAAATAGTTGCATGTTCTTCATACAATACTACCATTTTTTATTTTATTAGAAATATAAAAATCATTTTTTAAATACTTATTTATATTATTTAATATATATACTTTATAAAATAACTTCTTCCAATATAAATATTCTATTGTTAATTTAAATTTTTTCTCCTTTTTCTTGACTTTCTTATAATATTTCAAATAGTAAAAATATATTAATAATAAAAAAATTATAATATAATACAACATTAAATTATCTTTCTATTTATATTAATAATTAATATAAATAGAAAGATAATTTAATTTCTAAATTCATCTATTTTTAGTAATTCTCTGTTTTTATATAATTCAGGAATTTTTTCTTTTATTTTATTTATTATATTTTCTCTATTGTCTTCTTCCTTTATATCAATATTACACATTTTTGCCATTTTTATATAAAAGTTTATTGAACTTAATTCAAATGGATCTATTCCTGAATAATTTGATTCATAAGGTACACAATAAAATGGTATCTTATTCATATCTGGAAGAATATCATTATAAATTTCAATTCTAGGTAAATATAACGCAGATTTAGAACAATTTTTTTTAATTATTTCATTTGATATATTATTGTATTGTATATATAAACATAAATATTTTATAGGTATATTATCGTGAAATACAATTTCATTACCTATATAATAATCACTATTAATTGCTATTTTATTAATTTCTTTAACAGCTTCATCTAATTGCCAACTAAAATAAGTATTTTTTTCATTTATAAATCCATTATAATCTCTAATGTTTATATGATAATTGTTTTGTAGTAAAAGTTTTTTTGAAAATATTAAAATATTATTTTCATTAAATAATTCTTCTTTATCTATATTAGTTTTAGTTATTAAAGAAAAATATACTCCTGGAAATTGATCATCTATATTTTCAATACTTGATGAACGTAATTCATCGTATCCAGGTTTATTATTATAAGAGTTTACTGTATGTACTAAATATAAACATTCATCCATTTTTAATTTGAATTAATAAAAATAAGTCATTTTTTATAACAGTTTTCTATTAATTTCATAGTAATCATTTTTTCTTTTTATAATAATTATCATAAATTTATTTGATACTATTATATTAGTTTTTTTATTAATATCCATTTTATTATATTTTTCTTTCCATAATTGTAATCTTTCTACTAATGCTACTAATGCTTTATTTGAAATATAAATATTAAATAATTTATATAATCCATGTTTCCAATATAATTTAGAAATATTTAAATTATTTATTAAATCAATTTCTGTATTATCAAATTTATCAATTAATATTTTTAATATTTCATTATAATTTTTTAATACATCACTTAAATTAAATAATCCATCAATTATTCTATAATCCCAATTCATTAATACTGGTAATATATTATTTCTAATTTTACCTCGTTGACTCCATTCAGGTGTACTATTTTTTAAATAAGGTAAATTATGAGTAATTGCGAATTTATATATGTCATTTTTAGATACATTTATTAAAGGTCTAATAAATTTTATATTATCAATAACTGAAGAATATTCGATTCCTAATAAATTTTCATATTTAGAATTATAAGCAATATTTGTTAAAATATTTTCAAAACAATCATCTTTATTATGTCCTAAAATAACTGTAGGTAATTCACCAAAATATTTATAAGAATTAAATCTAACTTTTTTTGTATATGATTCATATATATCTCTTAAATCATTACACATACATTTATGTCTATTTATTTCATTTATTTTACGAACATATAATTCAATATTAAATAAACAACATAAACATCTTAAAAATTTTACTTCTTCTTCTACTTCTATTCTATTATTATAATTAATATGTACTGCTTTTATTTTTTTCAATGGATATTTTTTAACTAAATTAAATAAACAAACAACTGAATCAACACCTCCTGATAAACTTATAATAATGATATCAGATTCTATATTATCGAAATTACCAATTTTATATAATTGATCTGATAGTATTTCATTTTCAGAATAATTATCTAATATAGATAAATCAAAATTTACTAGTATATTTTTATAAATATCTAATTCTTCTTTAAAATTAGCTCTATTATATGTTGCTTTTATAAATTTAATTGGTAATTTTTCTAATTTCCAACATTCATTCATTACAAATAATAAGTTTTCACGAATATTTGAATGTCTATAAACTAACATATAAAACATCCAATCATTATAACATAATGATTTAATAAACAATTCATTTTTATACTTATTAGCAATTTCTAAAGCTTTTTGATTAAAATAAATTAATATATGATTATTATATTCATTTCTATAATAATGTCTAGTTAATTGATCATATATTAATATACCTAATATAGGTTTTTCATAAATTTCATATGAATAAGTATCAATTAAATATGAATAAGTATCTGATAAATATTTATCATTATCATCATTTTGATTAAACCAATATTTTTCTCTACTAATCCAATCCTGATAAAAATTATTCATTAAATAATTTTTATAATAAAAAAAATAATCAATTTTTAATTTTAATATACCAGAATAAATCATTGTTGTCTATAATATAAGATAAATAAATCAATTTATTATTATTTTTAATAAATAACGAATTATTAGAATCTTCAATATAATTATCTTTAAAATTATCTTTAAAAATATTTAATAAATTTTCATTATATTCATTAATATCTCCTTTAAAATAATTATATTTACTTATTTCATTATTATTTATATAATATTCATTTTTAATATAATGTATTATAGATTCTACTGACATTTATACATTGTTATATTATAATTAATTCTTTAAGTAGAATAAATTAATTTTGATACATTTTTATAATAATTATTTTTGAGATTATTATATTCTTTAATAATACCTTTAGTATGTAACCATTGTTTTGAAAAAATATTATATTTATTATTTTCATTAAATAAAACATAAATTGCTAAATATATTATAGATACAATTATAAAAGTTTTAAATATATCTCTCATAGGAATATATACGATTCCAAATAAAATAATTGCTTGTATAAAATTATTTTTAATTAATGATTTTTGAAAATCAGTTAATTCTAGATCTAAATGTTTAGCTCCTACATGCATCAAAACTATAGATGCTATTAATAAAGGATCTTCTATTAATAACATTTGCTATTTAAATAATATAATTTTTATTATTCTCTACTTCTCATTCTTATTTCCTTAAAATGTAATTGATGACCTTGTTTTATATTATTTCTTATATCAGTAAATGCTAATCTTGTAAATATAAATATATATTCATCACATTTTCTTCTATTATCTAATAAATTTACATTTAACAATGATTCTTTATTAGCATAATCTTTCCAAGATTTTCTACCATCCGCACATGACATATCTGGACATGAACTTCCACTATTAACAGTTGCTTTATCTATAATATGATATGCTTTATTATCACTTGACGCGGTACTATCTCTTCCAAATAAAATCCAATCGCCAGGTGCTTTATTTTCAAATGCTATATTAGCAACAAATCCATATTGTACTAATATAAATGAAGTTGGAAATTTAATAAATACCCAATCGCCAAAATTTGGATTATCTTTAACAACATTTTGATTATTTTCAATTTGTATATATTTTATACCTAAAGGTTTAGAATTAGTTGTAATAAATAATCCTGTAGTTTTATTATATCTATTAATTCCAAATTGAGCTCCTGTATTATTAGAAATAGTATTATCATAGCTAAATAATCTTAAAGGACTAGTTAAATCATCAATATAAGATGAATAGGCTACTGTATAATTTTCAATACCTATAGCATCTTGTATTAAAGCTTGTTGTACATAATAATCATTTTCAGTATTTACTCTTTTTATATTTGAAAAAAGAGTAGATGGTTTACGTGCAGTAAGAATATTATTTAATTCAGTATTTAATAATAAATTTATATCAGTAGGATTACGTTCAGTAATAAGTGGTAATTCTTGTTTAATAGGTTTATATCTAATAATTACTACTCCTGAACCTCCTGTTCCACCATTTCCACTCTCATTATTAAAAGCCGCACCACCACCGCCTCCTCCTGTATTTGCTAAACCATTTGCTGAAAAAGCATTACCGCCTCCACCAAAATTTCCATTTCCTCCGTTCGCATAACCGTTTGTTCCAGCGTTCTGTAAATATGAACTTCCTGCACCTCCTCCTCCAAACCATCCATTATGTCCAACTAATGAACCAAAATAATTTGTCATATTTATACCAGTACCACCATTACCTCCAGAATTAATACCAGCATTTGATCCAGCACTACCAGCACCTCCTCCACCTCCAGAACCATGAGTTGCATAAGAAGCACCACCAGTTCCATTTTTACCAGCACC
>B570J29032_109959664_pt1 | contig 55680 bp, 37 predicted proteins | sample LakMenEpi16Nov12_FD_29032 | JGI IMG/M metagenome (IMG submission 29032) | reverse complement strand
ATTGGCACTACGTTAGGAAACAACCTCATAAATTCAACCGAGTTAATTTCTCGTTTGTCTTTATAGAAAAGATCGTGATTTCCTAATATAAAATATACACGTTCAAAATTAGCACTGAGTCGTTCTAAGTTTGAAAGAGTATAATTCATTGTGCTGACATCAGTAGTCGATCTGTTATGATGCCAATCACCTAGAAAGATTGCAGTTTCACAACCTTTCTCTTTAGCAGCTTTGCAGAACCACTTGACGAATTCCTCACAGTCTATATTGTGAGTTCTACTTCCGCTTTTTAATCCAAAATGTATGTCGGTGAAACAGGCTGCTTTTTTAAATAGATTCATATAATGAATATTATACAGGTTATAATTTGAAAAATCAATCCCAATCTTGTCCGTCTGCAACTACGGGACCTGAACTTACTCCCGGTCCGCTGTTTTGACGAGTCCAACTTGGATTCATTCCGTTCATTTCTAGAATATCGTCTCTAATATTCTGATTGCGTTTTTCAATGTTGATAATTCTAACGAATGAATTAGTAACAGCAGCAGTATAGTAAGCAAAAGGATTATCTGATTTACTTTCATCGAATTGAAGTCCTATTTGAGTTAGTTGAAGAATAGCCTGTCCACGCATTTCATCATTGTAAGTATATCCTCGAACGTTACCACGAGTAGCATATCGCTCACAGAGTTTTAAAAACATCCGAGCTAAATTATCTGTCATCTTACCATGATCTTTTGAAAATTGCCCGTTGTTAATAGTTCCCTTCCAATGACTTTTTCCTACACAGATAAGATTGTCGTTGTCATCAAACTTCCAATGTTGGAAAGGAGGAAAATTTACTTTGTCATGACTATCTGCAGTATTCTTTAGAGTCTTCTTACGACCAGGAGCCAGCGGTATGTGATCAAATGTCATTACACGAAATACTACATCTTGTTTCGAAATCTTTTTGTAATCTATTTCAAAATCTTTAGCAGGCGCTTTTTTTCCTGTTGCTGCCTGTGCTTGTTCGTGAGCTTGTTTACTGAGTTTAGACGCTCGATTGCGTTTAGCTTCCGCTACTGTTCTTACATTAACTTTACTTAAGTTTGAAACTATAAGATCGTAGTCAGAATATTCTGGTTTTTCAAAAATGCAGTATGTGTTTTTGCTTAAATGTATTTCTTTTAATAGGTCTTTGTTTGTTAGATATTTTATTTTTGGTACAAGTGTCATAGTTTAAGGATCTCCTAATACTTATATAATAGCACATTTTTAAAGAAATAAATAGACTATACGGAGATTTTTAATGCCTTTGTCTATAAATCCTTTATCCAAATTAGTTGCAACAGTGTCTTCTCAGATATCAGCAGCATCGTCGTCTGCTGATACTACCGCTGTTTCGGAAAAATTTGGTTCCATCAAAGCAGATTTAAATGCTAAAGTAGGACAATTAAGTGGCTCGCTGAATAGCGGTGTGGGTCCTCTAGGTGGCCTGTCAGGCGGACTAAAAAGCGGATATGACGCAGCCGCCGGAGTCGTGAAAACTGCAATGGGAGGTGTTAGCAATGTTGTGCAAAGCCTTCCTTCGGCAGGAACAATCTCTACGAGAGCAGCAGAGATCGGACAGTCTATAGATAAATTAGGTTTGGCATCGGGAGGGTTAGGAACAGGCATTAGAAATCTTGCTTCCTCTATATCCGGAGCAGCCGGCGCTCTTAATAATATACTTAGTTTGGGTAGAGGTAAAAATTTACCCAGCGGCGGAGAATTGTTCAAACAGACTGGAGCATTTGTTTCGGTGACTCCCGGAACACAAGATGACTGGCGTGTAAGAATTAATTGTAACTTTGGCTTATTTGGTAATGCCTTTGACAGATTAGTAGCGACCAACGGTGTAGTGTGGCCTTATACACCTAATATAACTGTATCAACTAAAGCAAATTATTCAACAGTTGATGTTGTCCATAACAATCAACCCTTTTACGGATACAAAAATAGTCAGGTAGATGATATCACTATCAGCGGAGACTTTAGTTGCGAAACAGAAACAGATGCAGAATATTGGATTGAAGCTACGACATTTTTTAAAACAGCGACTAAAATGTTTTTTGGTTCAGGTGATAATGTAGGTAATCCTCCTGTAGTCTGTAATTTATCCGGCTACGGATCTAGAATTTTTAACAATGTACCGGTCATTATAAAAAGTTTTTCAGTGACATTACCTAGTGATGTTAATTATGTGAAATGTATGAAAGGCGGAAAGCCTACTTGGGTGCCGATATTCAGCGAAATTTCAGTGGTAGTTTCTCCTATCTATAATAGAGCAAAATTACGACAGTTTGATTTGAAAAAATTTGCCAACGGCGAAGCTGTAGGATATATGTAATATGGCCAACTATAAGAAATCTTCTCCTTGGTATAATACCAAACAAAATAATCTTTATCTTGAACTTTTAGAGATTCGACCAGTGCCTGCAGAAACTGATGATTTCTTATACACCATAGAAAATCAATATAAACACCGACCGGATTTATTAGCCTATGATTTATACGGCGATACAAAATTATGGTGGGTATTTACACAAAGAAACATGACAGTGCTTTCAGATCCTATTTTTGATTTTGAACCAGGGGTTAAAATTTTTTGTCCTAAAAAATCTAATCTTCAAAAATATTTAGGAGTCTAATATGGCTGCTAGAAACTTAGGAAGAGAAGTAGCAACATATCTAAGACCTGACGGTTCTCCTGCTGTAAGTAGCGTTTTAGAAAATATCACAGTTCCACAAAATTCAGTGTCAAGGACTAGCGGAACTGTTATTGCCGGAGCTACAATGGCTCCCGGAGTAGCATTTCAGCAAGATAAAAACAAAACAGGATCGATACCGGCAGTAGGACAGAATTCGGCCCCTAACGGCCCTCCTTTTATAAACCCTTTAGAGCGATTTGCATCTTATAATTACCTTTGGTCTTTTGCCTGTTTAACTCCTAAGCAGTATAACGATCCTAGAAGCTATAGGGGTAATTCTTCTATGTGGCTAAATGAATCGTACATTAATAAAGACGGTAAAAAAACACAGTCATCTATAGTCTTTGCATCTGCAGGAAGATTTGATTCTAATAGATCTAAAACAGTAAATGGACAACCTGAATATTATGTAGATAATTTTGTTATGAATACCTTCGTAGCAGCCACAGAAAAGACAGGAAATTCAAATGCCATAGCCTATAGTTTTGATATCATCGAACCTTATAGTATGGGTCTACTTTTACAGAGTATGCAGACAGCGGCTATAAGTGCAGGATGGCCCTCTTACTTAGATAATGCTCCTTATCTCTTAAAATTAGAATTCGTAGGATATACCGACGATGGAAAAATATTTTCAAGCTCGGATGCCCTTGCAAGATACTGGACAGTAAAACTTAAGAAAGTAAAATTTTCTGTGAATGAAGGCGGAAGTAGTTATAAAGTAGAATGTGTTCCTTACAGTCATCAAGGATTTTCAAATACTATAAATCAATCGTTCAGCGATATTGCGATCACAGGAGATAATCTAAAAGAACTGTTAGTCAGTGGTCCTAAAAGTCTTGCAGCAGTTTTAAATTCCAGAGAAAAAGCGACCAAAGCAAAAGAAGGTGGAATCCCTGACAAATATGAAATTGTATTTCCTACTGATGCCAGCGACAAAGTAGGATTAGAACCAACACAAAATATCACTATTGACAAAGCATCTGCCCCACCGACGATTATTAGCGAACAAAATATAGGATCTAAATCTCAAGAGCCTTCAAATTATGGCTTCGGGCCGTTAGGGGACAGTAAAAACTCAATGGGATTTCAACCTACGTCTGGCGGCAATTATGTTAGTAAATTAGAAGGCGATGTTCGAGACGAAAAGACCGGATTAGTGCAACGAAACAAAATGACCATTGATCCTAAGATCCGAGAATTTAGATTTGCTCAAGGACAAACACTAACAGAAATCATAACCCAATGCGTGTTGAGTAGTGATTATGCCAAGCGTGCCATAGATGCAAAATATCTTGATGAAACAGGACACATTAATTGGTTTAGGATAGATGCTCAGATACAGTTGTTAGATTTTGATATTAAAAGAAATGATTATGCCAAGAGAATAATTTATAGATTAATACCATTTAAAGTACATAGTAGCATATTTAAAAGCCCTACTGCGGCTCCTCCAGGATTTCAAGAACTTCAAAAAATTATCGCCAAACAATACAATTACATCTATACTGGATTGAACAACGATCTATTAAAATTTGATATTGATATTGATAATATGTTTTACACAGGAAGACCGATTTCTCCTCCGAGTGAAACAGCTAATAATCAAAATAGAGATCTGAATGATGCTTCTAAAGATCCTAAAAAAACAACAGAGCTACAGGAAGGTGCTGCGCCCGGAGGCGTATCTAATACCGCCGGTGCTAAACCAGTTAAGCCTGACCCCGATGCTGGCCTGCCTCCGGCTGTTGGCGGATCTAATGATATATCTACCGAGCGACGAGTAGCGGATGCTTTTCAAAATGCTTTCTTAAAAAACAGCGCAGACTTAATAAATTTAAACATAGAAATATTAGGAGATCCTTATTGGTTAGTGGATACAGGATTGGGAAATTATATCGCAGACAAAGGACCAAATAGTCAAACTAATTCTGATTTAACGATGAATTATGAAGGCAGCGATGTATATGTATACATAACTTTTAGAACACCTATAGAACCTAATTTAGGAACAACTGGACAGGGCGGTCTTTATAATTTTCCTAAAGGAGAAATAGTCAGTCCGTTCAGTGGAATCTATAAAGTCACTAAATGCGACAACAAATTCAGCGGTGGAATTTTCACACAAACTATAAGATGTATTAGAATGACAGGACAACCTCAAGATTACGTTGGTAAAGAAAGTATTGTTAAAACACAGACTCTGTTGTACAAAGAACCAGAGACTGAGAAAAAAGATCCCACTACATTTATATATGGATCGGAAGGTGAATAATGCCTAGAGAAACTAGACAGTCAGCTGCACCAGCAGCAAGAAAAAACATAGGCCCTGGACCTTTTTTAGCCAAGGTAGTAGGACATCTCGATCCTTCGTTTATGGGAGGATTGCAAGTTACTCTTTTAAGAAGAGACGGTAACTTAATAGGTGATGCTAACCAAACATATTCAGTACATTTTGCTACTCCGTTTTACGGAAGCACCGCCTACGAATTTATGGGAGCAAATAAAACCGATTTTAATGACACACAAAAATCATACGGAATGTGGTTTGTTCCTCCAGACGTTGGAGTAACTGTAATTTGTTTCTTCATTAACGGAGATCCTGCACAGGGGTATTGGATGGGTTGTATTCCTAGCAGATTCATGAACCATATGGTTCCTGCTATCGGAGCATCCACTGACGTTGAACTTACTGATGCAGATAAAGCAAGATTTAATACTACCCAACCTTTGCCTGTAGGCGAAGTTAATCGATTGGCTAATACGTTAGATACCAATATGCAAATCGATAAGGTTAAAAAACCAGTGCATCCAATAGTTGAACGATTCTTAGAACAGGGATTATTAGAAGATGATGTGAGAGGTCCTGCGCAGAGTACTCCTAGAAGAAATGTTCCTAACATGGTTTTTGGAATTTCCACTCCCGGACCATTAGATCGCAGAGACGGAGCGATAAGAAAATCTATAGGTTTAAAACAGAGCCAAACACCTAGTCCTGTTCCGGTAAGTAGATTAGGTGGCACCCAATTAGTTTTCGATGATGGAGACGACCAATTACAAAGGAAAAAACCCGCTGGGCAAGGCCCTAGAGAATATGCGGACACACTGGCAGGAGAAAAAGGAGATCCCACGATCCCTGCTAATGAATATTTTCGAGTCAGAACAAGAACTGGGCATCAGATCCTTTTACACAATACTGAAGACTTAATCTATATTGCTAATTCAAAAGGAACGACTTGGGTAGAACTTACTAGCAATGGCAAAATAGATATCTATGCTGAAGACAGTGTAAGTGTTCATACAAAAAACGATTTTAATTTTTATGCCGATAGAGATTTTAATTTAGAGTGTGGAAGGAATGTTAATATAAAAGCCAAAGGTCGCTTTAACGGAGATTTTTTACAAAATATACATTTAAGATCTGGACTGGACATGAAGGTATTTGTAGCTGAATCGTTAGACTATAAAATTGGTACAGACACAAAATTCACCACAGGAAATAATTTTGATCTAGCTGTTGGAGGTAGTGCAAAATTAACTGCGCTAGGCACCACTGACATATATTCTTCTTCAAGTCTTAAAGTTACCTCTGGAGCTACTATAGATGTTGGGGCATCGGGAAAAATCGTTATTTCTGGTTCTAGAGTAGATATTAATGGACCTAAAGCTGCTACCGCTGCCCAAGCAACATCAGCAGCTACAGCCCCACCACTTAGTACCCACGACAATATTGCTACTGCGGTCGGTGATTGGGCAAAAACAAAATATCAATCAGGAAAGATCCCTAGCATTATGAAAAGGATACCTATGCACGAACCTTGGGCACTGCACGAAAGTAATGCGCCCGAACAGGTTAATCCGCCTGCCACTGATAGAGACGACGGCGGAGATTTACCTACCGAGCATCAGTCTACTACAGCAGCCAGCCAAGTATCTGCTTCCGCTGCTCACGTAGCAGAAATTAATGATTACGATGCAGTTAAACCAGATCCAACTACTGGCAAAGCTTCATTCCCTGACAAGATCGATATCCCTCCAGGCGGTGTAAATCTAACTGCTGATTTCTTTGCCCCTAGCAAATACGGAAAACGTACAGCTGATAATCTAAATACTCTAGACCCCACAGTGAGGGTAGTATTTGCCAAAGCAATAAAAGCATTCATACAGCAATATTTTAAAGATGGCTGGGATATGAGTGTATCAGAATGTCTTCGTCCTTTAGAAAGAAGTAAGGCACTATATGAAGCATTTAAAGCGGGTACCGGTCCTCAAGCAGCAAGTCCGGGTAATAGCTGGCACAATTACGGAGCAGCAGCAGATATCTTAATTTACAAGGATGGTAAGTGGGATTCGTTGAATAAACTTGGTGCCTATACTGGTTTCGCCCAACAGTTTTTACGACAACAAGGTATTCATAATAATGCTGGCGCTAACGATAGCGGTCACTTTGTCCCAGTTCAAATGCCTGTGGGTGTACCGTCCGCTGTTAAAAACGGATCGATTAAAATTTCGCAAATTATGTCCGGCGAAAAGAAAGTTTAAGAGAGAGATAAAAAATGGCAAAATTATATAACAATCAAACAGTGGCCAAAAATAAGGCCAGTGTAGGGGATCAAAATACTGGTTCTTTTACCTATAAAGGATTCAGCTCTCTTGAATCAAAACGAGGATTTAAACTATACGACATAGATTTAGTAAAACAAGATATCATTAATCACTTTTATATAAGAAAAGGCGAGAAATTAGAAAACCCAGAATTTGGTACCATAATCTGGGATATGTTGTTTGAAAATTTTACAGATGAAGTTAAACGATTAATTTCTGAAGATGTAGAAACTATTATAAATTATGACCCAAGGATAGCTATTAATTCTATTCTAGTAGACACTACAGATCAGGGAATAAGGATAGAAGCAGATATTGTTTATATTCCTTTTAACATCAATGAAAGAATGACTTTTGAGTTTGATAAAAACAATTCTATCATTAACTGACTAGTTAACTTTTTCGGGTAAATATTGATATATGGGACTTTAAGATGTCAGTTACGCTAAGACAAACAAATTTAATTTTAAATCAAGACTGGAAAACTATCTATCAGACTTTTCAAAATGCTGATTTTACCAGCTATGATTTTGAAAATCTGAGAAGGGTAATGATTACCTATCTAAGGGAAAACTACCCCGAAGATTTCAATGACTATATCGAAAGTTCCGAATATCTTGCGCTAATAGATGCAATAGCATTTATAGGCCAAAGTCTAGCGTTTCGTATAGATTTAGCAAGCAGAGAAAATTTTTTAGAATTAGCCGAGAAAAAAGAAAGTGTTCTTCGACTAGCTAGAATGTTGAGCTATAATGCTAAAAGAAATGTTCCTGCGCAAGGATTATTGAAATTTGACACAGTAAGCACAACAGAAGATCTATTAGACAGCAACGGAAGAAATCTACAATCTCAAACGATTATATGGAATGACCCGACGAATATTAATTGGCTAGAACAGTTTATTTTAGTATTAAATTCTGCGATGAGCGACAACACAGAATTTGGCCGAAGCCAAGGACAGGCCACTATACAGAATATCCCGACTGAGCAGTATAGATTTAGAACCACTTCAGCTGATGTACCTATCTTTACATTCTCTAAAACTGTAGCCGGTCGTTCAATGGCCTTTGAGATTCTAAGTACTTCTTTCGCAAACAGCGAATCTATATATGAAGAAGCCCCGGTTCCTGGTAATCAGTTTGGTTTTGTATATAGAAATGATAGTAGAGGTGCAGCTAGTCCTAATACAGGATTCTTCGCATTGTTTAAACAGGGTAGTTTAGAATTAGCTGATTTTTCAATCACCGCACCCACTACTAATGAAAAAATCAGTGTGGACAGCGAAAACGTAAACAACGACGATGTATGGTTGTTTAAATTAAACAGCGATGGTACTCCCTTGGAACAATGGACAAAAGTATCTTCTCTTTCCGGAAGTAATATAGCTTATAATAGTGCAGTAAATGATGTAAGAAATATATTTTCGATCGTAACAAAAAATAATGATCAGATTGATTTAATTTTTGGCGACGGTGTATACGGAAATTTACCGAAAGGTACATTTAGAATTTTTTATAGAATCAGTAACGGGTTAACTTACGCAATAACTCCTCCAGAAATGCGAGGGATAAATGTATCAATTCCTTATAGAAATAAGCAAGGAGTCGAGCATACCTTAACAGTATCGATGAGTTTAAAATCTACAGTAAGCTCTGCCTCAGCGGCCGAAGATGTAGATACCATAAGAAATAATGCACCGGCGTTGTACTACACTCAAAATAGAATGATAACCGGAGAAGATTACAACTTAGCACCGTTAAGCGCATCACAGGACATCATAAAAGTCAAAGCAGTTAATAGAACTTCTAGCGGAGTTTCTAGAAATTTTGATATCATCGACGCCAGCGGAAAGTATAGCTCTGTTAATGTATTTGCTAGTGACGGATACATTTATAAACAAGATATCGAAAGGACTTTAACTTTTAAATTTTCTAATAGATTAGAAGTAGTTAATTTTATAAGAAACAGTATTGAACCAATTTTTAATGATACAGATGTCTATAATTTTTATTTTTCAAAATTTACAAAAATCACTTTTTCAGATACCTTAACTGAATGGACGCAGCTAACCAGTGATATAAACAATAGCACAGGTTACTTTAAAAATAAAGAAGACGGTACTAAATTTAAGATAGGATCTTATACTAGCAATACTTTAAAATATGCCAAAGTAGATAGTTTAATAAAATTTGTTGTGCCAGCATCTACAGTAGTAGGAAAGAAATACGTGTTTTTTGAGAACAAGATGGTGCTTGTTGATAACGAAGCTGAAGACACAGATTATAAAAGTTATATTTGGACCAAAATAATTAAAGCAGCAGGCGACGGTACAAATGCTGATCGCGGAGCGTTACCGAACGGCAGAGGTCCAATAGAATTCAACGATATAATTCCAACTGGTGCGATTGCTTCTAGAATAATTCCTAGATTTGTAACCAATCTTTCCTCTCCGTTAGAAAATGAAATCGTAAATCTAATGACTAACGGATTAAATTTTGGATTGAGATACGATCAAATAGAATCAGCATGGAAAATTATTTCTGCAGCTAATCTTAATACTTTATCTGAATTTTCTTTAGGTAAAGCAGGAGACACTACTAGCAGTTCTCTAGATGCATCGTGGATTATGTCTTTCGTAAAAGAAGGCAGCACATACATCATTACTATCAGAGGCTTAGATTATATTTTTGGTTCTAGAAGCCAGAACAGATTCTATTTAGATACTAATCAAAAGACTTTTGATAGTACTACCGGAAAGACAATCAAAGACAAAGTGGTAGTTTTAAGCATCAATACAGACAGTACAGGTATTACTTCGTTGAAAAGAGACATAGACCTCGAGGTGTCGGATACTATTCGATACGACGACGGATACCAAGCCCCTGATCAAATTAAAATTAAATTCTCAGACAACGACGACGATGGAGTAATAGATGATCCTGATTCTTTTGAAGCGATTGCAGGAGAAAATTCAGATAATTTCTTATTTTTCAAAGAAGTAGTAGACGAGTCAGGAAATCAAGTTTTTCAGTTTATAGACACAACGGAAGAATCAATACTGGTAAGATCCAATGAAGCGAACGAAAACCCAGATGATTATGATGTCGGGCAACTGGTATATTTTTCATCTAGCAGCGAGAATGTAGTAAAAAGAGTAGTAAGCACTAGTTCAAACAGCAGAATTTGGCAAGTAGAACCTTCTTATATAGGAGTAGTCGGAGTCGACCATCTTAAGTTTCAGTATATACACAATGCAAATGTTGATAGAAGAATAGACCCAAGCGCCAGTAATATTATAGACGTCTATCTATTAACTAGATCATACGATACTGATTTCAGAAATTATCTAGCAGGTGCTGTTTCTAAACCAGAACCTCCATCGAGTGAAAGTCTTAGAATTAGTTTTGGATCTAACCTAAATGCAATTAAGTCAATCAGTGACGAGATAATATATCATCCTGTTAATTACAAAGTTTTATTTGGTTCAACTGCTGATACAAAGTTTCAGGCGATATTTAAAGTAGTTAAAAATGATGTACGATCGGTCAATGACAATGATTTGAAAGTTAGAATTATAAGTGCTATTAATGAATTTTTTGATGTTAATAATTGGGATTTCGGTGATAGATTTTATCTGGGAGAATTGATAACATACATAACAAATACTGTAGCACCGGACGTTAGTAATTTGGTCATATTACCTAAACAGTCTACACAGGTGTTTGGAAGTTTGTTTGAAATACAAAGTAGATCAGATGAAATTTTTGTCAGCGGCGCAACAGTTGATGATATAGAAATAGTATCCAGTATCAATGCAGTAGAATTAAGAGCATCGCCGAATGCAATTGTTAATAATACAAATTAAGGTAGAATTTAATGAGTAAAAATGTTTTTCCCGATAGCCAGTTACCTATCAGAAGATCTGTAGAACTTTTACCGACGGTATTTCAAACCGACTCGAATGCAAAGTTTTTAGGTGCAGTTTTAGATCCTCTAATTCAGCCAGGAACTTTACAAAAAACAGTGGGTTACGTAGGCAGAAGGTTTGGAAAAACTTATAACGGTAAGGACATATATTTAGACAGTGATCAAACTCTAAGATCTAGATATCAGCTAGAACCGGGCGTAGTCATAAGAAAAAATTCTACTATTGAGAAATTTTACGATTATATTGATTTAAAAAATCAAATCAAGTTTTTTAATAACAATGTTGAGAAAGATAATTTAATTACTGAATCAGATCATTATTCTTGGAACCCTCCGATCGACTGGGACAAGTTTATAAATTACAGAGAATATTACTGGGTACCAAGTGGCCCTCCTAGTTTAAAGATACTAGGACAATCTCAAAATATTGTTAGTACATACAAAGTAAAACAAGGATTAGGTGAAAATTGGGTATTTACACCTGACGGCTTGACAAATAATCCAACCATCGCTCTATATAGGGGCCAAACCTACAATTTTAATGTTTCCTTGCCCGGCGAAGGATTTTCTATAAGAACTAATTATGATACCGGTTCATTAATTTACAATCCCACGCTTTCATACAATGCTAATCAATTAGCTGTATATGATGGAAAACTTTGGAAGGCTAAAACTTTTATATCTCCTGCTGACGGTAGCAGTATAACTTTTGAATCTCAAGATTGGGAATACATAGAAGATGTATCAAACGACAGTATATTTGATTACAATGATGGAGTTACCAATAACAATACAGAAATAGGCACAGTTACATTTACTGTACCCCTTAATGCTCCGGATGTTTTGTTCTATCAAAGCACAGTTCACCCTAACAGATTCGGAAGATTTATAATATCAAATGCAGATACCGCAACAAAAATTAATGTTACTAAAGAAATAATAGGTAAAAAAACCTACAAAAGCAGTAACGGAATTGAATTTTCCAATGGCATGGTTGTTGAATTTATCGGACAAGTTGTGCCTGAAAAATATTCAAGAGACACATGGTTAGTTGAGGGAGTAGGGTCAGCTATTACTTTGACAAAGTTTACTGATTTAATAGTACCGGTATTGTCGACCAAAGTTCCTGAAGTTCTTTTTGATAATTCCGGATTTGATGCAGATCCTTTTGATGATGCCAGCGAATATCCAGGAGATAAAGATTATATTACTATTAATCGATCTAGTCCTGACCTTAATCCGTGGAGCAGATATAACAGATGGTTTCACAGATCAGTATTAGACTATTCTCACAAAGCTAACGGATCTGATTTTGATTCAGTGGAAACATTTAGAGCTAAAAGACCGATTATTGAGTTTCACGCAGGATTGCAATTAATTAATCATGGTAAAATAGCAAAACAAACAGTAGATTACATTGATACATTTACTGATGATATTTTTTCAAAAATCGAAGGCAGCAAAGGTTACAACATCGATGGTGAAGACCTTTTCGAAGGAGCTCGAATTTTAGTCATTGCTGACAAAGATTCTCTAGCTAACAATAAAATTTATAAAGTTGAATTTATTCAACACCCAGATCCACTAACAGGACAAAGAAGAAAACAAATTAGTCTAAGAGAAACCGAAGATACGATTTCTAATTTCGGAGAATCGATTCTTGTAAGTCGCGGTACCGAAAATAAAGGAAAAATGTTCTTTTATAACGGAACTGCTTGGAAGAGTTGTCAAGATAAAATTTCTGTTCAGCAGGCTCCGTTATTTGATATCTTCAATGAAAATGAAGAAAGTCTTTCTGATCAAACAGTCTACGAAACTTCGTCTTTCACAGGATCGAAAATTTTAAGTTATGCAGCAGGAAACGGCCCAACTGATACAGAATTGGGATTTTCTATTTCTTATTTGAATATCAATAATGTGGGAGATATAGAATTTGATTTCAATTGGGATCTGGAAAATTTCTCATACTATATTCAAAGAGAAAAATTTACAAAAAATATTAATACCGGATTTTTAAGAAATAATTTAACCGGAGAATATCATAACTGTTGGATAAAAACTGATAAAGATATTTTACAACCAATTATTGATAGTAAAGTTGTCGAAGAAAATTCAAACAACATTACCTTTAACACAGTAAACTGGTCTGATCTAGATACCAAAAATTACAAAATAATTTTTTATATAAACGGAAAAAAAGTTTCTAAAGATAAGGTTAACACATCTTCTGGAATTTCTAATAACGGTAAATTTGTTTTTGTAGACACATTAAATCAAAATGATGTTGTAAGTTTAAAATTATACAGTAATATAGTTCCGGAAGAAGGATACTATGAAATTCCTATAGGTCTAGAAAAAAATCCGTTAAATCAAGATCTTAAAAAATTTACATTGGGGCAGGCAGTTGATCATTTATCAACAGCCATAGAAGTAGATGAAAGAGTAGTTGGAGATTATCCCGGAGCAAATAATTTAAGAGATCTAAATGATTTTCAAAACAAAGCAAGAAGATTTGTTAAACACTCGGGAATCGCACCTTTATCTATAGCACTATTATGCGATAAAAAACTTAATCTTATTAAATCTATAGAATATTGTCAGCAATCTTATTCGGAATTTAAAAATAAATTTATTGAATTCATATCCGATAATGTTTATAATGATGATCCTGCCGAATTCGTAGATCAGATAATTTCTGATATGGGTAGAACTAAGACGTCAAATAGTCCGTTCGTAGAATCGGATATGATAGGATCGGGCGCATATACAGAAATTAGATATACAGTAGATGATCCTGGTATAAAAACCTACACACTGTCAACACCTTTTGATTTAGAAACTGCTAGTAGAAAGGCAGTGTATGTGTACATAAATGGTCAACAAAAAGTTGTAGAGAAAGATTATTATTTTAATAAATCTTTTTCTTTTGTTACAATAAAAGTAGATCTTCAAGAAAACGACTTAATACAAATAAGAGAATATAATTCTACAAGTTATAATTTTGTTCCTGCAACGCCTACAAGTCTTGGACTCTATAAAAAATATCTTCCAAGAAAATTTTTAGATAACACATATGTTGACCCAGTATATGTTATCCAGGGTCACGATGGTAGCATCACTCGAGCATACAACGATTATAGAGATGATGTTATTTTAGAACTTGAATTGAGAATTTATAATAATATAAAAGTTCGATACGATGCTTCTTTGTTTGATATTGATTTAGCTTTTTCTAGTTACTATGGCGGCGGAGTTTTCACTAAAGATGAATTAGATCCTTTATTGATACAAGATTTTCTAAAATGGGTATCGGGTACTAATATTGATTATACCAATAATAATTACTTTGATTCAGAAAATAGTTTTACATATACCTATAGTAACATGGCCGATAAGCAAGGTAAACAATCGTTACCGGGCTATTGGAGAGGTGTTTACAATTGGTTCTATGATTCTTATAGACCTCATGTATGTCCTTGGGAACTTCTAGGATTCACAGAACAACCAGACTGGTGGGAATCCCAGTACGGAGCGGCCCCGTATACCAACGGTAATTTACTGTTGTGGGAGGATTTAGAAAATGGTGTTATTAGACAAGGCACTAGACAAGGAATATACGATAGATACAAAAGACCAGGTTTAACCAAGCAGATACCAGTAGATAATAACGGAAATTTACTAAGTCCCTTAGATTCTTCCTTGGCCAGTAATTTTGCTTTAATCAATAATCAGGGACCGTTTGTTCTTGGCGACGTAGGCCCGGTCGAATATGCCTGGAGATCTAGTTCCGAATTTCCGTTTTCTGTAGTAAAGGCTCTGTGCTTACTAAGACCTTTTGAATATATTAACACTTCTTTAGATTTTACAAGAGTTAAGAAAAATAAGATCGATCAATATGTTCACTCGAGCACAGATACTTTTGTAAAATTAGAAAACGTTGTTGTGCCTACAGTAGGGGAAGATCAGGCCTACGGTCTTATTTCCATATTAATGGATTACGTAAGAAGCCTTGCATTAACTGATTCTGCGCTTCAAGAAATAATTGACAATATCGATGTAAACCTTAGTACAAGATTATCAGGATTCGTTGACAAGGCACAACAAAAATATTTGTTAGATAGTAAATCTCCTAGCTCGACGTCGAGCAGTATTTTTATTCCTCAAGAAAATTACGAAATTATTTTTAATACAAGCACTCCTATCTTCACACTATCTTATAGCGGTGTGTTAGTAGAAAAAGTAAATCGTGGTTGGAAAATTACAGGCTACGATAATCAGTTTCCTTATTTTAACTATTACGAAGTTTTAAATTCTAACAACGATCCTACGTTATCAGTAGGAGGTGTTAGTGAAGATGTTCTTCGATGGGAACAAGAAAAATTTTATGGAAATGGTGTCTGCATAAGTTATCAAAACAATTTTTATCGATCGATAAAAAGTTTTAGAAGTGGCTTAGATTTTAGTAACGAGAATTTAAAACAGATAGCCGGCCCTGCTACAGTAGGATCAATAACAGCATTATACAGAAGAAATTTTAATCGATTACGCAAAAAAACACTTACCTACGGAACAATTTTACCTACTATACAGGCTGTAGTTGATTTTCTGTTCGGTTACGGCGAATTCTTAAAATCCATCGGTTTTGTTTTTGACGCATATGATAAAGAAAATAAAACAGCACAAGATTGGGTTACATCTTCCAAAGAGTTTATGTTCTGGACAAAGCATAATTGGGAAGAAGGTGCTATTTTAAGTTTGAGTCCTTCTGCTGCTAAGATTGATATAAATTTAGATTTAGGAGTAGCAGACAGTCTTTTTGATAGTTTCTATCCTTATCAAATTTTGCGAGCCGACGGCAAAGTCTTGCAACCTTCTTTTATCGATATCAAGAGAGATTTTCAGAATATCACTGTTTCTACAAATAATACCACTGACGGAATTTATTTTTTAAAAGCTTATTTTGTTCTTAAAGAACACGTAACTATTTTTTCTGACCGAACAGTATTCAATGATGTAATTTATGACAAGCCAACTGGCTATAGACAAGAAAGAATAAAATCTAGAGGATTCCGAACGATTGATTGGGACGGCGACTACACTAGTCCCGGATTCCTATTTGACAATGTTAATATTGAATCTTGGCAACCTTTTGTCGATTATCGATTAGGCGATATTGTTGCTTATAAATCTTTTAATTGGACCAGTAAAGAAAATCAACGAGGTTCTGAGCTGTTTGATGACAGTAAGTGGACGAAATTAGATTCGACACCTCAGAAACAGTTGGTTTCGAATTTTGATTACAGGATTAACCTATTTGAAGATTATTATAATCTTGACGGAGAAGGTCTAGGAACAGCACAAAGAGAATTAGGTCGTCATTCGATTGGTTACCAATCTAGAAATTATTTACAAAATATATCAGAAGACGAGATTACACAATTCCAGTTGTATCAAGGATTTATTAGAGAAAAAGGCACAGCTAATTCTATAACTAAAATTTTTGATAAGCTCAGTAAAACAGACGAGGATAGTATAGAGCTGTATGAAGAGTGGGCTATCAGAACTGGAAGATTCGGCGGAATCAATGAGTTGTTAGAAACCGAAATAAGAATTAATAAAATAAATTTTGAACTAAATCCTCAGCCTATTCTAATAGTCGACGAACAAATTAGTGATGTAAAAATAGATCAAAAGTATAGAATAAATTCCAATGATATAATAAAATCTGTTGACGGAGTTTTTACCACTAATATTAATCCTACAAAATATTACGAATTAAATTCTCGAATTTCGGGTTATGTTAGATCTGATCAAGTTGATTTTATTGTTAAAGATAAAACAGAAATTTTAGATCTGGATATAAATCTTGTTAAAGAAAATAATTATATATGGATTACCTACGATAATCAAAGCTGGAATGTCTTACGTTTTGAGAATCAACCCTTGCTTATTATTGAATCTGTAACAGAATTAATTGATCTTGAAGTTGAAATAAGATTTAATAGAGTCCACGAGATACAAGAAAATGATGTAGTAGGATTAAGGAATATAATCGATTTAGAAGGATTTTTCTTTGTAAAATCGACGACGGCTAGAACTATAATAGTTGAGAAACGAGAAGATGCCGATGCACCCGCTATAGACGACAGCGCAATACAAACAATTAATTTGTTAGTCCCTGCTAGAATCGATAGTTACAACACCTTAGATCTTGCCGAAGTCGCTGCGCTGAAAAAAGATACTAAGCTATGGATCGATTCGGATCAAAATAATCGATGGGAAGTAATTCAGAAACAAAAATCGTATTCATATAAAAATCTAATAGAATACGGTGTTCAAGAACCAGTCGGTAGCGGTACATCGGTACTGTATATTAACAGTTTGAAACAGATAATCAGTAGTATGCCTAGTACTGGCTATCTCTATTCTTATGTAGAGACAGGTAGAGGTTTAGAGCTTTATCAGGTAATTCCCCCACCTAGCGAATTTAGAAGTCAGTTATCTCGAGTATTTGGATCGGCAGTAGCAGCGACCCCAGATGGTCAATTTTTGATTGTAGGTTCTCCTAATGCTAGCTACATTAAGAGTAAGTTTATGGGAGAATTTGATCCACGAGCAGATTATTTCGCTAGCGAAATAGTAATATACAACGGTAAATTATGGAAGGCAGTAAATGATGTTCCAGGAAATCCGTCTGCTCCAACTATCGAACAGATAAAAAATGGAGAAGTACCGGTAGATTCTTCTTATATAGATATCTATTCCGTTGACTGGGAACCTGTAACAATCGTTGAGGCTAATTCAACCGGTAGATTACCAGGATACAATAACCAAGGAATGGTTACAATTTATAAATTTGAATCTAATAGATGGGTTGAATTTATATCAATAGTAAGTCCTAGACCTTCTGCTGATGAATTATTTGGAAGTGCAATCTCTGTAGGACAGAACGGAGACAAGTATTACCTAGCTGTTTCTGCGCCCGGAGCTTTAGAAAGCAGAGGTAGAGTTTATCTTTATCTGTACGATAACGACACAGTACAAGAAGTTGATAGTGCTTCGATTGTTACTGGAGGATCCGGATATTCAGTATATGAAGTAGCAGATGTTGAAATAATTTCTTCTGGATCTAATTATAATACAGATTCGGCAGGACTGGTTTTAACTATAAATTATTTAGGACAAACAGCAACATTTACAGCCACAGTTGATACTGAAACAACAGTACCGGGAGAAAACGATTTATTATTTCCAATTAAGACAGTTACTCCTCTTGATAGGGGGCTTTGGAATGTATTACCGACCGCACCTTTAATTGCTGTTTCAGAACCTACATTTAGTTCAGATGGCTCTACCTTAAGTGGTGGATGTGTTTTAAGATTAACCTTTAGAGAAGTAAACGTTGGATCATCAGTACTAACAGTAAATTATGAAGGTCAAATAGCCACGTTCTCTGCTGCAATCTCTGCAGGAGAAGTAATCTCAGTAGAACCGATTGTTAGAGGAAGATTTACCACAATTAGAACAGCCCCAGTAGCGACTTCGGTTGAACCTTCATACGGGTCAGGAGCTACTTTATCGATTGTATACAGAGAAAAAATAACCAAAGGTTGGAGACATTTAGAAGACTCAAACTACAGCGGAATTTTTAATCCATTCGGAGGTTATAATCCGTATACCGGGTCGTTCGATACATCTGCCGCTGTAAGATTTTATCCTGCTGGAAGTGTTATATGGTGGGATAATAAGTTATGGAAGGCCCTTGTTGACACAAATTTAAGCGACGACGGAAGTTCTTTTTATCTAGGATTAAGTGATTGGATTGAGCTAGATCCTATTTCCACCCAATGCTCTCTACCGACAAATGTAGCTCTTGGCGACGACGGATCTACTTTAGCAGCAGGATTATTGGATAAAAATCAGATAGCAGAATTAGTTAAAGCAGGAGATCTGTTTGGATCTAGCCTAGCTATGAACAAAGATGGCAGTATTCTAGTTGTAGGTTCTCCTAACAGCGACGGGCAGTTTTTTGTAAATTATAGGGGAGTATGGAGTCAGTTTCAGGAATACACAGAATCGGATGTAGTACAGTATGACGGCAACTATTATAGGCTCATGGATACTTCAACCCCTGGACCGGTCGATTCTTCTATAGTCAGTAAAGGAGATATTCCTGTTCCTGGGATAACAGAATTGACGTTATCAGATTCGACACCCTGGCTACCTGTAGGAAATCTCAGCACAGTTAGTTCTGGAAAAATTCACATTTATAAAAAAGATAGCAACGATGTTTATAATTTAATACAGGTTGTTACTTCTGAAAATATAGATAGTTATAATAACACAGATTCGGGATTAGATATAGGAATTTATTCTGGAGACAAGTTTGGATTTAGTTTAGATCTAGATCAAACTGGATCTACTTTGGTTGTTTCTAGTCCGGATGCAGATACTAATTTGCAAAATCAAGGTTCTGTATATGTGTTTACAACTACAGATTTAGATTCTCCTATATACAATCTTGAACAGAAAATTTCTAGCTACGAATCTTATAACAATGAACAATTTGGTTTTTCTGTAAGTGTTGATTATAACTCCGAGAAAATTGTTGTAGGTGCAAAAAACGCTCCTTATAAAATTCCTGTGAGATTTGACATTTCTGCAGGAACAACTTTTGATGGAAATGCTACTAGTTTCAGCGAACCTCAAGGATATACTGGTCAGGTGTATGTGTTCGAAAAGAAATCTAATATCTATTTGTTAGCAGAAAAATTAGAAGCTGATTTACAAAATGCTGAATCTTTTGGATATAGCATCGATACTTTTGGCTCAGTCATAGTCACTGGATCTCCTAATTATAGAGCACCTCTTGAAACAGAGGCCCAGGCGTTAAGTTCACATCCGATAGGAATAACAAGATTATTCAAGAAAGATTCTAATGTTAATTCCTGGAATACGTTGGCTCAGCAAACACAGAAAGTAGACATTGATTTAATTACCTCGATAGAAGTCTATGACGAAGTTACTAATCTTAAGCTGGCCGATGTTGATATAATAGATCATGCAAAGTTGAAAATTTTAGGAATAGCTGAACAAGAGATTAGTTACAAAACTGTATATGATCCTGCAGTCTATACTAACGGAACAGATGAACAAGTAGTAGATGAAACTACTGCCTGGTTTGAAAAAAATGTAGGCAAGCTATGGTGGAATCTATCTACAGTAAAATGGATAGATTACGAACAAGGCGACGATGTTTATAGATCTGGAAACTGGAACGGATTAGCTTTCGGGTCATCCATTGACATCTATGAATGGGTAGAATCGTCGCTGTTGCCTTCGGATTGGAGCATACTTGCTGATACAAATGAGGGACTGGCCGAAGGAATATCTGGACAGCCATTATATTCAGATAATACAGTGTACAGTGTAAAAGAAATATACAATGTAAACACAGGTCAATTAACCGGAACTAGATATTATTTCTGGGTTAAAAATAAAGCAATATTACCAACAAACACTGTAGGAAGAAGATTGCCTTCTTCGGACGTGGCATCGCTTATAATTAATCCTGCTTCTTCTGGTTTACCGATAATAGCTTTATTAGATTCTAATAAATTCTTGGCTTACAATTTTAATTCTTTATTAGAAAATGATACTGCTTATTTGAATATACAGTATAAGAAAAACAAAAAATCAAATAATTTAAGTCATAATGAATATTTGTTATTGTCTGAAAATTTAATAGGTAGTATTCCTAACCAAGACATTGAAACTAAATGGATAGATAGCTTGGTTGGTTTCGACCAAGCAGGTAACTCAGTTCCAGATCCTAAAATACCTGAAAAGCAAAGATACGGAATATCTTTCAGACCAAGACAAGGTATGTTCGAAGACAATAATAAAATATTAGGTATTTTAATTGATAGAATAAACGAGCATTTATTATTAAGACCTTTTGCAGATACTTTAAATTACGAAAATTTAAACTTAGTCGATCCTAAACCAGAACAAAGTTCAAATGAGTTCGATGATGAAGTAGATAATTTTATCGATTTACAAAATATTAATACTGTTAGACTCAAACAGGCAGTATTAACTGTGAATATAGTTGATGCAGAAATTGATACAATTGATATTGTAGATCCTGGATTCGGTTACAAAATACCTCCTCCTATAGAAATAGAAGGTGACGGATCAGGAGCCAAGGCCGAATTAATCATCGATAACCAAGGAAGGGTATCATCGGTAACCGTAATCGCTAAAGGAAAAAAATATACTTCAGCAATAGCTAAAGTAAGAAGTTATGCAGTGTTGGTAAATGTAGATGAAACAGCTAACGATTTCTGGAGTGTTTATTCTTATGACACTGTGAGAAAAGATTTTTTCAGAAGTAAGTCGCAGGGTTTTGATACGACAAAGTATTGGTTGAAGATTGACTGGTATGCGACAGGCTACTCTAAAACTTCCAGGATCAGTAAAGAAGTAGGATCTCTCTATGAAGAAAGCTCATTAGCTATACAAGAAGGAGATCTATTAAAAGTTAAAGAATTTGGATCCGGTGGTTGGGCATTACTTAATAAAGTAAAAGAAGGTGCTGGAGATGTTCTCAACAACTATGAATTGGTCGGTCGACAAAACGGAACGATTCAGTTATCTACAAAATTGTATAGTAAGAGTTCTCAAATACTAGGCTTTGATGCAACTAGCTCTTACGATACCAGTGAGTATGATTTATTGCCGTCATTAGAATTAAGAAATATCTTAAATGCAGTTAAGCAAGATATTTTTATAGAAGATCTAAGAAACGAATGGAATAATTTATTTTTAATTTCTTTAAGATATGCTTTCTCAGAACAAGAATATATTGATTGGGCATTTAAAACAAGTTTCTTAAATGCAACACATAATGTTGGCTCTTTAGAACAGAAAATAAATTATAAGAATGATAATCTTGACAGCTTCAGAAGTTATGTAGAAGAAGTTAAACCTTATCGAACCACAATAAGACAATATAAGAGTAGGTACACAGGATTAGAAATAACAAATTCTGTAATCAGTGATTTTGATTTACCTCCAGCGTACTCTAGCGCCAGCGGAAAAATTTTACCGATTAATAGTTCTTTTGATCTAACAGATCAGTATCCTTGGAAAAATTGGAAAGATAATTTAGGATTTGAAATAAAAGAAATCTTAGTTTCTAATAGCGGAGATGGATACACCTCTGCGCCAACGGTATTAATAGAAGGCGATGGTTCGGGTGCAGAAGCGATAGCTTTTATAACTAATAAAAAACTAAGATCTATTAAATTAATATCCGGAGGAACAGGATATACAAAAGCACCTACCGTATCGTTAGTCGGTGGAAACGGATTCAATTCTAACGTAGCTAAGGCAGTGGCAATTTTAGGAGAGTCACCGATTCGAACTTTCGACGTCAAATTAAAATTTGATAGAATAAGCAAAACTGGAACTTTATCGGAATTTAATTTTTCACAATCATTTACAGCTAGTGCATCGTCCGCTGTATTTGACTTAAAATATGCGCCTAGCAAAGATAGAAGTAAGATTTCAGTCACACGAAATGAACAGATTGTTTTCAACAATGAATATGAAATTATCTACTATACTTCAACAGTTGACACATATTCCTTAACTAAGGCAAAAATAAAGTTTTTAATTCAACTCGAGCAGGGAGACTTAATAACTGTTGCCTATGAGAAATTTAACGAAATTTACGATAGCGTTGATAGAATAAATTCTTATTATAATCCTGTCGAGGGAATGAAAGGCAAAGTAGTGAGTCAATTAATGACTGGTATCGACTACGGCGGTATTCAAATTCAAGGCACAACTTTTGATGTTAGCGGCGGCTGGGATGCGTTGCCTTGGTTTACTGATGCCTGGGATAGTGTTGAATCAAATAATGATTACCATTATGTAGTTTCTAGCGCAGACGACGGTAGTACTATAACAGTTTTATTACCAAAAGCTCCTGCGGCTAATCAGCGAGTGTCGATCTATTTGAAACGTGCTGGATCTAAAGAACTAAGAACTATAGAAACTTTGGATGCAAACGGTAATCCTGTTGTGGTTTACGACGAAGCTGTTGCTGAGCCTCCAGTTATAAGAATCGATGATCCTTATTTTGGAATGTACGACGGTAGTACAGTTATGCCTAACGGCAGAACAACCGCACCAGAAAATGCATTAATGCCTACGTTTGTCGGCGATGGAGAAAACAGAACAGTAGTTTTTGATGAATACGGAGTTCAAACTTTCCCTGGTGATACATTAATTTTTAGAAATTTTGAAAGCGACGGAACTGTTTCTATTAAAGATCCTAATCTTTTAGACACTGAACTCAGCGGAGGATCTTTTGCAGGTACTTGGAGTAATAATCTAATAGGACCTAACGCTGTTGCAGGATCTTACACTACCGCACAAGGAACGTTAGCTCAAGATATTTCGATTGATGGCGGAAAATTAATAAGTCCCGATCAAGTACCAGCTCCAGAAGAAAATATACCTGGACAAGTATTAGAAAGTTTAAGTATTAAAGTTTTTAACTCAACTTTTTCGGGAGGATCTCCTGTTAATTTAAGATTATACTTTGCTGACGGTATACAAAAGAATTACGATATAGGTTTACATATTCTAGAAGGTAAATCTCTTGTTGTGTATATCGATAAAATAAAACAAGAATTTATTGAAGGAAGTAATTTAATATACACAATAAATTATTCAACTAATCAAGTAGAATTTGTTGATACTCCTGTTGCGGGATCATTGATAGAAATAATTTCGATAGGAGTTGGCGGAGTATCGATATTAGATTATACCGAATTTGTAACAGACGGTGAGACTTCTCATTTCCTAACAAAGGCAAATTACTCAGATACCCAATCAGTGTTAGTCACTGTAGACGGAATAGAAGTAGACATAGGTTTTGTTGAAAGTTCGACAGTGACGGAAACTACAGGAAAAACTCTAATTGAGTTTAGCACCCAACCAGAACGAAATCAAGTAGTAAAAATTGTTGTTCTGGGAGCATCGTTAGATACAGACAGTACCCAGCAGTCTATTATCAGATCCAATCAACAGACTTTTATATATGACGGAAGTACTAGAAAATACGATTTAGATAAATTTGTTAATTTAACTAGAAACAGTTCAAAGTCTGCCATGTTAGTAGAAGTTAACAATGCACATTTACAAGGCGTCGATGCCGTAGTTCAGGTATACGATGGTACAAATAATACAGTAGCATTAGGAATAGATCCAATTGAAGTTTCAGGAACTATTACTTCAAATAACATTAAAGTTTTTGTTAATAATGTTGAGCAATCATTCTTAGTCGTATGGACTTATAATGGAACTACTAGTATAGTAACAGTTTCTACTACGTATCTCCAAGTAGGAGATATTATAAAAGTTGAAAACGATGTAAGAAGCCAATACAATATTGTCAGCAATGATATATTAATAAACGATTTGGTAGATTTAACAGCTGGAGATTTGATAACTGTAACTTGGTTCAGCGAATACCCAACTTTCGATATCGTTAGTGACGAATACACAGGAGGAAAATCAATTTATAGATTGTCATCTACTCCTATAAATTCAAGTTATGTTTGGGTATACAAAAATGGTATACGTTTAACAGGAAACAAAGATTATTCTGTGTCTCTTCCGAGATCTGTATTATATCTCAATGATGAAACTACATCATCGGATAAAATTAAAATCTTCCAATTTGGTAATAGGATTTACAAAAAATCATCTGCATATCAAATATTCAAAGATATGTTAAATGTTTATCATTATAAACGTTATTCTATTGATAGAAATGTAAAATTAGCTCAAGATTTAAATTATTATGATCAAGTTATTAAGGTAACTGATGCATCCAATCTTTCAATTCCTATAACTTCTAGAAATATTCCAGGAATTATTGAAATCAATGGAGAAAAGATCGAATACTTAGTATTAAGTGGAAACACATTGTCTCAATTGAGAAGAGGAAGTTTCGGCACAGCAATAGCAACGGTGCATGAGCAAGGAAGTCATATAGTTAATTTAGGATCTTCTGAGAACATTCCTTACGTTGAAGAACAAGATAAAAATAATTTCATTAGCGACGGTAGTACGTTGTTGGTAGGTCCGTTACCTTATGTGCCTAACAAATCAACTAGAAATTCTTGGTATAGAACAGATATACCTTCTGAATATGGACCTTGTGATCAAATAGAAGTATTTGTTGGCGGTGTTAGACTAAGAAAAGATCATATCACGATTTATAAAGAAGAATTAGGACCATCTAGCCCGTTAGCAGATACTACATTACAAGCAGAATTTAGCGTTGACGGAGATTCAAATTACGTAAGACTTTCCGAACCGGTAAAAGCTGGAACTAGAATAACTATAGTTCGTCGAACTGGTAGATCTTGGTACGAAAGAGGAGAAACAACGGCAACATCGGGCTTAAGTTTATTGGATAACAATACTCCGATTGCAGTATTCTTGTCGCAAAAGACTACGGAGTTGCCCGAATAAATACACTATGGATTTAGAAGAGAACAATATGGAACAGCAGCCAACGCCAGAAAACATCCAAATTCCTGAAAAAAAGCCCAATGAAGTCGGTGGATTTCATTACGAGGGGCATATTAAAATTTGGGATCCGGAAAGTAAAGAAATATTCATTGATAAAAGAAACGCTATTCATTATGAAAATATGAGTGTAGCTATGGTCAACAGTATTAGTAATCAGGGTAAAGGTTGGATTTATCAAATGGTGTTTGGCTCAGGCGGCACAACTGTAGATCCTACCGGACTTATTTCGTACTTGACTCCGAACACTATAGGTACTAATACCGGGTTATATAACCAAACCTATAGTAAAATAGTAGATCAAAATGCCACTGCTAACACAGATCCTATTCGAAATAAGATGGAAGTCAGACACATCAGCGGAGCCACATATTCAGATGTTATCATAACTTGTCTACTAGATTACGGCGAACCCGACGGTCAAGAAGCATTTGATAACAGTCAGACATTATCTGGAGATTTCGTATTTGACGAACTAGGGTTGAAATCATATGATCCTTCTGGTTCGGGAAAATTGCTAACACACGTGGTATTCCATCCCGTACAGAAAAGCTTAAACAGATTATTACAGATTGACTATACAATCAGAATACAAAGTTTAACCGGTTTTAATGAGGTATAAAGATGCCATATAATGTAAATTTTACTGACAGTGCAAAATTACCCATTACCGTTAACGACAGCACTAATAACACAGAAACAAGTTTAATATTTCCAGGTAGGAATACTACAGGATATGGTCAGAATATTGCAGAAAATTTTTTACATCTTTTAGAAAATTTTGCAAGTGCAAGCAGACCCCAAGGCCCTGTAGAAGGACAACTATATTTTAATACCAATAATAAAAGTTTAGAAATATACGACGGAACAAATTGGAAAGCAGCAAGTAATATTAGAGTAGACAACAATGAACCTAGTCTTGAATTAGCTGAAGCAGGAGAATTATGGGTTGATACTAATAATCAACAACTTTATATTTTCAGCGGCGAACGTTGGATTCTTGTAGGACCAAATTTTTCTACCGGGCTCAGAAGCGGACCGTTGGTTGAGCAAATAGTTGATAGTACTAACCAAAATAAAGTAATCGTTACTTTTTATGTCGAAGACGAGCCAGTCATAATTGTTTCTAAAGATAGTTTTACACCTAAAATAGCTATTACTGGTTTTACAACTATTAAATCCGGCGTAAACATATCTTCAGTCAACGATTTAGGCGTTGGCGGATTTTCTCCTAAATTTTACGGAGCAGCATTAAATTCTGATTCTTTAAATGTATCAGGATCTGAGATTCCTGCTACAAGATTTTTGAGATCTGATGTTCTTAATACAACAGAACAAGGTTTTAACATTAAGAACAATCAAGGATTAACTTTAGGAGTTGACAGTACATTTAGTTTAAGTGTCTCATCCGGTGCTGGAAAAATTTACAATTCATCGGCTGGTAGTAGTATTGACATACAAACAAATCAAGATAACAGACCAGTCACAGTACTTAGAGTAATTGATAATAAGATAGCTATTAATAAAAATGTTCCAGATGAAGCATTAGATGTCAGCGGCAATTTTAAATTAGACGGTTCTATAATTCTTACTTCAACTACAGAAAGTACAAATTTTAACAATGGAACTTTTAGAACAGCTGGTGGAATCGCTGTTTCGAAAAATGTTTTAATCGGAACAACACTAAATGTAACTGGTACAGCTACAACTAGTAATGTAAGACCATCAGCAACTGATACTTACAATCTTGGGCAAAGCAGCGAATTGCGATATAATGCAGTATATACAAAAAATCTATATGCACAAAACTTGTTCGGAATACTTACAGGAAATATCACAGGAAACGCTACCACTGCCACCAATTTAAAATTTCCTACACTGTTTAAAACCACAGGTGCAGTAACTTCTACAGTAGAAACATTTACTGGAACAGAAGGATCTATCACTCTTGAAACTTCGTTAACCAGTGAAATTATTAGCGGACAGACAAGAGCTCCTCTCGAAAGATTCCCTTCGGACAAAAACGACGACTTATTAATATTTAGATCATCGGCATCAATCCCCGGCGGATCGACTGGTCTATTTAAGGTTAGCAAACAAGAATTTTTACAAGATGCTGTAATACCAATTGGAGGTGTTATTCCTTTTGCAGGTGATACTGTTCCCAGCGGATATTTGTTGTGCGATGGTAGAGAAGTTGAAATATCAAAATATAGAACTTTATATAATGTAATTGGAAATGCTTACGGAACTCCAACCATAGGATTTGAAACTTTTAAACTTCCCGATCTAAGAGGAAGATTTCCTCTTGGTAGAGACGATATGGACAACAAAGATGACGGTGTGATAGCTGGCTTAGTTCAAGCAGCTCCCCCAGCGACTGGACAGATCGCGGGCAAAGTTTCAGGGCCTGCAGGACGAGTTGAGGGTGTTGAAGCTCAAACAGTTGGCGGAACAGGCGGCTCTTCCGACCAAATTCTCACAGTAGCTAATCTACCTGATCACGAACACGATATGATTGGATCAACAGGTGAACAATATTATTCATCACGGGCCGATAGTGCTGTTCCAACCGATATTGGTTCTTTCTCTGGAAGAGGTGGTACAACACCGTCGCAGACACAATATCTTCCTACTAGTGGAAGTATCAAAACAAGTGAAACTTTGTCAACTGCGTTTTCCACGATGAATCCGTTTTTAACATTGAATTTTATTATAAGATCAGGACCAACAGAATTCTAAGGTAAAAAAAATGGCTTATACAATTAATAAAACTGACGGGACTATTCTAACTACTTTAGCTGATGGACAGCTAGATAATGTTACTACTGACCTTACTCTTATTGGAAAAAATTACAGCGGATTTGGTGATGCATTAAATGAAAATTTTGTAAAACTGTTAGAAAATTTTGCCGGATCGGCGATCCCAACAAATGCTATTCGGGGTCAAATATGGTTCGATACTTCTGAATCTAAGTTAAAAGTTTACAATGGTTCGTCTTTCCAACCAGTTTCTAGTGCTACTATTGCCGAATCTCTTCCTACAGATATAGCGATTGGTGATTTATTTTTTAATAGCACTGACAAACAACTTTATTTTTATGATGGTACCAGTCCTATTTTGTTAGGTCCTGATTATTCACAAAGTCAGGGTTTGAGTGGGTTGAAGGTAGTTAATGTTTTAGATGATAGAAATCAAACTAGAATTGTTACTCTTTTATATGTAAATGCTGTATTGCTCGGTATTTTTTCAAAAGATACCTTTACGCCTAAAGCAGATATATCTGGATTTGGCAGAACAGAAATTATACCAGGATTTAATCAAGCTACTGCTGCAGGAATAAAATTTTCAGTGACTGCAACTAATTCTGATCGATTAGGCAATCAGCCAGCATCATCATATGTTAGAAGTGATACCAGCGGTTCAATTGAAGGAAATCTCAGTGTTCGAGATAATTTACTTGTAGGTAACGATGATCAATTTCAGTTAGTAGTAGAGAATTCAAATGTCCAGTTAGCAAATATTTCTAACAATAAAATATTTAAGGTATCAGTTAAGAAAGATCTAGAATCTGAGGACGCAATAATAATCAATCCTATTACAAGAACTATTGGATTGTATGACGATAACAGTTACATCTCTAGCCAGATTAATATCGGCGGATCTGTATCTATAGCAGGTAACATAACAGTAAATGGAACACTTACAGTAAATGACGGCGATGTAACTATTGTTAAGACCACAGAATTAAATGTCGAAGATAAATTAATTGTCTTGGCCCAAACAGGGGATAGTAGTCTTAATAGAGACGAATATGCAGACGAAGGTGGTGTCGTTTTAAAAGGAGCATATTTTGACGAAGACGTAGCTAGCCCTACATATAATACCTGGGTCTTGAAAGACCATATATTTCAATGGAGCAATGGAAATAAAGCAGTCTCAGGAACAAGAATGGCCCTGGCAGACGACGCCTGGAATAGTTCCGAACATATAAATTTAGAAGCAGGTAAGGCATTTAAAATTAATGGAACTACAGTTATTGATGGTAGTAGCTTAGGACCTGGAATTACCAGTATTCCCGGAGTAACAAGTTTTGGTCCTCAGATATTCGTTCAAATTGGTCCTTCTGCAGGATCCCCAGTATTAAGATTAGAACAAAATAGATTATCGGCTGTTGCTGTTAATTCTGATATCCAGATCACTCCTAATGGTACCGGAAATGTTCAATTAAGACAGGTTACAGGATCGACATATGGAACGCAGACTAATGTAGGATTTCCGTTATTAAGGGGAGTAGCTACAACATCGCAGGCTTCTCCTAGTCAAACTGGCGAGTCGAAGATATTATTATCTTCTACAGAACTAACAGAAGCAACTAACAAACAATATGTTTTAAATTTTGTCAGAACTAGAGCTTTAGTTTTTAGTATAGATACTTCGGACGGTCTAACAAATACAGCTATAGAAGGTATTTTAGCTACGTTAGCACCAATCGATGAATATGAAGTTGGTACAGTAGCACGAATATTATGTACCTCACTGACAAATGCTAATACTACAGCAGATGTAGAATCTTCAAAATCAGTATCATTCACGAACTTTTTGACTCCGCCTAGCGGCTCTCCTGGAACATCGCCCGGACTATCAGCTGTTTCCTTTAGCTCAGTGACAGTACCTGCCCAAACAATTCAAGTTTCTCCAAGAACAGTCAAAACATTTCAGATACAGCCGAGCGTTGGATGGAAATATATTAGTGAAACATTTGTATAACGGAGCGTTAAATGGCCTATGTAATTAACAAATTTAATGGTGATAGACTTACCATACTAGAAGATGGTACAAAGAACGAATCAACAAGTTTAGGCCTTGTTGGTAGAAATTATGTCGGCTACGGAGAAATACAAAATGAAAATTTTGTTTTCCTATTAGAAAATTTTGCAAATTCTACAGCTCCGTCAAAACCTCTTGCTGGTCAAACCTGGTATAATACTTCAACAAAAACTCTTAATGTGTATAGCGGAACCGGATGGGCTCCGGCAGGAGGAGCCGCTGTTTCTAACACGGCACCTAACACAGCTATAGATGCAGCTTCAACAAATCCCATTCCGGGAGCTTTGTGGTTTAAAAACGATACTAATCAACTGTATGTGTCAGACGGTACAGAGTGGAATCTTATAGGACCGGATGCTATAGAAAATTTTGGCATAACAAAATTAGTTAGTAGACCCATATCAGATGTAAACGGAGTACAACACCCAGCAGCTCTTCTTTATAGTAACGATGAGCCTATAGCAATTTACACCAGCGATTCTTTTACGATTAATACTTCGGAAAATTTAGTAGGATACACATCGCTGGTTAGGGGAATAAATTTAAAATCCGGAACAAATTTAAACGGAAGCGTATTAGGTAATTCTACCAGCGCCACTAGGTTAGAAAATTATGTAAACATTAATGGAATTCCTTTTAACGGTACACAGAGTATTAACATAAAATCTTCAACTACTAATACTCTTTCTCGAGGAACGTATCTTATAGGGAACAATTTTGACGGCAGTTCCGCTACCACATGGTCAGTAGATGCATCGTCAACGAATGTAATAGGAAAGGTAGTGGTTAGAGACAGTTCCGGAAATTTCAGTGCGGGCACTGTTACTGCTGATTTAATAGGAGATGTCACAGGTAATGTTACATCTATTTCGGGAACCAGTAGATTTGATGTAATAGAGGCGAATACATTCGTCGGAAACACTTTAACAGGTAATGCTAGAACTGCATCTAGATTGGCTACCCCAGTCACAATTAACGGCGTTTCTTTTGACGGTAGTGCGAATATCACAGTTCCTGCTTCCGCTAATACATTAACAGGAAATACAATACCTTCAAATGTTACACAATCGAGTTTAACTTCTATAGGAACTTTGGCCGATTTAAATGTGGGAGAATTTGGGGTAAAAATTGGTAGCGGTCAACAACTAAAATTATACCTAGACAGTAATAATCCAACCATCGAGTCTACAGTAGCTAATGGTAGCTTGAGTTTAGAAATAAACGATTCTCCAAAGAGTCAGAATAATCCTGCTATTTCTTTCGTGAGCTCGGCTCAAGCAGTTATATTGGGCGGAGATAATAATCCTGCATTTACTAAAACTAAAAGTGGTGCTATAAATCTTGGCTTGCCAGATTTTAAGTGGAATACGGTTTATGCCACAGAATATCAAGGTAGTGTATCTAGGGTAAGTTCTTTATATCCTACAGTAGGTGGAACTACAATTACTGCTAATGCAGACGTTATTATAACAGGTAATCTTACTATTCAAGGTACAACATTATCAGTTAATTCAACTGTCGTAAATGTAGCGGATAAAACATTAACTTTAGCTTCAGGTTCTCCTAGCTCAGCAGCAGCAGATCAGTCCGGATTATTGATAGACGGATCATTCGCTGAGTTTTATTATAGAGCAACTGGTGATAAGTGGGTTTCAAATAAAGACATAGATGTAGGATCTAACAAATTTCGAGGTAGAGCAACATCGGCTGAATATGCAGATTTAGCTGAAAATTATGTAGCAGATAACTTGTATGAACCAGGAACTGTATTGGCATTTGGCGGCGAGTTTGAAGTTACGCTAGCAGAAGATGAAACTAGAGCAGTAGCTGGAATAGTTTCAACTAATCCTGCATATCTAATGAATTCTGAATGTAAGGGAAAATATGTCACGGCCCTGGCACTAGAGGGCAGGGTTCCGTGTAAAGTTAGGGGAAAAATACGCAAAGGTGATTTACTAACCAGTGGCGGTAACGGATATGCTAGACCATCTATGGATCCAAAAATTGGAACTATTGTAGGAAAAGCCCTTGAAGATTTTGACGGTACAGAAGGAATTATAGAGGTTGTTGTTTCTAAATTATAAGAATAGTTTAACGCATAAATACTGAATAATGGAGTTTATAGATGGCATATCAAGTTGATAAATTTAACGGCACTTTTTTAGTATCTGTTGACGATGGTACTATTGATACAACCACAGATCTAAGATTTGTTGGTAAAAATTATGCTGGTTATGGCGAAGTGCAAAATGAAAATTTTCTTCACTTGCTAGAGAATTTTGCCAATACGACAGCTCCTCCAAAAAGAATTACAGGTCAAATTTGGTTTGATACTGGTAGTAAAAAGCTTAAGTTTTTTGACGGTACTAGATTCAGAACTGCTAGTGGTGCAGAGATTGGAGTTGAACCCCCTCCAGGATTACAACCAGGAGATATGTGGTTTGACACAAGTGCAGAACAGCTTTATACCTGGAACGGAACAGAATACATATTAATTGGTCCCATAGCCAGTCCTACCACGGGCGAATCTGCGGCAGTTCAGGATACAGTAAAAGATGATGTTAATAACAATCATTCTATTTTAAAATTAGTTTCTGAAGGCGAAGTTGTTGCGATTTTGAGTGCAGATTCTTTTAGACTTAACACATCCAACTCAATTACCGGTTTCCAAGATATTAAGAAAGGTATCACTCTTGTAAACACTAATGGAACTACGGGTGTAACAAGTACCGATCATTATTTTTGGGGTACTGCTGCTAATGCAGTTAAGTTGGGAGGTTTTTCTGCATCGGATTTTGTTAGATCCGGAGCAGCAACGTTTTCTACGGGATTATCAGTAGCTGATTCGGGATTGACAATTGGCGATCAGAATGATCTTAGAATATGGGTTGAAGATGGTAACAATGTTTTATTAGAAAATCAACTAGGCGATAATATTACCTTTAGAATTAAAACATCTACTAACACCGATGTTTTGAGAATTTCTTCTACAGGAGTATTTCCTCCTACAGATTCAACATTTAATTTAGGAACTTCTGGTAGTGCTTGGTTACAAGTAACTGCTAATACCTTCAATGGTTCATTAGTAGGAAATGTAACAGGAAATACCACAGGTGTACACAAAGGAAACGTACTAGCTAGCGATAATTCAGTAGCTTATAATGCAACAACAAAAGTTTATACCGGTAGTTTTACCGGAAATCTAACAGGAAACGTTACAGGTAGTGTTACAGGTACAGCGTCTTCGGCATCTACATTGGGTGGTATTTCTGCTTCAGAGTCCGTTTCTAATAGTACGATTCCAATTAGAACATCTTCGGGTAACATTCTAGCTAATCAATTTGTAGGAACATCTGATAAGACCGACAGATTAAAAATTAATGATGCTGCCTCCGATACAGATCCAAATTATCGTTCAGCCAAAACTACGGCTACAGCCAGTACTATAGCTGCTAGAGACTCGTCCGGAGATATATATGCTGTTAAGTTCAGAGGAACTGCAACAGCAGCAGAATATGGCGATTTAGCAGAAAAATATCTACCAGATCAAGATTATGAAGTGGGAACAGTTGTATCTGTAGGCGGCGAAAAAGAAATTACAGCATCAAAATTTGGAGACAGAGCGATAGGTGTTGTTTCAGAGTTTCCTGCATATCTTATGAATAACAATTTATCTGGTGGTGTAGCGGTAGCACTTAAAGGAAGAGTTCCTGTTAAAGTTGTTGGAGCAGTTAAAAAAGGCGATCGATTGATTGCAGTTGATAATGGAACTGCACAAAAAGCTGCATTTCACTCTCATGCCGATGTGTTTGCTATAGCTTTAGAAACCAATGATGAAGTACAGCAAAAACTTGTTGAATGTATCGTAATATAAGGAAGAATAAAAATGGCATCAGTCGGATCACAAATATCAGCAGCGGACTATAACGCTATTAGAAATAAAATCATAGCTGTTATGGGAACAGGTACAACAAATCCTACCACCGGAGTGACTGATTATACATTTGGCTATGGACAACAATTAATGAGTTCGGCTGTGTCAGAAGGACAAACGATTACTAGAGCACAGTTTGAAAATTTAAAAAATGACATATTAAATGCTAGACTACACCAAGATGGAACAACTCCTACTATTACCACAGTTAACGTTGGCGATGTTGTAAGATATGGAGCCACCCATCCAATAACACAATACGATACATTAACTTCTACAGCTATTACTAATAAATTTAATCTAGGAACAGGGTACTTTAGTACAGTAGCAGTTAAAGATAACGTAGGTACAGATCTTGTTATGCCTATTACGAGAACTACTAGCTGGAGCTCTAGTGTTTCTTGTAACGTTACAGCTACTTTTGCTAGTGTAAATGCAATGCGTTACTTCTTCAATAGCGGCGGCCGAATCAATTTTAATAGTAGCAGAACAGGCGGTGCTTCAACTTCTCAAAACAACATATGGTCTTCGACTTTAACCTCGGCAGGTACACAGGGGCTAGGTTCAATCAGTAGCGGAAACCAAGGTGTTAATTTTTATAATCTCACAACGACTGATCAAATTTGGTATTCGATTACATCTTCGGCTCCTTATGCTTCGAATACGTGGAGATTACGAGCTAGATTAGGAAGTGGGGCAGTGGGTACTTCTACGTTTACGGCAACATCTATTATTTTTACAATTACTTGGACCGACGGATATACAGATCCTGATACAAATGCTGGAAACCCAGCACTAACCAATCCACCAGCTGACGTGGTAGATGGAACATTGAATTTAACAGTTACCCAAACTTATGCCGGTAGCACATCTGGAATTAATTTATTACCTGTAGTAACACCTCCTGCAGTTCAGCCAGTATGGACAATTACATTGCCTACATATAGTAATACTGCAATCTCTGGTTCATAATCTCATATCCCTAATTTAAGTAGCACTAAATAATATGCTACTTTAATTAAGGGGATATAAATGGATGAACGTCTTCGAAAAGCCTTAGATTTTTCCAATTTTAGGCATACTTTTTCAATTCAAAGAAAAATTTTAAAAGAAAAAAACGAAGCCCGCCTGACCTACGGCCATGCCGGTGGTATATTTAAAATTGATATGTCGCTGATCACTTTTGTTGATATGCTTATTAACAATGGTCGGAAAAACGATGTACCTTTATTAGACTCGAATGACAATCCTATTTTAATTAATGATTTAGAAGAATTTAAAAACGAAATATTAGATAGATATTTTACTTCTACTTTAGAGTATTATAAAGAATACGAAAAAGTAAAAAAGACAAGGTCATTAGAAAAACTGTTAGAACTATGAAAAAAGGAGTAATAGTTTTTGCACATAATAGCCCTTTTATAGATTATGGATTGTTAGCAATTATATCTGGGGGGTTAGCTAAGAAAAATCTCGGAGTACCAGTGTCCTTAGTAACAGACACTGGCACATTGGCGTGGTTGAACTCTTCTGGGATGGAAAAAAAGTTAAGCGATGTTTTTGAAAATATTATAGAAGTCGAATATCCGTATACAGAAAATAAAAGAAAATTGCACGATGGATTTTATCATCAAACGGTTCCTTTTATAAATTCCAATAGATGTGATGCTTATTCATTATCGCCGTATGATAATACTTTATTAATAGACAGTGATTTTTTAATTTTCACTGATAGATTGAACGAGTATTGGAATGTTGAATCTAATGTTATGATCGGAAGTTATATTAATGATATTTTAGATGATCGTCCGGGATATTTAGATAAGAGAATTTCGGAATCGAGTATTCCCTTATTATGGGCAACTACAGTGATGTTTAAAAAAAATAAAGAAAGCGAATTTTTCTTTAAACTAGTAGAATTTATAAAAGTAAATTACGTTTATTTTGCTGATCTTTTTAGATTCAACCCATTACAATTTAGAAATGATATTGCATTCAGTATAGCTAAACATATACTCAGTGGATACGAAGTTGAAAATATTTATAATCTTCCCTGTTTAACGTCTACCCTTGATAAAGATGTTATATTGGAAATTGATAAAAATGGTAAGATGATAATTTTAATGAATCCTAATGATGACGGAAATTACAAGGCTGCGAAAATTATAAACACTGATATTCATGTGATGAACAAGCAAAGTATTATTAGAAATAAAGACGTCCTAATGGAATTAATATGAAATTTGGTTATTTAATATTCGCTTCTAACGAAAATATAGATTATCTTAGAATGGCCTATTGCTTGGCTATGAGTATTAAAAATACTCAGAAAGAAGGATACGACCAAGTAGCATTAGTTATAGATGATAAGTCAAAAGTTGATACTCTTAGTTCTCCTTGGGTCTTTGATAATATCATTGAATGGAATCAAAAGAAGGGTTGGGACGGAAGATCTTGGATGGACGAATTAACTCCTTTTGATTATACAGTATGTTTAGATGCCGATATGCTGTTCATGAGAGATTATAGTCATTGGATAGATTATTTTGTTGATAACAACACAGAACTCTTTATAACAAATAAGAGTTATACTTTTAGAAATGACATTGTCACAGACAATTTTTATAGAAAAACTTTCGAAAAGAACGACCTTCCGAATTTGTATAGCTTTTACACTTTTTTTAAGAAAGATTCTCAATTATCAAAAGAATTCTTTTCTTTAGGAAGATTCATTATTGAGAATCCTGTTGAATTTTCAAATCTATTTTTAAGTAAACACGTACCAAAAGTTTTAGGAACTGATGAAGCGTTTGCCTTGAGTGCAAAAATATTAGATATTTCAGATGATATTAGTTACGATTTAAGTTTTCCTTGTGTAACACATTTAAAACCTAGAATACAAGATTGGTCGTTCTCGTCTGATAAAGTTACAGATCATGTAGGGTTTTATTTAAACGATCAAGGAAATTTAAAAATTGGTAATTTCCAACAAACAAACATAATTCATTATGTTGAAAAAGATTTAATCACTAACGAGTATGTGAGTTTATTAGAGGATATTTTATGGTCGAAGAAATAATAATCGAAGATTATTTTGATTTAAAAATTGATATACCTGTAATAAAATACTATGTTCGATTTGACAGAGATTCCGGAAGAGTCACAGAAGTTTTTCCTAGTCATAATAATATAGAAGAAAAAAGTTGTCTAGCAGTTGATTCTGATTTAGCTGTCGATCTGTTGACCGGAATTAAACCACTAACGTCGGTTAGAGTAGATATTAGTCAACCGCCATTTAAAATTGTAGAACACTCAAATCAAGATTTTGTTTTAAGTAAAATTGATAATGTTCTACATAGAGTGATTGAAAAAAAATGGTCGAAAATATCTAGACCAGATGTTCAAATAATTTATAATAGAAAAGAAGAAGAGCTTATTTTTAAAATAAATCCCTCTATAAAAGAAATGTCGTGGCCGGGTGAAAAAGAAATGATATTTTTGATTACAGGATATAATGATCCTAATAATTTAAAAGAGATGATCAAGTTTTCTATAGATGAATTATCGGCCTATCCTCAGAAATTTAAACTTAAATTGCGAAGTAAATTTAGTATTTTTACTAGACGATTGTTTTCTAATTACACTTTGGAAATTAAATGAAAGTTATTGAATTTGATGTAATTTTTCTTAGCTACGATGAACCTAATGCAGATTTGCATTATGCAGACTTGTGCAATAAAGTGCCCTGGGCTAAAAGGGTTCACGGAGTTAAAGGCAGCGATCACGCACATAAAGCAGCAGCCGAAAAATCAGAAACCGAATGGTTCGTTACTGTTGATGCAGACAATATTGTAGATACTAGATTTTTTAATATTGATCTTGATATGAAAGATCCTAAGGTACAAGTCTACGGCTGGTGCGGCCGCAACGTGATTAATGGACTTCGTTACGGTAACGGCGGATTAAAAATTTGGAAGAAAGATTTTGTTCTCAATATGCGCACACATGAAAACAGTGACAGTGATCGAGGACAGGTTGATTTTTGTTGGGAAGACGGATATAAAAATTTTCCTTTGAGTTTTAGTGATAGTATAATAACAGGTAGTCCTTTTCAGGCCTGGAGAGCTGGTTTCCGAGAAGGAGTTAAAATGACCCTTCTAGACGGCGTAAAAGTTCCTCCGCAGGAAATACAAGAGAGAATATGGTGGCATAATATTCATAGGCTTCGTATGTGGTCAACGGTTGGTGCCCATGAAGATAATGGTTTGTTCGCTGTTATGGGATCTAGACTAGGAACCTGGATGACTAATTGTACTGATTGGAATTATGTAGATGTTCGAGATTTTGAAATTTTACGTAATATTTACAATGAAAACGTAAAACGTTATGAAACAGATTTTAACGGATTGATAGAAGCTACAAAGGATCTTGGAGATAAGATTAAAGTGCAATTAGGTTTGCATTGGCCTTATTTAGATCCTGATCAAAGCAAATATACATTAGATTTATATAATGAAACTATGAATCTGAATGACACTTATTTTAGAATGCCTGTCCCTGCAAATGTATGATATTTTTTACGTTTCTCGAGACGAAGGTTTTGAGGATAATTGGAAAAAAATTAAATCCAAATATCCTATTGCACAACGACTGTCTAACATTGAGACTTATGATAGCATTCGATCTCGAGCATTTACAAAAATGTTCTGGGTCATATGGGACGATTTAGAAATCGGCAATGCTGTTGATTTATTAGAATATAAAGCTACCAAATGGGACGACAAATATGTTCACGTTTTTAAAAATGGAGAACATCATGATGGCATCTGTTTATTTCCTAAATCAGAGAATATTTCTCAAAGAGAATTTGATTATAGATTTTTTAACAATAAAAAAGAAATAGACATTGTTGCCAGTCTTCCTAGAAGATATAAAATTTATAGTCCGTCTACATTTGAAGAGTATCAAACAATTCGAGACGATATTTTTTGGTTAAAATGGCCAGAAATCGAAGTCATTAATGACAGTGTGTTAGATTTATATTTTAGTCATCACAATGTCTATGATCGAAAAGAAAACCATATTTTTAAAAACTCTTGTAATAATACTCTTTCTTATATTAACGGACTGATTCTGTGTAGCAAATACAAACCTTTATCTAAGAGAGAGTTCAATTTAAGATATGCAGTAGATAAAAAAGAATATGATATCGTAGCTACAAAAAGTTCAGACTATGATATTGTGTTTATAAGTTACGATGAGCCAAATGCCGAAGAGAATTATAAAAAGTTAATAAAAAAATTCCCTAATGTTAAACGGATTCATGGAGTAAAAGGAATCCATCAAGCACATATCAAAGCTGCCGAATCGGCTACAACTTTTATGTTTTGGGTTGTTGACGGCGATGCAGTCATAGAGGAAGATTTTAATTTTGACTTTAGAGTTTCTAGATGGGAAAAAGACATAGTTCACGTTTGGCGTAGTAAAAATCCTATCAATGATTTAGTCTATGGATATGGTGGAGTAAAATTACTGCCTCGAGACCTTACAAAAAATATGGATGTAACGAAACCAGATATGACTACATCAATTAGCAGTGAATTTAAAGCTATGGAAGCTATTTCTAATATCACTGCTTTTAATACCGATCCGTTTAATACATGGAAATCTGCTTTTAGAGAATGTGTAAAATTAGCAAGTCGAACTATCGATAGACAATTCGAAGAAGAAACTGCAAATCGTTTAGAAACATGGTGTACTAAAGGAAAAGATAAAAAGTTTGGTGAGTATGCTATAAAGGGAGCATTAGAAGGAAAAAAGTTTGGTGAAGAGCACAAAAATAATCCTTTGATGCTTGCAAAAATTAACGACTTTGATTGGCTCAGGCAGCAGTATGGAATATAATAGAAATATTAAAGGCAATGAATTAAGAAAGATTGATGGAAAATATCAATCAAGGTATCTTCTTGATGCAGAATATGTACATCAAGAATTGAACAAAATTAGTAATAGTTTTTGTTTAGCCAAATGGTTTAATGTTAGTATACATATTCCTACAGGACGCACTCACAGTTGTTATCATCCTAGAAGTCACGCTATTCCTCTTGAAGAGATTAAAATTGATGTAAGTGCATTACATAATACAAAATATAAAAAAGGCCAACGACAATTAATGTTAAGTGGCACTAGACCTAAAGAATGCGAATTTTGTTGGCAAATAGAAGACAGCGGCTCTCAACTCAGTGATCGAGCATATAGAAGTAAAGATGTTTGGGAACCCGGCCTCATCGATGAAGCACTAATTGTCAGCGCAGAAGGAAATGCAAATCCTAGATATGTTGAGGTAAATTTTAATCAGGCCTGTAATTTTAAATGTAGTTATTGCAGTGCTCATTTAAGTACTGCATGGTTTGACGAAGTTAAAAAGCACGGCCCTTATAAATTATCTGATAGAATCCATAACGATATAAGATGGATTGAAAATGAAATGCCTATCAATAATGGTCCTGATAATCCTTACCTTTTGGCTTTTTGGGAGTGGTTACCTAAAATTTATCCTACTCTACAAACATTTCGGATGACCGGTGGCGAGCCGTTGATGGATAAAAATACTTTTAGAATGTTTGATTACGTAAAAAATAATCCTAAAAAAGATTTACATCTAAGTATTACCAGTAACTGTTGCCCTCCGGGTAATCAGTGGTCGAAATTTATGAGTAGCCTTAAAGAAATTACTGACGCCGATGCCATTGATCATTTTATGTTGTTCTGTAGTTTAGACAGTTGGGGAAAACAGGCCGAATACATACGTAATGGAATGAATTTTGATCTACTTTATAAAAATGTATGCGATTATTTACAAAATGCAGATAAGCACAGTCTTACATTTATAATTACTTTTAATGCTTTGAGCTATACAGGTTTTTATAATTATATTGAAAATATTTTAAATTTAAGAAAACAATACAACACTAATCGTCAATTAGTGTGGTTCGATGTCCCTCAACTTATAGATCCTGATTTTTTAAATCCTAAATTGATTCCTGAATTGGTTACAGAGTTAGAACGTACAATAGAGTTTATGAAAAATAATCCGGAAACTAGATGGAATGAATTTAAAGGATTCAGTGATTTTGAAATCAGCAAAGTCCAAAGATTAATTGACTGGATAAAGTCGGATACAGGATTTAATAAAAATTTAGCAATGGAAAATTTTTATATGTTCTTTAGTCAACACGATGAACGTAGAAATACAGATTTTTTAGAAACATTTCCAGAATTAGAAAAATTTTATAACGAATGCAAAGGAATTAACAGTGTCTAATAGTTATATGGATAGGGTTAGAAAAACCAGAGATACACTAAATTCGGTGGGACCGGGATTCTGTTTAATGAAATGGAGGAACGAAACTCTGTATCTTCATATGGGTGATAACCATAGTTGTTATCATCCGAGACCGCAGAAGATTCCACTTGAAGAAATAAAAATTGATGTTAGTGCATTACATAACACTAAGTGGAAAAAAGAACAGCGTAAAACTATGCTCGAGGGAGGCCGACCAGATGAATGTTATTACTGTTGGAACATAGAAGATCTTCCTGGAGAACATTACAGTGACAGAATGTTTCATAGCGCAAGTAAGTGGTTAGATGCCCAAAAAGAAACAGCATATATTAAATCTATTCCTTGGGATACAAATGTTAATCCTATGTTTTTAGAAGTTAGTTTTGGTAACGGTTGTAATTTTAAATGCGGTTACTGTTGCCCTCAAGCTAGCAGTTTATGGATCGACGAGATTAAAAAACACGGAAATTATGATATAAGTTACAATCAATACGGAATTGAATTTCTAGATCAAATGAAAGTCTATTCTGATGACGAACCTAACCCGTATGTCAATGCTTTCTGGGAATGGTGGCCAAATCTTAAAAATGATTTAAGAGTATTTCGAATCACTGGAGGGGAACCTCTAATGAATTCTAATACCTGGAAATTGTTAGATATGATAGATAAGGACCCTTGTCCAGACTTAGAACTTAATATGAACAGCAATCTCGGAGTCAGCAACGAAAAGATTAAAAGAATGAGTGAAACTATGAATAATTTGCTGACTACAAATAAAGTCAAATCGTTCTTTTTATATACTTCAATTGACGCCTGGGGTTCGCAAGCAGAATATATGCGCCGAGGTTTAGATGTCGAACTTTGGGAAAAGAATTTAGAAACATATTTGAATACTAATCCTAATTTTCAAGTATCTTTTATGATTACATATAATGTTTTATCTGTAGCATATTTTCGTCCCCTATTAGAAAAAATATTAGAATTAAGGAAAAAATTTAATAAAGGACAAAATAGAATACATTTTGACACACCATATCTGAAAGAACCCCCACACTGGATGATAAACATTTTACCAAAAGAGTTTGGAAAGTTCATTGACGATGATTTGAAATTCATAAGAGAACACATACCCAATGTGCATAATTTTAATAAGTTCAGTGAACACGAATATGAAAAATTAAAAAGGGTAAGAGATTATTTTTACGAAGGCGGTCAAAAAATCACAGAAGAGTTAATCAAAAATGGTCGAATTGATTTTTATAAATTCTTCACAGAATACGATAAGAGAAGTAATTTAAATTTCAACAACACATTCCCGGAGTACATAGAATTTTTAAATAACTGTAAGCAATTGTATGAATTATCAAGATAAGCCCTATTTTTGCATCTTACCCTGGATGCATTTATATATTAATCCAAAAGGTAAATTATTACCTTGCTGTGTTGCGAATGACAAAAAACCTTTTCCGATGGTTACTGATGGTTCGTTCGAAGAAATTTATAATTCGGAATCGATGAATAAACTGAGACAGAATATGTTAAATGATATACCGTCATCAGTATGCGAGTATTGTTATAAATTAGAAAAATACGGAAGCCATTCTCATAGAAAACACAGCAACTACAGATATTTAGAACTCTTAGAACCACAACTAAAAAATGTAGTTGACAACACCAAAGAAGACGGATCATTATCAGAAATAAATGTTTTGTATTTTGATATACGATTTAGCAATGTCTGTAATTATAAATGTAGAATGTGCGGTCCTTTATACAGCACCAAGTGGTACGAGGATGCTGATTTACTAGGCTGGAGAATCAAACCAACTGACAATTTTGTAAGTATTGATAATATTAAAAATTTTTGTCAGGTTAATTCTCAGTATTTAAAATCAATAAAATATATCTATTTTGCAGGCGGTGAGCCATTGGTTCAACAACAGCATTATGAATTTCTAGAATGGTGCATTGAAAATCAAGTCGATGCTGAGCTTTATTATCAAAGTAACGGTAGTGTTGTTAAGTATGGAAAATACGAAATTTTTGACCTGTGGAAAAAATTTAAAAAAGTCACCTTTAGTGTATCAGTTGACGGTCTAGGTTATATGGGAGAATATATTAGATCTGGATTTAAAACAGATACAGTTGATAATAATCTTACTAAGATATGTCAGTTTATGGGTAACAATAAAGAAATAACTGTGAATTGTACATTCATGGCCTATAATGCTTTTTTCGCCACCGAATTTTTTGATGAAATGTCAACCAAAGATTGGGTATTGATTTCTAATGTATATACTCAATTATTGATAGGTCCTGAATATTTACAACCTAAAGTATTGCCTAAAGAAATAAAGGAAGCAGCAATAGAAAAAATTAAAACTTCTAAATGGTTTAGTTTATATCCTAAGAAGTTTGAGCAATTAATATCGAATCTTCAAGAAGATTCAAATGATATGTTATGGAAACAATTTGTAGAGTATACTAAAAAATCAGATGATCGTAGAGATCAAAATATCTTAAATTTTTTCCCCGAACTAAAAAAATATTATGACTAAATGTGTAAATGCTTTATATGGTTTAAGAATCAATAATGACGGTAGTTGCAGTCATTGTTGTATGCAGAAAGGTCATTTTAAAAACCAGGAAAAGAAATTAAATGTCCGTACAGATTCTTTTCAAGGTATAGTTAACAGCGAAGATTCTAAAAAAATCAGAGATGATTTAAAAAACGGAATTAAAAATACGGCCTGTCAATATTGTTGGAAAGAAGAAGCAGCCGGAAAAATCAGCAAAAGGTTGCGTGACAATAAAACATATAATCATTTGTTAGAAATTGATCAAGATGGTCCACGATTATTTGATATTAGTATGGGTACTACCTGTAATATTAAATGTAGAACTTGCGGCCCTTTTAACAGTAGTTTCTGGAACGACGAATGGAAAGCTGCCGGATATTTTAAAGGCTCTGACGAGAAATATAAAACTTTTATATTAGAACATAATCATTCATTTGATGATGATAGCCTATTTTGGAAAGAGTTTCAAAACAATTTACACAATGTAGATCATATTGATTTTTATGGTGGCGAACCTTTCTTAGTTAAGAAACAATGGGAAATAATGGAATTTGCCATTGATAAAGGATTTGCAAAAAATATCACAGTTCATTATAACACGAACGGAACTTTATGGGACGATAAAAAATTCGAAGTCCTTAACAAATTTAAAAAAGTGTATATTGATTTTAGTATAGATGGAATCAATGATCAGTTAACATACATTAGGTATCCTGCAGATTGGAATACTGTTCTACAAAACTTTTTAAAAGTTTTAGAAATTTCTAAAAAAGACGATAGGTTTCATTGTTCAATTTGTTGTACAGTAAGTACTTTAAATGTTTATTACATTGACGAGATTATGAAATTTTTTGATAATTACACAAAAAATTTATATCTTAATCTAGTTCATGGCCCTACTCATCTTTGCATTGTAAATATTCCCACTGATATTAAAAAGATCATCACCGAAAAAATTTTACGGTCAGTGAATCCTTCTCTTTCTGGATATTATTTTGTGAATGGTGTATTAGAGTTTATGAATAATTCTGATTGCGATGTAAAATATTGGAACGAATTTTTAAGAACAACGGCGTGGCACGATGACTATAGAAAACAAAATTTTAAAGAAACTTTCAACGAATTTTATAAGATTGTTAAGGAAAACGGATATGACATATCAATGGAAAAATAACAGAGTATCTTTGATGCATTTAGAGCTTACAAATTATTGTAATGCTGCCTGTCCCTTTTGTCCTAGATTTGTCGATTCGACAGATATAGTAAGACCTGATTTAAAATTAGATCAGATAACTTTAGAAAAGTTTATGAAATATTTTCCTGTTGATGTTTTGCAAGATTTAAAGAGAATACTATTTTGCGGAACACACGGTGATCCGATGATGGCCAAGGATCTAATAGAAATTGTAAAATATATAAGATCTTCTAGTCCGGAAACAATGTTGATATTTCATTCCAATGGCGGATTAAGAAAACCAGAATTTTGGGAAGAATTAGGTAATTTATTAAAAAATAATGGTAGAGTTACTTTTAGCATAGACGGTCTTGAAGATACAAACCATTTGTACAGAAGAAATGTCAAATGGTCAGTGTTAATGGAAAATGTCAAAGCATATACTTCAACAGGTGCTCAAGCATATTGGGATTACTTGACCTTTAAACATAACGAACATCAAATTGAAGAAGCAAGAAATTTGTCTAAATCATTAAACTTTAAAAATTTTTTAGTGAAGAGAGCTTTAGGTTTTGAGGACAGTAAAGGCGGTTATAAAGATAGAGGAGTGTACGATAAAAATGGAGACTTGGTTTATACTTTGCAACCCCCCACAGATGAGTCATTGATAAACACTAACGAGTTCAAACCGATTCAAAAAATTATACCACAAAAAATAGATATAGGATATCTTGAAGAAATTAAAAAAACTAAAATTCATCCTGGTGTAAAAGACAAATTAGAAAAATTTTCTCATGAGGAAATACCAGAGTGGAGTAATTATGTTTTAGAATACAATGATCACGAAATAAATTGCAAAAGTAATTGTTCTAATTTATTAGAAAAACAAACAGAAATATATGTTAGTTGTCATGGCGTTGTCTTTCCGTGTTGTTATGTAGGCACAAGAGTAGATAGTACGATCGACTTGTATGAGGATACTCAACTAAGATACGCAATCAATCAAGAAGGTAAAGATCTATTTGATCTAAACAAACGATCATTAAAAGAAATTATAAACGGTGGACATCTTGACAATGTCTATACAGAAAGTTGGAAAAAGAAAACAGTACAAGAAGGAAAATTAGCGTATTGTGCAATGACCTGCGGTCAGAAAAGTCAGATAGATAAGATTTTTGTGAAATAAAAAATGCAAAAAATAAAAAAAGATTCATTTGACCGTATTGTATTTTACGGATGTAGTTGGACAGAAGGTCAAGAAATAATTGATCATGAAGTGTTTGATATGACATTTGAAAAATGTAATGAATGGAAAAAACAGTTTAAATCATATGTTGAATGGAATAACTCTTATCATGGAAAACATATTGTTAAAGACATAGTCAAACAGAATATTAATTTATATCATCGGGCTTCCTGGGGAGGCCAATTAGCATCTAAATTAAATAAAAATTTTGAAAACAGAAGCAAAGGCGGTACAGGAATAGACGAACATCTGTTTCGGATCATTAAAGATTATCATAATGGAAACATTACAAATAATGATTTAGTAATTCTAGGACTAACTAAACCAGATAGAACTTTTGTTTTTGATGAAACTGGTAATATAAAAACAAAATTATTTTTAGAATGGCATTGGCCTACCAGAGATATTCGAAACTGGTGTGTTGAAAACATTTTCAACGATTCGTATATGATATGGAACTACAATAAGACATTGTTAGCTTTAAACGATTTACCTATCAATTTAAAATTTCAACCAGTGGTGCACGGAATTAATCCTAAACATAAAGCATATTCGATAGATCAAATAAGTTTTTATGTGAATGATGTATGGAAAAAATTAGAAGATAAATTTTTGCTAGAAGATTGTTATCTAGATAAAACAAAGGAAATGTCGCACTGCGGATTCGGACATCTTCCTAAAGAATCTCACGATGATTTAGCAAATAAGATTTTTGAAAATTGTTTTTATGATTAATTTATTATATCCTGATTCACGATTTGATTATAGTGTATTCAATGAAAAAGAAATTACCTTCTCACGCAGCGATAGATCTAATGAATGGACATTAGAATGGTTATTAGATACTTGTAAAATAGAATATTCAAAATTAACAACTCCAAGTTCAACTGATGTCAGTTACTATCTGTTTAACTTAAATTCTCCTACCTCTTATACCGACCTTAATAAATTACCTTTGGAAATTTGGAATAATATCAAGGACAACGACAAAGTTTTTTTATTGTTGTATCAGGCACCCGAACCTAACACATATTTTTATTATCGTCGACCTTGGTTAAATCTAATTGAATTTTTAAAAAGTAAAAATATATTACCTTATAAAGTTTATTATATTTCCGGAGACATACGTGTTAACGAAAATCACGAAAATAAAAAAATAGATTTTTTATCTGATATCAAACTGATAGGATTAGGCATTTTTGAATTAATTCATAAAAGTCGCCATTTGCGTTTCAGTGGAGAAAATTTTTTAGAAAGTTTTGAACTTTATAAAAAAAATGATAATAAGAAAAAATTTTTAAATCTTAATAACGTAATGAGACCTAATAAACAGTCTTTATTTTTTTATCTATGTAAGAACAATCTCGTTGAAGATGCATTGGTAAGTAATTTATGGGAAGATTCAAGAGATACTATATTATCTAAAAAAGAATTTGATGAACTTTATAATTATGACAGTAGCGAATACGAAAGCTTTCAACGAACTGTGATAAAAAGACAGGAAATTTATGGCGACAATTATAAGAGTAATCAAGCATCACCTATAAATTTTTATACTGACACACAGTATAGTTTAGTTAGTGAAACTCATGTTGGGTCGAATATTTTATGTGTGTCAGAAAAAACTTATAAACCGATACTAATGGGACATCCATTTTTAATTTTTGGAAATACATTTACTCTAAATTATCTTAAAAAATTAGGTTATGAAACTTTTGATAATAAATTTAATGAAGAATACGATTCTTGTGAAAACATCAAAGACAAGTTACGTATAATTATAGAAAATGCTTCTAGAAATTTTATAATTGATTCATTGACCTTAGAAAAATGCGATCACAATCAAAAATTATTTTTAAAACAAACAACAATTAAAATTATTCGAGAGCAATTAGAAAGTTTTTTATGAAATTTATTAGTTTGGTTCAGCCTAATTTTAGACAAGGTCCGATAGAAGTAAATGCTTACTATCTTCCTTATACTGTAGGTGTTATCTGGGCCTATGCAAATAAATTTAATGAAATAAAAAATAATTACCAAATTAACGAAATTATTTTTAAAAGAGATTCTGTTGAAAAAGTAGCAGAACTTCTTAAAAATGATTTTATTGTTGCATTCAGCGTGTATGTGTGGAACAAGAATTATAGTTTTGAATTAGCAAAACTATTAAAAAAAATAAATCCTAATATTATTTTAATTTTTGGCGGCCCTGAGATTCCAATAGAGGACAAGAACATATTCGTAAATTATCCGTTTATGGATTATGTTATAAAAAACGAAGGAGAAAAATCATTCAAGGCGTTATTAGAAAAAATAATAGAATTAAAAGATAAAGTTTCGATTCCAGGGTTGCTTATTAACGATAATGGACAATTAATTGATACAGGTGTACCGCTAAGAATAGATGATTTAAATGAAATTCCTAGCCCGTATATAGAAGGAGTATTTGATAAGATTATAGCAGACAATCCTACAGTAGAATGGAATGCCACATTAGAAACTAATAGGGGGTGTCCTTATGCCTGTACTTTTTGCGACTGGGGATCTTTGACTTATAGTAAAGTTAAAAAGTTTGAACTTGAAAGAGTTTTTCAAGAACTTGAATGGATCGGAAAGAACAAGTGTGGTTTTGTAACTGTAACAGATGCTAACTTTGGAATTTTTGTAGAAAGAGATAACCAAATAGCAGATAAGTTATTAGAAGTACAAGATACATATGGATACCCTTACACATTTAGTGTGACCTGGGCTAAAAATCAAAAAGATGAAGTGATTAATATAGTAAAAAAATTAATCTCGTCAGAAAAATTTAATCAAGGGTTAACTGTCAGTGTACAGAGTATGAATCTTGATGTGTTGGAAAACATTAAAAGAAAAAACTTAGAACAGCACAGAATTAAAGAAATATTAAGATTATGTGAATTAAAAACAGTTCCTACATATACTGAATTAATTCTCGGCCTGCCCGGCGAAACTTTAAGTTCTTGGAAAGAAAATTTTTGGCAGCTATTTGATTCGGGAGCACACACAGGTATCAATATTTTTCAGGCTCAACTTTTTGTCAATGCTGAAATGAATTTATTACAAAAAAAATTATATGAATTAAAGTCTCAGACAGTGTACGACTATATGTCGGGTAGTTACGAAGAAGACATAATAAAAGAAGGCGTTGACGTTGTAGTTTCTACTAAACATATGTCTTTTTTAGAAATGTTAGACGCACAAATATTTTCGTGGTTCCTGAATACATTTCATATTAACGGATATACTAATTTTATTAGTCGTATACTGTATAAATCAAAGAATATTTCCTACAAAGATTTTTATGACAATTTTCTTATTTTTTTACAAAATAAAGAATGGTTCTCACAGGAACAAGAAATTATAAAATTTTATTATAGCAAATGGATGACAGAAGGAAAAATAGATCATCCTAAAATTGGCGGTATAGAAATACACGGATGGAATTTAATTCATAGAACTATTTTAAAAGTTAATACAGAACAGCTATATGATCAAATATTTTCTGATATTGCTGAATATTTACAGCAGTTAGATATTGATAATGATATGATAGAAGACTTAATCGAGTTCCAAAAATCATATATCGTTACGTTTGATAAGATAAATCAATATCCTTTTACTAAACAATTTCGTTTAAACGTATTAGACTATCTAAATAACGACACTGAATTATTTAAGAATACAGATTATAGGTTTGATTTTCCTGAGAACAAGCAAATGACCAAGAAAACGTTTTTAGAAAATATCTACTACAGAAGAAGAAGAAATTTTGGAAAAGCATTAGTTGAACAGTTGTAATTGAAATTCGGTTGAAGATTCGCTCAACATCTTTCTTAAATTAATTTTTACATCTTCGTCTAGTTTAGCTATGGGAATATAACCTATAGGACCGCCATAGTTATACCTTTGCAACCAGTCGTTGAAGTCTTTAGATTTCCAAAAATTTCTTATATCATGATCAAGATCAAATAAAAAACTAGGATACGTTATCCACGCATTGTTTACATCCCACGAGTTAGCAGTATCTTCATTAAAATATGCAGTCATAAAATCTTTACCAGTGATATGTTTTACTGCAAATATGTCAGCATCTTGAGTTATTAGATCTAGATGATCTGTGCAAACGATGAGATTAGATTTGTTTTGTGGATTAGGGTGAAGTTCGTAAGCACTTATCTTTTTTGGAAGATAATTCTTTAATGTTTCGTTCATAACTTCCGGTTCTATCATATGACAACTATCATTAATTTGATTGATTAATCCTAAAATTTTTTCAGAAGTCTCGATTTTTTTATCAAATACAGTCTTTTTTTCTAGTGCTGTTGTAAAAACTCTGTGTAATTTATTCAAATAAAAATTAGTATTATCAAAATTTTTCGGAGGATTAATTTGATCTTCTGCACCTACAGTTTTCAATAACTGATAATATGCTTCAACCATTTTTTCCCAATGTATTTTTATAAGGCTTTGATTGGGATTATACGGTCTGTGAGGCCACTCTACCGTTTCTCCGTGCCAACTTTCCACAGTGAGAAATTTTTCTGCGAACTCTTGTGTAAACGCATTTTCCAAAATTGGAAATTTAGTTTTCAGATCGTTTAATTTAATTTCTATTTCCATGATAAGTAGTGTGTATGATCAACAGTAATCAATCTGCAATAGTAGTTATGGATATCGCAAACCCAAAATATTCTCACGACTATTATTCCGAATTTGAGATCAATAATAAATTTATTGAGTATTTAAATGAAAGATTAATTGGATTAAAGGAATCTGGGTTTAAGATTATATTGTCAAATTTTATTGCAGACAGACACGAGTTGTTGTCGCTGGTACCCGATGCCGAGATCGTTGATCTAAATGAATTGATAAAGTATCTCACTGATAATGATATTAAGAATGTTGTATATGCAGGGTTTCATTATCCAGTATGCACACATCACGGTAGATCAACAAGCAGTCAATTTCTTAAAAAAGCCCTACCTCATCTAACAGTTTATGTTTGCCCATTTTTAAGTAGACCTCCTACATATTTAATTGGAAAAATAACACCTTTAGATAATCTTACAGAAATTAAACAAATTATGTTATAAGGATAGAAATGAAGATTGGATTTATTGGAATAGGCAAATTAGGTTTGCCCTGTGCCGAAGCGATAGCAAAAAAAGGTCACGATGTAATTGGCTATGACTTAATAAAGGTTGAAAGCCAGCATATAAAGATTGCTTTATCGATTCAGGACTGTGTCGAAGACCGAGATATAGTTTTTATCGCTGTACCGACTCCCCACGATAGTAACTATGACGGTCGAGCACCAACTGCTCATTTAGAACCAAAAGATTTTCAATATGATATAGTAAAGGATGTACTCCGCGAAGCAAATTATCATATGAACAATAATCAATTACTAGTACTGATAAGCACAGTGTTGCCCGGAACTGTTAGAAAAAATCTTATTTCGTACGTTACTAATACAAGATTTATTTACAACCCTTATCTAATTGCGATGGGAAGTGTCGCCTGGGATATGGTAAATCCTGAAATGGTCATGATAGGGACAGAGGACGGCAAAGAAACTGGAGATGCCAAGCAACTAGTAGATTTTTATAAAACTATAATGGAAAATAATCCTAGATATGTAATTGGTACTTGGGATGAGTGTGAGTGTATAAAGGTTTTTTATAACACTTTTATTTCTGCTAAAATAGGTCTTGTTAATATGATACAAGATGTTGCTATGAAGCAAGGTAACATTGATGTAGATGTTGTTACAGATGCACTAGCTAAAAGCAACATGAGAATTATGGGACCTCAATACATGAAAGCCGGTATGGGAGACGGTGGTTCTTGTCATCCTAGAGATAATATTGCCTTAAGATATCTAGCGACAAATTTAAATCTTGGGTATGACTTATTTGATTCTATAATGAATGCTAGAGAAGTACAATCTAAAAACTTAGCAACTTTTTTAGTCGAGTTGGCAAAAGAACACTCCTTAGAAATTTTTATTCACGGTAAATCTTATAAACCTAATGTTCCGTACTGTGACGGAAGTTATAGTCTATTAATAGGACATTACTGTGAAGAGTTAGGTTATAAACCTACTTACATTGATCCTCTAACCGGTGATAATATAAAGGGCTGTTATGGAGTTGTTCTGCTGGCACATAATAAGAGAGTGACTTATAACAAAGAAGATCAAAATTTGTATTGTAAAATAGAAAAAGGGTCAATTGTTGTTGACCCTTGGCGCTCATTCACCCATCCTGATTTACAAGTTATTCACTACGGTAATACTAGAAAAATTTCTTAGTTTCTTTTTCAACATCTTTTTTCAGTTTTTCAACATCGATTTTAAAATCAATTTTAGAAATTTCTTCTTGATATTCTTGAAAGGTATCTACTAGTTTATCTGCGACCAATTGACTATGCGATTCAGACAACTGCTCTTTAATATCGATTTCCCAGATTCTTCCGTTCTTGAATTCTAATCTTATGACTTCAAGATAGGCCACAGGCATCGTATTCATATATAAATCTTCGAATACCTCTGGCCATTCTTTTACAAGATGGCTGGGTGGTTTAAACAGTCTCTTCGGCATCTACAGTCTTAGATGTTTTCTTTTTAGGCGGATCTAATTCGTCTGCCTGTTTCCTAAGACGAGCTGCCTCTTTATACATAGCATCGGCTTGACTACGATAGGATCTAGCAATATCAGCATCTGTTAAAACTTGATTGTCAGCTGCTTGAGCTTTTTGAGTAGTTTCCTTGACCGGAGTTTCTTTATTGATTTTTCTAGAATCAACTAATCCTGGGTCATTTGGACCACCTTTAACAAATGTGCAAAGCTCGTCTATAGTGCAATTTTTCTGTTCAGATATTAGTACATTTAGTTGAGCTAAACTGATCTCGCTGTTTGGCGTAGGTGTCATAACAACGTTATCCGTTGCAACCTTTTTAAGACGTCCATCAGCTTGCAATCCTCGTAACATAGGACGTCCGTCCGGAAACGGTCTGACAAATAACATTTCTCCGAATTCAAATGCATCTTGAGATTGATCACCATCGACTAAATCAATAAGTGCATTATGATAAGAATCTGGCAGTGTAGCTGTTTCTACTACCAATGCCATATTTGATTCTCCGGGTAATGTTCTAAAAACAACTAGGCATTTATTGCCTGTGTTTTTAATTTTACCAACGTGTTTTGTGGTTTTCATTTTTAATCCTTTTTAGTAACTGAATCTAAAAATGTTGATAGTTTGTTATAGATTTTACCAACCGGTTCCATCTCAGCTGCCTTAAAGGCACCTCTCGATGAAGCAACGTCGATAATACTTTTCAAAGCAGCAAGATCATTTAGATTTAGATCTGTAACCTGCTGTCCGTTAGCCTGCTGCTGTGCAGTTTCAGGGGCCGGTTGTTGTTCTTTAATTTCTTCGGTCATTGGTTTCTCCTTATAAATGGGCATCCGAGCATAAAAAATGTTAATTCTTTGTGATCTTCGAACCCAACAAACACACTTACATTCAACTTACCATTTTCGTCAATCTGTGGTAATTTTGAAATTGAATATCGATTCTTACATTTTACATCTATCCAATCTTTGATTTCGTTGATTTGAAAATCAATTTTGGATAATCTCATTTTAGCAAAATGAGGAGGGATAAATTTTAAAAATCTTTGATTCAAAACGTCTAATGGGTTTAGATCTAACATTGTGAAATATTTATAATATCTAATTATTGTGGAGTTAATTCTTGGTTGAATCGTTTGGCAAGAGCTTTTGAACTGCCCATTTTTTTAACATCGCCTGAAAACAGGTATAGTTCAAATGCTGCTTTTTCTGTTAGAACTTTGATAAATTTTTTTTCTAAATAAAAAGGAGATTCTATAAATTGATCTAACCAAATTAGGACTTGGGGTCCTATGATTAGATCTTTAGGAAAGTCGATTTTGTAGGTTTTTATTTTAGCTTGATTTTCTATAAAATCAATACAGTTTTCTGTGATTCTTAATCCGCCACTGTTCTTTTCTCGATTGTTCTGCCACCATATCGATCTAAATTTTTTTACGGTCGAATCGTCGTATGATTCACCGCCTGCTTTTAAAAATACCTGTGTATAGGTATCCTTTCGATCCATATTATTTCAGTTCTTCGCCGTCGGTAAGTTTATAAACTGAAAAGTCTGCGGTTTTAAAAATTCTATTCAACTTCTTTGCTAAATTGTATGCATGACCAGGATTTGAAAAACTTACCTTTTTATACTTCGGTCCAGGATAACTAGAAACGAGACTGCCACTTTTCAGATTAAAAGGTTTGCCTTTGTAGAATACCGCCCAGATAGCTTCACTATCTAGAATTTGTTCTACCTTAAAATTTTCTTTGTTTGCATACTCGAGTATTACTCGAGGTTTTGGTCTACTCATTTTTCTATACGTGTCCTAATAATTAAGCACGTATATATTTATATCTTTTAGAAAGACCCGCCGTCAAATTTTACGTCTATCTTAGTAGTGGATTCGCGTACTTCAGACAAAATTTGATGTATTTCTTGAATAGTTTTACCTAATTTAGCTGTTATTAGTGCAAGTTCGTTAGTTAATTCTCTAGCTTCTTGTATGGTTATTCTAATTTCTTTTTGATTAGACTTTTCTGCTGAATTTAC
>B570J29032_109959667_pt1 | contig 56496 bp, 52 predicted proteins | sample LakMenEpi16Nov12_FD_29032 | JGI IMG/M metagenome (IMG submission 29032) | reverse complement strand
TTTTTTAATACTGTCAATTGGTTGTTGTGCTCTGGCTATTGTAAGGTAGAAACTTCCAAGTAAGATTAAGCTTATTTTTTTCATTTTGTTTGTTTTAGAACAACGCGTTTCCATGTATCTGTTCTGCCAAAAAGCTGTACGCCAATGTATCCTCTTACTTGTATAGTATTTTCATCTTCAAGATTAATTACACAATTATAGGTATTTCCATTCTCAGGGTCATATATCGTTCCTCCCGAATATTCGCCTTTTTCCTTGTACGAAAAACCCAACAAGTTGTTTAATCCAAGTAATGGCATTGTTCTTTTTGTTTCTTCCGGATTATTTTTATCAACTTTTTTTTCTCCCTTTTCATCCAACGGATCTCTTAACCAAACTATTTTACCACCGTATTTGTCACCGTATTTTGTAACCTTAATTCTCGCTTTTCCGCTCCCCACTTCCCAAAGTCCTATAATTTTATCCCCTTCTAAAGTAGTCTGACTTTTATAACCTAATGTGATAAAGGTTAGCAATAATAAAACAAGTTTTTTCATAGTTATAATTTTCATTAACAAATATACTTATTGTACAACTATAATCAAAAAAGGCAGCCTTTAGACTGCCTTTTCAAATTGATTAGTTTCCCTATTTTAACAAGGTCACATGACCTACGTATGTTTTCTTGTTACCTGCCAAATCGGTAATTAAAATTCGATAGATGTAAACACCATCCTGAGCTTGATTTTCAGCACCTTTGGCTTTACCGTCCCAACCTTCTTTAAAGTTGGTGGTAGAATGAATTAACTCGCCCCAACGATCGTAAATTTCCATTCTAAATTGATTTTCATCTATACCAACACCAAACACTAAGAATCGGTCGTTTCTTCCATTTTGATCCGGTGTAAAGGCATTAGGAATGTAAACTGCCATCTCCGGTGTTATTTCAACCACACGCATAGCAGTATCTTTACATCCTTTTGAGTTAATGGCTACTAAGTATACATTGTAATTTCCAACCATGTTATAAATGTGTGATGGATGGATGGCATTAGAGGTGTTGTTGTTAGAACTAAAATCACCAAAGTCCCAGAAGTAAGAACTTGCGCCGATTGATTGATTGGTAAAGGTGATAGTTGGCTCTAACAATGGTGCGCTGGTTGGATTGGCGTAAAAATCAGCAACCGGTACAGGCCAAACTTCTGCAGCAAATTGGTTGTTTAAAGCATTAAAACATCCTGTTTGTTGATTGGTTACAATAACATTGTAAGAGTAACTACCCGGAGCAAAGGTTTGGATCATAGGGTTACTGTTAGGGTTACTGATTTCGTTTCCTTGGGTTAAGGACCAGAAGAAATTGACGCTAGTTTGATCAGATATGCCCAAATGCTGCACCGTTAGAGGAGCACAACCTTTGTTTAAGCTACTGGTAACTGAGAGACTAGGAATCGGATTCACAAACACTGTAAATACAGCAGTAGCAGAAGGTGTGTTAATTGTGCATCCATCAGAGATAGTAACGGAATAAACATTCGGATTGGTTAGGAAATTAGCCGTAACCGTGTTAACTTGCTGTGCTGGTAATCCTCCAGACCAAACGAAAGAATAAGGTCCGCCGTTACCTATTTGGATGATACTTGGATTTAAGACTTGTTTGTATTGGTCGCACAACGTGTAAGTAGCGCCAGCTATTTCCAAAGGAGGTCTAACATTAATAATACCGGGGTTAGCTTGCGCTGAGCAGCCGTTAGCATCGATTACAAAAGCGGTGAATGTTGCGTTAGCGGTGTAAGTAGAGTTGATGATAGCGCCACCTGCGGTAGAAGAAGCAGTAGAGACCCCTGAAGCAAGATTAGTAAGGGTATAATTATAAGGAGCCGTGCCACCTGCAGCTTGCGCAAACACACTTGCATTGGCGCCATAACAAATAGTTTGAGGATTAGATACAGGTAAAGAAAGCGGTGCAGGTTGTGTGATTAAGACGCTGGTAAAAGTTTTACACCCATTAGCATCAGTTAACTGTGCGGTATATGTACCAGGATTTAAGCCATTAATAACAGCGGAAGTTTGATTGTTAGGCGACCAGCTGTAAGTAAAAGGAGCCACACCGGAAGCAGAAACACTAGCCGTACCATTAGCTTGTCCGTTACATAAGATGTTAGTGCTACTTGCAATTAAAGTAGGTAGAGGAGCAGCTGTAATAATAGCCGTAGCAGTAATCACACAACCCTTGTTGTCTGTTGTAGTTAACACCCATGTACCCGGCGATAAACTGTTGGCATTGGCGCTTAACTGAGGACTAGGCGTGTTCCAGCTGTATCCATAAGGACTTGTGCCGCCACTAATACTAACGGAGGCTGTTCCATTGTTAAACGGTAAACAAGTAGCCTGAGTAGTAGAGGTGCTGTTGATGACTAAAGCACTAGGTTGTGTAATGTTATATACAGCGCTTGTAGAACAAGTCTGGGCATCCGTTACAACCAATGAATAGGTGCCGGCAGTTAAGTTGGTGATGATAGGGTTGGTCGGTTGCGCAGGGCTCCACACAAGGTTGTAAAGCGGCGTGCCCCCACTAATAGTTGTGTTAATAGAACCGTTATTTCCACCATTACAATTAATAGTTACCACTGTGTTGGTAGTAATTAATAAAGCGTTAGGCTGAGTTAAATTAACTGTAGAGGTACTTGGACAATTATTAACATCTTTTACGACCACGGTATAAATACCAGGCGCAGCATTAGTTAAAGTAGCCGAAGTAGAACCACTAGGTGTCCAGCTGTAAGTATATAAACTATTACCACCGGCAGCTAATACAGTGGCCATTCCATTATTAGCACCACTGCAAGTTACATTGGTAAAGCCGCCAATAGCACTTACCACTTGAGTTGGCTGAACAATATTAAAGGTAGCGCTGGTGATACAATTAGCACCATCTTTAACAGTAACACTGTGTAAACCAAACGGTAAATTATTCACGCTACTGGTTGTCTGTGCCAGATAACTCCAAAGATATGTAATTGGGTTCACGTTACCGGTAGCTGTTACAGCAGCTATACCATTACTTTGTCCGTTACAAATAACACTGGAACTGGATTGCGTTAAAATGGTAGGTCCTTGTATATCATTAATTGGAGCAATTGCGCTGGCGGTACAATTATTGGCATCAGTAACGGTAATGGTATAAGTACCGGCTAACACATTTGTAATGCTTGAGTTTGTAAACAATGGATTACTGCTCCACTGATAAGTATAACCACCGGCACCACCACTCACAGCTACCGAAGCACTACCATTACTTTGATTACAGTTAGTGTTAACAATGTTAACAGCATTAGCAATTAAAGCAGCCGGCTGGCTAATCATCACAGTACGTGTTAAAGGGCAATTATTAGCGTCGGTTAAAGTAACCGTATGTATTTGAGAAGATGTGCCTGTGCTTGTAGGAACAGCTAGGTTAGTAGGATTAGGAACAGTTTGTAATCCTGGTTGCCATAAGAAATTAGGGATACCCATACCGCCGGAATAAGCGATGTTGGCAGCACCATTGTTTAAGCCGTTACAAGTAACATTAGAGCTGGTAATAGTAGCAGATAAACCGGCAGGTTGAATAATGGCCACAGATGTAGTTGCCACACAACCTTTAGAATCGGTGATGGTAACAGTGTAAGGTCCTGCGGCTAATCCGGTAGCAGTTGCTACAGACTGTGTATTACTCCAAGCATAACTATAAGCCGGTGTGCCACCGCTAGGAGCAGCAGTAGCAAAACCATTAGAGCCACCTGCACAGCTAACGCTTCCGGTTGCGCTAATACTTACGGTTAATAAAGCAGGTTGCGTGAGTGTAAACACATGTGTTGCTATACATGTATTTTGATCTGTAGCCGTTAAAGTATAAGTTAAAGCCTGTAAGCCGGTAGCTGTTTGCGTAGTAATAGGCACAGGTCCACCCATGTAAACATAAGATACAGCACCTACGGCATTGGTAGCACTGGCAATGGCAATACCATTAGCGGAGTTAAAACAGCTTAAATTGGTAGTTGTGGCACTGGTTAATAAAGGATTAGGGTTAGCTAAGTTAACCGAGCCACTAATAACACAACCATTGTTGTCGGTTACAGTAACGTTATAATTACCGGCGCCCATACCGCTTGGTGTGGCAGAAGTAGGTCCGGTTCCCGGAGCAGGTAACCAGGCATAGCTATATGGCCCTGTACCACCGGCTACACCGGCATTAGCCGATCCATTGGTAGCGTTAAAACATTTAGGATTGGTTCCGCTTACATTAAGGGTTAAAGAGCTAGGTTGGGTAATGGTAACACTGGTAGAAGTAATACAACCGGCAGCATCGGTTGCAACAACGGTGTATACCCCTGCGCTTAAATTAGTAGCAATCCCTGTGTTTTGTCCGTTACTCCAGTTAAAGGTTGGGAAACCCGGTCCGGCAGTTCCACCGGTAACTTGTGAAGAAGCAATACCATTATTACCACCAAAGCAACTCACGTTGGTTTGGCTTAAAATAGAGATATTTGGGCCGGAAGCATTCGGAATGGTTGCTGCTAATGTTTGTAAACAGTTGTTGTTGTCTTTTACTTGAATCGTATAGGTACCTGCAAAAAGACTTGTTAGGTTGCTGGTATTGCCTGCTCCGTTAACCCCTGTGCTCCAAGTATAAGTATAAGGAGCTGTACCCCCGCTTAAGGTAGCGCTTACAGCACCGTTACTTTGATTACAAGCAGCAGTTAAGGTATTGGTAACAATGGTAATAGAACTTGGCTGAGTGATATTTACAGTTTGTGTGGCGGTACATCCATTGGCATCTGTAACGGTACAACTGTAGTTACCTGCAATTAAACCACCTACGGTATTGGTAGTTGCTCCACCAGGATTCCAGAGGTAAGTAAAACCGGGTGTTCCACCACTGATAACATTAGTAGTGGCAGTTCCGGTAGCTGTATTAAAGCAAGCAGCCGGATTAGCTGTTCCGCCAAGCGTTAGTAAAGCAGGTTGTGTAATGGTTCCAACGGTGCTTGATTTACAGCCAAAGAAATCGGTGACTGTTACGGTGTAATTACCCGGAGCTAAACCGCCTGCCACTTGATTGGTTGAACCATTAGACCAACTATAGGTTAATGGCGCTGTTCCACCCACCATGTTGGCGGTTAAACTGCCGTTGGCAGCACCAAAACAACTCACATGCGTGGTGTTTGTTATAACAGCTGTACCGCTTAATGCGGCAGTAACATTAGCTACTGCAGTTAAGGTACAGTTTTTATTGTCTTTAATAGTTACGGTGTAATTACCGGATGTAACACCTGTAGTTACAGCATTATTGCCTCCCACCGGTAACCATGTGTAAGTGTAAATTGGTGTTCCGCCACCAACTGTAACACTTGCTACACCATTAGGTGCGCTGCAGTTAGCAGCAGTAGTGCTTACAATGGCGTTTAATGCCGGAGGTTGACCCACGGCAATGGTTTGACTGGCTGTACAGCCTTTGTTGTCAACAACGGTTACGTTATAGTTGTTAGCTGTAATGTTAGTTGTAAAGGTACCGCTGGCTTGGTTAGCTCCTCCATTTAAGTTGTATTGGTAAGGCCCTGTTCCACCACTACCGTTAACTGTAATGGTTCCGTTATTACCTCCAAAGCAACTTGTAGATTGACTGCTTACAGCCAGTGTAACTTGTGTAGGTTGTGTTAAGGTGTTGGTAATAGTTGCAACACAACCTGCAGCGTCGGTTACGTTAACTGTGTAGTTGCCTGCGGGTAATCCGGTAAAGTTACCAAATCCGTTGGTGATGTTACCCGGTGTAAGTGTGTAACTGTAACCTGGTGTACCACCGGATGTACTAACACTGAATGAACCATTGCTTCCACCAAAACAACTTACATTACTGCTGGTTGCTAAAGCTGAAGCCGGGCTACCGGTATTACCGATAATATAATTAACGGTTAAAGTACAACCGTTTACATCCTGAATAACAACATTTTTAGGACCGGCTGTTTGACCTGTACTGATGGTTGAACCACCAAAACCTGATCCGTTAAAGTTGTATTGGTAAGCTGGTGAACCACCTGATACGCCACTCACCGTTGCGCTACCGTTAGCGTTACCACACGCCGCATTACTTACCGTAACAATCGCTGCGGTTGGTCCACTTACGGTTGGAATGTTAGCTGTAACACTATACGTACAGCCATTAGCATCTTTTACCGTAATTGTTTTTGGCCCGGCTGCTAAGCTGTTAACAACACTTGTACTGGTTACACCATTTAAACTAAACGTATAAGCCGGCGTACCGCCCGTTACACCTGTTACACCTAAAACACCCGTGTTTGCAATACAACTCGTTGCACTCGTTGTAAATGTTAAATTTGTTGGGCCAGGAAAACTAGCAATCGTAACAGTTTTAGTAAATAAGCAATTATTAACATCTCTTACACCAATTGTATAAGTTCCAGGAGCTAAACCGGTTAAAGGTGGCGTTGTAGTAAATAAGCCACCGTTTACATTATAGCTGTAGGTTGGCGAGCCACCGGTAACGGCTCCAAGTCCTATGGCGCCATTATTTAAACCACATGTAGCATTAGTGAAAGTGGTGGCTAAAGCTGTAATGCCCGGAGAGTTACCAATTGGAACACTCATAGTAAAGGTACAACCAAAATTATTTGTTAAACCAATAATAGCAGTCCCTGCGGGAACATTATTAACGGTTTGCCCAGTAACAGTACCTAAGTTGCTGGTATAACTTGTAATGGTTTGCCCGAGTGGACTGGTGTTGTTAATTACAATGATACCATTTGGGTTGCCACAGTTAGCATTAGTAAAGTTATTGGTGGCAGATGGCTGGGGATTAACGGTAACCACATTTTGGGCTGTTGCTGTACAACCGGCATTGGTTACAGTATGTACTACAGTGAAAACACCTGCTGCGCTAAAACTACCTGCATAATTTGCTGTTCCTCCTACTGCTGGTGCACCAACAGATGGATTGAAGCTGTAACTATGCACACCAACGCCACTTGCAGCATTAAAATTATAATTGTTACCACTTAAACATTGTGTTGCAAGTGGGATATTAAATAATGCATTTGGACCAGCGTTTACAGTAACATTTGTGGTAACTGTATGACTACAAACACCGTTGGAGACGACATGCGTGACGACATACGCTCCGGGATTGGCAAAGGTCATGCTAGGATTTGCTGCGTTTGGTGTAGCGTTTGTGACCCCGGCAGCAGGAGCTGCTGACCAAGTGTGAGTTACGCCGGCCGAACCAGTATGTGTAAAATTAATTGCGTTACCTGTACAAATGGTTGGATTATTAGGTGTAAAAGCGGCATTAGGCGTAACACCAACATTGATTGTAATTGTTCTAGTAACAGGAGTTTTACAAGTAGCACTCATGGTTACAGAATATGTGGTAGTTGTTCCTGGGCTAACAACAATACTGGAGGCAGAAGTTGAACCACCAGGACTCCACAAGAATGAATTTACTCCACAAGAACTACTAGCAGTATTTGTAATAGCAATAGTTGTTGCTCCTGGAGGGCAATAATTTGGCGGAGTTGCAACTAAACTAAAGTTTAAAGGTGTTGCAACACCGGGCACAACAAATGATTGAACGGCGCTCCAAGGTCCTGTAGGAGGATTGGCAGTTGATCCCCCGAGATATTCCCGGACCGCAACAAAGTATGTTTGGCCGGGACAAAGATTCGTAAACGGAATAAAGATAGAGTGGTAGGGTTCCAAAACGCAATTATCACCGTTCCAATTACCTGTAGTATAAGCTGGAATATTTAACAAAGAATTATACCAAGGATGCGAATTATAGTTAACAATTGCTGGAGTAGACCAACCATCCAAAATAGCTTGAAGTGTGGCTGGAGGAATGGCTGTTAACCCAGCAGCAGTACATGCTATTTCTGCTTGCATCCAATAAGGACCGCAACCACAAGTACTCCCATTAGAAGAGCCGTTAATTGTCACACCTGTTGCGCCAACAGTTATATTCAAACCGGAAATAGCTAAACCATGACAGGCTTTTGATTGATAAAAGAAAAAGGTTAAAAAAAAGATAGTAATGGGGACTAATTTTTTCATGCTTAAAATTTTGTTAAATTTAATAGAATAGAGTGAAACGAAGTGTTTTTTTACTCGTTAAAACCTACGATTCACTCAATAACTTGGGTTTTTATGAACAAAACTATAGGTTGTTAATTAAGAGGAGTTTTTGAAATTAAAAAATAAAAGAAGAACCTGAGGCGAGATATTTAACTTTTCTTAAATGGATATATTAATTGACCTAAAAAACTTTTTGGAACATTATTGTTTTCAACACCCAAAATTGGAGACTTATCTTTGGGTAGATAAAAATATCCAAATAATAAATCCCAGATGTTAAGGATAGAGGCGTAGTTGACCCCATATTTATTGGGGATATTTTTGGCATGATGCCACGCATGTGTTTCAGGTGTGTTTATAATGTAATTTAGAATGCCCCATTTTACTTTGATGTTACAATGTGTGAAAAATCCCCATACATTTTGAACAGTAATTTGAAATAGAAAATAATCTACAACGCTATAACCAATCATTGCAAATGGAAGGTAAATAATTGGTTTGAACACACACATTTCTAGAAAGTGAAAATGCCTTGTAGACGCGGCGCCTAATTCTTCCTGGGCATGATGAATTTTATGAAATTTCCATAGGAAATTTGAGCGATGTAATAGAATGTGTGCTATGAACTCGCAAAAATCTTGAATCAAAAACATGATTAGCACTTGAAATAAAGGATTCCATGTTTTGATATCCACTATCGTTAATGAATTAATATTGAATAAGCTCAAAAATTTAAGAAAAATAAATTCACTTACGGCACATAAAGCAAAGAATCCAAGCGCGTAAATAAGTAGGTCGTTAAATAATACGTAAAATGTATCTTGCCAAAAAAATTTACGATTTAACAAGCCATGTTTTCTTTGTTTGGGTAAAATTACTTCAAGAAAAAAGCAAAATAAATAAGCAAGTAATACGCAATAATAAACATTGGTGAAAGATGGATTTTTCAAATTATGTTTAACGAAAGCAACAAATGCTAATTGTTGGTTTTGAAACTCAGAAATTATTTCATTAATAAACGGCATTAATCAATTTTAACAAAAATACTGTTTCTTAGATTATTTTAAAAGCATTCAATATATAATCACTTTTCTTGAAAATTTAACGGATCTATAAAAAAAATCGGCAAAGTATAAACCAGCACATAACCCTTCAATTTTTATTTCATGTGATGGTTCTATGAAAGTCCTTTTAACACAAAGCCCAATTGAATTTAACAGCTCAATTTGCACAGGGGTTTGATTAAGGTTTTTTACAATTAATGTAGAATGTGTTTGTGAAAATTGAATGTTTGCGTTTAGTTTTTCAAATTCTACAATATTCACGGGTTGTTGATTTATAACTCCTATTGCATCTAAATCAAAACCTCCGCTGGCAAATGGTGTAGTAAAGGGATCGTTAATTACTTGGTTGTTTTTATCTAAAGTTTTATTATTACAACTCAAACATCCAACAACATCTTTAATTTTAACATGTGTAATGGCATTAATATTCAGTTGTAAGTTCCCTGCCAATTCTTGCAAATCAAAAGGTGTGCCATAGTTAGCAATGTACTTTCCTGCCAAGTTGTTTAATTTGGAGGCATCTAAAACGGCATCAAAGGGACCAACTTGAGTTAGTGTTGGTGTGTTAGAGGTAGGCGGAAAAGTAAAATAATTAATCCCGTCACTGCTTACAGATACGGTTGCTAACTCTAAAAACCCCGGAAGAAAGGCATTTTCAAAAACACAAAAATCAACACCTGGTCCGTTGATAATAGGCGAATTAAACGTAAGAATGGCTTCACCACCATCCCCTAAACTCACAACACCCGAGCCATCAGCGGGGCCGATTACCAGACTGGAGTCACCTGTATTTGTTAAGCCTAAGCTTGTGTTTGTAATATCTTGATACCCTCTATTGATTTTACACGAAGCTGCCCAAGATTTAATAATTGAACTATCCTTATGAATGGCATTATTGCCTACAATTCCAACTTGCGGATGAAATTGTGCATTAGCTAATAGAGCGATTAGTTGAAAAAGTAAAAGCGTATTTTTTTTTGTAAAATTCATGTACCAAAACGATACATTACTTAACAAACAATGAATTTTGTTTGCAACTGTTGCTGTACCGCGAGCAATAGTTTTTGCTAAACTTAAGTATCCCGACTTAGTAGTATTACTTTACGGTTGCGCGCCAGCTCTTGATTTTCACAAGATTCCTTAAAATGTTAGCAGCACAAAGCTATTAAATTATTACTGATCTTCAAAATCAGCTGTTTGTTCGTTTTCGTAGGTGCTTAATAGTTTGTTTTGAAGTGATATCATTTTAACAGCGGTTATAGCCGCTTCATGACCTTTATTACCATGTTTTCCACCTGCTCTATCAAGTGCTTGTTGTAAATTGTCGGTAGTTAATACGCCAAAAATACATGGTGTATCATAACTTGTATTTAATGTTGTTAACCCTTGTGTTACAGCGCTACAAATGTAATCAAAGTGTTTTGTTTCTCCTTGTATTACACATCCTATTGCAATTAGAGCATCGGGCATTTCCATATCAAGTATTAATTTTGATCCGGCAACTAATTCAAATGCGCCCGGCACTTGATGTATATGGATATTTACCGAAGCAATCCCAAGTTCAATCAATTTTTCTTTAGCGCCATTCATTAAGGGCACAGTTACTTCTTCATTCCATTCAGCATAAACAATTGATATAACTTCGTTCCCGGTAATATTAAATTGACTGCTGCCTTTTACGATTGATAAATTGTTGTTTTGTGTGGCCATATAAATAAGTTAGAATAAAAAAAGGCTGACCTTGAGTCAACCTTTTTTGAAGTTTTCAAAGAGTTTATAAATTTCCTAGTGCTTTAAGTCTGGCAATTTCTTTGTCAGCATCCTTTCCTTCGTCTGAACGATAATATTCTTTTTTGATGCGCTCAAATATCTCGATAGATTGCGCAAACTGGTTTTTTAATTCGTAACCAAATGCTGCTTTTTTTAAGTAAAATGGAGCTGTAAACGAGTTACGACTTTTATCAGCTGCTTTTAAGTAATAATTAATTGCGTCATCTGTATTTTTTAATTCCATATAACAATCACCAATAGCACCAACAGCTATAGGAGCAACGATTTCATCATTGCCATTAAACTGTTTTAAATGTTCAATTGCATCTTGATATTTACCTGTACGTAACAAACAAATACCAGCGCAGTAATGAGCTAAACTACCTTGTTTAGTTGAACTAAATTCTTCTGCAATTTGTAAAAACCCCATCATTTGCTTTTGACCACTAGGCGCCATTACTGGCACACCACCGTTTAAAGCAATGTTAAAGCTGTCTTTTTCAAAGTAATTTTGTGCCCAAAACATTTCGTTAGAAGCAAGTTTTTCTTGTTCGGGTAAGTGGTAAAATTTATAGTAAACAACAGCTACAAGCAGTAAAAGAAAACCACCACCTATGAACTGCACAGCTTTTTTATTGTTTTCATAAAACAATTGTACACCTTGTAAACTAGGGTCTACAGCCTTTTTTGCTGTACTACTTTCTTCAACAACAGTTTCTTCTACAGTTGTTTCATTATTCAATTCAGACATTGCTTTCAAAAAATTAGTCAGCGAAGATAAGATTTTTTTATAAAAAAGAAGCACTTAGCATTAAAAAAGCACAATTTTGGCTTAATTTTGCCACAAAATAATGTATCTAAACAGTTTAACCTTATTAAATTTTAAAAATTACGAGCATTTTGAGGGTAGTTTTTCACGTAAACTGAATTGTTTTGTTGGTCAAAATGGTATCGGTAAAACCAATTTATTAGATGCCATTCATTATTTAGCCTTTAGTAAAAGTTATTTTAATACTGTAGACAGCCAAAACATTAGGCATAGTGAACCGTTTTTTATGATTCAAGGCGTTTTCGAAAAGAATAATGAACCGGTTGAGTTGCAATGCAGCGTAAAAAGGAATCAAAAAAAGGTGTTTAAACGTAATCAGCTTGAATATGAGAAGTTAAGTGACCACATAGGGTTTATACCTGTTGTAATGATCTCGCCGGCAGATAACGAATTAATATACGAATCAAGTGAAATTCGAAGGAAATTCATAGACGCTATTATTTCTCAATACGACAGGTACTATCTCGACCAACTCGTTCAATATACTCATGTGTTAAAACAGAGGAATGCCTTATTAAGGAATTTTTTTGAGCAAAACTACTTTGACAAGGAAACTTTGGATATTTGGACAGAACAGTTGATTGGTTATGGTACTAAAATTGTTGAAACCAGAAGATCTTTCCTGAGAGAGTTTCAACCATTATTCAATAAAAATTATGAATTTATTAGTTTAAGTAAAGAGAATGTCTCCCTTAATTATTTGAATAGTGTTAAAGGTGATTTTAAGCATGAGTTGGAAAATTGCCTTGCAAAGGATCGGATGTTAAACTATACGAGCGTTGGACCACACAAAGATGATTTGGAATTTGTAATTAATGGATTCCCACTTAAAAAGTTTGCCAGTCAGGGTCAACAAAAAAGTTTTTTATTGGCTTTAAAGTTGGCACAATATGAATTTATTAAAGTAAAAAAGTTTGTTAGTCCTTTATTGTTATTGGATGATATTTATGATAAGCTGGATGAATTAAGATTTAACAGGTTAATTGAGTTGGTTGGCGGAAATGAATTTGGGCAGGTGTTTATAACTGATACACATCCAGAGAGGATACATCAATTGATGAAAAATAAATCAGTGGAAAATAAAGTGTTTGAATTTTAGGCCTTATCTAAAACTAATTGCATATCAGCAATTAGTTTTATCACGTATTCTATCTGCTGTTCTCTGGATAAATCCGTATTATCTAAAACAATTGCATCTTTAGCTTTGGTTAATGGGTTTTCTTTGCGATGTGTGTCATCGTAATCGCGCGATATTAAATTTTGCTTAACTTCTTCATGTGTAAAATATTGGCCTTTACTTTGTAATTCGTCTTGCCGTCTCTGAGCTCTTACATCATAGTCTGCAGTCATAAATAATTTTAACTCAGCATGAGGGAAAACATTGGTGCCAATATCTCTGCCATCTAAAACAACAGCTTTGTTTTTTCCCATTAAGCGTTGTAAAGCAACCATTTTTTCTCTTACGGCTTTAATGCTGCTTATTTTGCTCACAACATCGTTCACTTGCATTGTGCGAATGTCTTTTTCAACATTGACTCCGTTTAAAAGTGTTTCGGATGTTTTTGTATGAGGATTAAATGAAAATGCTACATCAATGTTGTTTAACTGTGCAGTTAATTCACTTTCATTAATTTTTGAATTACTATCGATGAGTTGATTTTGAAGTGCGTAAACCGCTACTGCTCTGTACATAGCGCCGGTATCAATATAATTGTAGCCAAGTTTTTGAGCCAAAGCTTTGGCAAGGGTGCTTTTGCCGCAACTACTATAACCATCTATTGCTATTGTTATTTTTTGCACCGTTTAAAATTAGTAATTTTAACCGCATTAAACAAACCAAATTGTTATGACGAAAATACTTGTTATCGGTGCCGGCAGATCAGCAACAACACTTATTTCTTATTTATTAAAACATGCCGAAGGTCATAACTGGAAGATAACAGTGGCAGACATGGATGTTAAGCTAGCCGAACAAAAAGTTAATGGTCATCTTAATGGAGACGCCATTTCATTTGACATAGAAAACGAGCAGAAAAGACAAGATGTTATTTCTTCTCATGATTTTATTATCTCAATGCTTCCGGCATTTATGCACATGCCTGTAGCGTTGGATTGTTTGGCGTTAAATAAGCACCTTGCAACAGCAAGTTACGTGAGTCAGGAGATGAAATCTTTGCACGAAACTGCGAAACAGAAAAAACTATTGTTTTTAAACGAGTGTGGTTTAGATCCGGGAATTGATCATGCCAGTGCTATGAAGCTAATTCATGAGGTAGAGAATAGTGGAGGAAAAGTTATTTCATTTAAATCTTATTGTGGTGGTTTAGTGGCTCCTGAGAGTAACACTAATCCGTGGGGGTATAAATTTAGTTGGAACCCTCGTAATGTTGTTTTGGCCGGACAAAGCACGGCGCAGTATTTACAGAACGGCGAAACCAAATTTATTCCTTATAACCGTTTGTTTAAACAAATAGAAACAATTGAAGTAACCGGATATGGAAAGTTTGATGCATATGCTAACAGAGATAGTTTGAGTTACATCGATGTTTATGGTTTAGATGAAATAAAAACCATGCTGCGTGGAACGTTGCGCCAGCAACATTACTGTAAGGCCTGGCATGTATTTGTTCAACTTGGTTTAACCGATGATAGCGCTGCACTTACAGATTTAAATCTTAACACATATGAAGATTTAGTTAAGGCTTTTTTACCACAGTCAAAAGGAACTCTAAAAGAACGTTTAGCAAATTTTATTGGCGCTGATTGGGATAACGAAATTGAAGTAATGCTTGACTACCTGGAGATACTTACAAAAAAACCGTTAATTTTGAATAAAGTTAGCGCTGCAAAACACTTACAAGCTTTGTTGGAAGAAAAGTGGAAACTGGAAAAAGGTGATAAAGATATGATCGTGATGCAGCATTTGTTTGAGTGTTTAAATTCAAAAGGAGAGAAGTTCAAAATTGTTTCCTCTTTAGTTGTGAAGGGAGATGATCCGGTTAATACTGCAATGTCAAAAACCGTAGGGTTACCATTAGCTATTTGTGTTAAAAATTTCTTAACCGGTGTTTTTGCGGAACATGGTGTTGTTGTGCCAACAACAGAAAAAATTTATACTCCTTTGCTAAAAGAGCTTGAAGCATATGGTATTTGTTTTGAAGAAACTTCAATCAACGTGTAAGTTCTTTTATAATCATTGCGTGTTGAGGAAATTGTTCCATTAATAATTTTTGATCTGCCAATTCAAAATCTGCAAAATCAAATCCCGGACAAACTGTACACCCAACAAAGCTAAATTGGCCATTTTGAAAGACTCTGCTGGCAAACCAGGTGTTAGATTTTACGGTATATTGAAAGGTTTCGCCTTCTTTTAAGTTATTACCTATTCGAGTTTTTATTAATTCTCCATTTTGATGAAGTTCAATTACCTCTAGCGTATCTCCACAGTAAAAATGCCACATCTCATCACTTTTTATTTTGTGAAATGCAGAAAAGTTATTCTTTTCTATTAAGAAGTAAATCCCTGTTGAATTATTTCTTTTGCCTTGCAATTCATCAAAATACGTAATCACATTACTGCGGTAAGTTTCTTTATAATAGCCACCCTCTGGATGTGGTAACATTTTAAATTGTTGCACTAAAAAATCTATTGTCATTTTTTTAAATTATTATAAATTGAAATAGGTAGCGCATCTGTTTCCGCACTGCTATTGGTTAATACAATAAATCCCGTGTTTTTATCTTTAATTAAACCAATAAAACTGCTGAATCCTCCTGTGGCGCCATTGTGCCAAATTAATTCGGCGTCTGTTTTCCGTTTAATGAAGTGCCAAGCTAATGCAATTTTTTTACCGGAATCAAAGGTTGCCGAATGTTCAATTTGTTTTTGAGCTGTGTTTTGTAAGTTACTTTTAACATAGAGCATCATATCAAAAGGCGTGGAATAGATAGCTCCCGCAGCTTCCATCCCTTTAAATTGCCAATTCAATACATTAGTTCCATTTTCATATCCGGGCAATATGTTAACTGGTTTTATGTTTTGCACACCGGTGTTTGTCATTTTTAATGGTTCACATATTTTTTGTTTGACTAAATCCGAGAAAGATTGTTTATAAACATTTTCTAAAATAATGCCAAGTAAGCCCATGCCGAGATTAGAGTATTCGCAGTTAGTGCCGGGTGTAACGCTCAACTTAAATTCCTTTATGTAATTTAATAAGGATTGGTTGGTGTAATTACTGTAAGGATTTTTAAGATCAAACTCTTTTTGCGAGAATAAGTTTTCAGGCTGTCTTGGCAATCCACTTGTATGGTTAGCAAGATGTTTAACAAGTATGGGTTGTTTATTAAACTCTAAATTTTTATAATTTCCTTTTAGGTAAAGCCGAATATCGTCGTCCAGTTTAAGTTTATTTTCTGAAACTGCTTGTGCCAATAGGTTCCCGCAAAACGTTTTGGTGATGGAGCCTATTTCAAACAACGAGGTTTGGCTTGGAAGTATTTTGCTGTCTTTTTTTTCTTCTCCGTAATTGTAAAAATAAACACTATCATTTTTTATAATACCAATGCATAAAGCATTATGGTCGGGGTTTTGCATGTATGGCTTAACTAACCTGTCTATTGTTGTGTCAAGCGTTGATTGTTTTTTATTATCTGACAGATAAAATTCACGTTTAGGTTTTGCCTTTTTAGGAAATGGAACAAATGTGAATCCATCAATTTCAGAATTAGAATTTAAAGTGATTGTCAGTTGTAAACTATCCTCTTTAAAAAGGTAACTATAAATAAAATCAGTGTTTTCTGATTTGACTAATCGGTAATTAATGCATTCACCGTAGTTTTTATAGATTTGGTTTTCAAGGAAATTGGTAATTTCTTTTTCCGGTAGTTGCTTTTTAGCTTCGCTGCTCAGTAAAGCGTATACTTGTTTGTATGCGGTGACATTATAAAATTTAGTGAAGTTGGCTATTACATCATTCACCTTGGTTTGGCTATTCATGTTAAAACAAATAAGCCAAGCAATTGCTAGTACGCTTAATTTTTTTCGATTAATCATTTTTTTCCAGTTCAAAAATTTCATTTACACTAATTTTAAATATCCTTGCCAATTTTAAAGCCAATACCGTGCTTGGTACAAATTTGTTACTCTCAATGGCGTTAATAGTTTGTCTGCTTACAGCAATTTTTTGTGCCAGTTCCTCTTGTGTTAAATTAAGTTTGGCTCTTTCTACTTTAATGTTATTTTTCATGAGCCTTTTCTTTACTGAGTTTCTGGGATATAAATGGAAAAATTACCTGCAAAAAATGAAATACAATAATGTATATGAGTAACAGAAAGTTGATTTGAAATTGAGGCATCCAGGCTGTGTCTTGAAACCAAAACGCCAGACTTTTAAATAAGATTCGTAATAACACAATAATCAGTATTGATATCTGTAGCGCTTGAAGCCTTTTGTGAATCACAAATTCATCTTCCACTCGTTGTTTGGAAAAAATAATTATTACGAGGCTTAGCAGTGCAATAAGTTGCAAGAAAAGCCCGGTTGGTTTTTGTACATCATCCAGATCAAATGTATAGTTAGAAACGAGTACGCCTGCAACAATATATCCGGCCAGACCAATCCACTTGAAAAAAGAAGGTAAAAGTTTCATGGAACAAAAGTAATGATTATTTTACATAATGTAAAGTTTGTTCTACATTATGTCTGTTAAATTTTACAAATTATTGATTATTAGATTTGTTAAATTTCAGTTACTTTCGTGCTGAATGATAGAGATTCTAAAAAAAATAGCTATTTCAAACCTTATCAACAAAAACTCAGGTAATAAGCCAAGTGCCTTTTTAAATTGGGATCGCATTTCAAGTATCTTATTAATCATTGATGACAAACAACTAAATAAAAATCAACTAGATGTTTTTCTGGAAAGTTTAAACAAACACATTGAGATTTATTTTATTGATTCTAATGCAAAAGTTCCTGCTTATAGCGATTTTAAATCAGTTTTAGCAAAGGATCTAAATTGGATGGGTATACCAAAGAATATAAAATCCGGAAACTATGATTTAATTATTAATGCCTGCCCTCAAAATAATACGGCAGCAATTGCGTTATCAGTAGTGAATAAGGCTAAGGTAAAATGTAGCATGTTCGACTATCGAGAAGTTTATAATTTAATGATCCAACCTAAAGCTAATTTAATTGACAATCTGAAAGAAATGGTTCATTATTTAAAGATGATTACGAATTAATGTGTGGAATTGCAGGTATATTTTTAAAGGGTTCTCAAACTATTAATTTAAAGGGTTCTATTAAATCCATGACGCGGGCAATTAAACACCGTGGCCCGGATGGCGAAGGATATTTGTTAGGAAGAACGGGAGATTATCAACCCTTCTTTGGAGTAAATCAACACTTTAAGCAAACATTTAATTTTATACCTAAAGTAGCTATTGAAGAGGCAAATGAGGGATATGCTTTAGCACTTTCTCATGTTAGATTAAGCATTCTTGACTTAACTGACAGTGGACATCAACCCATGTGCGATTTGCATGAAAATTATTGGATAACCTATAATGGCGAAATTTATAATTATCTGGAACTTAAAGAGGAGTTGCGTTTATTAGGTGTTAAGTTTTTTGGTAATTCAGATACCGAAGTAATTATAAATGCATTTAAGACTTGGGGCAGCAAATGTGTTGAAAAATTTAATGGCATGTGGTCTTTTGTGTTAATTGATAAAACATCAAATACAGTTTTTGCAAGTAGAGACCGCTTAGGTGTTAAGCCATTTTATTATATAAACAACACTGATTTTTTTGCTTTTGCAAGTGAACAAAAAGCCTTTGTAAAAGCAAATCTGGTTGAAGCAAAGTCATCATTAAACCATCAATTTGATTACCTTATTAATACTTCACTTGAACAAGAGTCAGCTAATTTTTTCGAAGGAATTATTGAGTTGTTGCCGGGACATAATCTTCATTACAACTTAAGCACACATCATTTACATACCGAGCAGTATTATATTTTAAACAAAAAGGTTAACTTAGAAAACGATTATTTAAGTGATCAACAACTTATAAAAAAAATACAGGAAGCCTTACATAATGCCATAAAATTGAGGCTAAGAAGTGATGTAGAGGTTGGAACCTGTTTAAGTGGCGGAATTGACAGTAGCGCCATCTCTGTTATAATGCAGCAATTCATGCAGCAGCCCTTAAATTGTTTTACTGCACAGTTTAAGAATACTAGTATTGATGAAAGCAAGTATGCTAAATTAGTTACTGATCAATTGAATGCAAAACATTACTTTGTTGAACCATCAATTAGTGAATTTGAAAATGAAATTAAAACATTAGTTTATTCACAGGATGTTCCGATTTGGAGTACAAGTACTTACGCGCAGTTTAAGGTAATGGAGTTGGCAAAGCAACATCAAATCAAGGTTGTACTTGACGGGCAGGGAGCCGACGAATTATTTGCCGGGTATCACCATCACTTTGTTGCTCAATGGTTACAATTAATAAGGGAAAACAAATGGAATGATTTAAATTCTGCATTACAGGCCTCGCGTAAAAGTATTCATTCACCCTACCTGTTCTTTATAAAGGATTTAATAAAAAGTAAATTGGCATTGAAAAAGGGGAGCCTAAATAAATTTTTTAAATCAGATTTTCTAAATATTTCTAAAACGGAAACACTAACTGCCTTTAACAATGTTAACGCTCAGCTACTGCATGACATAGAGATTAAACGATTAAAATCGTTTTTAAAATGCGAAGACCGTTGTGGCATGTGGCATGGTGTAGAGAGCAGAACGCCATTTAGTGATGATATCCATTTAATAGAATTGTTATTTAGTTTTGATGGTAAACGGAAAATTAAAAACGGTATTAGTAAATATTTCTTACGGGAGGCAGTAAAGGATTTGTTGCCTGAACCTATCTATAAACGATACGACAAAAAGGGTTTTGAAACACCTCAACGCAATTGGATTGAGCAACTAATGCCAACTATGCTAGATCGAATTAAAGCTGCTGGCTTTGACTTTTTAAATAAAGACTTTGATCAAAAGATAAATCTACATAAAGCGGTTGAGGAGCAATTATTGTTTAAATTATACGTATTGGCTATCTGGAAGGAGGCATTTCGTTAATACCCCAAAATCTTTAGCATGCTCTTGTAACTCTGTTCTTTCGCAAATAAACGTGTTGTAATTTCTCCATCATCATCAACATCAATCAAAACATGTTTAGGCGCAGGAATCAAACAATGTTGGGTTCCGCCATAACCACTCAACGCTTCTTGATAAGCGCCTGTATGAAAGAATCCAATATATTGAGGTGTCTTATCGTTTTTGTTTACAACAGGTAAAAATACCTGGTTGGTATGTGCTTCTGTATTATAGTAATCCATACTGTCGCAGGTTAAACCACCTAAATTAGTCGGTTGATAAGGTTTATCCCAATTATTTACAGCTAATAAAATAAAGCGTTGATTAATCCCCCATGTATCAGGTAAGGTTGTAATAAAACTGCTGTCAATAAAATACCAAGTCTCACGGTCGTTTTGTTGTTTAGTATCAACAACCGAATAAAGTGTTGCGCCACTTTCTCCAACGGTATAACTTCCAAATTCAGTAAATATATGTGGTTCTGGTAAATCATTCTGTTCGCAAAACATTTTAATTTGGCTTACAATTTCTTCAATCATGTATTCGTAATCATAATCAAAACCTAAAGAAGTTCTGATTGGCATACCTCCTCCAATATTTAAGGAATCGAGCGTTGGACATACAGCGCGAAGTTCTTTATAAATCTGCAAACATTTATTAAGTTCAGTCCAGTAGTAGATAGTATCTTTAATGCCGGTATTAATAAAAAAGTGAAGTAGTTTTAATTCAAATTTCTGATTAGGTTCAATTTTTTCGTTATATAAATCCATTATCTGCGTGCTGCGCACACCTAGTCGCGATGAATAAAATGAAAACGAAGGTTCTTCTTCAGTACTTATTCGGATCCCCAATTTTACTTTATCGGCTTTCGCATGTTTTTTATAATAGTCAATTTCATCCAAATGGTCTAACACCGGAATAACGTTAAAGCCATCGTTAATTAAATCACAAATGTTTTGTTTGTATAAATTACGTTTATAACCATTACAAATAATATACGTATCTTTGCTTAAAGCATTTTTTTGATATTGTTCTTTGATTATTTGTATGTCAAACGCGCTGGATGTTTCGATGTGAACTTCATTTTTTAACACTTCATCCAGCACAAAACTAAAGTGAGAGCTTTTGGTGCAATAACAATAAACGTACTTACCTTTGTAGTCTACCTTTGCCATGGCTACATTAAATAAACGCTTGGCCTTTTGGATTTGAGAACTAATTTTTGGTAAATAGCTTATTCTCAAAGGTGTACCGTATTGCTTAATGATGTCCATTAAGGGGATATCATTAAAATAAAGCACATCATCTTTCACTTCAAAACCTTCTTGAGGAAAGTTAAAGGTTTGATTAATCAGGTTTGAATACGAATTGTTCATTATAAATCAATGTAAGTAACTTACTTTGGTAATTTTACACAAATGTAAGTTAATTACTTAAATGCTTTTTATTTGGAATGTAAATAATTTGTTAGTTTTTATATGATTAAACCAATTAAGATAATTGAAGTTAAAAGTGAAATAGGTGCCGGAACCAGAGGAAGCAGTATGGGTGTAGATGCTATTAAAATTGCTGCATTGGACTTTGGAAGCCCGTTTTTTAAGCGTTACAAAAGTGTTGAAGTGCCCAACGAGAACCAGTTGTTATTGGAGCCGGTTGTGCATGATTACGCCAAACGGATTAAAGGAATTTACAGTTTAAACGAGCGTATTGCTAAAGAAATCCAAAAAACACTGAAGGCCGAAGAGGTTCCTATAGTTTTGGCCGGTGATCATAGTTCTGCCTTAGGAACAATAAGTGGGATTCGTATGGCTTATCCTAATAAACGACTTGGAGTTATTTGGATTGATGCTCATGCTGACTTGCACAGTCCTTACACTACACCAAGTGGTAACATGCACGGTATGCCACTTAGCTGCGTTTTAGGAGAGGATAACAAAGATAGGCAGCAAAATAAGCCTGATGATGAAACGATTGAATATTGGGAAAAACTTAAAAATTTAGGAGGCATTTGTCCAAAAATCAATTATAATGACTTGGTTTTTATAGCTTTACGTGATTTTGAACCACAAGAGGATTATTTAATTAAAAAAAATAAAGTACGAGTTTTTAATCTTCAGGAAATTAGAAAAAAAGCAGTAGAACGTGTAGCTATTGATAGTTTAAATTATCTGGATCATTGCGACTTAATCTACGTTAGTTTTGATGTAGATAGTATGGATAGTCGAATTAGTAGTGGAACCGGAACGCCTGTACCAAATGGTATTTCTGAAAAAGAGGCTGGTAATTTGATATACTACATTATGCGAAGTAAAAAAATTATTTGTTTTGAAATGGTTGAAATAAACCCAACGCTTGATAAAGAAAATTTAATGGCTGAAAATGCATTTGAAATTCTACAAAAAACAACTAACCAGTTGAGTAACGATTTTTAAAAGCAACAATTGAGGAATCTTAAACCACTTAACGCCTATTTTTTAAAGTACAAATGGCATTTTGGTGCCGGCGTTTTATTTGTTGCCTTATCTACTATTTTTGGGACTTACCAGGGTGTTATTGTTAGAGATGGCACCAATAAAATATTAGAGCTGATTAGTTTAAAACAGGAAATTCCCGGAATGTATTTCTTGATGTTGGCTATTCAGTTAATTGGTTTTGCCTTAGTAAGCGGTTTGTTTATGTTTTTAATGCGGCAGACCATTATTGTAATGAGCAGACATATTGAGTTTGATCAAAAAAATGAGATTTACCAGCACTATCAAAGCTTACACGCTTCTTTTTTTAAGCAAAACACCACTGGCGATTTAATGAACAGAATAAGTGAAGATGTCGGTAAAGTTCGCATGTACACTGGGCCGGCAATTATGTATATTGCCAATACAATTGTTACAACGCTTACGGTTTTGGTATTTATGTTCAGTGTAAATACAAAATTAACATTACTTGTTTTTTTGCCACTACCTATCTTATCTTTTATTATATACAAGGTGAGTGATAAAATTAATAAGCAAAGTGGTTTGGTGCAAAAGGAACTCAGTAATCTTACAACTCAGGCCCAGGAGAGTTTTAGTGCAATAAGAGTTATAAAAGCCTACGGAAGAGAGGATTTTTTTGAAAAAGAAATGCAAGCTAAAGGCATTGAGTACAAACGAACAGCTTTAAAACTTAATGCTATAGAATCTTTATTTCATCCGGTTATGATTTTGATGATTGGATTAAGTGTATTAGTTACGGTTTGGATTGGTGGAAAGTTAGCAATTAATAAACAGATTGAAGCCGGTAACATTACTGAATTTATTTTATATGTTTATAAACTTACATGGCCCTTTGCTTCATTAGGTTGGGTAACCTCTTTAATACAACGCGCTTCGGCATCTCAAAAACGAATCAATGAATTTTTAAAGGTAGAAACCTTTATAAAAAATATAAACCAAAAAGTGTATGATATTCAGGGTAATTTAGAATTCAAGAATGTAAGTTTTATTTATCCTGAAAATAATATAAAGGCTCTAAATAATGTTAGTTTTTCTCTTAAAGCGGGCGAAATGCTTGGTATTACGGGTCCTGTTGGTTGTGGTAAAACAACTTTACTTAACTTAATAACCCGAAAATACGATTCTACTTCAGGTGAAATAATTATTGATGGTGTTTCACTACAGAAACATAATTTGAATTTATTGCGTAAAAATTTAGCGGTAGTGCCTCAGGATGTTTTTTTATTTAGTGACACTGTATACAACAACATCGCTTTTGGCGTTGAATCTACTTCAAAAGAAGAAGTAGAAGCTTACGCTAAAAAAGCAGCGGTTCACTCTAATATCCTGGAATTTAAAGATGCATACGAAACAGTGGTTGGCGAGAGAGGGGTTACCTTAAGTGGGGGACAAAAGCAAAGAATATCTATAGCTAGGGCATTAATTGTAAAACCTAAACTTTTAATGTTTGATGATTGCCTTAGTGCTGTTGACACAGAAACAGAGGAAGAAATAATTAAGGAGTTGAAATCTGAAATGAGAGGTAAAACAAGTATAATTGTAAGTCATCGTTTAAGCAGCATACAACACGCCAATCATATCATATATTTACAAGATGGAGCTATATTGGAGCAAGGCACACATGCAGAACTCATGGCTTTGAACAAGTCATACGCTAAATTATATCAATTACAGAATAATTAGTTTCTAGTTATTCTCCCTTAAACAAAGGGAATTTAACCATCATGGTATTCACTTTCTTTTTAACTTTTGCAAGCTCTTTTGCGTTGTCTTTATTCATTAACACCTGGTGAATTAAATCTACTACTTTTAAGCAGTCTTTTTCTTTCAATCCTCTTGTAGTGATAGCGGGGCTGCCAATTCTTATTCCGGATGTAACAAATGCTGATTTATCATCAAATGGCACCATGTTTTTGTTAACCGTAATATTAACCTGTTCCAAGGCTGCAAGCGCCTCTTTACCATTAAGGTTTTTATTTCTTAAGTCAATTAAGAACATATGATTGTCGGTGCCTTTACTTACAATGTTATAACCTAAATCCATAAAGCCTTTAGCCATGGTTTGTGAGTTTTTCACTAACTGGATGCAATAGTGCAAATAGTCATCAGTTAATGCCTCGCCGTATGCAACTGCTTTTGCAGCAATAACGTGTTCTAAAGGCCCACCTTGTGTACCTGGGAATACAGCCATGTCTAACAAATGACTCATTAGTTTTAACTCTCCTTTAGGTGTTTTTTCACCAAATGGATTTTCAAAATCTTTACCCATCAAAATCATACCGCCTCTTGGTCCACGCAATGTTTTATGGGTAGTTGTAGTTACAATATGGCAATGTGGAATAGGGTCATTTAAAATTCCTTTGGCAATTAAGCCGCTTGGATGTGATATATCTGCTAATAAAATAGCGCCAACTTTATCGGCAATGTTTCTAAAACGGGCATAATCCCAATCGCGAGAATAAGCACTGGCGCCGCAAATAATTAATTTAGGCTTTTCTGTTAAAGCTGTCTTTTCAATCGTATCGTAATTTAGACGACCTGTTTGTTTATCAACTCCATAAAAAGTAGCTCTGTAGAGTTTACCTGAAAAGTTCACAGGTGAACCATGTGTTAAGTGTCCGCCGTGACTAAGGTCAAACCCTAAAATTTTATCACCGGGTTTTATGCAGGCTAACATTACAGCAGCATTAGCTTGTGCGCCTGAATGTGGTTGAACGTTTGCCCATGCTGCACCGAATAAAGTTTTGGCACGATCAATGGCAAGCTGCTCAATCTTATCAACCACCTCACAGCCACCATAGTAACGCTTAAAAGGCAAACCTTCGGCGTATTTGTTGGTTAATACACTGCCCATGGCTTGCATAATTTGTTTGCTAACATAATTTTCGCTTGCAATTAATTCAATGCCTTCTGTTTGACGGTGTAACTCTTCTTTAATCAGTTTAAAAATACTTGTGTCTCTTTTAATCATAATTCTGTTTTTTTATTGAGCGTATTGTTTAATTCGTTTGCAGCTACCAGTAAAATAAAAACAATAGGAGATTGAGCAATTCCCAAAAGCCAGCGACTAAAGGTGTACTCATTGTCTTGTAATCTATTGTTAATTAAATAACCATAAAGCATACTAGCAGAGGCTAAAGTTAATAAAAGCAAATAACAAAAATTTAAAAATTTGAGGTTTTTTTTATAATTTAAGGTATAAAGCGCTATATAGTTTAATCCGTAAAAAAGACTAACAGAAGCAATTGTAAAAATATATTTTGAATAGTATAGTGTTGAATAGCTCAATTGATTAAAAGGTTGCATTATAGATGCTATAGAAACACCTTCATTAATTTGATTGTAGTATTTTTGATAAAGAATAACATTAAGTTGAACAAAGAAAAACTCTCTGAAATACCCTACGATTCCAAATAATACAAAGAGAAAAAGAAGTTTTAATTTAATGTTCATTTTAATTTAGAAATCTTGTTAGCCCAAATCATCCAAAAGTAAAAAATGAATGCGTAAACGAAGAATGTAAATGTATACGTGTGGTTAAACTGCAATGTTTGCGGGGCTTTAAGCGAGATAATAGACAATGCAACAACCCTTAAAATATTTAACCCATGAATAATTAATATACCTGCGGGAATAAACCAAAGTTTATGTTTCCATTTGCCCGGATAGGCAAAAACAAAACTTACAAATAGGTTAAATAAAGATATAGCGTTGCAATTAGAGCCTACCCAAACCCCATTAGATCCGTCAATTCCTACTACCTGCACATCACGATCTTGCATAACCGTAAACGTTTTAAAGCCCAAAATTTGTAAAGTATTTTCAGCGGCTTGTATTATGCTACCAATAAATTTCTGATCATAATACGTGTATCTTTTAATAATAAAAGTGTGAGCTAAGTATAATGAGAGATATGTAAGACCAGCAATTATTAAAAACCTTACAAAAGCATTTTTAATAAATTGGTTTGACATTAATTTTTAAAGTATATTTTTTTTAGAACTTAAAATTTTCTTGGCGCCATACGCAACACCTGCAGCCACTAAAAGACCAATACCACCATCGATAGGAACACATGGTGGAGGCCAACAACTGGGGCCACCTCCTGGAGGTGGCGGGGGAGCTGCATTTGTAATAAAATGAAAACTTAGAAATAAAATGAAAATAAGTATGACTTTTTTGATCATAATCGCAAATCTAGATAAAAGATTCCTTTTAGGCAAACAAATTAGTCTAAATAAGTCAATTAAAAATAAGAAAATATCAACTATATTTGAACCTCGTGTCTGCACCGAAAAGTTCAATAGTTAGCCAAAAAGACCTTAATTTATTAATTAGGATAGTTAAGGATAATTGGTGGGTTCCTGTTATTATACTGCCAATTATATATGGTATAGCTCAATTCTATAGTTACCGTTTAACTGATGTTTATGAAGTGAGTACGCAGTTGTTAGTTAAAGTGAATGATACATACTACAATAGTAATGTTGTTAATGAGAAAAGCTTTTACGATTACGGTAGTTATGTTGATAATTTGAACGAACAAAGAATTCTTCAGTCATATGATTTAATTGGTGATGTAATTGACAAAAATATGGAGGCTATACAGGTTTCGTATTACATTGTTGGTAAGGTAAAGAAGAAAGAGGAATTTACCGGAATGCCTTTTAAAATAAAGGTTAATACTTTGAGAGACGATTTGTATGAACAGTTTATTGATTTAAAAATTGTAAGCGAAGAGGACTATGAACTTTACATTGGTACTGGAGTAAATCAAATTGTTAAGAAGGGAAAACTAAATAAGCCACTGGTCGACCTAGACCTTAGTATAGAAATTAACAAGTCAAGTGAGTACTTAAATTTCAACTTTGCAAACTTAAAAGATGTTTTTTATCAAGTTGTTTTTCATTCACGGGATTATTTGATATCAACTATGCAATCCAATCTTTCGATTCAAAATCCTGATTATACGAATATTCTCGTAATTAACTTGAAGGATTTCATCCCACAAAGAGCTGCAATTCTGCTTGATACACTTAATGATGTTTATAAGAATGCAAGAATTCAAACTAAAATTGATTTGAATAATCGAACTATTGAATACATTGATAAGCAGATTGATGAAATCAGTTTTTCATTGAACAGTATCGAAGACACGATGCAGAGTTACAAGATACGAAAAGACATCATTGATTTAAGTTGGCAACAAGCTGATTTCCTCAATAAAATTTCCAACTTTGAAGCATCTAAAACATCTTTAAACTTAGAAGTTGCCGCATTGAATGATCTTGAAGAGTACATTATTAAAGATAAGGACCCCCAGTTCTTGCCACCCAGTGTTTTTATAACTGAGAAAGGTGGCTTTATGACCACAGCAGCAATAGATCTTTACTCAAAACAAATAGAATTAAATAAACTCTATAATTCAACTAAAGAAGTCAATCCTAATATTGTTGATTTGAAAAATTCTATCAAAAAAACAAAACAAGATTTATTAGTTTACATAAATAACACGCGGAATGCAACGGCTGAAAAAATTAAGGATGTTGAAAGTCAAATAACTAATTATGTTCAAGGGGCTAGGCAAATCCCTGAAAAGTTGAGAAACGTTAATAGTATTCAAAGAAAAGCCAGCGTTAACGAGGCTTTGTATAATTTCTTGTTAGAAAAGAGAGCAAACACTAAAATAGCCAAGGCCAGTATTATACCGGATGTAAAAGTAGTCGAGTCTCCAAGAGAAACCGGAGTTGTAGAGCCAAATAAACCACAAATTGTTAAATCATTTTTGAGTTTTGGAATCCTTTTATCAATTGGTATTATTTTGATGAGAGCTTTTTTCTTATCTAAAATTAAGAGTATTGAGCATTTAAAAGAAATTACGGAAATTCCTATTTTAGGTATTTTACCAAGAATCAAAATCAATGAAGGAATTATTGTTCATGAGATGCCTAATTCCCATGCAGGCGAATCTTTTCGGAATTTGCAAACCAACCTACGTTATGCTTCTATTGACAATGATTCAAGATCTTATTTGGTTACATCCTATTTGCCCGGAGAAGGGAAAACTTTCACCAGCGTTAACTTAGCTACTTTATTGGCAAAAAGCGGTAAGAAAACCGTTATATTAGAATTAGATTTACATAAACCAAGAGTTTATAAGGCTTTTAACCTTAATCCACAGATAACCGGCATCACAACTTATGTAGTTGGCAATTCTAATTTTGAAGAGATAGTGAAGGAAACTAAAATAGACAATCTCTTTGCAGTTTATAGCGGACCAATTCCGCCAAACCCATCAGAATTCGTGTTATCTGATAAGTTACGTCAACTCATCGAAGAATTGAAACAAAAATTTGATTACCTTATTATTGACACACCTCCAGCCGGATTGCTCTCAGATTCATTATATTTAATGCAGTACGTAGATTCTACAATTTTCGTATTAAACGCTTCCTCGTCAACTAAAAAAGTAGTAAAGTTTGTCGAAAATATTGTTCAGGAGAATAAAATTAAAAACCTCTTTTTTGTGTTAAATGGCGTCGCTAAATCTCTGAAACGTTATTATTATCAAGGTTATGGCTATGGCTATGGCTATGGCTATGGCTATGGCTATGGCTATGGTTACGGCTACGGTTATGGCAGAAAGAAATCCGGTAAATCCAACACAAATTAAATTTCACAAAAAATTTGTTTATTTTTAAAAAAATGAGTAAAATTGTTACTCGTTTATGCTCGAAGCACTCATAACTTCTAAGACTAGAATTAAAATTTTAGTCAAGTTCTTCCTAAATCATAATTCTTCATCTTATTTAAGAGGGTTAGAAGAAGAGCTGAATGAATCAACGAATTCTATTAGATTGGAACTAAATCGCTTTGAGAAAGCAGGTTTCTTGAATTCATACACTTCAGGAAATAAAAAATTATTTAAGGCTAATACTAATCACCCTTTGTTTTTTGATATACAAAACATTGTTAAGAAGATGGTTGGGATTGATTATGTTTTGGATTACACACTTAAGCGCATTGGGAATTTAGAAATGGTTTATCTGGTTGGTGATTTGGCCAGCGGAGTTGATAACAAAACGATTCAGTTAGTTTTGATTGGCGATATTAACAATGCTTATTTGGAAGAATTAGTACCTAAGGCGGAAAAAAAGCTTGATAAAAAAATTATATTAGAAGTGGTTAAAAACCACGAAGAGTTTATCGAAAAACATACTCAAAATCCGAATGCCGAAACCCTCTTGGTGTGGCGTAAATAGTGGGATTAGAGACATTTTTACACACTTAGTTCATGTGACTGAGGTGGCGAAGCTTTAAATAAAATGAACTGGAGAGCACTTTACGTTCAAAGCAAAAGAGAAAGAAAAATTGTAAATCGCTTAATCAAGGATGGCATAGAGGCATATATCCCCTTAAAAACCGAACTAAAACAATGGAGTGATAGAAAAAAAATGGTCACTACTCCAATGTTAAATGGATATGTGTTTGTGAGACTACCAAACTCAAAACGCGATCGGGTTTATGAAGTTGAAGGTGTTTTAAATTATGTAAGATACAATGGCGCTGACGCAATAGTGAGAGATAATGAGATTGAAGTACTAAAAATGATTGAAGAACGTGGCTATTATGTAGAATATAAAAACTCAATCGATATAAATGTGGGTGATTTAGTTGAGATAAAGGCTGGCAGGTTTAAAGGTTTGAATGGAATTGTTGAGAAGATTGGGAATAAGACCCATTGTTTTGTTGTTATAAAAAGTCTTGATTTTCAGTTTAAATTAAAGCTTAATAAAGAAGTTTTACAGAGGTCATAGATTTAAGCATAACTATTAATCGATTAGGCAAAAAAAACAAAGTAATGCTCAATTTAATAGAAGTGGTTTGAATTCACAAGGGAATAAAATTTATTTCGAGGGGTTAAACGCACTCCGGTTTTTTGCAGCACTTGCTGTAATTATTACTCATATTGAATTATCTAAAAATAGTTACGGAATTCAAAATTGCTGGGCAAGTTCAAAAATTGTTTTTAACCTAGGTGGTCTTGGTGTATATTTTTTCTTTGTGTTAAGTGGCTTTTTAATTACTTATTTGCTAATGATTGAAAAAGAAAATACTGGTACAATTGACATAAAGAAGTTTTATATGCGCCGTATTTTACGTATTTGGCCACTTTATTTTTTATTGGTATTTATTGGTTTTTTTATTTTACCAATGTTTGAGACACTTCACATTCCATTTTTGGAGACTTCCTTTCATAATAACTTTTATTTCAATTTAGCTTTATTTTTAGTAATGCTTCCTAACTTGGCATTTGCTTTATTTCCTGCAGTTCCGCACATTGGTCATCTTTGGTCAATAGGTGTTGAGGAACAATTTTATGTAGCTTGGCCTTTTATAGTAAAAAAAAGCAACAATTTAATAAAAACCTTACTCGTCTTAATAGTTATTTTAATTATTGTAAAGCTAATTGTACTTTTTTTGTCCGCTAGCTATCCTAATTTGGGGTGGCTCAAAAGTTTTAAAAAGTTGGTTGCTATGTCTAAATTCGAATGTATGGCAATTGGTGGAATCGGAGCATACCTTTACCACTATAAAAAAAATATTATATCATTCGTTAAAAAACCAATTACTTCCGTAGTTGCACTTTTTATGACTACCATAATTGTATTATTTGTTCCGGATAACTTACAGGACGGACAACATTTAATTATTTCGGCATTATTTTTAATCATCATACTTAACGTCGTTTCCGCAGAAGTTAAATGGTTAACAACTCAGTTATTTGATTTTTTAGGTAAAATTTCTTATGGAATTTACATGTATCATTTCATGGTGCTTCCAATTGTAATTGTTTTATTAACTAAGTTCATTCAACCAGTAGGTAATTTGTTTTTGTTTAATCTATTACTTTATTCATTTTCTATATTAATTACTGTTGTAGTTGCATGGCTTTCATATAAGTTCTTTGAATTAAGGTTTATTAAGTTAAAAAATAAGTTTACCATTATTCATTCAGGAAAGGATTAATTAGAGTTAAGAATGATTGTTATTGTAGATTATGGAATAGGAAATTTAGCCTCTGTTTTAAACATGTTCAAGAAGATTGGAACAAAAGATGTTGTCATCTCTGGCGATCCGAATCAAATTAATAAAGCAGATAAAATACTGTTACCTGGTGTAGGTGCGTTTGATACCGGTATGACTAATCTGGAAAATTCTAATTTAATACCTGTTCTTCAAACTAAAGTATTGCATGAAAAAGTACCATTGCTTGGGATTTGTTTAGGTATGCAATTACTAACAAATAAAAGTGAAGAAGGTTCGAAAACCGGTTTAGGTTTTATAGATGCAGAAACAATAAAATTTAAATTTAGTCCTGACCAAAATTTAAAAATTCCACACATGGGTTGGAATTATATCAAAGTGCAACAACCAAATAAACTAATTGAGTTGGATACACGACATCGTTTTTACTTTGTACATTCGTATTATGTAAAATGTAACAACCCTGCAAATAGTATCGCAACGGCCAATTATGGTCAAGATTTTTCTTGTATGATTAATAGTGATAATATTTATGGCGCTCAATTTCATCCAGAAAAGAGTTTAAAGTTTGGTATGGAGATTCTGACTAATTTTTCAAAGATTTAATAGTTAAACACTTAACATTTAACAAGTTCTAATGGCACTTAAAAGAATTTTACCTTGTTTGCTTTACGATGGAAGTGGTTTAGTTAAAACAGTCAGGTTCAAAAACCCTTCATATGTAGGCGACCCAATTAATGCTATTAAAATATTTAATGAAAAGGAGGTTGATGAACTTATTCTGATTGACATCAATGCCACCAAACAAAAACGAAGACCTAATTTCAACAAGATTGCCGATATGGCAAGTGAAGCATTTATGCCTTTTGCTTATGGAGGTGGAGTAAAGACAATGGATGATTTTGTGCAACTATATAAGCTAGGTGTAGAAAAAGTAATTGTTAATTCATTGGTTCAGCAAAATCCTTCCCTAATTAAAGAAGTTATTAATTCTTATGGAGCGCAAGCAGTTGTTGCATGTATTGACTACAAAAAATCTCTTTTTGGTGGGTTAAAACCATTTTCACATTGTGGTGAGAAAATTAATGGAACAATTGTAGAATATGCTAAATATTTAGCTAATGATATTGGAGTTGGTGAAATTATGCTTTATGGTGTTGATAATGATGGCACGTGGGACGGGTATGATGAATCAACTATTTCTGAAGTTGTAAGAACTGTTAATGTTCCGGTGATTGCATGTGGAGGTTGCGGAAATTTAGACCATCTTAAATCGGTTTTATACAAGTCTAATTGTAATGCAGCTGCTATAGGGAGCATGGCCGTATACAGTAAAAAGGGGATGGGTGTTTTAATTAACTTTCCGCCTCGTGATCAAGTTATTAAAGAGTAGTGTAAAGATTTTTATTAGTGAGTTACTTATTCAAAATCTAATATTGCTTTAATCGACACTTCGAAAATACGATATGATAATGAGTTAAAAGATGCTTTAGTAAAGCTTAGAAATAATTAACTAACATATATATGATCTCCAAAAATAATTAGGAGAAAAGTTTAAAGAGATTTATAAAGCAGTTTAATAGAAATAAAAATGACTGAAAATTTAACATTATCAATTGTTATTCCGGCCTATAACGAAGGAAAGACAATACATCTTATTCTAGATAAAGTAAGGTTAACAACCCTTTCTAATAATATTTCTAAGGAAGTAATTATTGTAAATGATTTTTCAAAAGATGATACAACAGAGGCAATTAAGAATTATATGAATTTGCATCCAACGATGAATATAAAATATTACGAGCATACATACAATCAAGGTAAGGGTGCAGCGCTTCATACAGGCATTCAACATGCAAAAGGGGATTATCTAATTATTCAGGATGCTGATTTGGAATATGACCCAAACGAGTATAATGTACTTCTAGCACCTATATTAAATGGTTCTGCTGATGTTGTTTATGGATCAAGATTTATTGGAGGAAAACCCCACAGAATTTTGTTTTTTTGGCATACAATCGGAAATAAATTTTTGACATTTCTCTCGAACATGTTCACTAATCTTAATTTAAGTGATATGGAAACGTGTTACAAACTTTTCAGAACTGATATTATTCAAAAAATAAAATTAAAAGAAAAAAGATTTGGTTTTGAGCCAGAAGTGACCGCTAAAATTTCGAGAGTACCAAACATCAGAATATACGAAGTTGGAATTTCATATTATGGTAGAACTTTTGAGGACGGAAAGAAAATAGGATGGAAAGATGGATTTAGAGCAATTTATTGCATTTTAAAATATAATATTTTTTCAAAATGACAGAAAAATTCAACTACAAGCCAATTGATAATGAAGGAATGGATATTTTATCTGTAATTGAAAAAGCAGATAAGTTCAATTTTTGGATGTATGAAACAATCAAACCATATTGTAAAGGTAAGATACTTGAAATTGGAAGTGGTATTGGAAACATTTCTCAATTTTTCATAAAGGAAAAATACAATATTACACTTTCTGATATTAGAGATAATTATTGTGAGATTTTGCTCGACAAATTTAAAACTCATCAAAATGGTATTGAGGTAATAAATGTTGATCTGGTTGATCAGGATTTTGAATCTAAATACGCAAATTATTTAGGAACGTTTGATACAGTTTTTGCCCTAAATGTTATTGAGCACATTCACGATGATTCATTAGCACTTAAAAATATTAATAAGTTATTGACTAAAAATGGTAAGGTTATCATTTTAGTACCTGCTTATCAGGCATTATATAATGGCATTGATAAAGGGTTGGAACATTATCGTAGATATAACCAAAATTTAACGAATCAAATACTAATCAATGGTAATTTTAAGATAGTCAAGGAGCGTTATTTTAATGCGATGGGAATTATAGGATGGTACATATCCGGCAAAATCCAAAAGAATAATACTATCCCTGCTGAGCAAATGGGGCTTTATAACAAGTTGGTGCCAATTTTTAAGATTATTGACAAATTGGTGTTTAATAAAATTGGTTTGTCGAACATTGCGGTTGGCATAAAAGAAGAACAAGGAATTTGTAATATTTGAAAAACATTAGGTACATAATTATATTTCTTGCACCCATACTAAGTTATTTATTTGTAACCTTTTATTTTAATCAATTAAAGGACTATGATTCTGCTATTTTCTTAGGAGACCAAGGCACTTACTTTGAGTCAGGCAAATATTTTTATAATCAATTTGATGCACATCCATACCGATGCATCGGCTATCCATTATTATTATGTTTACCAGAACTAATAGGCCTTAACGCACCTTATGGCTATTGGCCAATTATTATTAATATTTTGTTTTTGGTAGGTATATTATACTTTTTAATTAGGATTGAAAATGTGCTTGGTTATGCTATTGCATTACCGGTTTCAATATTATTATCTATTTGTTTTGGTTTTATTTCTTCGGTTAACTTAGCTTTAACAGAATTAGGTTTCGTCTTTTTTACTATGATGGCTTCGTATTTTTTACTTCGACTGCTTAATTCAGAAAGAAGAGATTGGCAAATATTTTTCTTAATTTTTTCTCTTGGTTGCGCTTCACTGTTTCGTCCGGGACTTTATCTTTTTACTTTGGCGACTTCTATTATTTGTTTTTTCTACTTTATGTTGATAGATATTAAAGCAGGAAAAAAACAATTTATTTTTAAGAGCTTTCTTTCAATTAGTATTGCTTTACTAATTACCTTAGGCAGTCAATCTTTATTGATGAAAAAAACATATAACACATTTCGTTTAAGCTATATTGATGATTTGGCATGGTATGTATATATTGGAGCGCTTGCTAACGCTATACATGAAAATAATTGTTTTAGTTCGGAATGTTTTGCCGCTGAACGAAATAATAGAGAGGAAAACCTTATTAATAAATCCGGGGCTGAAATGTCGGTTATTGCAAAGGAAGACAGAAAAAACACACTTCAAAATAAAAAGCAAGCACTATTTAAGGCATACAAAATTAATTTAGCCACCAATCTCGTTTCTTCAAGCGGTTGGGATAAAAATGAATATCCTGGGTTTCATAATTTTTCAGTCTTGGTAAATAAAATTTTAACATTATTACCTTTCGGAATTTATTTTCTGTTCTTAATCACTAAACTCAGGAAAAGTTGTACAAGAACCGAACATTTGTTCTTGCTATTCATTATTGGATTCATCTTCTATATATTTCTCACGTCTGGTATATCAACCTATCAAGGTGATAGATTTCATGTTGTTTTTTATCCTTTTTCATTAGTCTTTCTTACTTTTTTTTATTACAAAAGCAAGATGGCTTTCAGAACAAGGTAAACTTAAACTGCTTGTGTAAAAAGAAAAAATTACAACAAATGGTTTCGTTAAATCATCAGTTGTATTTAGAATAAATTAAAAACATCATTTGGAACAAGATAAAAATACCTGGGACATTGTCGTAAGACCTAAGTCAAATTTATATAACCTCAATTTAAAGGAATTGATGCGCTATAAAGATTTGATATTACTGCTTGTAAAAAGGGACATTGTTGCTGTTTATAAACAAACAGTATTGGGTCCTTTATGGATGATTGTTCAGCCAATTTTTACAACCTTAGTCTATTTATTCACTTTTAGTGCTACAGCTAAAATAAGCACCGATGGAATCCCGCCAATTCTATTTTATTTAATGGGTTTAACATTTTGGAATTACTTTTCTGATAGTTTGCTTAAAACCTCTAACACTTTTATTGCGAATGCATCTGTTTTTGGAAAAGTTTATTTTCCAAGATTAGTTATGCCGATTTCTGTTGTAATTTCAAATTTAGTCAAGTTGTTTCTGCAATGTTTGTTATTAACACTTGTATATCTATATTATTTATTTACTTCCAACGATGTTCAATTTAATTTTTATGCGATAATCTATATTCCATTAGCTGTTTTATTTCTTGGAATCTTCAGTCTTAGTTTAGGAGTAGTTTTTTCTGCTTTTACAACAAAGTATAGAGATTTAACCTTTTTACTTGGCTTTGCCGTTCAGTTGTTAATGTTTGGCAGTTGTATTGTTTTACCTGCTTCTATTTATGGTGAAAAGATATTAAGTATTCTTATGTTTAATCCTATTGTACCAATTATAGAAGCCGTAAAATATTTTTTAACCGGACATGGTTTGTTTTCACCATTTCATTTGATGTTTGCCTTTGTAACTATTATTTTAACATTTGTTATTGGTGTAATGGTGTTTAACAAAACAGAAAAAACATTTATTGATACAGTTTAATAAATGAACGAAAGAGTTATCGAAATAAATAATTTAGGAAAACAATATCGGTTAGGTCAGGTAGGTTCAACAACTTTAGGTGATGACTTGAAGCGTTGGTGGTATAGTTTAAGGGGCAAGGAGGATCCATTTTTAAAAATAGGAGAAGAAAATGACCGTACCAAAAAGGGAGAATCTGACTTTGTTTGGGCTGTTAAAAACATCAATTTTAATGTGGATAAAGGTGATGTACTTGGGATAATTGGTAAAAATGGTGCAGGAAAATCTACTTTGCTAAAAATACTATCACGAACGACTTCACCAACAGTCGGTGAGTACAAAATTAAGGGAAGGGTAGCCTCTCTGTTAGAGGTTGGCACAGGTTTTCATCCGGATTTAACCGGAAGAGAAAATGTTTTTTTGAATGGTGCTATTTTGGGAATGACTAAAAATGAAATCAAACGAAATTTTGATGAAATCGTTAGTTTTAGTGGCGTTGAACGTTACATTGACACACCGGTTAAACGTTATTCATCAGGCATGTACGTAAGGCTCGCATTTGCTGTTGCTGCGCATCTTGAGCCTGAAATATTAATTGTTGATGAAGTACTGGCAGTAGGTGATGCAGAGTTTAGAAAAAAGTGTTTAGGTAAGATGAGTGAGGTGAGTAAATTTGGCCGAACGGTTTTATTTGTAAGTCATGAGTTAAGTGCCATAAGTTCGATTTGTAATAAAGGCCTATTACTTAAAAATGGTAGAATTGAAAGTGAAGGGTTAATTACGAAGGTTTTAAATGACTATATGTCTGGCACAAATTCTAAGAACCCGAGTTTAAGTTGGGAAGAAAAAGATCGGCCGGGAGATGAACATGTTAAATTAAATTCGATAAGGGTATTAAATATGAGTAATATACTCACCAATACTTTTTATTTAGGTGAGGATTTAAAAGTAGAAATTGATTATGAAGTAATAAGTTCAGATAATTTGAGAGTTAATCCTGGTATTTCGATTTATACTGCAACTGAACAGTTAGTAACAGTGGCATTGCCAAATAAATCTGAAATAAAAACGAATAAGGGATTCCACACGGCTACATGCTATATTAAAAACAGCATGTTAAATGAGGGCATTTATAACTTTCGAATTAATGCCCATACCTTTTATCCTACTATTTTACATTTTGACTTAAAAGACATTGTTACTATAGAGATAATTGAGAAACAAGTAGACAATCGGACGACAGATTATAAAGATAAATTGCTTGGCATAATTAGACCGGAGTTTGAATGGAAAATAAATTAATTGAACAAGAATGATAGAAAGAGTAATAAAAAAAATAAATTGGATTAAGTATAAGAACAATTTAAGATTTCAAAAAGTATGTAAAAGACTGGCTTTTTGGCTAGCTAAAATTTCAAAAGTTGATTTGTTTGAAGACGCAGCAGCAAAAAAAAATTTTGTGGAGATTATTAAGTATGTTGAAGGGAGGAGAACAAAGAAAAAACTTGAGATCGATGGTCAGAATTTTGAGTATTTATTTCATAGTTATAATAATTTAGGGTTAACAGAACGTTCGGTTGAAATTCCGATAATTCAATTTTATTTAAATAATTTAAAACCAAAGGATGTTTTGGAGATAGGTAATGTTACCAATTATTATCAAAGCTATTACGAAAATTCGTTTCCAAATAAAACGGTGGTTGATAAGATTGAATTCTGTTATAATGTAATCACGAGTGATATTGCAAAGTATTTCTCAGATAAAAAATTTGATTTTATTTTTTCCATTTCAACTTTTGAACACATGGATTCTGATTTAGACAGAAATCCTGATTATAAAAAGGGAAGCGCTAAAAGTCTAAGCATCGCAGCGGATAATATTATTCATTGTTACGAAAACTTGCTCGCAACTAATGGAACCCTTTTAATTACTGCCCCAATGGGATATACCCCTGAATGGGATCTCACTTTTAAAAATGACTGGTTATTAAGGTACGGGTTTAATAATGTAACAAGACATTTATATAAAAGAATTTCGATTGAAGAATGGATAAAATTAGATTCAGTCAATTTAAATGATGAAATGAAGTACGATGAGCCATTTCCATATGCAAATTACGTGGCTGTTATAGAAATAAAAAAATAAAAGTATATGAAAGCAATAAATAAATGCAGGATTTCTGGTTCAACTAATTTAATTTCAGTTTTAAATTTAGGAGAACAGTATTTAACCGGAGTGTTTCCAAAATCAGCAATTGAAAAAATAACAAAAGGGCCATTAGAACTTGTTTGGTCCGCAGAAGGACAATTACTACAATTAAAACATTCTTATGATTTAGGAGAGATGTACGGCGATAATTACGGTTATCGATCAGGCTTAAATCAATCAATGGTGCAGCATTTAACCAATAAAATCAATCATCTAGAGCAAAAATACAATTTACAAAGCGGTGATTGCGTTATTGACATCGGTAGTAATGATGCAACTTCCCTTAAGGCTTATCAAACATCAGGCATAAAACGAATTGGCGTTGATCCTACAGGCGTTAAGTTTAAAGAATATTACACTAACGATATTGCGTTGGTTCCTGATTTTTTTCCTTCGCCGGATGTGAAAAAGACGGTAGGAAACTCTAAAGTTAAAATTATCACCTCTATTGCTATGTTTTATGATTTAGAAGATCCGATAAATTTTGCTCAAAGTATTCATGATAATTTAACTGAAGATGGTGTGTGGCATTTCGAACAAAGTTACATGCCATCAATGTTAAGATTAAATTCATATGACACAATTTGTCATGAACACCTTGAGTTTTATACTTTATTTAACATTAAATACATTCTGGATCGAGCTGATATGCGAATAGTTGATGTTCAGATGAATGGAATAAACGGAGGAAGTTTTGCCGTAACAGCTGCTAAGAAGAATAGTAAAGTTTCTGCAAATGATGTATTAATTAATTGGTTATTTGAACAGGAATTGAAAATGGGATTTGACACACCAAAACCTTTTAGAGATTTTGAGGAAAGAGTTTATAAGCACCGCGAATCTTTGAAGACCCTAGTAGACTCTTTATCTTCAAGTGGTAAACGGATTTTAGCTTATGGCGCCTCCACTAAAGGGAATGTAGTTTTACAATTTTGTAATTTTACGAGCCAACAAATTCAAGCTGTGGCTGATGTTAACCCTCTTAAATATGGTTGTTTTACACCAGGTACAAATATACCAATCGTTAGCGAAGAAGATGCTTTAAAAATGAAGCCGGATTATTACCTTGTGTTGCCATGGCATTTTAAAGATGGCATTGTGCGCCGTGAACAAAACTTTTTAAAGGCGGGTGGTAAATTAATTTTTCCTTTCCCTGAAATAGAGATAGTTGGTGGCTAATAAAGCACTTATAATCGGAGCAAACGGACAAGACGGAAGGTTATTAAATCTTCTTCTTGAGTCTAAAAATTACGAAATTTATAATGTAAGTTCTTCTTCTAATACCGATTTTAAAAATTATTTACAGTTCAACTTGGCAACGAGCAACTTTGATGAGTTAAATAATTTTATACTTAAAATTAAACCGCACGAGATCTACTACGTTGCGGCTTATCACCATTCATCGATTCAATCTAAATCCACGAATTTTGATTTTATCAATAAATCCATACAGGTTAACCAACTTGGTTTCATAAACATTATGGAATTATGTAAAGCAAGCTTACCATTAACAAAAATTATTTACACATCATCCTCACTCATTTTCTCTGGCGCAAAAAATCAAATACAAACTGAAGAAACCACAACAGAACCACGTTGTATCTATTCTATAACCAAAAGTGCAGCTTCAGAAGCAGCAAAGTATTACAGGAATGAATTTAATCTCTTCGTGTCTATCGGGATAATGTATAACCATGAATCCATTTACAGAAAAGATTATTTTTTATCAAAAAAAATTGTAACAGAAGTTAGAGAAATCATAGATAAAAAAAGGGATAAAATAATTATAGGAAGTTTGACTTCAGAAACGGATTGGGGTTATGCTCCGGATTATGTTGAAGCCTTATGGTTAATTTTGCAACAAGAAAATCCTGATAATTATATTGTAGCGTCTTCAAACAAACACATCGTAAAGGATTGGTTTTTAGTTTTGTCTAATTATTTAAATACTAACTTGTTAAGTTATGTTGAAGAAAATCCTGGTTTAATTCAAAGAAAGAAACCTGTTTTAATTGGAAATAATAGTAAGTTAAAAGCAATTGGGTGGAAGGCAAAAACAAGCTTTGAGGAAATGGTAATAAAAATGTATAACAATGTCATCTAATCAATCAATTTATAAAGAGTATTTCACTCCTAAACCTTTAACTGATCGGTTTTTAACAGATGCTGAGAACGGAATAGAGGTTATAATTCCGGTTTTTCATACAAATGAGTTGTGGTATGTGAATTTAATTTCTATTTACCGAGAGGTACCTGTAAAGCGATTATTAATTAGTGATGGAGGGGTTATTGACAATAGTTTAGAAATTGTAAAACAGTTTCCAAGAGTTGAAATATTTAACCATAGGGAATTCAAAACTTTAGGCAAATGTATAGCTGAATTAATTAAAGAGGTTAAAACTGAACATTTTATTTATTTACATTCAGATGTTTATTTGCCTGAAGGTTGGTTTGATAAAATGATTCCTTTTAAATCAAAGTATGATTGGTTTGGCTGCCCTATGCGTATAACTATACTTACAAGTTTTGATTTAGTTGAACCACGAAGACCATATGCAGGAAGTCAAATCGGTGCTAAGAAGGCTTTTATGGCAGGCATCGATAAGATTGATGATGATTATGTTTATAGGCAAGAAGATTTTGTATTTGACAAGATTGTAACGGACGCAGGATTTAAAAGTGGAAAGGTAGAAGACATATTTCATTACCATCAAATAATGTATAGGGAAAGTAAAGGCATGGATTTAAAAGTAAAGAGCGTTGCTATTGAAACGAATACTAATGAGTGGGAAAAGAAACGTGCAATGGATATGCAGATTAGAGGGATTGTTAAGTATCTTGATCCTATTGAGCCTTTTGTAATTGATGATTATAAGTTTCAACTCTCTGAAATGATAGCTAAGTATGAATTAGATTTTAATGAGTTCAAGAGTTGGGTTGAAACAATTAATCCTAAATGGCTTCCCTACACGGTTGATAAAGTACAACCTTTAAAAATCAGTTTCATGAAAAAGGTTAGATATAAATTAATTGAATTATTAAAGGACTGATGAAGCCTGTTATTATAATTGCCGAAGCGGGCGTTAATCATAACGGAAGCCTTGCCATTGCAAAACAATTGATTGATGCTGCTGCTATTGCCAAAGTTGATTATGTAAAGTTTCAAACTTTTATCCCTGAAAATGTTATAAGTAAATTTGCTGTTAAGGCTGATTATCAAAAAGTGACAACGGGTTCAGACGAAAGTCAGTTGGACATGGTAAGGAAATTACAGCTTTCAAAAGAAGAACATTATATCTTAATGGATTATTGCAAACAAAAGCAAGTAAAATTTTTGAGCACTGCTTTTGATCTTGATAGTATTGATTTGTTGGTAGAATTAGGTGTAACGATTGGTAAAATCCCTTCGGGTGAAATCACAAATTATCCATACCTAGTTAAAATGGCAAAGTCATTTAAATCAATCATTATTTCAACCGGAATGAGCAACTTATCTGAGATTAAGGATGCTATTCATGTTTTAGTTAATAATGGTCAAAGCCTGAACTCGATAACAATATTGCATTGTAACACAGAATATCCAACACCAATGGTTGATGTAAATCTATTTGCCATACAAACTATCAAAAATGAACTTAAAACAAATGTAGGGTATAGTGATCATACTTTAGGAGTCGAAGTGCCAACGGCCGCAGTAGCGCTTGGAGCTACCATTATCGAAAAGCATTTTACTTTAGATAAGAACCTTGACGGCCCTGATCATAGGGCCTCATTAGAGCCAAAAGAGTTAGTGGCAATGGTTAATGCAATACGCAATATAGAAATTGCTTTGGGCGATGGAAATAAAATTGCCAGTAATTCGGAAACAAAAAATATGGCAATTGCGCGCAAAAGTATAGTTGCAAAGGTTAATATAAAAAAGGGTGAAGTATTTACCGAAAATAACATTACTGTTAAACGTCCCGGTAATGGTATTAATCCTATGGAATGGAATAAGGTACTCGGTATGGTTGCAGGTAAAAATTTTGAAGAAGATGAATTAATTTCATTATGAAGTTATTTGTTATCACTAGTTCTCGCGCTGATTACGGTTTATTGCGCCCTTTATTATTAAGAATTAAAGGGGATAATTTTTTTGATTTAAAAATTATTGCTACCGGCTCTCATCTTTCAAAGGATTTTGGATACACTTACAAAGAAATTACGAATGATAAATTTCATATTTTCAAAAAGATAGATATTGTTCAGTCGCATGATAGACCGGTTGACATTGCAAATTCGTCGGCAATTGCAATTAAAAGTTTTGGACAATTATATGCAAAGCACAAACCTGATGCGATTTTTGTTTTGGGAGACCGTTACGAAGTTTTCTGCTCTGTTTTTGCCGCCTTATTTTTTAAAATACCTGTGATACATTATAGTGGAGGGGAGAAAACGATTGGAGCTTACGATGATAGCATCAGACATTCTATTACAAAAATGAGCCACTTGCATTTTGTTAGTTGTCTTGATTATCGAAAGAGAGTTATACAACTTGGTGAAAATCCGAAACATGTTTTTAACGTTGGCTCTCTTGGGATAGATAACATTAAGAATTTAAAATTGTTTTCAAAGTCAGAGTTGGAGCAATCATTAAATTTAAAACTGTCGAAACCAACCTTTCTGGTTTCATATTATCCGGAAACACTTTCAAAACTAACGGCAAAACAACAATTTCAGCAAGTATTGGAAGCATTATCATTTTTCAAAAACCATCAAATTATCTTTACTAAATCTAATGCAGATAATGATGGGAGAATTATTTCAAAAATGATTGATCAATTTGTAGAAATTAATCCGAATGCATGTGCCTTCGAAAGCCTTGGCGTGGTTCGGTATTTATCGGCCATCAAACATGTCGAGTTGGTCATTGGTAATTCATCAAGTGGTTATACGGAAGTCCCATCTTTTAATGTACCAACCATTAATATTGGAAACAGACAAAAAGGTAGAGTTAAGGCACAGAGCATTATTGATGTTGAAATCGATGCCCTTAAAATCAAAGCGGGTATTATTACAGCATTAAAGAAAGAGTTTAGAAATAAATTGAAAAATCATAAAAGTCCGTTTGGTTATGGCGATAGCTCTTTGCAAATAATAAAAAGAATTAAGCGGTTTAATTTTGATGATGTAATACAAAAGGAATTTAATGATCAAGTTTAAGCGATGCATTTTTTAAAAAATATAATCTCGTTAAATACTACATTAAAGCAAGCTTTAGAGAAGCTCAATAATCTTCCTTCAAAGGATAGTTTAACTCTCTTTGTGGTTGATGATTCAAAGAAATTATTGGGATCATTAACTGATGGTGATATTCGTAGAGCTTTAATTAATAATTTAAGTATTGACGCACCTATCGAAAAAGTGATGAACAAAAAACCTAAGTATATTAGGTTAAATTCATTTACAATTGACGAGATAGATTTATTCAAAGAAAAGGAAATTGATTTAGTCCCTATAATTGATGAGAACGATTTATTAATAAAAATTGTTGATTTATCTAAAAAGAAAACAATTCTTCCGGTTGACGCATTCTTACTGGCAGGTGGGGAGGGAAAACGTTTGCTTCCACTTACTAAAGATACACCTAAGCCTATGCTTGTAGTTGGTGAAAAACCAATTATTGAAACAAATATTGATCGTCTTTATAGTTATGGAATTGATAATATTAGTTTAAGCGTTAATTATTTGTCTTCTGTAATTGAAAATTATTTTGGCAATGGGCAAACCAAAGACTTGAATTTAAGCTATGTTAAAGAAACGATTCCGCTTGGAACAATTGGCTCAATAACACTTTGTAGTTCATTCGCAAAGAATGATATTCTGGTTATGAACTCTGATTTATTAACCACTATTGATTTTGAAGATTTGTACAAAACATACAAAAATTCTAATGCAGATATTATAGTTGCTTGTATTCCATATCAGGTTTCACTCCCATACGGGGTAATCGAAACTGACCAAAGCAGAGTTATAAGCATTAAAGAGAAACCAACTTACACATATTATTCTAATGCAGGCATTTATTTATTTAAGAGAGATATCATTAGGAACATTCCTCTTAATGAGTATTACAATGCAACAGATTTATTGGAAGATTCAATTAAAAAGGGATTAAATGTTATTAATTATCCGGTTTTAAATTACTGGTTGGATATCGGGAAACATGATGACTTCATTAAGGCTCAAGAGGACATAAAACATCTAAAGTTTTAATGGAAACACTTTTTTTGATAACGGCTCGGGGTGGTTCTAAAGGAATTCCAAAGAAGAATATCAAAATCTTAAATGGTAAACCATTAATTCAATACAGCCTGGAAATAGCACGTCAATTCACAGAGGACTCTGATATTTGTATTAGTACCGATGATGCGGAAATCATTGATTGTTGTCAGAAATTAAATTACCATTGCCCTTTTGTGCGACCATCTGAATTGGCAACAGATGAAGCCTCAAGCAAGGATGTTATTTTACATGCCTTAGATTTTTACAAATCGAAAAATAAAATTTATAAAAATGTGGTGTTGCTGCAACCAACATCTCCGCTTAGGTTAAAAGAACATGTGAAATCTGCTCTAGAATTATTTCATGAGTCAATTGATTTGGTAATTGGGGTAAAAATAACAAAGTCTAACCCGTATCAATTGCTCTATCAACTAAATCAGCAAGGCAATTTAGAAAAAGTTATGAATGCCGGAAATTATGATAGGAGACAAGACATGCCCACTATATACGAAGTTAATGGAGCGGTTTATGTTTATAATTATAATTCATTAATGAACAAAAGGGACTTATCAATTTTAAAACCATTAGTTATGCCGGCAATAAATTCAGTTGATATTGACGATCCATTGGACTGGAGTTGGGCGGAATTTTTAATGGAAAAGAAACTAGTTAAATTAGATTATTGATGAATAAGAAAGTATTAGTTACCGGCGCAGATGGTTTTATAGGCAGTCATTTAGTAGAACACTTATTAGAAGAAGGATACGATGTAAAGGCTTTTGTTTTGTATAATTCATTTAATAGTTATGGTTGGTTGGATACCCTGCCAAAAGAAAAACTTAAACAGATAGAAATATTCAGCGGGGATGTACGTGATCCAAATGGCGCAAGGGTTGCAATGCAAGGTATAGATACTGTTTACCATTTAGCTGCTCTAATTGCCATTCCTTATTCATATCACAGTCCTGATAATTACGTGGATGTTAATATTAAAGGTACATTAAATATTTTGCAAGCGGCTAGGATGTTAAATACTCAAAGGGTAATAGTGACTTCAACTTCAGAAGTATATGGAACAGCACAGTATGTTCCTATTGATGAAAAACATCCGTTTCAAGGTCAATCTCCTTATAGTGCCACTAAAATTGGAGCAGATAGAATCGCGGAAAGTTTTTACAGGTCTTTTAATATGCCTGTAACTATTGTTCGTCCTTTTAATACCTTTGGTCCACGCCAATCTGCTCGTGCTGTTATTCCAACAATCATTACTCAATTATTGAATGGTGAAAAACAAATTAAATTAGGTGATATAACTCCAACTAGAGATTTACTATTTGTAAAGGACACTGTTAAAGGTTTTAGTGCAATTGCAAATTCAAAAAATACTATTGGTGAAGAAATTAATATTGCAACTCAAAGTGAGATTACAGTTGGTGATTTAGCTCAAAAAATAATTGATCAAATTAATCCTGAAGCAAAAATAATTACCGATGAACAAAGGCTTCGCCCGGAAAAAAGTGAGGTGATGAGGTTGTTTGGCAGTAATCAAAAATTAATCCAGTTAACAGGATGGGAACAAACCTATTCTCTTGAAGAAGGGTTAAAGCAAACTATAAATTGGTTTAAACAACCCGAAAATTTAATTAAGTACAAACACGATATTTATAATATCTGATGATTCCTTTATCGGTTCCAAATATTTCAGGTAACGAATGGACATACATTAAAGAGTGTCTTGATACAAGCTGGGTTTCTTCTGTTGGTAGTTATGTAGATAAGTTCGAACAATCACTTTGTGATTTCACAGGCGCAAAACATGCAGTATCAACTGTAAATGGCTCTGCTGCATTGCATATTTCAATGCTTTTGGCCGGCGTAGAACAAAATGATTATGTTATTGTTCCTAACATTACTTTTATTGCTAGTGTAAATACAATCACTTATTTAAAGGCGTCCCCAATTTTGATGGATGTAGATAAAGATACCTGGCAAATGGATTTAGATCTGTTGGAAGAGTTTTTATCAACCAAAACAGTTATTAAAGATAACGCATGTATTCATAAAGAAACAAATCGTGTGATTCGCTGTGTAATGCCTGTTCATGTATTAGGTAATATGTGTAACATGAAACGTTTAATGCAAATAGCAAATACTTTTATGATTAAAGTAGTTGAAGATGCAACGGAAAGCTTAGGTTCTTATTACAACAACCAACACAGTGGCACCTTTGGTTTGTTTGGATGCATCAGCTTTAATGGCAACAAGATTATTACTACCGGTGGTGGTGGAATGATTTTAACCAATGATGAGAAACTTGCTAAACGCGCAAAACACATTACTACACAAGCTAAGTCAGATTCATTTGAGTATATACATGATGAAATTGGATATAACTACCGCTTGGTGAATATATTAGCCGCAATGGGTGTGGCTCAAATGGAACAATTACCTAAATTCCTGATTCGAAAAGAGGAAGTTTATAATTTATATATTAATTCATTTAACGCTATTAATGGGTTTAAGGAGCAGATAATTACCGATGGTGTGAAACAAAACAATTGGCTTCAAACATTTGTATTCCCTGATTCTAAAGACTTGATGAAAAAACTAACAGATGAAAAAGTTCAAGTTCGTCCTTTTTGGGTGCCGATGAATCAACTTCAAATGTTTAATAAAGAAATTTACGTATCAATTAATGATATAGCAGGAAGTATATACAATAAATGTGTAAGCATTCCATGCTCAACTGGAATTACCAATCAGGAAGTTGAAAAGGTTATTAGTTCAATTTTAGGTTTTTATAAATAAATGCTTTATAAAAAATATCTGGATATTTTATATAACGATACGCTAGTGGATATGCATATGCACAGTACATGGACGGATGGTGAGGGAAGTATTGAACAAAACATCATGCGCGCTAAGGAACTTGGTTTACACTGTATTGCAGCTACTGATCACATTCGGACTGATTCAACCTATTTCGATGATTACTACAATGAAATTAAAACTTTATCTGATAAATTAAGCTTTAACATTAAAGTAGGTTTTGAAGCAAAGGTTAGTAATTTTAATGGTGATATCGATGTGTCTGAAAAAGATTTAAAGAAATCTGAGGTTAGTATATGTAGTGTTCATCGGTTTCCGATGGGTCGAAGACTTATTCCGTCCAAAGCTTTTTCGTCCAGTGTCTCGCAAGAAATTGAATTAGAGTTATCAATTGCCGCATTAACTAAAGGTGGGTTTAATACCTTAGGTCATCCTGGTGGAATGAGTTTGAGAACACATGGAGAATTTAAATTGGATTATTTCGAAGAAATCATTTCAACATGCGCCAAGGTTGGAATTGCTTTTGATTTTAACGCTTCTTATCATCAGGAAGTTAAAGAAGGCTTAAAAGTGCTTTTTGAAAAATATAATCCTTTCATTTCAATCGGATCTGATGCTCATCGCATTGATTTTATTGGGAATGCAACTAAAACACTTTTTTAAGTGGGCAATAGTATAAATATTGGTATTACCGGAACTGGCAGTTTAATTGGTCAGGCAATTATTAAATGTATTAAGCTATCTGTTTTAAAAAGTCAAATTAATTTAATCGGCTTTGATTACATTCCTGGTTCGGTAGGTGCCTATTGGTGCGAAACGAATTATTTGTTGCCGGATATTTTCAAGAAAGATATTAAGGAGGAGATATGGCTTTCATCCCTCATTAAAAAAGTTAAGTTGCATAAATTAAACGTGTTATTCATCGGTATAGATTTTGAATTACCGGTTTTCGCTAAACACAGAGATTACATAGAAAAAGAAACAAATTGCCACGTTATTGTAAGTAACGAAAAGGTAATAGAGATTGCTGATGATAAATATCTGACAGCCTCTTTTTTAAAAGAAAACAATCTGTATTATCCAAAATCTTATACACTACTGAACTATAACTCACAATTGAGTTTTCCAATGATTATTAAACCAAGAATTGGTTTCAGAAGTGTTGGGTTTAATCTCATTAAAACACAGGAGGAATTTGACAGAATTATGCCAACAATTAAGGAGCCTGTTATTCAGGAGTGTATTGGTAATATTGAAGATGAGTATACCTGTGGAATTTTATTTTTAGATAATGAATTAAAGGGTAGTATCGCACTGAGGCGTACATTAAAGGAAGGGAATACATCTACAGCCATGTATCATAAAGACACACCTCAGATCATCTATGATTACTTAAAAGACGTTTCCTATAAACTAAGACCATACGGTGTTTTAAATTTTCAATTGAGATTAGACAATGAGGGCCTTCCAAAAATTTTTGAAATAAATGCAAGGCATAGTGGTACAACCTATATGAGAGCCCTTTTTGGATACAATGAAATTGAATACATTATTTGTTATTGTATGAATCTGCCACTGCCAAGCTTAACTAATTTGAAGGAAGGAAAGGTTGTGCGCTTTTTTGACGAGTTTTTTACTAATAATTGACTAAACAAAGAATAATCATTACCGGTGCAAATGGATTTATTGGATCTCATTTAGTATCAAAATTAGTTAATAAATATCATGTAATTGGAATTGATCATCACTCAACCGGGAAATCAGGGAATTATCATCAAATCAATTTGTTGGACGTTGATGTTGAACAATTTCAACATAAATGGGAAGGAGATGTTTTTATACATTTAGCATCTGTGATGGCTAATGCACAAAACCTAAATGATATTTCGGTTGTTAACCAAAACAATACGATGTCATTTAACGCTGCAAACCTCGCAGTGCAACTTAAATGCAAACACTTTATTAACTTGTCAAGTTCATCTGTCTATCCAAATATAAACGGAATTTTTACAGAGGATTCAATAATTGATCCTTCACAGAATACAGATGCTTTTTACGGTTTATCTAAGTTTAATTCTGAGGTGATAATTGATAAGGTGCTGATGGGTCGATTAAAAGTTACGCATTTACGTAGTTCAATGATTTACGGTGAAGGCGTTAATTCTAGTCGCATCTGGCCGGTAATGGAGAAAGAACTGAAGGAACAGAACACTGTAACTGTATACGGGAACGGCGAACGTTTAATAAATCAACTTCATATTAATTCGTTATTAAGCATTATTGAAAATGTTATTGTTCGGTCAATTACCGGTAAGTATAACATTAAGGATGAAACGATTTCTACAAAAAAACTGGCAGAAAGAATTATTTCGCAGAAAGGAAATCCGGAAAGTAAAATTGTTTTAATAAACGAAGGAAATATGAGCAAATTTGAATTAGACAATTCAAAATACAATAGTTTGTAGTTCATGAGCACATTAAAGCACCTCAAATACATAGCAACTTTTCCAAAAATTGGACCGGATATGTATTTCACACATTGGCTTTTATTTTTTAAACCATTTAGACTATGGTTTCAAAAGAGAAAGTTAGGTGCTATAGGCGACGGGAGCGAAATCAGACCATATGCTATTATAGATGGAACAAAAAACGTTTTTATAGGAAAAAATGTAATTATACCAGAAGGCGTTCGTTTGGTAACAGATGCCTCTGACTCTGAAGCAAAAATTATTATTGAAGATTCAGTTCTATTTGCACCAAATGTTGCGGTGTATTCAACTACGCATACATTTAGTAATACAGAAATACCTATTAAGGAACAGGCATTGCTTAACAAAACTACTATTATAAAAGAAAATTCTTGGATTGGTATTAATTCTGTGATATTGGCCGGAGTGACTATAGGTAAACATGTAGTTATTGGTGCAAATAGTTTTGTAAACAAGGATATTCCTGATTTTTCAGTGGCGGTTGGCAACCCTGCTAAAGTAATTAAAACATTATAAAATGATTGCAACGCGCATCATCCCACGTTTAGATATAAAGGGTCCAAATCTTGTGAAAGGTATTCATCTCGAAGGTTTGCGTGTTTTAGGTGATCCTTCAGAGTTCGCAAAGTTTTATTATGAACAAGGTGCGGACGAATTAATTTATCAGGATGTAGTAGCAAGTTTATTTGAGCGGAATTCTTTGCACGACATTATTTCAAAAACTGCAAAACAAGTATTTATACCGATTACAGTTGGAGGAGGCCTGCGTTCCATTGAAGATATAAAGCAAGTTTTACGAGCCGGTGCAGATAAAGTTTCGCTTAATACGGCTGCCATAAAAAATCCACAACTAATAAAAGAGGCAAGTTTAAAGTTTGGATCTTCAACAATCGTTGTAGCAATAGAAGCAATCAAGCAATCTGATGGAACTTATCACGCATATATTGATAATGGTCGCGAAGAAACAGGTATGGAAGTTGCTAGGTGGGCAAAACAAGTTGAAGAATTAGGTGCTGGCGAAATAAATTTAACTTCAGTAGACAGAGATGGAACAGGATTAGGGTTTGATTTAGAGTTGATAAAAATGGTAACAGATTTGGTTTCAATCCCTGTTATTGCTCATGGCGGACCCGGTAATATAAATCACACAGCAGAGGCTGTAGCTAAAGGAAATGCGCATGCCGTTTCTTTAGCATCTGTTTTACATTATGATGCCATAAAGCATAATTTTAATTTAGAAAAAGTTAATGAGGGCAATTTCGAGTTTCTAAAGGCCAATAGAAATTACTCAAAAATTAGTCCTTGTAATTTAGAGGAAATAAAGACTCATTTTAAAAAGGAAGGATTAGTGGTACGATAGATTATGAAGAAGATTGTTATCATTGACTATTCATTAGGAAATTTATTTAGCGTAAATCAGGCCTTAGTAAATAGCGGCGCTAATGTATGTATATCAGATAAACCCACCGATTTGTTAGAGGCCGATGCTGTGGTTTTGCCGGGTGTTGGCGCATTTAATGAGGCGATGGGTAATCTCCAGAAAAGCAAGTTAGATAAGGCCATACTTGATTGCATTAAACAAGGTAAACCATTTTTAGGCATTTGTTTGGGTATGCAATTATTATTCAATAATAGTGAGGAATTTGGTTCTACCAATGGGCTTGGTATAATTGACGGGACTATAAAAAAATTTAAATCATCCGGTTATCAAAAAATTTTAGTGCCACAGGTTGGCTGGAATAATATTTCAGCACCAAAAAATATGAATTGGGAGAAAACAATTCTAAAGGGAATAAATGAAAATACGTATATGTACTTCGTTCATTCTTATTATGCATTGCCAAAGAATGCAGAGAATGTCCTTTCTGAAACAACTTATTCAGACATTAAATATTGTTCAGCGGTGATTAAAGATAATGTTACTGCAACACAATTTCATCCCGAGAAGAGTGGGGAGGAAGGGCTAAGGATATACACCAATTGGTTAAATACAATATAAAATGACAAAACACGAAACATACTATGGGTTGCCACACGATGTGAAATTTTGTAAAAAATGCATCATGAGTAATCAGCGCCCTGCTTCTACCGTAGAGTTTAAGCATACCAAGGATAGTAAAAAGGTAACCATGAATTTTGACGAGCATGGCATTTGCGATGCTTGTAGAGCTAATGAACAAAAAGCGTCAATTAATTGGAACGAGAGAGAAGAGAAATTATTGCAGTTACTAGATAAATACCGCAAAAACGATGGGAGTTACGATTGTTTAATACCTGGGAGTGGTGGTAAAGACAGCGCTTATCAAGCACATGTATTGAAATACAAGTACGGAATGAATCCTTTAACTGTTACTTGGCCGCCAATTTTGTATACCGACTATGGGTATAAAAATTTTAAAAATTGGTTAGATGTTGGAGGATTTGATAACGTTAGTTTTAATCGCAATGGTAAAGTAATGAAATTACTTACTAAACTTTCTATTGAAAATTTGTATCACCCGTTTCAGACATTTATTTTGGGGCAAAAAAATTTAGGACCTAAATTAGCCGCTAAGTTTAACATTCCATTAGTATTTTATGGTGAGAATGAAGCTGAGTATGGAAATCCAATTGCAGATAACTCTTCCTCATTAAGAGATAAATCATTTTACTCATTCAATAACATTAATGATATCTATCTTGGAGGCGTTTCAATTGCAGAACTTCGTGAGAAATATAAGGTGCGGTTGTCAGATTTAATGAGTTTTTTACCACCAACAGCAGAAGAGCTTAGCAAAAATGATATTCAGGTTCATTATTTAGGTTATTATTTGAAATGGACACCACAAGAAGTTTATTATTACGCTGTAGAAAATACAGGTTTTCAAGCAAGGCCGTTTAGAACGCAAGGAACATACAGTAAATATAATAGTATTGATGATAAAATCGATGATTTACACTATTATACAACTTACATCAAGTTTGGAATTGGACGCACAACCTATGATGCTTCGCAAGAGATAAGAAATCATCACATCAACAGAGATGAAGCAGTAGCGTTAGCTAAAAAATTTGATGGTGAATTTCCTGATAAATATTTTAATGAGATTATGGAATACCTCGAAATAAATCCGGAGTATTTTAAAAATGAATTATGTGATAAGTTCCGCAGCCCTCATTTATGGAATAAAGTAAATGGTGAATGGAAATTGCGTTATAATGTTTGGGGTGGAGGTACAGATGATAAGTAAAACTAGCGTTGCTGTAATTGGTGCAGGACGAATGGGCTTAAGACATTGTAATGGTGTGCTGGAATCTAATTTGGTGAACGAGTTATATGTAGTAGATATTAATGAAGCCACTCTTTCTAATGCTAGGGAACAATTAAAAAAACACGAAACGCAAAAGATAAATTATCTTTTATTAGATAATTTTTTGAAATTGAGCAATAGTATTGAAATAATTATTCTGGCTTCAACAGCTGGGGATAGAATTGGCTTGAGTAATCAGCTTTTGAAATTTAACACAAGATACTTTTTAATTGAAAAACCCTTAGGCCAATCAATGGAGGAAGTTAATCAACTGTTGAATTTTTTTGAAAAGCAAAATAATTGTAAGGCTTTTGTAAATTTAAATACACGTTTATATCCTTCATATATACGGTTAAAAAGTGATTTGAAATCCTTACCGCAATTTAATGGTCCTTTAACTATATCTATAAATACTGGTACTGTTGGTATAGGCGCAAATGGAATTCACTATATCGATCTGTTAAAATATCTAACAGACGCTTCCCACATAAAAATAAAACACGCATCAATAGACGATTTTGTAATACCGAGTGGCAGAGGAAAAGAGTTTGGTGATTTTGGAGGGTATGCAATTTTGGAGTATTTAAACTCAAAAAGCGAATTGTTAGCAACCGCGCACTTGATTTTAGGTTCGCAAACAACAGTTCTTGGTCCTTGGGAAATTGTTGGGCCACATGGTCGAATTTTGATAGATGAATTTGAACAAACGCGCTTTAATAAATACAGAAAAGCAGATAGCGAGTTGCCTGTAAACAGATATGCTGGTGATTATTTACCTATGGAGACTGAAGTGTTTGAAATCCCTTTTCTGAATGATTTAACTAAACATTGGTTTATTCAATTAAATAATGGAGAATATATTTTACCAACATTAAGTGAAACAAAAATAGTTCATGCGACAATGTTTGACTGGTTGAATCATAGTTCAAAATACAAAAACAATTTTCCAATCACATAAACAATGAAAATTGCAATTATCGGTACTGGCCTAATGGCCATTGAATATGCAAAAGTTTTAAAAGGGCTTAACGAATCGTTCATAGTTATAGGGCGAGGCGAAAAAAATGCAAGCGCCTTTTATGAAGCAACACAAATAAAGGCTTTTACCGGAGGTCTAGCTTCTAATATTAAACAACTTGATAATATTACGCATGTTATTAATGCAGTAGGTATTGAGTCTTTAAAAGACGTTACCATAGAATTGTTGAATTCGAACATTGAAAACATATTGCTTGAAAAACCTGGTGTGGCATATCCTAATGAAATAAATGAAATTGCTGAGTTAGCAAATAGAAAAAAAGCGAATATTGTTCTGGCGTATAATCGAAGATTTTACCAATCAACCATTAAGGCAAAGGAGTTGATTGAACAGGATGGTGGCGTTGTTGCTTTTAATTTTGAATTCACTGAATGGGCACATCAAATAGAAACAATAAAACACTTAAAAACAAGGGCTGAATTAGAGAATTGGTTTTTAGGGAATTCAACGCATGTGATTGACTTAGCATTTTATTTAGGGGGTACACCAAAAGAACTAAGTTGTTATGTAGCAGGTAAAGATAAAATAGAATGGCATCCTGCATCAAGTAGTTTTTCAGGCTCTGGTGTTTCTGATAGAAATGCTTTATTTTCATATAGTGCTCATTGGCAAACGCCTGGCAGATTTGTGCTGGAAGTTTTGACTACAAAAAACCGATATATTTTTAAACCTCTTGAAAAATTACAAGTTCAAAAATTAGGCACAGTGGCAGTTAATTTTTGCGAGGATATTGATTATAGATTGGATGAGGTCTACAAGCCTGGATTTTATTTACAAACAAAGGCTTTCTTAGGAAACAATTTAAACAGTTTTGTTTCGCTTGATGAACAAGCAAAACTTATAAACGGGGTTTATAAACAAATGAGCGGGTACTAATGAATTATATCACTCCGGATAGTGAAATAAAAAAGTTGTTCACCTCATTAGAATCGAATTCTAAAATTACCGGACTTAAGGTAAAGAATGAAGCTATTTACTCCATGTTTCGATATCATTTAGAGATAATAGTGCGGATTGCTTATTCAGAAGTAATTAATAAAATAGAACAGAAAGAAAAAAAGCCTGTTTCTTCAGGTTCATCATATCAATCAAATATTATCCAACGTATAAAGACACGAGTTAATAGAAAGCTTTATTACAGCCAGTTCGATAATTTAGCTGATTTTCAAGGCAACCCTAAAGTCATTTTTGTTGCTACGTCTCCACAGGTTAACCATAAGAATCATTCAATCGAATTAGAAGATTTGATATTTGATTGCAACCAAAAAAAAATAGCAAATGGGTTTGTATTGCCTGAGTATAATTTTACAATTAAGCGTAACAAGGGTATTCATTTGAAAAACTATTTTGCCTTAAATGAATATTCTGACAATCAAATACAATTTTCAGAGGATGACCTAAATAATTTGGAGTTGTTTAAACAATTGGTTTGTTCAGTTATTAAATTTATAACGCCTAAAGATTTAACTGGTTTAAATGGTGTTGTGGCTTGGCAGTTAAAAAATGCGGCTGCATTACAAAGAATTTTACGGGTAGTAAAACCTACTGCTGTTGTCGCAAGATCTTTGTATTCTGATAAATGGGTTGTAATGGCAGCAAACCGTGAACAAATTCAAACTATTGAAGTGCAACACGGCGTTTTTAC
>B570J29032_109959668_pt1 | contig 58790 bp, 36 predicted proteins | sample LakMenEpi16Nov12_FD_29032 | JGI IMG/M metagenome (IMG submission 29032) | reverse complement strand
AGTACAAGGGAGACTTAGCGAAAGATCGTCATGTGTATTACCTAAATATTGAGGGTAGATTAAAAAAGAGAGATCTTGAAGGTATTCCAGGATTAGATCTTAATAGGATTGATGTTATAGGATCTCAACAAGGTAAAATTCTTCATGCAGAAGAATATCTGCAAATTGGAGAAAGAATCATTAATGAAATTCCTGGTTCTATATTAATTATCGACTCATATTCTGCACTATGTACAGAAGCAGAAATTACTAGTGATATGGATAAAATGCAACGCGCAGACGGCGCTAAATTATTAGCAAAGTTTTGTCGTAAGGTAGCAAATGTAATACCTGTTAATAAAAATATTGTAATTGGTATCACTCATCTTATGGGTAATCCAACGGGATATGGGGCAGAATTTAAGGAGAAGTCTGGGCAGGCTATTGCTTATCAGACGGATGTTAAGATAAAGGCTAAGACTTTTAAGCCATGGATTATCGGAACAGATGCTACTCAAATAGGCCAAGAAGTAGAATGGCAAGTTCTATGTTCCGCTCTCGGTCCTCCGGGAGCTTCTATCACTAGTTATATTAGGTATGGTCAAGGTATTGATCAATATACTGAATCGATCATGTTGGCTTGTGATATTGGTCTAATCAATAAGGCCGGAGCTTGGTATACTTTAGACTTTGTTGATGAAGGAACAGAGAAAAAACCAAAGATGCAAGGCACCGAAAAAATCAGGCAGTTTTTGCTTGACAATCCGGAAACATATAGTAAACTCAACGCATCAATCAAGAGTACCATGGGAATCAAATGCTAGTAAAGGACTTGGATGGCATTGCTCACACTTGGAACTTGACAGGAAATATGGCTCATGGAAAGACTACTAATAAGTCCTCTTTGCATATAAGAGCCAGAGCCTTGTTATCTACTCAGTTTCCAACACTACAATTGCTGGAAGAAATTCCAATTATATTGCGTAAGTCTGAGACTTTGTACTTAGATTTTTATATGCCTCTTAATAGAACTTGTGTGGAAGTTCATGGAGAACAACACTATAAATTCGTTGGTCATTATCATAATAATGCTCTAGGCTTCATGAAGCACAAAAAGAGAGATAAAGAAAAACTGGAATGGTGTGAATTAAACGGTATTAAATATATAGAACTACCCTTTAATGAGTCTGATTCAGAATGGCTAAATAGGATTACAGGGAAATGAATACTAAAGAACAAGTTGAAGAATGGGATCGTATATTAGACGAATATGAAAAATCTATTGGTCTAGGAACATATTCTGATATTCATAATTTTACAGAAGAAGAATTAAATTCCTACTTCTCTATGTCACGGGATGTGATAGAAAAATTAACCCCAGAAGATTGTGCACAGATCTCCTTGAGATTAGCCCAATATGCTTTGTTCTTACAAAGAACTATTAATAGAGAAATAGCTAGACATAACTGGGCCGAAGAATCAATTAAGGAATCTATCGCTGACGAAATTAATAACTATAAGGGATATGGGTATATAGAAAAATCTCTTCAGGCTATTAAGCATAACGATAAGGCTAGTGGATTAAATCGTATAAAAAAATATGCAAAACAAAGAATGGACAGATTATCCTATTTAGCGAACAATATTAAAAACTTATCCGATATTATATTAGCAGTACAGAAAACAAAGGTGAAACATGGATCTTAATGACCTAATAAAAAATCCAGATCAAATTAAAAGTCTCATAGAGGTTCTGCAAGCTCTTTTACCAAAAGAGCAAGAAAATACAGAGTCTGTTGTAGCAACAAGTAAAATTAAGAGTAAAAACTCAACTAGATCAACATCCACAATCAAGACACGCGGAGGACAAAAGCGCCGTAAGTCTAACAGTGGTGATGGTCTTAATAAGTTTGAAAGTATGTCTGAATTTGGTATGCATAAAGAGGATTCTGCAATAGATAAAGTTTTGTCTAAAATTCCACCGGTTGCTAGAACAAGAGACGAAGCCGAGCCGGTGAATGTGGTTTGTAGAATATGTGGAAAAAAAGAGAGTGTCAGTCCCTCGTTAATTTTTGATTCAATCTCTCGTTATAAATGTAATACTTGCGCTACACAATCAGGTTAATTTTAAGGTTTATTAAATATGATTTTATGCGATCCTTCGGCAGAAAGAGCCGTATTAAGTGGCATTCTTCAATATGGTGAAGATGCTTTTTTAGACGTTAGTGATCTTATACAAGAGTCTACATTTACAGTAGATAGTAATCAGCTTATTTTTCGGTGTTTAAAAACAATATGTGAAAAGCACCAAAAACCCAACATAGACTTGGCACTAATCTACTCTACTGCACAAGAACTAGAAATTGGACATATTCTCACAAAGAAAGAAGAAGCTTTACATTTAAAGGCTATTAGTGATTTTCCTGTTAATCTAGAAAACATTCGCAAATTTGCTGCAAAAATCAGAAAACTTGAAATTGCTAGACTTCTACATAAGCAACTCAAAACCGCTCAAGATAAAATCTTAGACGTTAATGGTAGCGAAAGTATTTCCTCTATCATAGGTATTGCTGAAGATAGTGTTTTTAATTTTGCTTCTTCTATTAATAATGATAACGATAATGCTCCGTCCTTAATGGGAGAAGGCTTAGAAGAATACATAGAATATCTACAAACCAATACTATTGATCAGGTTGGTATTCCTACTGGCTTTCCGGTTTATGATCAAGCTATCGGAGGAGGATTGAGAAAGGGTACTGTTAATGTTATTGGAGCTAGACCAAAAACTGGTAAAACACTATTGTCTGACAATATGGGTAGAAATATAGCTAAACTAGGTATACCTGTTTTAAACATGGATACCGAAATGAGCAAAAAAGACCATATACATAGACTACTAGCTATGTCATCAGAAATAGAAATAGCTAAAATTGAAACTGGAAAATTCACAGAGTCTCCAGTACATAAAGCAAAAATACTAGAAGCTGTGACAGAACTAAAAAATATGCCTATACATCATAAGGTAATAGCAGGAAAACCTTTTGAAGAACAGCTATCCATTATGAGAAGATGGATAGTTAAAGAAGTAGGATTAAATGACGACGGTACAGCTAAAGATTGTGTTATCTTTTATGACTATCTTAAGCTTATGGATACGGCAGGAATGGATAAAGATCTCAAAGAGTATCAGCTACTAGGCTTTATGATGACAGCACTTCATAACTTTGCTGTAAAGTATCAAGTTCCAATCATGGCTTTTATTCAATTGAATCGAGATGGTATTACTAAAGAAAGTACAGATTCTGCTAGTGGTTCTGATCGTATTATATGGTTGTGTAGCAATTTCAGCATCTTCAAACGAAAGTCTGATGAAGAAATAGCAGAAGACGGGGTTGAGGGAGGTAATAGAAAACTTATTACTTTGATCGCTCGTCACGGAGGAGGTTTGGATGACAATGACTATATCAACTGTAATATGAAGGGCTGGTGCGCTAAAATTACAGAGGGTAAGACTAGACTAGAACTATTGAGTAATAATAAACAACACCAAGATGGATTTATCGTTGATGACGAAAATAATAAAGAAGACATTCCCTTCGTATAATCAGTATCAGTTAAAAGAATTGTCTGATGCTGTTTGTGATGACATAGAAAATTTGTTAATTACTTTGGGTATTGAAGACTATAAGATTCTTGATAAAATGGTTATTATGCCATGCCCCATTCACAGTGGGGATAATGCTTCTGCTTTTAATCTTTATTACCAAGGAGATTCTTATAGAGGAAACTGGAAATGTAGAACACATCAATGTGAGGGTGTTTTTAAATCTTCTATTATTGGTTTTATACGTGGATGTTTATCCAGAATCAAAAAAAACTGGACAAAACCAGGCGATGATATGATATCTTTTAATGAAGCCGTAGAGTATGCTGTACAATTTAGTAATCACAACGTTCGTGCAATATCTACACCTAAAAAAGATCAAGAAAAACATACATTTGTTAATACCGTTAACTATATCACCAAGAATAATACCAAAGCTACCAATCAAATAGCTCGTTCAACAGTGGTGAAGTCTTTACAAATCCCATCGTCTTATTTTCAAACTAGGAACTTTAGCAAGAAGATTCTAACAAAATACGATGTTGGAGAATGTACAACTAGCGGCAGAGAGATGTACAACAGAGCTGTGGTTCCGATCTATGATCAAGACCATAAGCATATGATAGGATGTACTGGGCGAACAATTAATAATGAAAACCCAAAATGGAGACACAGCAAAGGATTTTCTGCTAATGAATCTTTGTATAATTTCTGGTATGCTAAAGAACACATTAAAGCACTCGGTGGAGTAGTTTTGGTGGAAAGCCCTGGTAATGTATGGAGACTTGAAGAAGCAGGAATACACAACTCTGTTGCTATATTTGGTTCTTCGTTGGGAGATAAACAAAAAATGCTTCTTGATATTTCTGGCGCTATGACTATTGTAACCTTAATGGATAACGACGAAGCTGGTAAAAAAGCAGCAGATCAGATTCTACAAAAATGTCAAAGAACGTATAATGTTAAACATATTCAACTCACCGACTATCCAGATGTTGCAGAAATGCCTTTGGAAAAAGTAATAAAAGATATTAAACCATTAATTGAAAGCCATATCAAATGCTAATATTAGGAATATCTGGAAGAAAACAGTCCGGTAAAAGTACTACTGGAAATTTTATATACTCTATCTATATGTCTAATCTTGGCATATCCAATAAAGTATATATCAACGAGTATGGACAAATTATAGTATCTGATTTATTGGGGGATACTAATTATGCTGGAGTATTTGATCCTACCAATCATTATGGTAATAACGACTATATTATTTCCCAAGTGTTTGAAAAATTAGCTCCATATATTAAGATATATAATTTTGCAGATGTCTTGAAGAGGGATATTTGTATGAATATTCTTGGATTAACCTATGATCAATGTTATGGTTCTGATGAAGAAAAAAATGCGCCAACGAACCTTCAATTAGACGGTAAGTGTCTATCAGCCAGAGATATTTTACAATATATAGGAACCGACGTATTTCGTAAAATTAAACCAGACGTTTGGGTGGAAGCTACGATTACTAAAATAAAGAAAGATAAACCAGAGTTAGCTATTATTACAGACTGCAGATTTCCAAATGAAGTAGACATAGTTAAAAATAATAATGGTAAAATTCTGAGACTTTCAAGAGATTTGCATCATTCTGACCACATTAGCGAAACCATCTTAGATCCAGAAAATTATAATTGGACAAATTTTGATTTTGTATTAAATAATGATAATATGTCCATATTAGAACAACTAACAGAAACCAAAAATATTTTAGAGGAGATACTAAAATTATAATCACATACTTTCGAAGTAGTTCATATAATACCCACAGTCTTTGTGAGCAACAATATTTTATTGAATATGTTCTTGGATGGAGAGGTCCGTCTGGTCAAAAGGCCGATAAAGGAACTATTGTCCATAAGGTTTTAGAAATTTTAGCTGTCATTAAAAAAGGACAGCAAGACGGTATGACCGAAATAGACGATGATGTAGTTGGCCATATTGATGTGAATAATTATAATCTGGATACTATCACACAAAAAGTATACAAGCACTACACAGAGAGATCTCCGCATCACAAGTGGGCACCTAAAGACTATAAGGATTGTCATTCCTGGGTTTATAAGGCAATCGAATTAAATAATGGCATGTTTGATCCTAGAAATCGTAATATTTTAATGCCAGAACAACATTTTGATTTTGAAATAAAAAAACCATGGTCTAAATACTCTTATAATCTTACAGACGGTTCTGTATTAGAGGGTAATTTGGCCATGAAAGGTACTATTGATTTAATAACTCTTGTTAATAAAGATACTATCGAGGTAATTGACTGGAAAACAGGTAAAAGATTAGACTGGGCAACGGGACAAGAAAAAACCCAAGAAAAGCTTGAGAACGATCCACAACTAAGAATTTACCACTATGCCATTAAACACTTATATCCTGATATTAAAAACATTATATTCTCTATCTATTTTATTAATGATGGTGGACCTTTTTCTATTTGTTTTCATGATAGCGATATTGCTGAAACAGAAAATATACTTCGTAGAAAATTTGATATAATAAAACAAACTACTAAACCTAAACTTAATAAGTCTTGGATGTGTAGTAAACTGTGTCATTTTGGTAAGACTACTTTTGCTAATACTAGTATCGAACCTGTTATCGAGTATAGAAATGGTCAGTTGTGCTCAAAGGACACGACCATGACAAAGTGCGAACAAATAAAACACGATCTAGACTTATATGGAATCGACGCTACTATAGGGCTATACAAGCACCCGAATCACTCCTTTGGATCATACAAAGCTCCCGGAACATGAAACAATACATCCCTTTGCATGTACATTCTCATTATAGTCTTATGGATGGTCTTAGTAAGCCAGCTCAAATAGCAACTAGATGTGCTAAAATTGGAGTTCAATCTTGTGCTATTACTGATCATGGATCTATTTCTGGAACAGTACAGTTTTATCAAGCACTTAAGAAACAAAAGATAAAACCAATACTAGGTTGTGAGCTATATATTTCTAAAGACAATAGTTCATTAAAAGTCAAAGAAAATAGCAAACTAAGTCACTTTTTAGTTTTGGCTAAAAACTATGCTGGGTGGAAAACCTTGATTAATATTGTTTCAGAATCTAACTCAGAATCTAACTTTTATCATAAGCCAAGACTAGACTTTAAAACACTATCCAAGCTATTAGATGGTAATATTATAGGATTTTGTGGTCATTTGGGATCCAGTCTAGCTAATCTAATTCAAGAATCCACAGATTCCATAGAAAAGTCTGGCACAGAATTCATTGCTCAAATGAAAGATATTTTTGGTCAAGACAATTTCTTTCTAGAAGCACAACTAATGGATAGAGAGTATTCTAAAGAACAAATAGAAATGACAGAGCATATTAGAAGGCTTGGTCAAATAACTAATACTAAAGTAATCTGTACTCCAGATGCCCATTATTGTGAAAAAGAAGACGCTATTGATCAACGCATATTACTATGTAATAATCTTAAAACAACACTAATTGATGTCAATAAAAAAATTCTTAACGATGAATCTGTAGCTATGGATTGTTTTTTTAAGTCAGATAATTTCCATATTCTAAGTCCAGAAGAAATGGCAAGTCTACATACAGACGAAGAAATAGAAAATACTAACTATGTAAATTCATTATGTGAAGAATACGATATTCTACACAAACCTCTTCTTCCAGAATTTAAATGTCCGCCAAACTTTAATCCCGACGAATATCTAAGAGAACTATGTCGTAAAGGATGGAGAGAAAAAATAGATAAGCAAATAGCTAAAGAAGACCATCAACAGTATGTAGATAGAATCAAATTTGAACTAGAAATCTTACAAGGTGCCGGATTATCTAGTTACTTTTTAATTGTGCAAGATATTGTTAATCTCGTTAGATCTAAGGGTTGGTTGCCGGGTCCGGGTAGAGGTTCTGCTGCTGGATGTTTAGTATCATATCTAATCGGAATCACGTCTATCAATCCTATAAAGTATGATTTGATCTTTGAAAGATTTTATAATGCTGGTAGAAACACATCAGACCATATCTCTATGCCAGATATTGATGTTGACGTACCCATTAATAAAAGAGAACAGATTATCTCATATATTAAAAACAAGTATGGTCACGATAAAGTATCTCAAATGATTACATTTAATACTATGAAGGGTCGAGGAGCCCTAAAAGAAGTATTAAGAGTCTATGGTAATATTAGTTTCGACGAAATGAACCGTATAACTAAATACATTCCGGATGAAGCTAAAATTGCAGACGAACTACAAGAGATGAAAGAAGATACTGGAGAAGCATCAATTATTCGATGGGCCTTAGAAAATAATGTTGACAAACTCAAAGAATGGTGCTATATATCTGAAGACAATACACTAGCAGGCCCTCTTGCTAAAAGATTTGAACAAGCTATACGTTTAGAAGGAACAAAATCTAACCAATCGAAACATGCTGCTGGTGTAGTTATTAGTAGCGAAAATCTAAAACTTGTTTGTCCTATGATATATGATTCTAAGAACAAGCAGTCGATTGCTGGTATGGAGATGCAAGATTTAGAAAGCCTTGGCGTGATTAAATTTGATATTCTTGGTATAGCTATGTTGGATAAAATTATGACTATAACAGATATCCTTAAAAATGGAGAATAATTATGGAGAAACAGTTCAGTCAATTAGCAGTAGGTGATAAGTTTATGGTAAATGGCGTACAATATGTTAAAGCAGTAGAAGTTAAAGTTAGTTGTTGCAAGTCGATCAACGCAACTGCTTCGGCTAACAGTAACGAGAAGACTTTTTTCCCAGGAAATACCCTAGTAACAGTGGAAACCAATGGCTAATTTTCAAAAATTTTGTGTGTTCGATTTAGAGACAGATGGTTCTAATCCAGATGTCTGTAGTCCAGTACAAATTGCTGCTGTGATTATAGATCCTTTTAGATTAGAAATAGTGAAAGATTCAGAGTTTAATATCACACTAAAACCAGCAGCTTTGGAAGAAAAAGAAGAATACGCCTATGAAGATAGCGATGTTCTTGATTTTCATGCCAAAGTAAGGGGGTGCGCTAAAGACAAGATTCTATCAGATTGGCATTCTTATCAGAAACAAGAGCATGGATGGAAGATGTTTGTATCTTACCTAGATATGTATCATACAAGGTCCGATAGAAAATCTTGCTTTAGTGCCCCTATTGCTGCTGGATATAATATTAACAGATTCGACTTAAAAATCATAGATAGATTAAGTCAGAAATATAAGAACATCAATAAGGAAGGAAAATCCAGTCTTTTTTATCCAAGAGACGTTGTGGATTTAATGAATGTTGTATTTTATTGGTTCGAAGGTAATAACGAACTCAAAAATTACACACTAGACCATGTAAGAGATTACTTTGGTTTAAGCAAAGAAGGTTCACATGATGCTCTTAAAGATGTTAAAGACACAGCAGAGCTTTTGATTAGGTTTATGAGACTATTTAGGAACACATCATCTAAGGTAAAATTTAAAGGATCGTGTACAGCAAATGGCTGAGTATTATACTTTTGATTGCGGTTGTAAATTTCCTGTTATTTCTCAGTCTGGTGAATTCCCTAAAATTGATTTTACTCCAAATGTAGAGAATCTAAATTTAGATTGCCAAAGAACATGGGAACTGATATCAGAAGGAAATACAAAAGGTTGTTTTCAGCTAGAGTCTAGGTTAGGCCAAACGATGGCCCGTAAGCTTAAACCAGAAAATATGGAACAGCTATCTGGTCTGATCAGTATTCTTAGACCAGGATGTTTGGAAGCCTATAGAGATGGCAAAAGCGTATCTAATCACTATATAGATAAAAAGAATGGATCTGAGTCAATTGACTTTTTCCATCCTGCTCTTGAAGAATCTTTAAAGAGTACCTACTCAGAAATGGTCTACCAAGAACAGGCTATGCAAATCTCACAAAAAATTGCGGGATTTGATCTTCAAGAAGCCGATATGTTAAGAAAAGCTATTGGGAAAAAGAAACCAGAAGAAATGGCTAAGGTTAAAAAGAAATTCATTGAGGGAGCAAAAAAGGTTAAAATTGTTGACGAATCTGAAGCAGAAGAGATTTTCGGTTGGATAGAAAAATCTCAGAGATATAGTTTTAATAAGTCCCACGCGATTTCATATGCTATTAATGCTTATATGTCAGCATATGCGAAAGCACACTTCCCAAGAATCTTTTTTGCATCATATCTAAGATTTGCTAAAGACAAAATAGATCCTCAACAGGAAATAAAAGAGCTGGTTAGAAATGCAACCGAAATGGATATTATTGTTTCTATTCCAGATATACGATATCTAAACGAATTCTTTATTCTCAAGAATAAGATTATTTATTTTGGATTAACAGATATCAAAGGGGTTGGTCAATCTGTCTTTAAGAAGATATTAAGCTTAACAAAAGAAATAGACCTCAAAACCGCAACATGGCTACAAATCCTAACTCAACTACTGCTCAATATTAATTCAACAGCAAGTAAAGCATTGATCTCTGCTGGGGCTTTGGACTATTTAAAAAAGAATAGAACAGAGATGCTATTTGAATATGATATATGCTCTTCTTTAACTAAAAAAGAATTACAGCTTTTAATGGAAATAATATCAGAAAGCAATCCCAAGAACCTCAAAGAAGCATTAGGTTCTATGTTGTTAATCAAAAAAGTGACTAAAAATAGGCAACCTAATATTCAAGCTTTAATTCAGTCTATAGATAAACCTCCATATTCTTTGCTAGATAAAATTGAGTGGTTATCTGACTCTGAGAATTCTTTACTTGGCACAGCAATAACCTGTTCCAAGCTGGATACTTATGATACTAGTATGTCAAACTGTAACTGTAAAACATTTAAAACTACTTTTACCAAAGAAAATATTGTTTTAGCTGCCGAAATTAGTAATATCAATATTACCAAAACCAAAAACGGTAAAAATCCAGGACAAGAAATGGCCTTTCTCACAATTGAAGATCAGTACGGAGTATTGGATTCTGTTGTCTTTTTTCCAGAACAATTAGCTAAATATAAACATCATTTATTTGTTGAGAATATTCTCGTTTTTGTAGGAAATAAAAGCAAGACCAAAGACGGTCTTATAGTAGAAAAATGTTTCATCCCAGTCACTTGACACCAACCCGACTCCAAATATAATACTCATGGCGTTTGAGTTTTTTTGAGTTTAAACTTTTAGGAGAATATTCATATGAATATTACTTTGCTTCGAGGGAATTTAGCTAGAGATCCAGAATTGCGTATTGTTAACACTTCAGGTAAGCAAACATCTGTGGTCAACTTTACTGTTGCAGTATCTAGAGAGTATGTGAAGGCTAGCGGAGATAAGGATAAGATTACTTCCTTTATTAACTGTGAAGCCTGGGATACCGGGGCTGAGATGATTGCAGAATCCTTTAAGAAGGGTGATCTAGTAATGATTGAGGGATCTTTACGAAATGACTCGTGGGAAAAAGACGGTGTGAAACACAGCAGCTTGAAGGTTAGAGTAAATAACTTTTCAAAGATCGCTAAGCTATCACGACCAAGTAGTAAAACAGAAAATGCTGAGTCTGTAGCTTTCTGAACATAATTCATCCAGGAAAAAGCAGAATACGGGGGCGAAAGCCCCCTTATTTTGTATCTATAATATGTCAAACAAACTTAAAATCTTAATGTGTTCCGAAGCTAGTTTTTTAAATTCTGGATTTGGAACGTATACCAAAGAACTACTCTCTCGTCTTCATAAAACCAACAAATATGTTATTGCAGAATTTGCTTCTTATGGTTTTGTCAATGACCCAAGAGACAAAGACATTGAGTGGACCTACTACGCAAACGCTGTAAAAGACACGGACCCTAGACATAAAGAATATACGTCTAGAGGAGATAACCAATTTGGTCGATGGAGATTTGAGAAAGTTCTATTAGATTTTAAGCCAGATGTAGTTATTGATATTAGAGACTATTGGATGACAGCATACCAAGAAACGTCGCCTTTGCGTAAGTATTTTCATTGGATTCTGATGCCAACAGTGGATTCTGAACCACAACAAGAGGACTGGATAGATACCTTCTTATCGGCAGATGCTATTTTTACATATTCTGATTGGGGTGCAGAAGTTCTTAAAAAACAAAGCTCCAACAAGATTAAATATATTGATACTGTTTCTCCAGGAGTTGATTTAAATACATTTAAGATCAAAGACAGAACAGCTATAAAAAAAGCAGCAGGATTCAAAGATAATGACATTATCATTGGTTCTGTCATGAGAAATCAAAAAAGGAAACTCTTTCCAGAACTGCTAACATCTTTTCGCTCTGTCTTAGATAATCTTGAAAATACTAATCCAGAACTTGGCTCAAGACTATTTTTATATCTACATACCAGCTATCCAGATATGGGATGGGATATTCCCGAACTCTTAAAGGATACTAGATTAGCTAACAAGGTTTTCTTTTCGTATGTATGCAAAAGTTGCAAAAATACTAGCTGTAATGTTTATAGTGGTGTTCAAACAGTTTGTCAAAAATGTTTGCACAAAACATGCGGTATGCCATCTGTTACAGATGGATTTAGCTCATCAAATTTAGCAGACGTATATAATCTGTTCGATCTTTACGTTCAATATTCCATATGTGAGGGATTTGGGATGCCTCAAGTGGAGGCCGGGGCCTGTGGAGTACCCGTTGCAACGGTTGATTATAGTGCTATGTGCGACGTTATTAAAAAGCTCGATGCCTTCCCAATCAGGGTTAAAACCAAGTTCAAGGAACTCGAAACCAAAGCATTAAGAGTATATCCAGATAATGATCACTTGGCCAGTATTATCTTAGATTATATACAGTTACCAGAAGATATTAGAAACAATAAAAGACAAACAATTAGAAAATTGACAGAAAAATATTATGATTGGGATCAAGTAGCCGAAACATGGGAAAAGTATCTGGATAGCTTAGACCAATCAGGGTTCAGATCAAATTGGGACTCTAAAGCCCAGACGATTGGCCCAATACAAAAATCTCAAAATATTAATCGTCACGATCATTTCGAAACACTATTATCAACCTGTAGCTATCCTTTCAACAAACCGGACATGATAGCATCTGCAAAAATTCTAGGTATGCTACGAGATGCTGATTATGGATTTGCTCAAGGCGGACCAACTCAAATTATTCCTTTTGGATATAACAACATAGAAGACTATTTACAAATCTTGGTTAATAATCAAAACCATGCTGAGAAGGTCAAAGAAGACAAAGTTTCTTTTGACGAAGATTTTATCCTATACGCAAAGCTGAAGAATCAAAAATGAATACAATATATCTAGGACCATATAGAGATAATACAATTAATGGGGTGTGGTCGTATAATATTTTATCCAGCCTATTAGAACATCCAAACCATCAAGTAACTTGCAGACCAATATACTTAGAATCATCAAATGTAAGTACTCGCAATCCTAGAAATAACGATTCTGCTATATCGGCAGCAGAACATACCATTCAGTCAACATATGACTGCTTGATTCAACATATACGTCCAGAAAATATTGTTTCTAATAAATCTCTTAAAAATATTTGTATACCAATTATAGATAGTGAATTTTTATCTCATAAAGCTATTACCAATCTTAAGAATTGTGATTTAATTCTAGTTGATAATGCATTAAATTTCCAAAAGTTATCTACCATACTTGAACAAACCTCAAACATAGAGCTATTTCAATATGGGGTTGATACTAATTATGGCAATGATACATATGATTTTGGTCCATATTCGTATATGAAAAAAATGTATACGATAGCGAATTATGCTGCAAATTCTGATCTTTATAGCGATCTTTTGATAGACTTTATTATTTTGACACAAAAATATGAAAACTTATGTTTGGTTTTATTTGTTGTAGATTCCGGAGGGTCTATACAAGAAATACAAAAGATAATAGATAAAACATATGAGAGCCTCAATATAATAGCTTCGCTCAAAAAGATTTGTATTATACCAATCTTACCAACTATAGAAAATCTGGTTTCTTGTCATAAAATATGTGATATGTATTTGAATATTAACGATGACATTCGTAGCACAGCAAACTCTGCATATGCGTATGCCTTAGATAAGCCAACAATTGAACACCATAATCTATCGTTTCAAATGACCCCTATAAGAAATAGTAAAATTAGTAAACATTGGTACGATGTCCCATCTAATCAGAGTATAATGACAGCTATGCAAAATATTTTATCTAATCCAACTAAGGGTCAGTTTTTACCAAATTCAAAATCTCTGGAATTGTTTTTATGAGTTCTAACTTTGTCTATAATACGCTTAATAAATTATTAGATAGTAATATTAATATATTATATGAACCAAATCAAAGCTTATTTGATGTTGTATTTCCTGAAATAGACGCAACAATATTACGAACAGAATCAGCTTCTTCTAAGTATTTTTACTATGATGCTTATGTAACCAGTAATTTTTTCTCTCATGTAAATTATAGAAATAAATTCTTACACAATCATCAAACTCAAGACGTTGTAATCTTTCATCAAAAAACCCCAAATGTATTTAAAAAAGAAGATAAAACGATATTAAGAAACAATTTGTCTTCTGCCTATAAAATATTTCCAACCAGCGTTATTGCAGACGAGTGGGGAATACAAGATAAAAAATCAATAACTATTAATTATGGAATACCAAGTATAAAACATGAATTAATACCATTTAAAAACAGAAATACTGTTTTATTTATGAATTTTAATGATGATACAAATGTAAATAATTTATTTGCTAGTATTAAAACATTTTTCCCTGATGCTATTTTAATAAACAAATTAGTAAATAACAGTTTAGAAGAAACACTTAAATTAATATCCAACTATAAAATAGTTATAGATTTAGCACATCCATTCAACGCCCTATGTGCAACAGCTTGTGGGTGCTTCACTGTAACTAATCAGATTAGTGATGATTCAATTAAGTCTTGCTTGGTTACACAGAATTTTAGAGACGCAAAAGAATTACTATCGGATATTATTAATAACGCTAATACCGATTTAATTGAAAAAGATAAAGAGTACATTATAATGAATTATTCAATGAACATCTTTATAGATAATATGACAAAACTATTTAATAGAATCAAAATGGAGCCATTCATAATATGAAACGTAATATTCATTTGTGTAATATTCACAGTAAACAAGTATCAGATGCTGAACCAGTAGACATATCTACTATTTCTAGTGTTGTTAATTTGTCTGTCGATACTATTTTTTGCGATTCTTTAGAGTCTATAGCAGCAGAAGATTTGTCTAAAAAATTTGTAGAAATATTAAACAAAATCCGACCTAATGGATATCTGATATTAAATATCTTAGACATAAAAAAACTTTGCTCAGAGTACTTACAAAATACTATTTCAAACCAAGTTTTCTTATCACTAATCAAAGACAAAAATAATTTTATTAGTATAGATAATATATATTCTTTAATAGACACTAAACATTTTCAAATTATGAAAATCGATACTGATCAAAATACTATTTCTGTAGTTATTCAAAGGACAAAAATATGACAGCAACATCTTGTAAGGACTGTGTTTTTGCTCATTCAATTAATTCTATTAAGTCATGTGATTTTAATCTTATTGATAGTATAAAAAATACTAGAGATATAGAAACTAAAGACAATTATAACTATATTCCAAACTATCACTGTAAGTATGGCCTATCTAAAAAAACATATTACGCCAATAAGGATAAGTTTGAAGAAATTGATTTGATGAACTATATTCGACATAGAAATCTAATAAAATATTATCTTGTCATAGATTTAGAAGACGAGACTAATATTGAAGCATTATGCTTACATATCAATTCTTTATCGATTAAACCTGATTTTGTTTCTATATTAGCCTATGCATCTGATATGGCTGATCTTATAGAAGTTATCAAAACTAACATTGGTTCGGATATAAGGTGGAAACTGCACAATTTAATAAATAAAGACATGGATCATAGTCTTGCTTTAAAGGTTGCTTTAGATACGAGTCCTATTCTTGATAAAACACAGTTTATCTGGATTAATAGATCATCTGATATGCAATATATAGCTGAGTCTGATATTGTATCTAAAATTAACTATATCGTAAATATAGAGCAGCCTGTTTGTAATTTTGTTGGCTCTCAAATCTTATCAAGCGATAATTTCCATAATTTATTGATGTCTGTTGCCACATACAAACACATTATTAAACATATTTCCTCTTCCTTAGCAGATGGCATAAAGCAATTAGGAACAACAGTAACAGCTTATTATGATTAATGTTTTAGTTTTAATACCAGAAATAACAAAGGGAATGAAATCCATTGGATCAAAATCTTTGTTAAAAATTAAAAACTCTAAATCTATCATAGAACACCAAATCGAACTATTGCTTTCTATGAAGAATAAAGTCTCTATTAATATTGCAACAGGATTTGATAATGACAAAATAAATAAAACTATAGATAAATACAAAAATATTAATATCATATATAATGATCAATATGAAAATACTAATTATGGTAAATGTATAAAATTATTCATACAACAAAATCCGAATATTGATAATTTATTTGTGATCGGGAGCGGTATTCTTTTTAAAGAGAATATTTTTTCGCAAAGTTCTTTTGGTAATATATCTAGAATTTTTATATTAGACAAACCAGCCAATAATTTTAACATAGGATGTAATCCCAATAAAAATATTGAATATTTGTTTTATGATTTACCAGAGCCTTGGGCAGAGTGTGTGTATTTCGATCTTTCCGGAATCGGAGGATTGAAAACTTTAATAGAACAGAAAAATATAGATCAGATGTATATTTTTGAAATAATCAACGATTTATTATTATTGAATATAGATTTTCAGAAAGAGTATTTTTCTAGAAGCAAGTTTTTTAAAATATCTAGTACAAAAGACATAAATAGGGCTAAATTATTTATATGAGTATATTATTTATTCAGGATTCGGATAATAAGTTCGTTAATAATATAAAATTAACACAGATTCCAAACCACCAGATAATGTTTGGTCCTATAAATCAAAATTTATATGGTTTATACTATAATTATCGTTTTAGTCATTTGATACTCATGGCTTCTATGCTGGACCAAGAAACTCTACAGTTTGTGTCAGAATATCATGCAGAAATTAAATGCTATGTATATAGCGATATTTATATAAGTCCTAATATAGTAGAGCTATATAAGAATAAGGTTACTTTTATCTTAAGAAACAAACAGAATCATATCTCTAAAGATAATTCTATTATACTACCTAAACTAGTGAACGAAGAACTCTTTAATAGTCTCAATCAATCGCCAAACAGACATAATTCTATTATTTGTTTTATAGATCATTTAGATAAAATTCCTGACTCATTAAATCAATATTTATATCCAATGACAAAGCTACCAATTAAATTATTTAATAATAGTAACATAAAACATCATCAAAACCTAGGAACTCTATCAGAGATAGACAAAGCATCTATGCTGCAACAGGTTCGATATTATCTTACTATTGACGAGCACTATCTTGCTGAAGCTTGGGCTGGAGGATGCGATGTTTTGACTATAGAGGAATTAGACCTAATACAACCCAAAAAATATAAACATAAAAAACAATGTCAAACATATAAAAGCTTTATGGAGAATTTTTTAAATGCTTAAATCGTCAGATATCGGTTTTGTATCGCTAAAGCTTACTAATACTAGTTTTTATGAAAATCTACTACAAACAGCAAGACAATTTATAGATAATCAACCATACAATCAAATTGTGGTATTTAATAGTTTTTGTGATAAAATAGATACTCATTCTGTGCCAATATTACACCTTAACCATGCTAAGTTTTTTAATGGGAATCTTATATTGTTTGATTTGGCTAGTGTTCTTTTAACACAAAGCTTCACTAATATTAAAAAACGATTTCTTTATACTAAAGACACTCCATGGGCTACTTCGCCAACTACTAAGTATACCGAATGGTTAAAGTTATATGGGTCTAGTAATCTTGATATTATTGTTCCAAACCACCAACTATATGATATATACAGCATATGTTGGAAACAACCAGTAGGAATATCGGAGAATTTTCATTATGAAGAAATCAAAAATTTTATACTCTAATTTGTCAGACGAAGAAAAGTATACCATATTAGATCAACTATATTCTCAACAACAACAAAGTTTTGCAGATATAGCTGATGCGTATGAGACATATCCTAATAAGGTTCGCAGAGACGCTAAGAGACTTCAAATTCAAATTAGAAATAAATCTGAGGCTCAAAAAAATGCCTTATCTTCTGGCAAACATAAACATCCAACAAAGGGTAAGCCAAGGTCTGCCGACATAAAAAAGAAAATAGGTTCTGGAGTTCTTAGTTCATGGGAAGAATTGACAGATCAAGAACTTCAGTTAAGAAAAGATAAAGCAAAAGAAAACTGGCAAAAGTTGAGTGAAGAAGAAAAACAGAACATGCAAAGAGCAGCAACTAATGCTGTAAGATTAAGTAGCAAGGTAGGATCTAAGTTAGAGAAATTTATTTTGACACAATTACTTGCAGATGGTTATTATGTTGAATTCCACAAAGAACAAACTCTTGTAAATACCAAGTTGCAAATCGACCTGTTTCTTCCTAAGATAAACACAGCGATTGAGATTGATGGACCTTCTCATTTTTTGCCGGTTTGGGGAGAAAATGCATTACAAAAAAATATCTCCTATGATCAAAAAAAGGAAGGATTGATTCTAGGAAAAGGCTGGCATCTGATTAGGATCAAACAGCTACGAGATTTTTCTACTACCAGATCACAAATTCTATACGATAAATTAATTCAAGTAATAAGCCAAATAGATTCTAATACTACCCCACAAAGAATTATAGTTGAGGACTAAAATGATCAAAAAAGATAAAGTTGAAAACAAGTTAGAAACTGAACATGAACAGGAAGCTGTCCGTATTCCAATTATTACGGATATAGAATGGACAGACTATGTATTAGGTCTATTATCTGATGATGAAAAAATAGCCGGAAATCCAACAACAGATGGATTAAGAAGAGTTTTTGAAATTGCTCTAAATTGTCTGGTAATTAATGCGTCTACTAATGTGGTCCAATCTCCGGCCCCTGACAACGAAAAAAGAGCTACTGTTGTTCACACCATTGACTATGTATTAAAAGATGTTCCGTCAGAGGAGTCTGAGTTTAAATACAGGTCTGTAAGTGGCTCTGCTGACGTTTATTGGGGGAATTGTGACAAGATCTATCGTAATCATCCCGTTGCTGTTGCAGAAACTCGGGCTGAAGGTAGAGCACTAAGACGAGCACTAAGGCTTAGAAAAGTTGTGGCAGCAGAAGAAATTGCCAAGGACATGGAGGATCATCCTGATCAAAATTCTGTATCCAAGATTAGCCATAATCAAATAAATTTTGTTGACGTAATGGCACAAAGACTTAATATAAGTGTAATTAAGCTGTTGGAAAGCAATCAATTGGTAACAGATAATATCTACAATTTATTGCATGAAGATGCTGTTAAAGTAATTAGGCAGTTATCTAAATTCCAACAGAATATATCGGAAATTCCCGAAAACATTTTAGGTTACTCTAGCGACTGGAAATAAACATGAAAGTTACTTATAAGGCTAATGATAAGCTACAGTTTGAACTTGAAGGATCTGGACAAAAGGAAGTATTCAAAGAACTCTCCTTAATACAAGAAATCTTCAGCGAAGACAAATGCGGAGCTTGTGGTAAAAATAACTTTAAGTTCGTAGTTAGAAATGTTGATAGTAATGACTATTATGAACTAAGATGTAATGAATGTAGTGCTGTCTTATCATTTGGTCAACACAAAAAGGGTGGTACTTTATTTCCAAAGCGCAAAGATGACGAAGGAACATATCTACCCAACAAGGGATGGCACAAGTGGGTACCGGACGGAAAAGAAGCTAAGAAGTAATTTAGATCTCTTTTTTCCACTTTCCAACTGGACACTCTTGATCCGCCCAAGCCAATTTACTAGCAAACATTTTGTTACGAAATAAGGGACACCCACATTTTGTACATGTGTCTTCTTTAAAGAATTCACAAGTCATACAGATGTCATGTCTTTTAATAATCTGTTCTTCTGTACAGGTAGGCATTCCTGTTTTTAAATGATTAATTGCAGCACCAGCAAAGTTCTTAATCTTTTGGGAAAAAGAAATTTTATCCTCTAATGATCTTTGCAAAGATTTTTTACACGGAAACATCGGTGGAGAATCGATAGGATCCTGAACAGTTATTTTTATTCCACAGTTTTTGCATTCGTAGTGAATATTATCAAGTGTTATAAACTCACAAAAGATATTATATGTCGTATTCATATGGAATAAGTTCCCATGGAGACAAACTCTTTAACTCATCTGTTTTATTCTCTATGCCATCAACGCTACCAAAAAAGGCTCTATACAACATTTCATTTTGTAACTTTAAAAAATCTGGAGTTGTGCTATATTGTAGTTGATTATTTTGGTCTTTCTGCAAACACTGCCATACATAAAAATAATTATTTAAACTTTGACCAATATTTAGTTCCGGTGGAGACTCAAAACTGGAGTTAGGTCTAAACTCAGTTCCAGCGCTACCATATTTGTATACTGTAGTATAATAATCTATGGATCTAACTTGTCTAGGAACTTTTCGGAATCTAACCTTAAGTGTATTTTGATCGTCTAAATTAAAAATATTGTAAACTCTAGTTAGGGTATTCTGTCTAGAACCAAATGGACCAGCTAATCCCTTACTGACATCCGCAGACCCATCGTTTTTATAGCAACTAGTCGGAATTGGATTGTTGTCAGTTTTAATATGACAAGGAACGGCTAAAAGATAGGTTTCTGTTGCTCTTACAACAAGGTCTTGAGTACCGGCGGCGAAATCGTCATTAACAAAAAAAGTTCGTTCAACAATATGATTAGTTTTCCATTTGATATTAGGATATTTAGTTTCATATTCTTGTTTTTGTTTGTCAATAGTAACTTGTGGAATTTCATATGTAATCCTCATATCACTTCCAAACAAACCTCCAGGAATAGATCCCGCTCCGAGACTAACAGCCCCACCAGATACAGGTATTTGACCACCAGCTAACATATTGCCAGGACAAATATTGTTGTCTAGTGGTCCACTAGCAGCATTAGCGTATCCACATACATATTGAGTTTTGATTAAAATTTTAGGACAGTCTTCTTCAGCAATACTACAAGATTGTTTTGGGTCGATATTTATCCAATAATAATTATCAGATATGTCTTCATATGTAATAGATAAAGAACCTTCTCCTACAGTATTATTACTGTTTTGATTAGCTGGTGTTACCGATACTCTAGTATATGGTAAAATACTCGAATTGGATGTTTTGGCTGTATAAGTAACATTTCCGTCTGCATCTGTTGTTCTAGTCGTTTGATTTTGTAATAGTCTTATGAGATCATTTCTTTCTTTATATCTATTAAGTATTGCTTGTTTAGTTAATCTTTTATAACAAGAAGATCTATTACTAGAATTTGATTTTTGATAGCACGATAGTGGGTCTTCTTCTAAAGAATTATAGTGATTTTCTAAGTCAGAAATACTACCCACATTGATAATATTTGAAGTTCGAGCAGGTTTACCTATCTCGCTGGTTATATCTATATTATTAGACTCTAAGGAATTAAGCCTAGTCACCACAGTAGTAATAGTCTCTTGATCTAAATGGTTGGTTGGTGCTGCTTGTATGTAGTCTTCATCAAAAATTATTTCTCCATATCTAACGCTAGATAGTTCTTCGGATGCTAAATGAGGACATTTAATAAAAATAATTTGCATAGCAGTGTCAGGAATATCTGCTACAGTATTCGTTAACGCTTCAAGCAGAGTTTCGTATTGTGCATCTGTCATATTAGGATGACGAATAAATTTGAATCCCCCATTCAAGAAAATATTCTTAATATCTTTGAGAGAGCAGGCATAACCTAAAGCTCCATTATTATTTTCTATAGGAGTAACTGTGGTTGTAGTCTGTCCATCTTCAGTTAATGATTCTGTAAATATTGTCATATTATTAAATTTAAATCTATCATTAATATGATTATTAAATAGTTCATATATTGTTTTAAGTTGATTCTTTTGTAGTTTATAGGTTAAAATTTCTTTGTTTTTGAATGGAGAACCATTACCATATGCTCCTAGTCCAGTAGTAGAAAATTGAGTGTCTGGTACTGTCTGATGTATTTGTTCTTTTTCCAAACCCCAAACATTGATTGGTTGTTCTGTAATCTTGGTTGTTTGTGGTTTAAATACTACAATTGTGTCACTATTACTAACGTGACTAATAAGATTATTGGTATTAATAGAAGCTGACAACTCTAATACCGTGTAGTATCTATTGTCTTTGATAATGAGTCCCTTTTGATTAATAATAACAGAGACTGGGTCGGTACTATCTCTTGTAGATTCATTATATATATTAACCGTATCTGAAACACCAAATACGTAAAATGGTATTTTACCCTCTAAGAGAACAAGATTATTCAGAGGGGAGTTGAAGATATTTGTTTTATAGCTTAATATATTATTGTGTGATAAAATTTTATTAGAACTAACTAAGCGCCCAGGCTCTAACGGTAAATCGCTGTCACGAGAACCTGATTTGGTAATTCTATAAATAGTATCGTTATCTTTAATATAAAACCCACCAAGGTAGTCCTGTGCCAAAGGAACTGTACAGGTTAATTGAAACAATGTCCCATCTGCTAGACTGCTTATTTTATCTATGTCTTTGATTTTGCTCGCAAGATAAGATACATTTGACTCTGTACCTTCTTGAGCATTAATTAAATCTAGTTCTCCTAAAGATATGTTAATAAACATATTATTATCTAATAATTGACCAACGTCTGTAACGGATTCCATAGCAAATTCTGATAGTCCCGGCATAGTTCCTCTGCCTAACTTAACAAATTTGTATTTATTGTGTTCAAGAACTGGAGTATTTTTATACTTAAAGACAGAAGCTTCTAATTTATACCAAATACCACCATCTTTACTAACGTTTAATAGTATCTTTTCTGGAGAACCAAAAGGGAAATTACTATATCTTGGAGCATAGGCGAATCTTGCTTTTTCTGTGATATTATTATATAATCTGTTGCTAGCAAAATACTCCATAATCTGATTAAAACCGCTGGAGTAACTGGCTCCAAAACCCATAGTTGCTCCAATCAGACCTCCTCCTCCTGATGCAAAACCGGATGTTGTGCCTACCATAATGTTAAGTATAGCATCTGTCGGGAAAGTAGGAGGCCTAATCATAGATGCTTTGGGTCTGTTGTCGGGGTCGGCAAAATCACAGAGAGAAGAGTCGTTAATATACACATATGGAGCATTTAGATTAACATTCGGTAATAGATGTTTTTTATTGCTCATATCCGCAATAAAACCATAGCCTGGATATCTTGGTTCTTTACCGTATTCAATAAGAGCTAAAGGATCAGTATTTCCATAAGCGTCTAAATCCCCACCCTTAGAAGCAACATATTTACGAGTTTTATCGGTATGTAATATAATTTCCCAAGAACAAAGAGAATTAAAAATTTCTGCTGATCTTTGTTTAACATCTGGAGTGTCGTATCCTGTTAATAAGCTATTATTATTAACCATATCATACAATTTCATTTCATCATAGTCGTCTAAAACCATAATGTTTAATGTAAAAACAGTTGATGAATCATAAGTTGGATGTATAGGACAGGATTTATCGTCTTCAGCCGGAGGATTAATAAATAATGATCTATTTTTGAATTTAGCAAAGTGATTGTTTACCACATTCAGTTGGTTATTTCTGATAATATTTTGATACAAAACAGAGGAAATGTCTGAATATCCTGTAGACGCTATCGTTGGTTGAATTTCATAATTATCATTAATAATATTTTGTTGTAATCCAATACCTTCGGAAGTCAGAGAATTTTGGTCAAAAGGCACATTGTATTTTGAAGCATGGTCTGAGAATTTTATAGACATATTAAACTTATTATTTTGTATGTGTTCTTTATTGAGCAAATACAGTCTTAAGGGCTCAACCCATGTGTAAGTAGAATTCATATCTATTAGATCAGATAAATACTCTGCTACTCCAGTATTTGGTATAGTTGTTTTAACAGATTCTCCGCAGTGGCTATAAAAATTAGGCTTACCATATAATCCATTAGGAAATTTTTTATCTATAAAACCATCTGCTCTAGTAATAGGACATTGTGCTTTTCCAGATTTTGATTGAGCTAACTGTTTCCTAGATTCTGCTGAAGGAGATACATCTAACCAGATGACTAAGTTTTTAGTGTTAACATAGTTTAAGAAGTTTAATTTAACTTCTAAATCCTGAATATTTAATGTATTTATTCTGGGGTTTCTTAAACCTTTATCGCTACCAATCGGATTTGACGGACCAGTTACAGCAAAACTATATGTATATGTAGCTGAATTGATGTTTGTTAAGGACTCTCCTGGTTGACAAGATGCTTTATTTGCTTCAAATCCAAATTCATCAACAACTTCAGAATTAGTAGAAATACCAAGCTCTGCTGTTTTGGGTAATCCTCCATTTAAATATCTATATCCATGATGAAGGTATGTGGATCCTCCAGAATATTGGTCTGCTAACTCTTTATTGATTTGATTGTTTTTTTCATGTTCTTTGAGATCTTCTGGATCTACAGGTACGCAATTACTTTTGAAAGGATCCCAATGTATAGGAGAAGCAATATTAAGCTTAATAGAGCTCTTGTAAACATTTGGTATATTCTCAAAATTGCTATTATAAGTTGATTTAAGATTAATTAATCCAGGACCAGTAAAGCTAAAAGATTCTCTGGCTCCAGGATTAAATTTCAACACACTGCTTAAGTTAGCATGTGTATTAAATTCTTCAGAAGGAGCCTGAATCCAACCACTAGACGGATGAAAAACTCCTTTATGAAATTCAATATAGCTATCTGTTTGAGTAGTAGCTTGTTGATAACATAATTTAATACTATTATTAATAGGCTGTCCTGGAATACTATCTGCTTTATAGTCTAATTTATACCCTGTTACAACAGGCAATATGTTGGGTACTGCAGCAACTCCTGCTGGAAAAAATTCTGCAGCATTTAATGGAGGTCTGACATGGTCAGGAATTACTACTCCGATGTCATTAATTATTCCTCGACTATATCCTCCGTAAGTCTTAATCGGAGGAGCATTTAGCGTTGATATTGGAGGATATCCAAAATTTACGAACTCGGTTGTATTTGAAATCTGATTAGTTTGACTATTCCAGGTTATTTTTTTGAGAGTAATACCATCTGGAATTTTTTCTCCGCGTAAAACAACAGCTCTTCTTTCTAGCGGTCTAGTACCAGGAATAATAGCAGAAGTAGAATAGGAGTTCGGATAAAAAAAACTTAAACACTGTCCACAGTCTGTATTGTTTCTAGTATTTTTGAGTACTACTTTGAATAATTTAATAGTAGTATTGTTCGTATTGTATGCTATGTTTAATTGGCTATTTTTGTTTCCAACTCCCGTGTCTGGTACACTAGATCCAAAAGAAAATTTGGCAGTACCTTCTAAGGTAAATTCTCCATTAATAGTAGTATACTTATACAAAGTCTTCATAGGCCAAAACAAGCCGGATTTATGTACTGCTATCTCAGATAAAGACGAACAAATAATTTTTAAATGATCACTAGTTATTAGAATGGGTTGGGCTTCTATTGTATTAATTGGTCCTGGGCTTAATCCTTCTACAGGAATATTGGGGTTTTCAGGATAACAAAACTGGCCGATACCTGCATTATATATTGTTCCTTCTGGGGCATATTTTCCGTAACTGGGTATAGTACTTAATTTCCTGTCAGGATCTTTTTGTGTACCGTTTACTACATAAAAGGTTTTCTTTTTGACAAAAGTACCATTAGGAGTAGATACTGTACATTGAATTTTATATTCTCCAGTATCTCGGAGATAAACAAATGGATCCAGTTGTGTAGAAGAATCATATCTGGCTTGTTCGAAAAGCAGGTTTGGTTTTCCGCTTAACGTTTCAGCAGTTTTATTGGAATCGCTAAATTTTAAACAGGGTCCACCTATTTGTTCCCAATATGCAGATACTTTAGATTCTAAAAAAGAAGAGATATTGATCGCAGCAAACTTTATTCTGGTATCGTTAATTGATCCGTCGTTGTTAGTTATTGCTATTTTTTCAGTTTCAAAAATGTAATTATTTGCAACATATCTGTTTATAGTAACTCCATCTTGATTGTCTTGTCTATACTTTTTCTTAACATTTGTTGTTTCTGCCATTACGATATTAATTGTAAAATCTTGAAAAACTTCTTTACCAATATCCGATAATGGCAATACTTTAATTTCGTTAGATTTATTTAAAGATATTTGGCTCTCTGTGTCGCTAATAATGCTTTTAATTTTAATGTCACTTAGTTCTATAGTAGTATTATTAAATACAGTGGTTGGTCTAGGTTTAGGAGACATAGCAGGATATATAGCGGTTCCAACCAAAGACTTGTCACAAAAATGTTTAGCTATCTGAGAAATATAAACACTATCTCCATTTGGTAATAGGTTTTTATATCTTAGAAAAGTATCTCCAGAAAGTTTTAACGTAGCACCATATTTGTTTATTAGTTTTTTCAATAGCTGACTTTTCGTATATATTATATTGTCTGTAGTAGTTTTGTATGAAATAGGATTTCCTAAATTGACAGCTTTGCCCGTATTGTCTGTATATGTTTGTAAAAATTTATGGATATTAACAACTACATTCTTTAAGTCTAAAATTTCGTTAGTAATAGTATTTGCTCCATTACCATTAATATAATTATCTATATATGTTCTGATCTCTGGCATATTTAACGAATTAATACCAAAATCAGTCATAAGAGGACTGGTACTTAATATGAAAGATATTTTTTTTACTAATCTTGCTTTTTTAAGATTCATTCCTCTGTCTAGTCTACGTATTTCATTTGCTGTGACAATATTATATATCTGAGTATATGTGCTATATAAAGCAGGAGAAAGATAAGATTTAGAAATTATATTTTTTGATAATTGTTCTTGCTGTCTGTCTTGTTCATTTTCGAAATATGAAAAAAAATCACCATTACTAACCCACAACAATGTTTTGTCTGGACCTCCGAATATAGAATTAGAAGACGAACTAATGTCTGTAGAAGATAAATAGAAAACAGGGTTTGATCCCAAATCAGATACTTTAACTAATGATACTGAATCGAAGGAAATATCTAACAAATCTGTGATGGTGGTGGAAGATTTGATAAGCTCATTATCTTTATCTACTCGATATAAAGTATTATTATCTAATTTAATTAACGGAATATTATTTAATGCTCCGCTATTTGTTTGCAGTCTTGCTCCAATAGGAAACTTGTCAATCGAACCAGCGTTTCCTAAAAAATCAACAGAAGTATTAGGTATAGTTTTGACCCAACCAAGTAGTCCATACTGTAAAGAATAAGGAAAATAAACCTGATTGAGTATCCAGTCAACAGTCATCAAAGAGGAGTCTGTAGTAAGCCAATTTTGAAATTGGGGTTTGAATGTTATGAAGTCTTCGATACCTAGTCTAGCACTGGTAAGTGCTGGATTTGCATTCTTTATAGCTCCATCAGCCGACAGCTGTTTAGTAGAAATGAAAGTATCATCTGTAATAAATATGGGATACCAGACATTGGCAATAGAGGATTGGCCCAAGCTAGTATTCTTAAGAGAAACTAAATCAGCATCTCTCATTGCAACTCTAGCAATTTGTCCATCGACATATTTAATATACGGTCCAGAACTATCCTCTTCAATAGAATGTCCTATTAAATCGTCTATCAAAAACTTATCAAAGATTTCACAATTGTCTACAGTATTAATTAATGTCATTGTTTAACCGTTGTTAATGTCCATTGTCCACGCAAAAACGTAAACATTCCCTTTTGTCCTTGAGTATAAGAAAATTCTAATGGGTTTACAAAAGATGCTAAAAATGTTGGAGCTGATCCAGCCCTATTACCTTGCGCATAATCCATATTAATTTGTGCCTTATCTCCCACATCAATAGTTCCTTGTGCTATTACTGCTGGTTTGCTAACAGGTTCATAAAAACCTCCATCAGTATCATATCTACATAATAATTTTATACCTCTGGGTGCAGTGTATCCTGTTTTATCTTTTACATAAACTAATCTTCTATATCCTTTAGGTAAAGGTTCTTTGCTGTATTCTATATCGTCTAAAAATCCTCTTGCAGGGTATGTTTCATCAAAATCATTCTCTTTTGTTAAATCTTCTTCTAATGTAATATAAACCATCTTATATGGACTACTACCAGAATTAATAGTCCAAACTTTTCTAGATTCATCCCATCTCAAGTCGATTGGTCCCACGGGCCATAAATCTGGACGTTCTGCCCAGTTCAAATAAAATTGCTTAGATCTCTCTTTTTTGACCCATTTACTACCATTGTGTTCATATTGTTTAGTTATAATATCTCCCAAATTTTTATAGGCATCCACACCAGGGGTGGCTGGTGTAGAATCTAAATCGTTCTGAATTTTAATTTTAGTTACAGCCAAATCATCTGCTGGAAAAATCCAGTTATTATTAGCATCTAATATTTGTATACTTGGTCTTTTGGTAAAATAAACCAGATCTTTATTCTCAGCTGGTCGTGTTAAAACAAAGGTGTCTCCATTTTTAAGTTTATTATATTGTACTGTAGACGTTTCATATTCTATCCTAATATTGAATCTTGCAGCTCTGCCGTATTCGTCTTGTATTCTTGGTTCGTCACTAGCGTTTGGAGTAGGATATCCTTGAGTATCATATCCCCACCCGTGTAAAACCATTGGTCCACGAATACCAAAAAATCTTTGATTCATTACGTAGTTAAAATTATCCTTATTTACTCTATCATGATTAGCTAATATATCATAGGGATAATAATCAATATTTACTCCGCTATTATTAACAGAATTAGCAATTAAGTCGCCGGTGGTGGGATCATAATAAGTTTTAAGATTATTGTTGAGATTCACCCCCTGAGTACCTAGAGGCGGAACATTGCCTCTACCAACAACCTCAATACAATGTCTACATCTATCCACATTCGTTCCACTATTTTGCACATTAAAGTTTCTAAAGTCTCCTTGTGGAACCACAATAGGTTGTAGTGAGATCAAATTAATAGGAATATCTAATCCTGCTTTTTTAGATGTGTCTACGTTACTAGAAGAACTAGAAGAACTAATCGTACTAGAAGATTTATTAAATTCTAAGATAGTATTAAAATCATTACTATTTGTAATAATATATGGAGGTAATGATTCAGATGTGCTTACACTTACTGTTGAAGCTGAGCCTATAGCGTCTTTCTTAATAGAGCAGTGTGGGCAAGAATATTCTTTAGTTTCTTTAGTTCTTGTTGAATAGTTATATACAGGAATATTTAAAACTCCAGTACCTTTGCACTCTGGACATTGTTTTCTAAAATATTTTAGTAAACTATAAGTTGATAAAAATTTAGATGGATAAAAAGATATGGGGGAAAAAATACCATCTAAACTCATCATAGATTTTAGATTATATTGATTTTTTATTTCTGGCAAAGCTTCTTTGTCTGTAAATGCACCAACATAAGTTCTCCATCTAGCGTCTTTCATTAGACCAGCAATAGGCTGTGATTCAAAACTCGTTCTTATATTCGTCTCTCCAAGATCTTGTCCCAATTTGAGTTGAGTGGCCAGTTGATTTGTTGTAGAACTGCCACCGGCCATATTATTTACTACGGATTTGTAGTTTAATGCAGGATATGCAAATGGCCCGGCTGTTCCTATTAGAAGATTTCCTGGGCTAGTACCAAAAAATCCACTCTGAAATTTTTCAGCATTAAAATTTTGACTAAATTTTTCAGTTGAATTTTTAAGTAGCTCTTGATTAGTTTTCAAAATAAATGAGTTTCTAATACTTGCAAACTCTTTATTTGTTTTAATAGCATTTAGACCATTAGCCTTTAGTCTATCTGTATTCTCTTTATTGAAAAAACCTAGTCTTTGCACATAGGTTCTAAAACTATATGTAGTGCCAACATTCTGTGGAGAGATATTGCACTGTATGCTACTAATTATAGGAGCAACAGTATTGTCATTAGTTCTCTTTAATGTAATAATGTTATATGTTAAATCTGTTGAACCAAGTGTTGGCTCATCTACAGCGGGGTTATAAACAGGAATACCAACACGAGGTAATCCTTCTGTTAGAGGTGGAGTAAGAGATAAATCTTTATATTTTAAGACTACCTGTTCTACAGTATAAAATTGACCATTATAGGATATTGAGTTTTCGGGTCTGGTGTCCGCATTGTATTCGAAGGATGAACCAAGTCCAAAAATTGGCAGACCAGGGATACTTAAAGTAGCAGTTTCTATAATTTGTTGATATTGTATTTCAGAATACATTTGATTTAGTACTGCTTGGTCCAAAAAAGCCATACCTCCATAAGACCATGGAGCAAAATTTTCTTCCATTTCAACTTTAATTCCACCTATTAAATTCTCTACAGCATTAGCAGAATGCGAATCTGATACAGCATCTGGGAAAATTATATTTTTATCTAAATCTAGATAGTTTACCCAAGGACCATAACATGCTTGATTTAGTTTGACAGGAACTGCGGCAAAATATGGGTGCGCCACCTTTTCTGCCATAGTATGAAATTGACTACTATTATTGCTACTTTTAAAAGATAATAACTCTGAATTGCCTCTTATTTTAGAAATTCTGTATAACATAGTAGTAGCTAATTCATCGTCTAACGTATGAAGAGCGTCTTGCTTTAAATAAGTTGTTAAATCTTCCATAGCGGCTGTCGCTACAACAGTTAAATTAGGATCGTTTTCATATAGTTTACTAGCTGTTCTAAGTTTGATTTCTTTTCCTATGGTCATAATTGCCATAGGATCTCGTAAATTTACAGGATCAAGAAAAGCTAATCTTGGTTCTACTGTGGCAGTATGGTATATTCGACGAGAACTATTTGGATTGGATCTCAGATTACCAAAAGCATCTGGATGAGTAACGGGACTATTTTTGATAACATAGTCTTCTGTACCCAAACTTGATATATCTATAGAAGGATACATAAAATTATAGGGATCTGAACACTGTCCTGATTTGGCTATTTCAATAGTATTTAAATAATCGTATTGATCATAACCTAATGATGTTAAGGTTGCGGAATCTAGGTTGCACAAGGCATGATTTAAAGCATCAAAAGAATCCGAAGCATTAAAACCTAAAATAGGTTTAATTTTTCCTTCATCATCAGTTAATAAATACCAATCAGGACTACCAACAACAATATTGTCATCAATAATATTACCGAATTCTTCCCAAGCGCCATCTGTTGCTGGTTCGTAGCTATAAAATATTTTACCAGTACCATGGTAAGCATACATATTGGTTTGGTCAGGAACAGCGATATTTGAATATTGTTGATCTTTATAAGAGGCTACAGACGGCATTCTAACTAAATATTTTTTTCCGTAATGATTTTGTGCAATGGACTGAACTAGTTTGAATAGTTGATAAAAATCTTTCAAAAAATCAGGATTCAAAAACAAATTCATGTTTATGTTTAATGTAAACGGGGCTGGGGTTGGTGGAGCTGATTGTCCTGCTTCGCCAGCGGCGTTGCCTGGAGGCCCATGCATGTCGAATAAGACTTCGTCACCAACAACAAATCTAGCAGAGTTAGCATAAGCTTTAAATAGCATTGTATATAAATTTGGTTTATATATTTTGCCAACACAATACGTTAAATAACTATCAAAACTACTCAAACAAGCTCTCATTTCTGATTCTGTGATAGTAAATAAAGAAGATGGACTAGAAATAGTACTAAATGGTGATGTCAAACTAACAGATAGTGTTTTTGGCAACTCAGATAACTCCATTAATACAACAATTTGTCCTGTCCAAGAATCCATCCATACTGGTCGAATCTTTTTAAAAACATTATTAGTAGTATTATCGGTGTTAATCGTGACATTCTCTTCCATCTTGTATCCAAAAAACGGACTAATAATATCTTTATATAGAGGAAAGAATCTTCCTGGCATTACCTGTTCTACAACTGTTTTTGTAAATGCTTGGGTTTTTTTATAATTTCCTGAAAATTTTATATTATCAGCCAGATTAGTATCTGACCAGAGTGAGTCTGGAGTATTAAAATCTGAATTACTATTAATGGTTTTATGAATATCTTGATCTATATTAAACAAACTAGCATATTTACTATTTATCTTAGAAGTAAAAGCAAAATTTCTGGTAGAGAGAGCACTAGGGACACGAATTTTACCCAATTGACCGGCATTAGCCTGCCCTGCAACATTACCATAATATTCTACAAAGGTTTTTGATATGGAATCATAAACATAATTAGATTGAGAAAAAGCTAGTCTGTAAGATTTAGCTTGATATAAACGCTGTTGTTTTGGCCCAATATACATTGTTCTAGATACATTTGTATTTTTTTCTTTACCTATTCTGGAAGAAGAGATATTATAACTGTTCTCTTCAAAAGTCTTTATTGTTTTCTCTATTTGTTTTGGGTCTGGTTGAGAGCTTCTAAAAATAGTTCTAATTTTTAGAACATTATACGCAACACCACTAATTGTTGCCGGAATGACGTCAAAATAAAAATCTACACCAGAAGCAGTTGTGATGCTCTGAATCAATTGCATTATGCTAATTGTGGGTTCTGAAATTCTAAAATCTAATGGAACCTTAGGTAACTCAGATAGATCTAGAGCAAAATGACATCTTTCTACACTTAAACCATCATATGTAACTGGTAGGAATCCCATACCATAGGTGTTTGTAAAAGTTGGTTGAACTCTAGTATATGTTTCATTTTCTTGGGGGACTTTTAATAGTATTCTGCCAAATGGAGAAAATGCTCTTTTGTTCATACTATCCAAAGCCGAAGCCGGATCAGCTGTTGATGATACTGACGATGTTAATACGCTTAAAGCATCAACTATTAATGAAGCACTAATGCCATTGTCGTTTCTTTGAGATCCTCCGAAATCTCTTAATCCCATAGATTCTAAAAATCCATAAACATTGAATACATTTGGGATATTTCCTTGTATTATTTTACCCTTATACGCTACGCTTCCTCCATCTATATGACTAGTTGGACCGCCGTAGGTATTAGATGCTAATTTACCGTATACTGCACCAGCGTACTTGTCAAGAATAATATAACACTGATCTAATATCCCGTCTACACTCTCAATAGTAACATCATAAGTTAAACCGCCATTGTCATAACTTCTTTCCCAAGATTGCACTAATCCAGTAAAAGAAAATTGACCTATTCTAAACATAACAGGAGTATTGATAATGTCAAAGCCTTTAGACGTACTATAATTAGATCTAGAATAAACACCATCTGTAGTAAAACAGGTTTTGTTACCAAAAAATCCAGGATCTGGATCGTACCAATACTTAGAAACAAATCCACTCCCGTTCCAAGAATAATAAACTTTTCCTGGTACTATTTTTTCTTTGGACTTTGAAAGATCATAGGCTTTACCAGTTTCGTCTATAAAACAATCCTCATTACTAGAGCAATCATGAAAGTGATTATCAGGATATGATGCTGCTTTAAATGGCGCTTTTTCGACACTATTATCAGATTTAATACAGTTGGTGTCCTCTACTAACTTAACGCTTAACTGAGAAGGTCTTCCTCCCCAAGCCATATTAACATTAAAGTCAGAAATACTAGCGCCTAAAAATAATGTTTGTGCCGCGATACTAGATTTTCCAGTCGAACATGTATTCGTCATAAATTAATGGTCCAGATAGTTCGTTGAATTATCACATTGCTGGTAAACCCAAGAAACATTTCTACTATATCTTCCATCGCTAGGGTTCCAGCTTTGGTTGTCTTGACTAACAAAAACTTGTCCAGCTGCGCTGGTTCTCACAGTACCAAAATAATCTGCAGTGCGAGCGCCAAATGGTCTAAGAGCTTCTATTAGATTATTAATCGATGTATAAATTGTTCCACCCGTATACATCGGACATCCACTTGAAGTCATAACCAAATTAGCTGCAGAAGAAGGAGGAACAACAGTAATATCAATAGATACGTCTTTACGAGCAGAGGTTTTAGCATTTAAAGACTGTAATATAGGTCCAAGTCTACGACCAATAATAAAAGATTCTCCGAATACGTCGGCAGGACCAGTATCGTTTATGCCAATATTTTCAGATAAAACCCCACTAATCAAATTAAGTTTATTTGTATATTCTACACTATAACTGATCGTACCTTTTCTAGGATCATGACCTTCTGTTGTACTGGTTGGATTAGGGTTTAATAAATTTTCTTCGCAATAAAAAGGATTGTTGGGAGGGGTTCTTGTATTAGCGGGGTTTGTGTATATGTTTCCTGCTCTATCAGGAGATCTCATTGCCAAAGAAGCTCTTCTATAAGCATATGGTTTAATATCATATATCCATCCGCTTAAAGCATTCTCATATTTATTTGGGTACATACTTGTAACGGTACTGTTAGATGATAAAAGATCTAAGACAGGATGTGTTGGCATAGAAGACGTGGTCAATAATTGATTTCCACCAGACAAATTGATTTTACCACTAGAATCAGGAATAGTATATGAAGAGCTACCACTCATAACAGAAAAAGGAGTAATATTTAATCCTCTAATTTGTCCTTGTACTCTTACTGTTTTCATAAATTTTTCATCTGTTGAAGCGTCTATGCTGTAATCTTCAACATATGGTATACCAGACGGCATAGCTAACCAAGTGTCATTAATTTCATAACTACCCTCAGACACGCTAAAGTTAGTACTACGCAAATGATTGTATAAAAACATATTAGCTGTGCCCAAATCGGTGAGACTAGGATTGCTATTATTTAAAAAAGAAGCCAACCCCGATGATGGACTAGATTGATAAAAAGCTGTAGAAAGTCTAAATTCTACCCACTTTTTAGCTTCTAAATAAGCCATATTAGATATTCCAACACCAGTACCACTAGGAATACCTACCGCGCTTACTCTATGAGAAATTCTATACTGAGGAATATTTACAATATTTAATGTATTAGTTGCAACAGGTCCTCCTCCATTATATCCTCCTGGAACAGGACTATTGTTAGATGGAGCAGCTGGTAGTAGTTTGGGATTATTGGTCTCGCCTTTTTGAGAGACGGTTTTACTAAAATTCACATATGTTGCTTCCTCTAAAGGTTCTATACTCCAACTATCATTAGTAGATTGAACATAGTAACCAGCAGAAAGTCCACTAGGTTGATAATACTCTAAATTAATAGAATAGTCTGCTGTAAAGAGCCAATTATCATCGCTCTTATTAAAAGACATATCTAATACTTTGACACCACTAGCATCAAAAAGAGTATTAGTTACACCACATTTGATCTGTAAATGTCCAAAATTGCTTTTAGAAAACAAATCTCTTAAGCCTATAATTCCACTCATTACTGGACCAATACCAGAACCAGCAGGAATAACATGTGGGTCTACTCCATTTCTAACAATCTTGCCAGTAATATCGATTCTAGTTACATGTCCTTCTACGGCGCCAGCACCATTACGAAGAACACTATGTGAAATATCAACAAAAGGAACTGGTCCAGCTATTGTGTGTAAACCGCTATTGTTATAGATTACTTCTACTGGTCGGCTTCGAGATATTGCTAAGGTATCAAAAGTTTGATTTTGTGGTTGAAAATATACCATTAACTGAGTCCTATGTTGATTGTTCTTTTATATAGTAAATAGCAGAATAGCTAATTGCATTATAATAATTCCTAATTTTTAGTTGGAGTGGGAGTCGGCGTAATGGTAAGAGTAGGAGTTACTGTTGGAGTCACACTAGGGGTTGGTGTTGGAGTAACATCAAAATAACAACAATTAGAATTTATACTATTAGGTAATGCCATTATTGTTTATCCTTTAATGTCCTATCTTAGAATTAATAGTTATGAATTTATACTTAAAGGTAAGTAACTAGCATCACAACCAGTAAAGTCTGGACACTGTATTATCATGCTGGATGATCCGATTTTATTGTCTGTTAAGTTTGTTGTTGTTACTTCAAGAGTAACAATTGGTAAATCTGCATCTTTAGTTAAAAGTACGAATATATTTTGTTTGGTAGAAGCAGCGCTAAACGTAACCAGATATTTATCTAAATAGGCTACAAGAGAATTATTACTAGGATTATTTATCTTAAATTCTACTTTGTATTCATGTGCTGGCACCAAATTTTGCATTTGAAGCTGTATGCTATCTGTAGTTGTTAATGACATTTAAGTGGTTTCCTTAATTAAAATTATGATACACAAATTCCGTCGCATTTAACAGCTAAAAAGTCAATTGTTTCAATGTCTGTATCGTCATGCTGTAAAACACAATTGATAATGACCTGTTGGGATTCTATGAGGTCAACACCCAATACCGTATTAATAGCCCCTCTACCATTGGCTCCAAAATATATAACACCGGTAATAGGACTAAAACTCACATTAGCTGATGCAGAATCGAATCTGTAATTGTATTTATCTCCTGGGACGGCTCCGCTAACGTCTACCGTAATAGCTCTAACACCTGAACAGCATCCAGAATCTAATGTAATTTCTGGAGTATCTGAAAAATTAATGGTTGCGTAGGAAAAAGAAGGTAAACAACCTGAGCAGCTAAGTGTAAACGGTATGCTTGTTTTTTCTGGGATATCACAAGTTTCTGGATTAACTTTTAATTTAATCGTTGTGCTTAACACGTTCTCTTTTAAAATTTTACTAGCACTATCATCAAAAGAATATGGTAATAGTCCCTCTGTTCCTGAGGGACAAATACTTTTTGGTGAACAAAACATCATTTTAGAAGATAGAGTATGAGTTCTTCCAGTAGAAGTAAATGATCCGGTGCGCGGGATCATAACAGTGGGCCAATTAGATGAGTCAGGGATATACTCATAAGTATAAGTTTCATTGGGCCTTAAACCAGAAAGCCAAGCGGTAACATCATACCTATTGGTATTTGCTGTTCTTAATACGGTATTATTTGGTAGAGTAACTGTTATGTTTGGTAAACAATTAGCGCAAGTAACAGTTAAATTATCGGTAAAAATAGTACCCACATTACATGTTAGTGGAGTTAGTTCAAATTTTACTTTTGAATACTGAGACGTTGATCCAAAAACACAACTATTATCTAAGCTATAGTTTCCTATTGTTTTATTAGCGCCACTACATATGCCAGATGTTGGACAAAAAGTTAAGTCTGTTAATAATGTTTCAGTATTATCTTTAGCAATAAATCGTCCTGACGTTTGGGATAAAGTAGAGGGCCAATTTGCTTCTATTCCAATAAATCTATAGCTATAGGTTTGTTTTGGCACCAAACCATTAACAGAAGCAGCTATGGTGTAGGTATTATTACTTGTTATAGCGGCAGATGTGGGCATTGTGATATTAATTTTGGGTAAACAATCTTGACAAACTACTTCTACAATATCATCAAATACTATATTATTGGTATCATATTCTTTTAAGGAAAATGCCATATTACTATATAAGTTTATAGGATCAGACTGGCATTCAATAATAGAATAGTCAAATACCCCATTCTCACCCAGCGGACATATTCCTGTGCTAGCACAAAAATGAACTTTTGTTTTAATAACTTTTGACGTTAAGTTATTTGTTGAAATAACCCCTGTAGCTGGTGTTACTGTAGTAGGCCAATTGGCCCCAGCTCCGCTGAACTCATAAATATATTTAGAGTATGGCATTAAGCCACTAACGGTAATAAAAACGTTTTTAGTATTCAACATTATATTTCAATACCTTATATTTAAGTAATTCTACTAGTTACTATTCTTGGATCAGATTTCGATAAACAATCATTACAATAAAGTATTAGTGTATCACTAGCATAGATTGTACCACAAGATAGTGATGTTAATTCTAATTGTAGATTTACAAAAGGATCGTTATTAATCTTATTTGATGATACAGCGTCCAGTCTATAGTCTAATACACCCCTGGTACCAGATGCGCATACTCCAGTGCTTGAGCAAAAGAACATCTGAGAGCTTAGACTGGATGAAGAAGTTGACGACTGAAGTATTCCTGAGATAGGACTAATAAATACCGGCCAATTAGAACTTATACCCTTAAATATATAAGAATATTTTTTATTAGGCTCTATTCCACTAATAGTGGGCTCTAGTAATAATCCAGCAGCATTTTCTGATAAAGAAACAATCTTTTTTGTTGTTGGTAATATTTTTATATTAACAGAAGGTAAGCAGTCTTTGCAATAAATTGGAATAGGATTACTAACAACAGTTTCGGCTTCACAGGATGCAGGGGGAACTACCGATAATTGTATAATTGAATATAGGTTTTTTTCTAATAAACAACTACTAGTTGTTGAATAATCTAAGATATCATTACCGTTATTACATAAACCAGTACTGTTACAGAACATGACATTAGAAACAAGCGTCGTTCTATCTCTTGATGTTTTAATTGATCCAGATACTGGATTTATTTTTACTGGCCAATTAGCATCAATACTCTCAAAATTATATGTGTAGGTTTCATTTGGTTGTAAACCAGCAATAACAGACGTTAAAGTATATTCATTACCTTGAATTTGATTCAATGTAACGCTTGTTGGAGTTGTGATACTAGGCTGAGGAAAACAATTAGCACAAGAAGCTACTAAAGTATTAGTATATAAGGTATGTGGAAAATTTTCAGGCTTTAAAGATAATCTGAGAGTAGTAAATAAATCAGAAGTTGGTTCACAAAGATGATTGCTGTACGGAAGAATACCGCTAGAACCTGAGCAAGCAGTTTTAGCAGAACAGAAATGAACTTTTCCTTCAAATATCATTGTACTACCATAAGGTCGTATTGAGCCGCTATACGGAGTAACAGTGCATGGCCAATTACCTCCCATACCTTCGAATTTATAGTCGTATTTTTCAAAAGGTAATAATCCAGAAAGTTCTGTTTTAATATCTACATATGACATATTTGATACTCTTTCGAAAATTAGGCTTGGTTAGCAGATATAGTTAATGATGGAACCATTGTGTCACCCAAGCAATCTTGACAATAGACTGTGAGTCTATCGCTAATGCCTTGTTGAGTAGTTTCGTCTTCTGTATTTACTGAAAGTTCTAATGTTACAAATTTACCACAAGTATTATCAAATAAATATTGATAAGAATTTAAATCATAGTCTAATAAGCCCGGAGTTCCGCCGGTGCAAAGAATAGTTGACGGACAAAAAGCCAAACGACTTCTAATCTCTGCTGTTTTTTTGGAAGCCCTAAAAGTTCCTGTTGGCGGGGTTATAACTGCTGGCCAATTACCGATTACAGAACTAAATTCATAGTTATAAGTATGATTGGGAATCAATCCAGAAACTGTAGCTATAATATCTTGACAATAATTATTTTTCCCTGCTAAGGTTATTGGGTCCGTAGGTATATTCACCATAAGTTCTGGTAAGCAATCCTCGCATAATGCTGTAAACTGTTTTCCAAGTATTTCTGGACCATCGTAAGAAATTGGTTCAACAGATAACTGTATCGTGGTATGTAAATTATACATAGACTTGTTATATGCTGATCCTGTTTGGCTATTATCTAAAGTGTAGTCTATTAAGCCTTCTGAACCCGATACACAAACTCCTGTACTAACACAAAAGGTTAGAGTTGCATCTATAGAGGTTTGTGGTTCTGATGGTTTAATTATACCAGATATTGAGTTAATAACCGTGGGCCAGTTAGAAGATACTGCTTTAAATTCATACTTATAGGTTTCTTGTGGTTCCAACTTATCTATAGACACAGAAAAAGTATGAACATTACCCTGGTTTGGTCCTAATATAATAGAAGAAGGATTCACTATAACAGGAAGATTATATCTCTGTGTTCCATCATAGTCTACAAATCCCGGAACGGTTCCTCCGATTGTTGGAATTTTTAAGGGAAGATATGAAGTATCTCTAATTATAAAATAATAAGGTTCAGCAGATTGTAGTGTTCTTAAACTAGATTCTGCACTAGGAGCATAAACATATTTAATGTGTCCTGCCGAATCAGTAGAAGAATTTCTTGTTGTCCAAAATGTAGGAATATTTCCAGTAGAATTTTGATTCCCATAGATGGTACTAACAGCCTCTATAAATCTGTTATAGTCAGCTACTTCTGCCACACCAGTAATACTAGCCGGTTTGACCATTAAATTTAATGGTTCTTGTCCAGTATAGTTTGTAATACAGAATTGACTATTAATATTCATATAAAGCTCACGAAATTAAGATACTAAAAATTGAATACACCAATATAGACAACCGCTTAATTAATACAATATTGATCATTATTAACCCGACCATTAGTATAAACCATAGCCAATGTTGGAATGTCTGTTTTCTGAGAATCCGTTGGTAGAACAGCCTGGTTTTTAGCCGGAACAACTACTGATATTGAATTATCATTCATATTTTCTCTAATAAATTGAATAATAACTTTATCGCTAGATTTATATGTCCAATTATTTGTTGAGTCTAATATAACATATTGTTGCTGAGTTTCTCTTCTCCTGAGAATATCTGGATCAATACAACTTGTTGTTCTAGTAAAGGTATAATTACCAGGAATCGGGTTTATACTTAAAGTATCTATTTTTTGAGACAGTTCTATGTCGTCATTGGAAATCTCTACAATATATGGATTAGTAGTAAGAACACCACCCGTAACAACCATTCCTATATCTAAATCAAAAGTAGAGGATTCTTCTCCTTCTAATCTCATTATTGTCATTAATGATCCACCATTAAAACCTATATTATTTTGACCGGTCTTAAAGAAACCTTTTTTAGTTACAGACGTTTGTGGAGAACAAATAAGTTTAACGTAATCAACAAATAAAGTTTGATCAAATCTGTCTTTAATAGACATCTTAATCAAAGACTGTGTTTCTCCTCTGTGAATAGATACTACTTTAGATATGACTTTGGGAATAAAACTATTCGTACCACTCAAAACATAAGAAGATGGAGTTAACGAAACAGAACTAGGAGGTTCTGATGGCAATGAAGATTCGACAGTAAAATATATTAAATATTCTTCTTTTCTTTGTAAATTACCACTAGGATTCGGAAAATCCAGAGTAACTCCACATTCACATTCTTTCAAACTAAAATTAGAGATATTTAACACAATCAACCCCCTGTTGTTGACGAAGAACAAGATTGTTCATAACACTTAATAGTTAAGAGTTTTTCAATTAATTTTCTACCTTCTGATAGTACTGTAAATTTAAATATACTAATATTATTTGTTTGACCGATAGTAAGATTAACAGGAATTAAAGCTTTTCTAAGAGTTATTGTTGGTTCTTTTGTAGATGCATATAGAGTATACTGAGGAGGAGATAAGATAATACTTCCAGCTGATGTATTTTCTGTAAGTTCAGTAAATTCAAAGGAATATTCTTTGGGCGGAACTTTTAATTCAGACACATCAACAGTAAACATGTCTCCAGCACAGCAAAAATTATTAAGACTATCAATAGCAAGAGTGCTACCGTAAAAAAAGTTAATAGTAGGAGCCGTATCAAAACAGACTTTCTGAGAATACCATTCCACCAGAGATCCGTCTACAAGTTTAGAATACAGTTTACCTGTTACAGAATTGATCACTAATTCTCCAACGTCCACCTGATTTGGGTGTGGATGAGACTCACTTTGATCGTCTCTTTTTAATAATAGTTTACTCATGTGGAACAAACTCCTGTGAATAGTATGGACCCGAAATCCCAGTTGCTTAATACATCTTCTGATTTTTTCTTTTCTTCTTCTTCTAAGATACTATCTACAATAACATTACCAGTACTATAGACAAAGTTAAATGTTCCTTGACCAGAATCGTTTATTGCACTAATACGATATAAATAATTTATTTCATTAGTCAAACCATAAATCATTTCGGAAGTATTGACGATTGGCGAGGACGGACTGTTGTAATAGACCCAACTCATGCCATTATTGTCGGATTCCTCTATGATATAACCAGAAATTTGAGAAAGACCTTCTGAATCTGGTTCTCTCCAAGAAAGTTCAATTTCTGAGCTATTTTCGCCAAAAAATCTAGTATACACAAAGTCTTTTGGACTTTGGGGAACAGAATTATTGGATTGAACAGGCGATGATGGTAATGACCCTGAACTAACTCCAACAGAATTTTGGCTTTTAACTCTAAATAAATACTGAATAGATGTTTCGAGACCGATAATTGTGCAAGATTTCTGATCATTTGATCCTCTTAAAATTTGACCAGAAGGAACCTCTGTCCAGGTGTTACCATTATTTACAGAAAATTCTATTATATAGTTCACAACGGTACTACCACCGTCTTCTCCTGCAACCCACTTAATTGAAAATTCATTATTGCCTAATATTAATATTTCAATGTTTATAGGCTTATCAGGAACTGTTGGATTTGTACGAGGTTGTCTTGAAACAATTTGTCCTGCAGCATTTAGTGTTAATAGAGCATTAGCGATATATTTACCAGAATTATCTGTACTCGGTCTGGGCGTTAAATAGATTTCTTCTGTTAAGATACTATTAGAGAATGTAACTCCACTAACGGTTAATGAAGAATAATTAGATAAGAAACCTAATCCACTAACAATACTAGAAATAGTATACGGCTTATTGGTATTAATACAAACTTTTGGAGTTTCATCAACAAGATAACCACTAGGAATGGTTTTAGCTCTATCTAAATATTTTTGGAAAATAACACCAGAACCAATAGTTCCGCTTACAGCATTACTAATATTGGCATCGACCATAAAAGCGGGTGTAAGCCCTGATGGTATATTATTTGCGTTTAGACCAAAAATATTAGCTTCATAATTATCGTATTGTGAAAAATATTGTCCATAAATTAAAAAGTCAATATTTTCTGCCAACATATTAAAAGCTGTATGAATATTAGGTCTAATGCTAATAGTATTAGCGGTGCTAGGTTTAAATCTATATCCTGAATTTTCTGGAAAATCAGCACAAGCCCAAGGACCAGTAGCATCTGGTCCGAGTTGCATCGTAAGATATGCTCCTTTTTTAACAGAGAATGCGTATCCATTCTTATAAGCAATACTATTTGGATCGCTTTCCTCTACTAAAGAAGCACCAGGACAGATAGACATTGCATAGCCTTCATAAGATTCAGGAGGAGAACCTACATCTGTTATTATTTGGCTTTCAAAAACTGGAGAAAATGATGTGTCAGGATCTGAATCGACATAAGGATAGGTTATGGTTAGAGCTGGTTTAATATACTCTGTTACAAGAGTTTCTGCGTCAATTAAGGCTATTGTATCGTTATTTCCAAATTCTTTTTCTAAAACAGCTAAATCAAAATCTTCATAATCATCATTATTAGATAATATAGCCCATTTGGGTTTTCTATTATAAAATATGATCCTATTATTTTCTATTCTGACAGCTCGTTTAGGATATCTGTTCCATAATGCTCCGTCTGCTTGAAGGTAGTCTGCTTTGATCCACTCTGCTGGAGCATCGGCTCCTTGATGTGTTAAAATAGTATTTTTATACTCATTACCACCAGTACCAATAATAATATTAGAAGTAAAAAAGTTTGCCCCACTTATGTTTACTTCGGCTGGCGTAGTAATAGAAGTGCCGCCTTCTCCAGGAATAGTAATTTGCGGAATAAGTTCTAGAGGTATAAATTGAGCTATTTCTCTAGTGGGACTATTTGGATTGCTCCCTGGACTTACATAAAAGGGATGTCCCACAATTCCACTAGGACTAGTTAATTTGTTGATTCCAGTATTATAAACGAAGTCTGGTATAGTATTAACCACATCATTTGTTTGCTTATATAATAACCCTCCGTTAGATCCATTATACAATGGAATAATCTGACCTTCGCTATCAATTCTGTTGTAAGTTTGAGCTAAAATAGAATTAACTCTTAGTCCACTAGCATCTACATAACCAGGAGTATTTAGAAATATACCACTACCAGCAGCTAAAGAAATCCAACCAGAAGAAGCGAAAGAAGTAGTATAAGAACCCCATTGGTTAGGAAAATTAGGAGTTATTAACTCTCCATCCTCATTACGAAAGCTATCCTTTTCGTAAGATTGAGAAACAACAACAGGCACTGGGCTATATCTTAGGTATATACTCGACATATTAATTTAATCTCCACATTATTGTTAGCATGTTCCTAATATTGTACATGGTAGTTCTCCTCCTCCAATGGCCTCTGTGCTACAATTGCTACACAAATCACATCTTGCCTGAGAAGCATTCCATCCTCCGGGTAAACAGCAGTCTGCCAAGCAGCATTCATCATTACTCGCAACACAAAGACCGCCAGAGCATACTTCACAAGTTTCACAGTCGGTATTTGAAGAACATAAAAATCCTGGATTAACTTCTCCTGTTCCTCCTCCCGTAGAAGGAAGCTCTCTACGAGGTATGGTAGACGAAGATCTTATGTTGTCTCCGACTATTAAATGGTCAACATATAACCAGCCACTTACACTGAGATTAGCTAAGAGCGTTTCCGAAGTAGCTGTACCAGAAACCACAGTATATGGTTCGTTTCGTTTCACAAGAACTGTTGACGAGCCTGTTGTGATTACTCCCTCTCTTGGTTCAAAATATGCTGCTTTATGCCATTCGTTTAAGCTAGGAATCCAATATTTTTGATAAATATTTTTATTAACTAGATAAGAAGCTTCTCCAATTGGAAAAATATCATAGGCCCCAAAATCTAAGATTGTATCTACATCAACAACATTAATTGTTGGAGCTCCATTATGCAACCAATTAGTGAATCTGGTTACACTAAGATAGTCTACAAATACAACCGGCTTATTACCCATATTAGACTTAACAGTATACTCGTATGGATTGATGGATCCGTCTCCACTTCTTAAAATGCCTCCAACTGGTTCAGTAGACATTTTTGTCTTATAAAGACCTCTATCATTAGCTGTTGCTACAGCGTTTAAAAATATACAGTACTGATCATTTGTTATTTCGTATTTACCTATTCTATAGTTTTTATTTACAGAACCAAGATTTGGTAATTCAAATGCAATATATGAATCATCTTGTAAGAGATAAAATAATCCATCATCTGATATGTTATTTGGATTTGACACGGAAACGAAATTTATATCTAGATCGTCTGCTATGGTTGTTATATCTGTTAAGTTATATTGACTTGCCACTCTAAAACCAACGTGTTCATAACCACTTATTCTTGGTAATGACTCTATGTTCTTTAGTCCACTGGCACCAATAGTACCATCAATCTCTGTTAACCAAGAACCACCAGCCACAAACTGTGAACCTCCAGTAGAAGTAGCACTAGCATCTTCTACCCATTCTGCTACGTTACCGTTTTGATCATATGTACCATAAAAAGACGGTAAACCATTTGTTCCAACAGAGGTGAGCATTCCAGAAAAAATACCAGAGGCAGCTCTATTAAAATTAGCTGAGATATGTTGGGTACTAAGACCACTTCCTCCACTATTTACAACAATTGGAAAAGGAGCGATACTTGCATTTGGAGGATAATATAATACGCAAGGTTCGCATTGTGGTCTTTGACTAGCAAAAGGATGAAATAATCCAGATGGTACAGTACTTCTGCCAGAATTTGCTTTAACAGTTAATGCTGGTGTAGGATCCACACCGTATACTGAAAAATTAATATCTTTTTGCTTGGTATTAAATACGGTATCTGTTAATGGACGAATACTAAGAGTGTTGCTAGTAGCATCAGAAATATTCGGATCGTCTACTGTTTTAGATATGGATAAATATCCACCCTGACTAACAGATTGTATGGTTGCATTAGCAAATGAATCTGATGTTACGTTCTGATTAAGTAATAATGCTACTATATTGTTATTATCTATTTCAATATCAGTAATATTCCGATAATATTTAGTTCCAGAAATATTTATTTCTACTTGGTCTCCGACGATAAATTCTTGGGCCGGAACTGCACTTGGAAATATAACTTGTCTAACAGCCACAGAACAAGACCTATCGTCATATTGATTCCATAGTACATCTCCATTGGTAAGGAAATAGTCTGTTGTACTATATATTCCTGTGATAGCTCCACTTGTTGTAGTGGTTAGTATCATGTTCTCTGTGATAGGCAATCGAACAGATCTACCAGCAGAGATATTTCCTGAACTATTAATACTTAAAATACTATCTTGTGAAATACCGTTGATCTTTATTCTGTTACTTTCAAGATTAGTAGCATATAATGTTGGAACAGTTATATTAGTCGCTACTCCTGTTCCAAGAACAATATTGCTAGAATTTAAGTTAATTGTTGGCGCTTGTATAGTAATAGCATTACTAGTAGAAATAACTTTACTATTACTATAACCCAAGCTAGCTGATCCACCATTGTTTACTGTTAAATTAACCCCACTATATCCAATCATAGTAGTATCTGGATCTGTGGATATAGTTTGGATTCCAGTACCAGCAGCATCCGTTGTTGCTACAACAATATTAAACTGACCTTTTGAAGTTCCAGCAGTATTATCTATGGCTTTTGATTGTATAGTAGAAAAATCTGTTTGGTTGCCTAATGAGTTTTTTGCAGATAGGTTGATTTCTGCTACTACGGAGTTAGCTGTTATTGCTGAAACGGGCTTATGGTATAGTGTTATGTTAGCTGGGTGGCAAGATGTTCTATTTTCTAGTCTAATACCCTCTCTGCAAGTTGTATTAACTATATGGAAAATAGTATCAGGGGTACTTCCAGAGGGAATATTAAGTCCAAGTCTTCCTCGATAATCAAAAAATAGATTTCTAGTACCGCTTCCTTCTACAATAAAATTACTATTAGCATTATCATTATTAAATACCGTATTAGCAGAACCAGAGACTGGAATAATATGGTGGGCACTAGTTTCAACATCGTCTCCGAATAGAACCTTATTACCCGAACCGTAATATAATTCTGCTCCTCCAATATTATTACTTCCTGTATTATATTGAAAAGATAACGTTGGACTAGCATTAATCCCAGACATCGCACTAAACATCAAATCATCAGACGATAGAGATTTAAGCTCTACATTATTTGTCGTATTCAAACCAACCCAGTTGACACCGTCTGATACAATACGGATATATGAATTATCTGTGCTTAGAGTAGCAAATATTTTACCAGCTGGATTGGAGATATAAACTAAATTATTACCACTAACTAGTTTAAGTTCTATGATTAGATTTTTAGTACTCTCTATGCTGGGTAGTGTGGCATATACTGTCTTATCCGAAGAGTCTACTAAATAGGTTGCTTGAATTTTATCAATAACGAAATCATTATTCTTTACAATAACATTATTAAAACCAACATTAAAATTACTCTCATTTGCAAAAACATAAAACTCTGATTTATCATAATTGTCAAAAGAGACAATACTATCCTGATTAGAAGATCGAACTATTTTAGTTCTTTCTACTACAATTCCACCAGAATTATTGGTTATATAACCAACACCAACCTCCCAAGAAGAACCACTTCTGACCAAATATGGAATATAACAACCAACATGAGATGACGATAAACTATTATAGCCAGATAGGGATTGGCCGATTAAAAAATTACCATTTAGTATAGAAAATTTACATCCTATACTATCGAATATGTATATTGGGGAATTGATCATAATTTTCCTCATGAGACTAATATAGTATACACCTTGCCATTATTGTTTTAATTCAGTATTCTATGTTCATTTTCCACTAGTAAAATCTCCTTGTGGAACTTCTAGTTTAGCTCCGCTGTTAGCAGACTGTAGTCTTGTCATAGCATTATTAATTGCTCCATTAACTAAATCTCTCATTGGGCCAGTTAAACCTTCTGCTCCCCTAACATTAACGTCAACACTACCAGTAAATTTGACTTCAGGAGTTATATTTATATTTGCTAGTACTTCACTAACCTTTTGTAATCCTGTTACAAAGCTATTAATAGCAGTTATAGATTCTGGAGAAATACCAAAACCTTGTAATACTTGTTTGAGAGCATTTGTTCCAACGGTTAGGGCAGACTCTAGTCCACGAGCAGCAGATGATCCATCTACCTTAATTGATCCTCCACCAACAACGCTATTGGTTGAACTAGCAACTGCTCCATCAGCATGATACTGTGGCAGTATAATACCACCGCTTTGTAAATAATTAACAATACCTCCACGATTTAATCCTTGGGTTCCACCACTATTAATAGCATGAAGTAAAGGTAGATTTTTCTGAGTAGCAGACCTATTGACCACAAATTCCCCAGGAGTTAACATCGCCGGAACAGTATCTGTACCTCTTGGTTGATAGTTAACTAGCGTTCCATTACTAGCATATACTACGCCACCTGTTGCCATAGCGGCTACTTGACCAGGATTTTGAGCTTCCTGCTTTGCTTTGTCTTTTTTAGCTTGTTGTTGAGCAGCTCTAAATGCTGCTAGTTCTTTAATTTTTTGAACATTAGGTAATGCGCCAAATTCCCCGTTAGTTAATGCTAATAAAGCACTATTAGCGCCTTTGTAGTTAACATCCAAATCTTGTTCATTAACTGTTGCTCCACTTATCAAAGTATCCATGCCCAATAAATAATTTCTTAATATTGTAACACCAGACTTAAAATAAGGATTTACCTGATCCTTAATTTGTGACATTAAATAATCTATAAGACTAGCTCTATCGTTTGGATTAGCAAATGAATTATATGGATTAAAAACCTTCTTACCTAAATCTAATAAGGTCTTTGGTGGAGTAGCTTCTTTGCTTTGGATTTTACCATCTTTAGCAACAGTTGTATCGGATGCTCCCTTAAATATATCTGATATACTTTGTGATTTACCGCCACTCAAAGAGGTACTAGCAATCTGTTGATCTCCAGTAACTTGTTTTTCTAAAGTCTGCTGGGCTTGACCACTAACACCAGCCAAGAATGTTCCTTGTGTTGCTAAGAATTGAGCATATTGAGCAACCTGTGATGATATGGCTCCAGTATCTGGAACACCCATAGCTGATTGGCCTAGTCCAATCTTATTGCTTAATCCTAATAAATCATCTTTAGCTAAAAACTTAAAAGTTTCTCCAACAGCAGTAATACGACCCCATACATCAGCAAGATTAGGATTCACAGATCCATTTTGACCAACAATTTTACTTCCAAAAGATTTTGATAAAGATATAAGACCTTCAGCATATTGTCCAATTTGAGCGGGAACGCTTAATGGAGAGAGACCATATCCAAATGCTCTTATAACTCCGATCTTCGGACCAATAATTTGATTGATTAATTGTTGTGCTGTTTTGAGTTTATCTCCAATAGATATTGTTGCTCCTGGTATGGTTGTTGCTTGTCCACCAGAACCAGGGGATGTTAGTAGCTGATTCTTATATGCATCTGCAGATATTTTTGGAAACCATGGATTTGTAATAAGACCATCTTCTGTAGTATAAGCATTTAATTTTTCCAAATCTGTCATCCATGTCTGTGGTGTTGCTAATGTAGCCAAAGAAAAACTGGTAAAAGCTGCTTGATCTCCCTCAAAATATTTAGTATAAGTATCAATTAATTTTTGTTTTATTTCATCAAGACTGTTTGCAAAAATATTTCCTTTACCAGCAGTTATGTCTTCTCCTAGAAAAGGATTCAGTACAGAAGTGTCTAGAGCGCCACCTGCTGATACTATTATTCCCTTAAGAATCTCTCCGTTTTGAGGAGGAGCATATCCCGTATTTCTTGAGAGTTTAGGTACCTCAATATTTCTGTATTGAAAACCAAATTCTGCCTTGGTGTCTTTAGAAAACCCAGGACCTAATTTATCTAGTGTAATTTTATCGAGCGTTACTTTTTCTGGTATGGGTTGTTCATCTACTTTAAAAGCTGAAACAAAACTCTTTTGACTTGCTTCTTGTTCGAGTCTTAAAATATTGTTAGAAAATTCTTCAGCTAGTTTAATATCTCCGATCCACGGAAAAGATTTAACCCCGTCTAAGTATTCTTCACCAGCCGCCTCTATGGTTTCTTGACTTTGATTGCCTATTTTTACTAGAGAGGGCTCTCCATTTAGCTTATATCCTTTAGCTTTTTTATATAGATCTTTATTTGGAGTAGTTAATGCTAGGGCAATTTTTGCTTCCCATATACTTGCTAGATCGGGTTTAAAGATCGCTAAACCATTAGTTCCTTTAGATTTCCATTCATCGTTTAAATTATCTGTTGGTAGTTTTATATATAATCCTGGCCAATTACTATCATATATTCTACGTAATAATCCACTAATATTACTTGCTTTTTGAGTTTGTGTGCTAGTACTATTAAAATTATCTGGATTTTTGATATATGTATCTAATTCACTATAAGCGGTATTTACAGCGGTTTCATATTCTGTTGCTTTTGTTTTGAGAACATCTAACATTTGTGTATTGAGTAATTTACTACCAATAGTAGCTTCTGTAGGAAGTCCAACAGCCATTGAATTTTCAGAAAAACCTACCCCATTACTACCTCCACCACTACCTGCTCCAGCAGCACCAGCTAAAACATTACCTTTAAAGTTGGATCCTATAACAGTACTTTCTTTTTTATTAGGAGATACAAAAACTCCTCCCATATATTTATCTGGATCTATAGCGTTAGGATCAAATCTAAATCCACCACCAGCACTCATCTGATATAATTTTGCTACATCGGATATCCCTAAGACTGCACTTCCAAGTGATGATGGCTTATCTTGCAATTTATTTTTAATAATATCTATTGGCTCAAAAACTTTTGCTATTGAACTAGCGGATCTGGCTGCATCTAGAATGTCTAATTGATTACCTACATATCCATAATCTGATGATTCATTAATGTCTAATAATTTTTTTTCTGAATATTTTGTAATATCTGCTGCTGACTTTCCCTTTCTTAATTTTGCTGATCCTATAATGGTTGAAATTGAGTTAGATATAATCTTATTCAAAATTTCTGCATCAAAAGGAATATTGGAAACAAGTGTCTGTGCTTTTATTGATTTTTCTAGTTTACCAGCAGCTGTTGCATTACCTGAGTCTTTTAACGAACTAATACTGGGAAGCATCCACCGATTACCAAAACCAGATCTTTTAGTTTCTAATTGAAAACTTGGAGCATACCCAAATTCTTCTGTACTACCTGTCATGAAATCGATAGGAAACTTGCTCATGTCTGGTCCACCATTAGCTATAATTTTAGTATTATAGTCATTAACATCAGCAGCAGATCTTATTTCTTGTCCGCCCCAATAATCACTAGATCCTCCAGATTTCTTAAGCTCATTAAGATAAGTGGATAATCCGTTAACTATACCAGCATAACTCCATGATCTAGTAGTAGAAGAGATAAATCCGGAAAGTTTAGAAAATTTCTTAGCGTCTGTTGTAGGAAATAATTCTGGATTATAAATTGGTAAATTATCATTAGATATATCTTGATCGGTATTCAAACTTGGATTAAGTACATCAACATCTTTTTTAAGAATATTACTGCTAACATATCCTCCACCAGCCAAATATTTAACTTTTCCTCCCTTACTATATCCATTATTTATAGATTTCAGTAGTGGCAAATTAGCTTGTGTTGCAGATCTATTGACAACAAACTCTCCAGGAGTCAACATCGCTGGTACGGTGTCTGTGCCTTTTGGCTTAAATATGCTTCCTCCAACAGCCTTATAAATAAGACCTCCGTCGGCCTTACCAACGGCCGGGACTACGTCTGTTGGAACTATATTAATTCTACTTATTAAATCGTCTAATTGTTTTTGTTCAAATTTAATATTATTGCTTTGAATAGCTGCTGCTACGGCATTACCTGTTTTTGTACTAATATCATTAGCTAAATTAGTATTCATAGTTGCTAATTGCAAATTAGCCTCAGCTTGTTTCTGAGTAGCTTCTTGATATGTTTGTATAGCTAGAGCCTGTTGAGGATCAGCAGTGGGATTTCTCATACCATCAAGAACTTGTTGTAACATTGGAGATATGCCTACACCAGATTCTTGTAGCATACTTTGTAGGACATTTGCTTGTAATCCTTTTTCTTGATCGCCTAGAAAAGGAGCTATCATTTGAAACATTTCCAAACTTTGTTTTCTTTGTTCAGGATTGGTTCCTCCAACAGCTATTCCTTTCATATTTGCATCTAGTCTAGCAAAAGCCTGATTCATATTTGCTAATTCTTTAGGAGTAGATGTTACCAACTTCTCCATGAAACCCACACCAGCCTGTTGACGCTTTTGTGCTTTGTCTATTTCATCTAGTGCTGCTGATGCTAATTCCGAACTATCTGCCATACCCTTTAAAGCATCTATATTTTCTCTTAAAGAAGTATTTGTTTGTGCTAGCTGATTATCAAATGCTCTTACTGCTCCAACATCACCACTGGCAGCAGCTTGATTCCTACCCGTTTGTAATTGTTGTCTTTGTGCTTCTAGTCTGTTATAATTCATACCTATAGCAGACGGATCTGTGGTACCACCTGTCATGGACCTAATTGGACTTTCAATAGCTGATCTACGTGCTCCTAACGAAACATTCATTCCTAGTGCTTTATTTAAGTCCATAGATCCTTTAGCTAGAATGTTTTGAGCATTTCTTGTGCGAGCATTAGATTCTACAGTTAGGTCTATTTGTTGATTAGTAGCCTCAGACAATCTATCAAAAGCTTGTTTATTAAACTCCATAGCTTTAGATGCTTGGTCAGCAGTATTTTTAAATAAGTCTATAGTTTTAGATAATTCTGGTACACTTTCTATTAATTGACTATAGTCAACAGTGTCTTCTCCATCTTGTCTAAGTTTTCCAACAGACTGTCCTATTTGTTTGGATAATTTATCGGCAAGAGACGGAGGTAATTGTAAGTCTTTGAGCTGTCCTCTAATAGCCGATTCTATCTTTGCTGTAACTGCTTCTTGAGTTTCTCCTTTTGGTGTTCCCGAAAGAGTTTTATTAATTGTTCCTAAAATAGTAGATTCTAATCCAGAACCAGCTTTAAGTACTTTTTCTATATTACCGGCCTGAGACCCAAATGGGCTGGCTGCTCTACTGAATGCTGTGTTCTTTTGGCTCTCACTATATCCTTGTGGATTTTTAAGTACATCTAATGTATTCTGAACGCCAGAAGATGATCCTCCAACTTTAGCCCCGCCAGATAAAGAAGCTGACGATAAGGATAATGATTCGTCTAATTTAGCAAGATTGGCTACCGATGATTGAACTGCGGCATCCATGTTTCCAAGCATTCTGTTGAATGAAAAAGAAAGATTATTGATATCCTTTTGTAGTTTCTTTAAATCTTCAGCAATTTTAACTTCTGAGAACTGTTTTCTTGCTTGACCTTCAGCTTCTGTAGCAATAATACTGTCTATGCGAGCTTTTTTCTCCGTCTCAGACACACCACTAAGATTTTGTATTAACAATATTTGCTCTTGAATAGCGGCATTAGATCTTGCTAATACTTCTGCTTGCTTATTCCATTCTGGTCCATTCATTAAGTCTTCTATGGATTGTCCTTGTTTAAACTGTTGTTCAAATACGCTCTTTGCTTGACTAGCAGCAACAGCATATCCTTTGGATGTTTCTCTGGCTAGCGTAGGAGCAATATCTCTATACATACTATTTTCTACATCTTGTCCACCTCTCATAGCTTTTATAAGTCCCATAAATCCTTTTTGTTCGAAAATAGCTGCTCTAGTATCAACATTTTCTTTGGTGGACGTTTGACCTCCACCTAGAGCCGCTACTCCAACTTCGGTCAATAGTTGAGATAAGCTGGCTTTTGGTAAAGCTTGTGTTCCAGATTCTAAAGCAGCGTTTATACTAGCTTTTAAAGCAGTATTTAAAGAAGCTAATTGAGCTGGAGTCGCTGAACTCTGTTTATTAATTTCCTCAAAAGTTTTTGCTAGTTTTTCACCACTATCTTCTATCTTGTTTCTTGCTATATTTATAGCGAATTGACGTGCAGCTTTAGCTCCAGCATCTATACCAGTAATTAGTCCTCCCACAGCACCAATAAGAGCTCCGGGCAGTCCTCCTAAAGATGCTCCTATACCAGCACCTGTAGCTACTCCTCCTAGTGTAGCATTACTCTTAGCTTGTTCTGCTGATACTGGCTCTTCGCTAGTTAATGAGCTTGCTAACATAGGTAAAGCAAATCCCATAGACATACTAGCTTGGCCGCCCATTATTCCTCTAACACCTTGTCCAATACGACCCATCATGGATGGTCTTTGTGTTTGAGCTTGTTGAGCTTGGGCAGACATACCCTGTACTTGAGAAATTGCTTGTTGGGCAATTGGATTATTAACTCCCCCTTTACCATAACCAGCATTTTGCATAGCTTGTTTTAAAGCTGCTCCTTGTATTCCTTGGGACTGAAATTGAGCTACTTGCTGTGCTGGACTAATGCCTGACGGTTGAGGATTGGTTGCTGGTGAAGGTGTGGCCGTACTTGTTTTTTTACCCAAAGTAGCAGCAAAAGACGAAGCTGCTTGAGATACTATTCCACTTGCCTTATTCCAAGCTGATGCTATTTTACTACCTAAGCTTTTTGTCTGCATGATAGATAAGTTTTTAGCGTTGGTGTCTGCTTGGATTGTATTAGAATACGCTGCAGTGATCTTATCCAACTGCTGTTGTGTAAGATTAGTTTTCTGTAGCTGTTGCATCAATGTAGCATAGCGAACAGCCACCGACTCTTGTGCTGTTGCTGTTCTCTTATGGACCATTCCATTATATTGTATATCAGCAGCTAGTTGAGGAGATACTGCTGCTATCATATCCATAGCTTGGGTGGTTTTTAGTGTTCTTGCTCCCATTCCATTAAATAAATCGCTAACTTTAAATAGTGTTTTTTCAAATATTTGAAATGCTCTAGGACTTAATCCTGTCGCAGTAGCTCCTAGAGTGTCTAGTTTGGGCTGACCTCCACTAGCAAATTTCTGTACTCTACCAACCCTACCACCACTATGATACTTGTTAATTTTAGCAAGATTATCATATCCAAAAGATTGTGCTGATTTTCTATTAACTACATATTCGCCTTCTTGGGCGATAATTGGTATTTCTCCTCCTGCAGCCTTTCTCAATTTAACTCTACGAGCATCAACACCCCTCACCATTTTAGCGGCATTAATGTTGTCTGGATGATCATCAAAAAAATCAACTCCCCCATATTTTTTAACCAAATCATATAAAGATCTGGCCTTTTTTTCTGCTGTAGAAAGGTTGTTAACTTGATCTCCTAATGTTTCAATTCTATTAGATGGTAAATATACTCCATTTTTCTTAAAAAAGGATCCTAGTGCTGTTGTCATTTCTCCTTTTGGTCCACCACTTCGAGCAGTTAATAGTCTACTAGCTCCATATTGTTTCATTAACTTAATCACACCAGTAGGCTTAGCTCCTAGTATGTCTGGAACAGCTAGGTCAGGATTTTTAAATCCAGACAAGCTTGGTGTTTCTTGTTGTGCACCTTCTCCTGTTGTCATATCAAAATCAAAAACACCCAAACGATTACTTAGTCCACCTCTTCCAAATCTTTGAATAATTCCACCAACAGCTTTTGGTCTTCTAGACTCTAATCTAGATAACATTCTAGCTGGTCTTCTACCTACTTTACTAGTTAGTTTGTCTCTTTCTTTTCTCAAACTCTCCATTTGCTCCACTACTTCGGGAGGTGTGGTTTTACTTTTTCTGGCTGGTAGTTTCGAGAGTTGTTCTTTAACCGAAGATAGTCTTCCAGCAGATCCTTTTCCTGATTGACTGTTCTCCTGAAATCTTTGTAAAATACTATCTAATATACCGGGTCTCTTTTGTATGGTTTCTAAATGTTGTTGTACATAAGACATTCCCTCTGGTGACAGCAATTTTTTCATTGCTACCATATCATTATTCATTATGGCATTTCTAGCATCTGTTCCGCTGATACCTCCTGTTCTGGGTAAAGACTCTACTGAATATCCTGATTTTGTATACTGATTTAGAGAACCTTCTCCTTTTTCGTCTCCGGCAAAAGCAATATCTTTTTGTCCTCTTGGAACAATATATGAGTCGTCTCCTACCTTAAATGCACTAGGTATACTACCAGGACCACTCCCCTTCGGCATTGCTGCTACATTAGCTCCCACAGCTCCGAACGTGGCTCTTGCCATTCCTAGTCTAGAAGGTCCGGTTTTTGAAGTTTGTGGAAAAATAGCTGTTCTTTTAGAATGTTCATCAGCACTAGCATAGTCTATAGGAGTATCTCCACTAACTAAAGCAACAAAATCTTCAGGTTTAATTCCTCTTTTCTTGGCTTCTTCTACAACGCTCAAATGTCCAGAAGTAGTAGGACCAAAATTACCATAGAATAAACCCGTTTTTTCTGGAGATCTCACTTTTGGTTGACTAGTTCTTTTTTTGCTAAAGTTTGGACCTATTGCATAGGTTGCAACCTTTTTGGGATTAACACCAGACACCTCACTAGCAGCAATATATGCTTCCCCCGGCCCGCTATCTAATGATGCATCCTTGGTGGCTCCTGGTTTACGACCAAATAATCCCTTACCTGTTAAGTCTCTACTTTTTCTATTACCTTTTAAAACTTCTTGAGATTCTTTGGTCCTAGAAGACAAATTAACAATTCTATCTGATTGACTTAGTACTTCTTTTTGGTTGGGACCAGCAACAGATGTAGAATCTATAATTTGACTAGATCTTAATACATCTTCTTCTGTTAAAATTGGATATCTATTAGTTTTGCGTAATTTTGCATTATCTGCTTCGGCTGCTCTTGCGCCTCCTTGAACAAATGTACTTTTCCCGGATCCTGCAACTCCATATATGGTACTTAATCTACTAAGATCTCCGGACTTTCTTCTTGCAGCCGACATAGTTGACAGATGAGATTTATATTTATGAATATCTGTAATTCCCAGTCTTTCCATTTCTTTACGAACAATTTCGGCATTGGCGGGATCATTTAATACGTCTCCATCGATATATCCGAGATTGCGAACTGGAGTTGATGATCCTTTTGCAAATCTCTGGATAAAACCACCAAAATTTCTTTTCTGTTGTCTTTTAGATACTAAAGCAGCTTTACGACCTCTATCGAATTGTCCTTTAGCAACCTTGGTTTTAGCTACTTCTTTTGTTGCTTGATTTGTAGCGTCAGTAAGAGCTTTTGGATCTACGCCAAACATAGTACCTAATTTATCGCCTAGTCCTTTGCTAAAGTCTATAGCTTTAGACGCAGGATCATATGGAGCCCCAGCAACAGCAAGACCACTCTCGAACAATAGTCCAGATAAATTATCTAGTTGTTTACCTACAATAGCTCTAATTTGTTTTTTATCTGTAACTGGTGTTGATCCAGCTTTACCTGCTATTAATTTTCCAACTACAGAAGCTATTCTTTCACTTTGATTACGAATAATAGCTTGTACTTTTTTAGCTACATCTGGAGGTAATGATCCTGTTTGTAAAGTTGCTGGAACTCCTGGAAATGCCCTTGTGCCCTTTTTAAGGTTAGCTTCTATTCCTGGCGTAGTTAATTCAGTAGAAGACTTTTCTCCACCCAATCCGACAACTGCTATATTTCTTTTTTTTGCTCTTTTAGATGTTCGTGTGGCAGAGACTTCTGCTGATCCTCTTTTCTCTCCTAAGTCTTTTAATAATTTATCATATATAACTTGATCAAATGATTTACTTCTTTTATCTATACTTTCTCTAAATCCTGTTGGTACTCTCTCTAAAAGTCCGCTGTCAAGAGCTTCTTTTAGTAAATCTGATTTACCCATACTTTCCAAAGGCTTAAAAGAACCTTTACCAAATTTTTGAATTAAACCACCAAAAGCCAATGTCTCTCCGAGTGTTTTACTTAATGATTTTTTGACTGTTGGTAATGTTGTTCTTCCTCCTACTTCTCTAGGATTAGTAAGTGCTTGATATTGTACTAATTCATCCCATAAGCTTCCAGCAGATGTTTTAACTTTTCCTAAGTATGGTTTAATAAAATCTTTTAGGATAAAATCTAGTTCAGAATCCGACTTTAATAATGCTGGTACTTTTTTACTTTTTACTCCCTTTAATAATGCATCTTTTAATCCGTCTAGTTTTTTAGAAGCAACTAATTGTTTGAAAATAGTTGCTGGTATACCTTTAGCTTCAAAGAGCTCTATAGCCGATCTTTGTGAGATATCTTTTAATAAGTCTGTTTTAGGTACTCCTGTTTTTTGGGTTCCTCTTCTTAGTCTTTGATTAATTAAAGAATCTATATTCGGTTGAAAATTAATCTGTCTTTCAGTTTTACCTGCTACAACACGTAAAGATCCTGTTCCCATACTTTCAGCTAATTTAGCTTCTTCTGGACTCAAAGGAGTTTTAGGTCCAAAATGGGTTCTCTGGGTTCGTTTTTGTAGTTTGTTTTGAGTTCCTTTCCTAAAACGCTGAACATATCCACCACCCTGATATCGAGCTTCTTTCATGACTCCTACTGGACCACCCAAAGCTTTTGTAGCATCTGTTCTAATAACAAAACTACCTACTGGTAATGTTGTTTTGAAACTATCAGTACGTCCTTTACCTGGAACCAAGCCAACTCCACCACCCCTAGCCATTTTTTTATCAGCATGATTTAATTGTCTTAGTTTTGGTACTCCAATTCTATTCACCATATCGGGATAAACAACAGTTTCTCCAGGCATAAGAGCTACTGGTACTTGTCCTCCAATAGCATACTTTCGTATCATACCTCCTGCTGCAGCGTTTTGTTGTCCTCCTCTCATACCTCCAACAAAACCTCTTCCAAACTG